>PPFU01000710.1_pt1 | contig 37979 bp, 32 predicted proteins | sample 1535991 | NCBI WGS metagenome assembly PPFU01 (sample SAMN04901290, study PRJNA319586) | Hypolithon metagenome, whole genome shotgun sequencing project. | isolation source: Antarctic Hypolithon | place: Antarctica: Miers Valley | collected 2014
AAGAGAGTGGCACCGCCCAGAACCATCGCCCGTACGGCTCTGGGCATGAAGACCTGGTGGAGCCGAGGGGCTTATAAGTGCCTTCTCAAGTGGTGTCAAACCGTTCCAAGTTACCAACGATAACAGTACCTTGCCTACACCAACGAGTTCACGTAATTTCTCCTCGTGCCGCTCCGTCCCACACGAAATGTGGGACGGATTGTGGGACGGGAGAGTTATATGTCCGGATTGACAACCTTACAGGTGCGCACCGCCAAGCCCGGCCGTCACGCGGACGGACGCGGCCTCTATCTCGTCGTCCGCGAAGGCGGTTCGCGTGCTTGGGTGGCCCGCATCCAGGCCGATGGCAAGCGACGCGATTTTGGCTTGGGCTCGGCGCATACGGTATCGCTAAGCGACGCCCGGTCTGCGGTCGCTGAGCTTCGGCGTAAATATCAGAATGGCGAGACGATCGCGCCGAAGAAGGCGTCCGCTGCTCCAAAAGCGTCGGTGCCGACCTTCGAGGACGCGGCGCGCACGTGCCATGCGGCGATGAAGGAGGGATGGCGCAACAAGAAGCACATCGACTCCTGGATCGCGTGCCTGGAGAACCATGCCTTCCCGACGTTCGGCGCGGAGCCGGTCGATCGGATCGACACCATCATGGTGCGCGATGTGCTGGCGCCGATCTGGCTCAAGGTGCCTGAGACGGCGCGCCGTACGCTCCAGCGGATCGGCACGGTGCTCGACTATGCGCACGTCAATGGCTGGTGCCCAACGGAAGCGGCGCTGCGCTCTGTGCGCAAGGGGCTGCCGCGCCAGCCGCGCCGCGACAATCATTACGAGGCGATGCCGTTCGCGGACGTGCCAGGCTTTGTCGGCGAACTGAAGGCGCTATCGCCCACGGCTGGGCGCGACGCGTTGCGCTTCACGATCTACACGGCCGTCCGCTCGAACGAGACGCGCTTTGCTGTTTGGCCGGAGTTGGATTTGGACAAAGCCGTCTGGGCCATTCCCGGCGAGCGCATGAAGACGGGCAAACCGCATGTCGTGCCGCTGCCCGAGAGCGCCGTCGCGTTGCTCCGTCGGCGCTGGAAGCTGCGCGAGGCGGACGATGGTCTGGTGTTCTCGAACGATGGCGAGAAGCCGCTGAGTGACATGACCATGACCAAGGTGCTGCGCGATATGGGACACGAGCGGATCACGGTCCACGGCTTCCGCTCGGCTTTCACCGACTGGGCGGCGGAGGAGACCGAAACGCCCAAGGAGATCGTCGATAAGGCGCTTGCCCATCAGCTCCCCGACAAGGTGGAGGCAGCCTATCGCCGAACGGACTTTTTCGCCAAGCGGCGGATGTTGATGGATGCTTGGCGCGACTATGTGGACGTCGGCTAACCTCCGTCCGCGCGAAGCTGCCCCTTGCTTGATTATGTGCGATGCAGAGAGTGGCCATAAGCGATCAGTCCGTTTCGCAAAACGTCGAGCCGGAAGCGGTTGCGGTTGGCCTGCGATTTCTGAACTGCTAGGCCTTGCGTCAGGAACTCCCCGGCGGGTCGCTCGTTGCGGTTGGCCTGCGATTTCTGAACTGCTAGGCCTGCGGATAGCACCGTGTCTCCAAAGCCCGCGTTGCGGTTGGCCTGCGATTTCTGAACTGCTAGGCCCTCGGTTGCCGCCTCTACATCAGCGACAGGGTTGCGGTTGGCCTGCGATTTCTGAACTGCTAGGCCCTTCGCCGATCACCCCCTCGAGAATATCCTGTTGCGGTTGGCCTGCGATTTCTGAACTGCTAGCCCCCGTTTCCGTTCGGCACTGGCAGCAAAGCGTTGCGGTTGGCCTGCGATTTCTGAACTGCTAGGCCGCAGGTGATGGGCATCGGCCTGCCCGCCGAGTTGCGGTTGGCCTGCGATTTCTGAACTGCTAGGCCAAACCTGATCGACATCTGCGCGGCCGGTGGGTTGCGGTTGGCCTGCGATTTCTGAACTGCTAGGCCATCGCTGCGAATGTCAACCGCCCCGCCGAGGTTGCGGTTGGCCTGCGATTTCTGAACTGCTAGGCTAGGCAGCCGTTTCGTAAGCCTGCCGAAAGCGTTGCGGTTGGCCTGCGATTTCTGAACTGCTAGGCCAGGCGTGATGCTGTTGCGGGACGAGCTTAAGTTGCGGTTGGCCTGCGATTTCTGAACTGCTAGGCCCCCCGGCGGCGCTTTGTGGCCGATCGGCGCGTTGCGGTTGGCCTGCGATTTCTGAACTGCTAGGCCCTGCGGGGTCTGTCCCCATCTGCCTACTGAGTTGCGGTTGGCCTGCGATTTCTGAACTGCTAGGCCCCAGACGGCTGCGGCTGAAGCGGCGCTGGGGTTGCGGTTGGCCTGCGATTTCTGAACTGCTAGGCCCCAGGAGGCACTGAACCGGCCTTCGAAGCAGTTGCGGTTGGCCTGCGATTTCTGAACTGCTAGGCCCCCGAGCTGTACGAGCCCGAAGCGCTGGCGGTTGCGGTTGGCCTGCGATTTCTGAACTGCTAGGCCTACGCACGATCGGCGTACCACAACTCGTTAGTTGCGGTTGGCCTGCGATTTCTGAACTGCTAGGCCCGCCAGCACCCGCTTCCAGGTTGAGACGGAGTTGCGGTTGGCCTGCGATTTCTGAACTGCTAGGCCACGGGCGCGCGGGGCGAATATGTCCGCTGCGTTGCGGTTGGCCTGCGATTTCTGAACTGCTAGGCCGCGGCGGCTAAGACTGCCAACTACAAGTGTGTTGCGGTTGGCCTGCGATTTCTGAACTGCTAGGCCCGGAACACCCAGCACCCGGACCCCGCTCTGGTTGCGGTTGGCCTGCGATTTCTGAACTGCTAGGCCCGGGCCGGTCCCCGTCCCTTGGCGTCCAAGGTTGCGGTTGGCCTGCGATTTCTGAACTGCTAGGCCTGACGCGCTTGCCGCCCTGATAGCGCCCGAGTTGCGGTTGGCCTGCGATTTCTGAACTGCTAGGCCGCGTCTGGTTCGCGATGCTGCTGCCTAGTAGTTGCGGTTGGCCTGCGATTTCTGAACTGCTAGGCCTCGCTGGGAGGCCATGAAGGCGGGCTTCTAGTTGCGGTTGGCCTGCGATTTCTGAACTGCTAGGCCAGGCATAGGCGTTGGCGTTGGCCTCAGCGTAGTTGCGGTTGGCCTGCGATTTCTGAACTGCTAGGCCGGTCTCTGTTGGCTTTCCCCCGCCCCAATCGTTGCGGTTGGCCTGCGATTTCTGAACTGCTAGGCCACGGTGGCCAGCGTGGACGCGCTAACCGAGGTTGCGGTTGGCCTGCGATTTCTGAACTGCTAGGCTTGGCGAGGCGGGCGACCCCGGTCTCCCTTGGTTGCGGTTGGCCTGCGATTTCTGAACTGCTAGGCCACGTGGGAAAAAGTAGCCCTGCCGCACATTGTTGCGGTTGGCCTGCGATTTCTGAACTGCTAGGCCGATCGAATGCCCCGACCCCCGAACCGGTGAGTTGCGGTTGGCCTGCGATTTCTGAACTGCTAGGCCCAACCTCTGGCGTGACACCCTCGAAATAAAGTTGCGGTTGGCCTGCGATTTCTGAACTGCTAGGCCCGAACGGGTATTCAGCAACCGCGACAGTCGGTTGCGGTTGGCCTGCGATTTCTGAACTGCTAGGCCTGCCGATCCCCGCGATCCCCGCGCCCCCTAGTTGCGGTTGGCCTGCGATTTCTGAACTGCTAGGCCCGTAATTCGTTCCGTTGCTCGTCATGGCACGTTGCGGTTGGCCTGCGATTTCTGAACTGCTAGGCCCAACCGCACGGCGGGCCGCCAGATGACCCAGTTGCGGTTGGCCTGCGATTTCTGAACTGCTAGGCCGGATGAAGGCCCAGCACGATGCCACCGTCAGTTGCGGTTGGCCTGCGATTTCTGAACTGCTAGGCTTGGCTACCGCGATATACGCAGCGGGCGATAGTTGCGGTTGGCCTGCGATTTCTGAACTGCTAGGCCTCTGCTCGATAGCATCGTTTCGATGGCCTCGTTGCGGTTGGCCTGCGATTTCTGAACTGCTAGGCCATCTTGGTCCCAGGCTGCTGGCCACCCGCCGTTGCGGTTGGCCTGCGATTTCTGAACTGCTAGGCCCGGACCTGGGGCCGGTATATATCGCCATCGGTTGCGGTTGGCCTGCGATTTCTGAACTGCTAGGCCGAAGATCGCGAGGACATGACGTCGTGTTGGGTTGCGGTTGGCCTGCGATTTCTGAACTGCTAGGCCGAATCGTCAGGCTGCTGTCCTGAAAGGGAGGTTGCGGTTGGCCTGCGATTTCTGAACTGCTAGGCCGGGCGCGGCGCGCAAGCTGAAGGACGGGCAGTTGCGGTTGGCCTGCGATTTCTGAACTGCTAGGCCCTTGTCGGCCGCAGCGCCCTTGAACTGGTGGTTGCGGTTGGCCTGCGATTTCTGAACTGCTAGGCCGGCCGGGTAGTGGAAGCCGAGCGTGCCGCCGTTGCGGTTGGCCTGCGATTTCTGAACTGCTAGGCCGAGCGCGGCGGCAACACCTAGGCGGGGCAAGTTGCGGTTGGCCTGCGATTTCTGAACTGCTAGGCCGCTTGGTCGAACCCCTCGAACCCGTCGAGGGTTGCGGTTGGCCTGCGATTTCTGAACTGCTAGGCCCGCACCACTCGTCGGCATCGGGATCGCTTCGTTGCGGTTGGCCTGCGATTTCTGAACTGCTAGGCCCACCACGCGCCCGGGACGCTCCACCGTGAAGTTGCGGTTGGCCTGCGATTTCTGAACTGCTAGGCCCATATAGGTGAGAATGTCCTTGTTCTGCTCGTTGCGGTTGGCCTGCGATTTCTGAACTGCTAGGCCATTCCTGCGGGTGGGGCTGACATCGAAGGCGTTGCGGTTGGCCTGCGATTTCTGAACTGCTAGGCCGGATGTGTCGATAACCTGTTGCAAGACAACAGGAATTCGGCGCATCCGGCCGCCACGAACCGCCGGACATAATCAGAACATGGCGAGCTGGTCGGGGTTCTTGCGCGGCTTTTTGCGGCGCTGGCTCGAGAATCGGACGATATTCTCATACTGACGGTCGGTGAAGGTGAGGACATGGATGTCGCCCTTCTCGGGCAGGTTGCGCTCGATCCGCTTCAAATGCGACTCGTAGCTGTCCTTGCCGTTGCAGAACCGCGCATAGACCGAAAACTGGCTCATCTCAAAGCCTTCGTCGAGCAGATACTCGCGGAACCTGGTCGCCTCGCGCGACTGCTTCTTCGTTCCCACCGGCAGATCGAACATCACGAAAATCCACATCAGCCGGTACCCGCTCAAATGCGCGCCGTCGCCCGCGCTCACTCCGTGTCCTCGGCGCCGACACGGCCGGCGCCCGCCCACTCGATCGCCGTCGGCGGATCGAACAGCGCCAGCTCGGGACGGCCGGTCTCGAAGGCGCGGGCGAGCGACTGGGCGAGGCGCTGCGCGGCGACCGAGACCGGCGAGGTCTCCCCGCCGATCCTGAGGTCGAACGCGATCAGCCGGGCGAAGCGGCGCTTGGCGGGCGGATCGAGCGTCGCGACTCCCTCGCTCAGCATCCCCATCACAAGCGCGTCGACGAGCGGACGGAACGGCTCGACCAGATCGTCGGCGAGCGCGAAGGCGTTGCCGCGATTGGCGTGCTGGATACCGATCGTCGGGTGCAGCCCCGCCGCGACGATCGCCCGCGCCACGGTCGCGCGCATCACCGTATAGCCGTAATTGAGCAAGGCGTTGGCGCCGTCCTGCGCGCGGTCCCGCCGAAAGGCGTCACCCATCAGAAGCGGCCAGTAGCGTCGCGCCGCCTGGGCCTCCAGGTTCTCCGGGTCGCCCGAACGGACGCGGCGCGCGATATGGGCGAAGGCCACGGCGCCCTCGGCCGCGCGTGCCTCCAGCAGCGATCCCTGCATCGCGATCTTGGCCTGGACGACCCGTCGCCACAGCTGCTTGCACAGCGGCCGCGACGCCCCCCATTGCGCCCGCATCTTCGCGCCCTGGGCATGATGGCCCTCCAGCGGTAATGTCACCGCGATCGGGCAATGGTTGGCGCCGCAGAACACGACCGGCGCGCCGCGCGAAGCAAGCGCGGCGACGATGTTACCGCTCCACGTGACGCCATGCGCGTGGACGATGACGGCGTGAACATCGTCGAGCGCGACCCGCCCGACCTCTTCGCGCTCTTTCTCGACCATCAGGAAGCCGCGATAGGTGGAGAGGTGGAGACCTTCGGTAGCGATATCGACGATGCGGTCCATGCTGCCCCTCCCGCGGCGCGTTGTCAGGCCGGTTCGCGCGGCCCCGGATCGAAGACGCGGCCGAGCGGGTCGATGCGCACCTGGCGGGCCCGGAGCTTCTTGAGTCCGCCGGCGGACGAGTAGACATATTTGAACGGGTCGAGTTCGTTGGAGGTGGCGTCCCGCGCCTTGAGCGCACCCGCCTCATTATCCGGTGCGAGCGCGATCGCGCCGATGGTCGAAAATTTGACGACTCGTACGACCTGCGGAGATGCGCCGTCGCGCTCGATGGCGATCATGTCGTTCTGCCGCAGGCTGAGCATCTTCCTGGCGGCGGGATGCGGCCGGCGATCGGCTTGCGCCGGCTGGTGCGCGTCGAACATCGACACGATATCCGCCGTCCACTTGCCGTCCGGCATCCGCCAAACATCGAACCGCGCGTTGGCGTCGCCCTTATAGGCTTTGTAGGCGCGTCCTGCCTTGTCGCGGATCGGGATGACGTTGAGCGGCTCGCGCACGCGGACGCGCCGGATGCCCTTGAACACCTTGTCTGTTGCCGCGAAGCGGGCGAGGGCCTGTTCGCGGGGCTTGCCGCTAAGGCCCTCGGTCGCGCGGTAAAGCGCGTCGCGCAACGCCTCGTCCGGAATGCGGAGCGGGTCGGTCAAGTCGCCCGGTTTCAGGCTCGTCAGCGGCACGCGGTGAACGACGATCGGCGTCTTACCGTCCGCCGCTGTTTCTCCGGTCAGGCCATAGGCGGTGTCGTTATGCAGCTGTCCGGCGGTCACGTCGTGGCCGGGGGCAGGGCGCCCCTTGCGGCCATGGTCGGGCTTGTGGCTGACCGTGACGTTGCCCAGCTTATCGCGGAGTTCGTCGCGGAAGCCGGGCCAGGGTTGAGGCAGTCCTTCGAACTGCTTGTCGAGATCCTTGTCCTCGGCGCGGCCGGCCGCCTTGGCGATCTCGCCCAGTAGCGAACGGGTCGTGACCGCCACGACTGCCGCGTCGATCGCGTGATGACGGTGATCGAGCCGGTTCTTAGGCGCGTTGGAGTGCTTGTTCTCGACGATGTTGTGGTCGCCGAGGATGTCGTTCAACGCCCATAGGCGGCGCAGCATGGCGGTCATGCGGCCGGGGATGACGTAGACGCCTTCGCCTTTCTCCTCGCCGATGTAGAGGCTGGACAGGTAGCTGCGGGCCATGCGCGACAGGTACTGCGTATCCGTCAGCTGGCGTGCGAGGAAGCCGCCGTCCTTGTCGAACCGCTCCATCGCGTCCGGCCCGAAGCGCCACTGCTTGGATTTGTGCAGCCGTGCGACCTGCGCGGTGATGATTTCCCAGCGCGTCTCATCCGCGCCCCAGCGCTCGTACGGGGTCTTGTTGCCCTTGGCGCGATTGCACGCGCGGTGGGCGACGACCTTGTTGGCGGTGCCGTCGTCCAGCGTGCGCGAGTAAGGGAGGATGTGGTCGACGTCGGCCGCGCCGCTGGCGAACAGCAGCTCGGCCCCGATCATCTCGCCGCAATAGGGACAGCGCCGGTCGAGCGGGTTGTGCGGATTCAATTCTTCCCACATGCGCAGCAGCATGCGATTGGCGCCGGTGTCGGGCTGGCCCATGCTCACGAGCTTTTCGGAGCGCTTGACCGCCGCCGCGGTGTTGTCGCGGATGCGGACATTGTGCTTCTTCTTGTCGTCCTCGCTGAGATTGAGCTCGCGCGCCAGCTCGACCACGATCTGGTCCGGCCGTCCGTGGACCGCGATGACCGCATTGACGAGCTTTTCCAGCTGGCGAAGGCCGATGTGAACGGTGGGGTTGGTGATCTTGCCCCAGCGCACCTCGGGCGGATCGGCGGGGTCGAGCGTGCCGGGCGGGATCTCGCGGGTGAGGAGCTCGCCGTAATAAGGCAGCTTGGGCAGCACCTCGCCCGTGCGGAAATCCGAATGATGGTGGGGCAGCGCGCTCCGCACGGCGACATCGTAGGTGACGACGTCCGTCTTGAGCGCTTCCAGGATCAGCCGGGTCGCGGTGTTGCCGAGCCGGCCGTGGCCCTCGGGCAGGGGGGCTTTCGCGGTCGCGCGGGCGCGGTCTTCGTCGAGGCCGAAATCTTCGGTGAGAAAAGCGTGGAGCGCGTCGGGGTCCTCCTCGTCGAGCAGCCGCTCGATGACCAGCCACTGCCGGTCGGGACCGAGATGCGCCCAGTTGGGACCGAAGCGCCTTTTGTCCGCGAGCGCGGCGTATACCTCGTCGCCGCGCAGGTGGGTGCGCGCCTCGCTCGCCTTGTTGAAGCTCTGGCCGGGTTCGAGCTTGAGCCGTTTGCCCAGCCGCGCGAAGCTGACCTCGCGCTTGCCGCGCATTTCGAGGATTAGGTCGTCGCGTTCACCAGGTGTCAGCTTGCGCGGCGCTTCGCCCGGGGTCGTGATCTCGAGATGGTTGACCTCCTCGTACAAGCGCCGCTCCTGGAACAGCGGGTGTGCCTTGGGCAGACGGTACTCGTGGTTGGGCGGCTGGTTGACGAAGGTGCACAGGCCGACCGGCTGTTCCTTGAGCGGGCGCTGGAAGAACAGGATGCGGTGCAGCGCCACGCGCGCGGTCTCGGTCAGGAGGGCAGGGTGGTGCACCGCCTGCGACTCCCAGATGCGGCCATATTCATACTCGACGTGCCGCCGCTGCGGGTAGAAGTCATACTCCTGGTTCTCGCCGCCCATGCGTACGCGCTTGGTGTCGCGGAACGACAGGAACTCGCCCAGCGTGTCCGCGCCCGACTCGGCCATCGCCTGGTCGAGCGCCCGTGCGCCGCCGGCGATCTTGCCGTCCTCCTGGTCCTTCTGCTTGCGCTCGGCCTTGCGGTTCGACTTGAACCCGCGCCGCTGGTTGAGGTGGAACAGCGCGCGGCCGATGTCGTACGGGTCGAGCCGATCGTGCAGCGCGCGGGCGCGCAGGACATAGGGATCGCGTTCGCCGACCAGCCGGGCCTCGTCGGCATCGGCGGGCATCAGCCCGTGTTCGACCAGCGCGGCGAGGAAGGCGGAGCGGCGGCCGATATAGCGGTCGCGCCGCCGTCGCATGCCGCGCGCCATGCGCCGGTCGACCGCGAGCGACGCGCCGGACTTGGGGTCGCGTCCGTCGGCGAAGATGCGCGCGCCGATGTCGACGATGCGTCCGTCGTCTTCGGTCAGGCACCAGCCGATGCTGTTGGTGCCCATATCCAGTCCCAGTCGTCTCATATCAACCTCTAGCTTGGGAGGGCAGAACTAGTCCTGCCCTCCGGGCCCACCAGTCGCGCAGCTTAGCTGTGCGGCAGAGCTAGCTACGCCTATATCAACATGTCCGTCAATGCCTACGTAGTGCTTATCAAGGAGGCTAGGGATTGTGCGAGTGAAGGTTGGTGCTTAGGTTCCAATCATAGACGCGTGTAGCACTACGTGTTGCTGCTGGCCTCGATCTCTGAACCGAAAGCCTTCCTGCCCACTTATGCGAGCGGGAAGGCTTTCGCACTTGACGCTTCAACCGTTTCGGTGAAAAGGGACTGAGTTCAGAAATCGCAGGGCCAGCTGTTAACAAGCAGTTTGACTGCACCAAATAAGGGCGGGGCTACGGCCCCGTCTTTTTTGCCTGCTACTTGGCCAATTCCACTTGCTCGAACTCCAGTTCCACCGGCGTCGCGCGGCCGAAGATGGAGACGCTTACTTTGACCCGGCTGCGGTCGAAGTCGAGTTCTTCGACCAGCCCGTTGAAGCTCGCGAACGGGCCGTCCAGCACCTTGACGCTGTCGCCGATCTCATAATCGACGCTGATCTTGGCCTTGGGCGCGGCGGTCGCCTGTTCGTCCTTGGTGTTGAGGATGCGGTTGGCCTCGGCCTCGGTGATCGGCTGCGGCTTGCCCATGCTGCCCAAAAAGCCGGTGACCTTGGGCGTGTTCTTGACGAGGTGATAGACGTCGTCGTTCATCGCCAGCTTGGCCAGCACGTAGCCGGGGAAGAACTTCTTGTCGGACGTGACCTTCTTGCCGCGGCGGACCTCCGTCACCTTTTCAATGGGGACTTCGACCGATTCGACGAGGCTGTCGAGGCCCAGGCGCGTCGCCTCGCCCAAGATGCTGTCGCGGACCTTGTTCCCGAACCCCGAACAGGCGTGAGTGATGTACCAGCGCGACATCAGCGGGCGAGCCCTAGGTGTTTAGTCCCAGGTTGTGATGGTGTGGCTGAATTCCAAAGATATCGATTCTGATTGAGCGGCCGCTTTGAGGCAAGTCTGTAAAGTCGGTTCGCCTGTACCAATCGCTCACGCAATGGCCGCCTGACGGTCGAGCGGCTTGCCCTTGAACGGGGCCACATTGATCTCGCCCGCCCGATCGCGGGTGAGGGCGATGTCGTAGCTATTCTGCATCCGCATCAACGTGTCCATTGACACGCCGAACGCCTTTTCGATGCGTAGCGCCATTTCGGGCGAAAGGCTGGCGCGCTCGTTCAGCAGGGTCGAAAGCGTCGCCCGCGTCACCCCTAATACGCCCGCCGCCGCCGTCACCGACAGCTCCAGCGGCTCGATGATCTCGTGCTTGACGAAGCCGCCGGGATGGGCAGGGCGCTTCATGCGAAAACCAGAAACCGCGTTCATTGCCACCTCCTAGTGGTAGTCCTCATAGTCGAGGTCGATGATCTCGACCTCCTCTCGGTCGATCCGGAACGTCATCCGCCAATTCTTGGTGACGAACAGGCTCCAGCTGCCCTTGCGGTCGCCGGTGAGCTGGTGTGCTTTCCAGCTCGGCACGGTCCGCATCTCTTCCTCGCGCTCCATGTCCTGGAGGAATGTGACGATGCGACGGACTTTCGACAATACAGCAGGCTGAAGCCCGCTGGCGTCGTCATCCTCGATGAAGCGTCGCAATCCGTTATGGACGACGTTCCTGATCCTCATGGCCTTAGCTATGTTCCCGATTGTTCGGTGTCAAGCCACGCAATACGGCGAAGCGGGAAGTCATCCGAATAGGGCAATGACCGACCCGCCAAGCGCGGCATAGAGGGTCGCACCTCCGACCAGCCCCGCGATTCCGACCTGAAGCAGCCGCCGGTTCTGCTGGTCCGCTGAGCGCGCGGATTCGGTCCACTGGCGCAACTCCTCGGCCGCCTGAAACATCTCCGCCTGCGCCTGCCGGAACGCGAGCATCTCCACCTCCCGCCCCTCCTTTCCGGCCGCCGCCATCTGTCGCCCCACATCCTGCGGCGTGAGCGCGAGCGCGGGGCTGGCCTTCAGCTCGTCGAGCCAGCGTCCGATCGTCCGGACGTTCCCGGCGATCTTCCCCAGCGTCTCGCTATAGTCGGGAATCTCGATCCGGGCGCGCTCGGCGGACATGCCCGCGATGGCGTCGTGCAGCAGCGCCACCTCGCCGCGCAGCTTGTCGAACGCCTGCGCCGCCGCATCGGGTTGTTCGCTGTCGGTCTGCTGATCCATTCCGTCCTCCTTCACATGCCGATGCCGAGGCCACGCCCCCGGTCGAAGCCGATGCTGGTCATCAGGTCGCGGCTGATGCTGCGGCCCATGTCGATGCCGATGCCGAGTTCGATCTTGCGGGCGCGCAGCAGCGATTCCATCTGCGGGTCGCGCTCGAGGCTTTTCGCCATCGCCCCCATGCTGTCGCGCACGCGGCACATGGCCTGGTCGTCGCCGGCCCGGTAAGCGTGGAGTCGCTGGCTATCGAACTTTTGCCAGCGTTCGACGAAGCGATCGGCCCGCATCCGGGGATCGGCGCGGAGTTCGGATTCGAGCTGCATGGCGCGGATCGCGCGCTGGGTGCGCCCGCCCGCCACCTCGGCGATCAGGGAGGGATCGCGCGCGTAAGCGCGCTCCATGTCCCCCGCCGCGCGTTTGCCGGTGGCGTCCAGCGACTCCCGCGCGCGATCGAGCGCGGTCTGCTGGTGCGGCAGGATCGGCAAGCCCTTGTCCTGCATCCGCCGAACATCGATGACGGCGCGGGCGTGGCGCTCGACGGCGCGGCGCTGGACCGCGCCGCGATCCTCCGGCCTGGGCGTGGCCTGCTCCGGCGCGATCGGCCTCGGCCGGAACCCGTCGAACATGCCGCGCGCCTTCTGCACGACCTCGCGGACGCGCCCCGCGAAGGTGATGCCGCGCCGTTCGGCGAAGCGCCGTTCGGCGAAGTCGCGGGTGTAATCGGTTGCCATGTCCTTGGCCCGTTCACGCGAGAGCGCACGGGTCAGCCGGTCCATCCCGTCGAAGTCGTCGCGGCCGTAATAGAGCTGAACGCTGTCCCTGTGCCGCGATAGGGCGACATAGGTGGAATGACGGTCCATCCCCGGCGTGGCCAGCACATGCGACCGATCAACCGTGACGCCCTGCGACTTGTGGATGGTCGAGGCATAGCCGTGGTCGATATGGGCGAAGTCCTTCAGATCGAAGGCGACGCCGCGCCCGTTGTCGAGGCGGACCGCCATCCTGTCGGTAGAGACGTGCGCCACCTCACCCAGCATCCCGTTCTTGACGTCGAGGCCACGGTCGTTCTTCAGGATCATGATCCGGTCGCCCGGCGCGAAAGCCCGTTCGCCGCGTCCCACGTTCACCGCCACGTCCGCGCCCAGCCCGCCCGCGTCGCGCATCCGGTCGCGCGCGATCCGATTGAGGTCATGCACGTCGTCGTTGGTGTGGGCGAAAATGATGCGGGTTTTGTCAGGTTCGGCGAGCCGGTCGCGGTCCCAGCGGTCCACCAGCTCGGCGCGGGCCTGCTCGCGCGTGTCGGCGGCATGGACCATGCGGTGATCGGCATAGGCCCGGATCGCGTCGCCCGTGCGGTCGGTGGCCATGTGCCGGGTGGCGTCGCGCTGCCAGTCTTCGTGCTGGCGTCGGATCTCGGTGATCTCGGCATGGGGATGGCGTTCGGCGATCGAGCGGAACGCCGCTCCGGCCTCGATCGCCTGCAACTGCTGAGCGTCGCCGACCAGCACCACCTTGGCCCCGGCGTCCCGCGCGGTGGACAGCACGCGCTCCATCTGCCGCGTGCCGATCATCCCGGCCTCGTCGATCACCACCACGTCGCGTGGGCCGAGCCCGTCGCGGTCGCGCGACCACTGATGCTCCAGGCTGGCGATGGTGCGCGAGGCGATGCCGGAACCGGACTCCAGATTCTCGGCCGCGATGCCCGACAGCGCCAGCCCCTGGACGCGGTAGCCCGCCTCCTCCCACGCCTCGCGCGCCACCCCCAGCATCGCCGACTTGCCGGTCCCGGCATAGCCGATGACGACGCTCATGCCCCGCCCGTCCGTCACATGCTCCAGCGCCGCGCGCTGCTCGCCGGACAGCACGAGGCCGCGCGCCTCCGCCTGCGCCAACGCCGCATCCCGGGCGCGCGCATCGACACGATGTTGATCGTGTCCGGCCATCGCCTCGGTGGCGCGATGCAGACGTTCCTCCACCGCGATCATCTCGCGCGAGGTGAAGCGCTCCTGATCGCGCCCGTCACGGCCGAGCGCCACGAGGTCAGGCGAGGCGCGTACCGCGCTTAGCGCCTGGTCGAACTGGTCCTTGCCGTCCGAATGACGATGGATGAACATGGCCAGGTCGCGCTGCGTGAACGTTGCCTGCTGGCGGGTGATGGCGTCGAGCGCGATGCCGGGCGCGGCGATGATGCGCTCGCCGTTCTCGCGCGCGATCTCGACATGCTCGTCGAGCCGGTCGGCCTCCAGCCCATGCCCCGCCATTCGCGCGGCGGCGGGGCCGATCTTGTGCTGCGGCTCCAGCGCGATGCCCTGCGCTTGCAGCGTGCGGTGATCGACGCGGGCGTAGATGTCGAGTTCGGCCAGCCGCTCGTTGACATGATCGGCCCAGGCCTCGCGCCAGTGCTCGACCAGCGCAGTCGCGTTCCAGTCGCGGACCTTAGCGCCGAACCCGTCTTCGCCCACCTCGCGCATGGTCAGCATGACATGGGCGTGCGGCTTGGCCAGGCCGTCCGCGCCCACATCCCAATGCACATTAACATCCGCGATCATGCCGCGATCGACGAACTGCTCCTGGACGAAGTCGCGGGCCAGCGCGACGCCCTGCTGCTGGTTCATCTCTCGGGGAATTGCGAACTCGACCTCGCGCGAGAGCTGGGCGTCCTTGCGCTTCTCTCCGGCCTCGACGGCGTTCCAAAGATTTTCGCGGTCGCGCAGAGCCTCGGGCGCGCCTTCGGGCAACAGCACTTCGGAATGAACGACGCCGGACTTGTTGGTGAAGTCGTGGTCGCGGTCCAGCCGCTGGTCGTGCAGCCGCGAAGCGGAGCGATAGGCGGCCGACGCCAGCGCGCTCGATCCATTGGCGCGGCTGATGACTTTGACCGAGAGATGGTAGATCGCCATGACGGCGAACCACTTACTACCGCAAGCGCACGTCGGCACGACGTATAAGCGCGCCCTCACAAGAAACATTCTTGCTCGGGACCGGGACGTACCAGTCCGTCTCAGCAGCAGGCAAGCATCCAACGAGCGGCCGAACTATAGTAGCGCATCCGCTATGTTGGGAGGTCCTCGATGCGCAAGGTGCGCGACTTCAATTCCGAGCTGAAGGCGCTTGAACTCAAGACACGTAGCCTCAAGCAACGCAAGCTGCGTCAGCTTGGCGAACTTGTGATCGCGACGGGTGCCGCCGCGCTCGACCCGGATGCGCTCGCGGGCGGGTTGCTGGCGATGGTCGACGCAACCAACGGCGATGTGAAGGAGGGCTGGCGTCAGCGTGGCGCGGCATTCTTTCAGGGAAGGTCACGCGACGCTGCGCGGCGGGCTCGAAGCGACAAAGTCGGCGACGCGACGCGCGACGATCGCGCGGCGTCGACTTGAGGCAGCCAGCGCCTGCACTGACACGCGCGAGTGGACCGTGAAACGCCGCGAACGCACCCGTCACCTGATCGAGCTTGGTGGCCTGGTTGTGAAGGCCGGACTGGTCGATCTTGCGAACGACGATCGCACCGTCATGTACGGCGCATTCCTCGCGGTGGCCGATCGGCTGAGCGGCGAAGACCGGGAGCGCGCGCTGACACTGTGGGCACGGCGCGGGCGGCGCGCCTTCGAGGCTGACGCGGAGAACGCGCGCGCCTGATCGAACACCTTGGCAGCCGCGACTCGGCTGCCGAAGCTCGTCTTGCAGCCTTCCGACAAGCAGGAATGGAGCCAGTCCGATCAACCTTGGCCGTGGTCGATCTACGTTCTTATGCGCTGCTCTACGCCAAAGCGCGATGTCACCTAAGAGGCTCTTGTTGCTTAGCTTTTCGGCTCCAATGCTGGCCCAAGCGACGCCCCGGCGTCCAGCCTTGTGGAGCCCTGACCATGCCCGACCCCGAACGTATCATCCGCATCCGCACCGTGCTCGCCCGCACCGGGATCAGCCGCTCAAGCCTTTATCGTAAGATGAACGACGGTACCTTCCCGCGCCAGGTGAAGCTCGGCGAACATAGCTCCGGCTGGCACGAGTCGGCGATCAATCTTTGGATCGCCGATCCCTCGCGCTATCGCGGCACGAGCAGCAATGCGGTCGACGGCCCGACTGCGAACCCAGCCGGACAGCAGGCCTGCTGACTCTGCTCCTCTGGCTTCCAAAGGCGGCCCGGCGCGCGAAAGTCCGCCGTTGCTCCTCCGTCGGCGACATTCAGCGACGTGATCCACAAACCCGCCCGCTGGTGACTCATGCGCCTCCGGCGTCCGCCCGGAGAGTTGGGCAATCGAAGTCAGTCTCAGCCCGCACCAACTCGACCCGGCGAGTGCCGTCAAAGCGCAATAGGAATGTGGGGCCGTGTGTGGGACGGCAAGGCGATTGTCTTGATATTATTCAATGATAACAAGCGCTTATGCGCCGGGTGTGGTGGAGCCGAGGGGGATCGAACCCCTGACCTCGTCATTGCGAACGACGCGCTCTCCCATCTGAGCTACGGCCCCGTTCCGGGATCGCCAAGGGGCAGCGCCACGGCGAAGAGCGCGCCCCCTAGCGGACCCACGACGGCGTGGGAAGTGCCAATCTGCCCCTCCGCCAAGTGGCCCTAGCGCCCGTCAGCGTCGTTCGGCACGGGCTGGACCAGCGGCACGCTCGTGTCGATTGCCGGTATGATAATCGGGATGGAAGCGCCCGAATCCGGATCGCGCACCTCGCCCGCCAGCTGCGGAATGTTAAGCTGGATCAATCCGCTGGCGACGCTCGGCACCCGGCTGCCGTAAACCGCCACCCAGCCGGGCTGCGAGGCGCCGTAACGCTCGCCGTAACGCGCATCCCACGCTGCGGATTGAGCCTGATAGCGCTCATATTCGCGGAAGAAATTGAGGAACACCGCCTCGAACCGCATCAGCCCGCCCTGTGCAAAATCCGCGATATCCTCCGGTGGCGCTGCCAGCGTCTCGTTTGCGATCGCTAGCGCCGTGTTGCAGAACGGCTGCCGTGCGGCCGGGTTGGCGAAGTAATTGTAGACCTGGGTCATGTGCACCTCGCGCGCCACAAGCGCCGCACGGCGGTTCTCCGCTCCCTCGCGGAACTGCGCGTCGATGGCGCTGTTGGCAGCGCTCAGCCGCCGGGCACCCTTGGTGAGGAATGCCGAGTAACCGTCGGTGATCGGGGCATAATGCGGATCGAGGCAATTGAGCGCGGCCACATTCCAGCCGGAGCGGAAGTGCCACAGCGTCTCATTCGCGTCGAGGTTGCTGTTCACCGTCAGGCGGGTGCCATCCGGGCCCACTGGCGGCAGAACCATCGCATAATCCGCGCCCACCGGGGGAATCGGGCGATAGGGCACCGCCTCGACCACCACCGGCGGCGGGGGCGGCGGAGGCGGGGGAGGCGGCGGAGGCGGCGGGGTCGCACAGGCGCCGGCCAGAGCCACTGCGCCCAGCACGGCCGCCTTCGTCAACCACTTGCGGCAATTCAATGTCATGTTTGCGCCCTCTCCGATGCGCCGGCGGCAAATGTGCCGCGAGGCACCTTGCGCGCGGCTGAAGCAGAACGCCTAATGCCACGAAATGCCTAAGAAAATGCCCGGGGAGCACTTATGCACCCCGGGCACCATCAACCCAGCCTGGCTTGCGCCTAGTAGCGCCTCTCGCTCACTCTCGCGAGGAACCCATGAAGCGCAGGAGAAACAGGAACATGTTGATGAAATCGAGGTACAGGCTCAGCGCCCCCATGATCACCATCTTGCCCAGCGGGTAAGCGGCGACGGCATTGGGGTTGGTCAGCTTCATCCGCTGCACCTGGAGGTACTCGCTCTTCAGCCGCTGCGTATCGTAGGCGGTCAGGCCAGCGAAGATCAGCACGCCGATGAAGCTCACAGCATAGGACAGCGCCTCTGACTGGAGGAACATATTGATCACCATAGCGATGATCAGGCCGATCACGCCCATGATCAAGAAGCTGCCCCAGCCCGTCAGATCCTTCTTGGTGGTGTAGCCGAACAGGCTCAGCCCCGCGAAGGCACCGGCGGTAGCGAAGAACGTCGCCGCGATCGAGGCACCGGTGTAGACGAGGAAGATGGTCGAGAGCGAAAGCCCCATCAGCACCGCGAAACCCCAGAAGAGCCCCTGCAGCGTGGAGGTGGAGAAGCGCTCACGCCCGAAGCTCATCGCGAACACGACCGCCAGCGGCGAAAGCGCCACCAGCCACATCAGCGGCCCTTGGGCGAAGCGCAAAGCCAGCCCGGACTGTGCGGTCAGCATAGCGACAACGCCCGTCAGCAGCACGCCCGAAGCCATGTAATTGTAAATCGAAAGCATATGCCTGCGCAGGCCCGCATCGAAAGTCGTGCGTCCCGCCAGATCCCCTGCTCGCTCCGGCGACACGCCGAAACCCTGGCGGGTCGCGCGGGGCTCGTTCCAGTCTGCCATGGTAATTGAAACTCCGTCCAATAGCGGCCTCACTCAGCGGGCCGCACGATGCGCAATATCGGCATGTTCGCCTAAGGTTTCAAGCAAAACCGGAAAGCGCCGCGACCACGTGCGATTACCGAGGTGAGCGCGCTTCCTCCGTCATCGCCGCACTCCGCTCGGCCGCCAGGCGCACGGTGTGCGCCACCAGCCGGTTCAGCGCGCTCTCCTCGTCGAGCACATCGAGCCCGGCCTGTGTCACCCCGCCCGGGCTGGCCACCCGCCGCGCGAGTTCACCCGGATCGTACGGGCTGGCGGTGGCGAGCGCGGCAGCGCCCTCCACCGTCGCCAAAGCCAGCCGCGCAGCCTTGTCCCGCGGCAGGCCCAGCTCGGCCCCCGCGAGCGCGAGCGCATCGATGAACCGATAAACAAAGGCCGGGCCCGATCCGGCCAGTGCCGTCACCGCGTCGAACTCTGCTTCCCCGAACCATTCGGGCCTGCCCAGCGGGTCCAGCAGCGCCCTCACCGCTGCGCACTCTGCCTCGCCCAGCCCCTGCGCCGCCAGCGCCAGCGGCGATCTGCCCAGCGCCGCGGCGAGATTGGGCATGATCCGTACCCAGCCGCCGGCTTGCGGAAATTTCTCGGCCAGCACCCCCAGCTCCACCCCGGCCAGGATCGAGAGCAGCAGCGTCCGCCCGCTCACCAGCGGTGCGAGCGTGGGGGCGACCGTCGCCAGCACCTGCGGCTTCACCCCCAGCAGCAACGCATCGAACGCCTTATCCACCGGCGCCACCGCCAACCAGCGCACGCCCTCGCGGCGCTGCCCGCTGTCATTGGGATCAACCACAGTGAAACGCGCCGGCTCCGCCCCGCCCGCTAGCCATCCGTCCAGCATGGCACCGGCCATGTTCCCGCAGCCGACGATCAGCACGCTGTCAAGAATAGGAGGCCCAGCTTCGGTCATCGCCTCAGGCCTCGCCCGCCGGATCGACCAGCGCCGCCTCCAGCGCCTCCTTGGGCCGCTTGTCGCCCCACAGCACGAATTGAAATGCGGGATAGAACCGGTCGCACTCGGCCACCGCGGTCTCCACCGCCAGCTGCGCCATGTTCAGGCTCAGCAGCCCCTCCTCGCCCAACATCAGCCCGTGGCGATACAGCAGCACGCCGCCATTGGACCAGATGTCGAAATGGCCGAGCCACAGCTGCTCGTTCACCAGCGCCACCAACTCGTGAGCCGGGCGGCGCTTGGCATCGGGCACGCGGATCTCCGGCAGGCAGAGCAGCTGAAGCACCCGGTCCTCGGCCCGCCAGATGCAGCGCAGCTGATATTTCGTCCAGCTGCCCTGAATCTCGCCCGAAAGCTCGTCTTCGCCGATGAACTCGCACGGCCAGCCATTCGCCTCGAACAACTGGGCAAGCATGTCGACCGGCGCGGCGTCCTCCAGCTGCTCGGTCGGCTCGCTGATGTTCATGTCGATGTCCTCCGGCGGTTCGGGTACCTGGCCTGCTGATGCGATGCCACGCGCTCGCTTGGCAACGAACCGCCTCTGACCGGCGGTGGACAGGCTGACAAGCCTGTTGGCAATCTGTGCACAAGCGCCCGGTGGCTTAGCGCAGCGGGGCGACCTCCTGCCCCGCCGTGCTGCTGAACCGGAACGTTTCGACCGATCGGCCCGCCAGCGCGGTGACGAGCGCCTGCGCCTCCTGCTGGTTGAACGGTCCGGCGAGCAGGCGGCTGTTCGCACCCCAGGCGGCGAGGTGCGGCTGCATACCATCGAGCAGGCCACCGGCCTCGCGGCGGATGCGCCGCCAGTCGAACCCGAGCGCCGCGCGGTCGCGCCCGGTGGCAAGCTGCACCCAGTGCCGCGCCGGATGCGTGGCGGCCGCCGGCGGCGCGGGCGCTTCACGCGGGGGCTGGAAGCCGGTGATGTCGACCGCGCCTGGCCGCGCCACGGGAGCGGAGACCGTGGCGCCCGCAGCGCCCAGATCGGCAAAGGCTTCCGACAGGCCGGCCCTCGTCTCCAATCGCCCACCGGCCGGCGGGAGATTGTCGATGCGCGGCGTCGGGGCCACCCGCGGCGCAGCCGATCCCATCACCGGCCCCGTCGGCTCCAGCCGCGCATCGGCACCCGGCGATGCGCCGATCGAGGCCGCAGAGGGCGCCACACCCGCCAGAGCGGCAATCTCCGGCGAGTCGCGCCCGATCTGGTCCGATCGCGGAAAGATGCCGACATGCACCGCGGCCGCCTGCTGCGCGCGGGTCAGCCGGCGCATGTAGCGCAGATAGGGCGCCAGCCGGATGGAAAGGCGCTGGGGCAGCATCGTCTCGGCGATCGCCACCGCATCGTCCTCCTGTCCCATGATCGCCAGCGCGAAGGCCCGCGCGCGATAGGCGGCAAGATCCCGGCGCTGGAGCAGCGGAAGCAGCGTGCGCTCGGACGCCGCGCGGTTGCCGGCGATCGCCTGGCTCAGCGCCAGCCGGTGCCGCACCTCGTCCCCCTCTCCCTGGTCGAGCGCCTGCGTATAGAAGCGCTGGGCCGCCATGTTGTCGCCCAACAGATCGTGTGCCAGTCCCAGTTCGGCTGCATGGGCCGCAGCCGGTGCGCCAAGCCGCTCGGCCGCGGCAAACAGCCGGAGCGCTTCGAGCGGGTGGTTGTGCCGCAACATCAGCGAGGCAAGCCCGGCCTTCACCCGCCCATCGGCCGGCGCCACGCCCTCGGCAGTGCTGAGGAAGCCGAGCGCGCCCGGCAGATCGCCCAGCCGCATCGCGGCATCGCTGGCACTCAGCAACGCCTCGAGCGAGCGTGGATTACGGGCGAGCAGCTGTTTCGCTTCGGCCAGCCGCGCCTCGGCCGGGTCAGGCAGCGGCTGGACGACGGCCTGAGCGGCAACCGGCTGCGCTCCCACTAGCGCGGTCACCAGCGCCGGCGCCAGCAGAACGGCGCCCGCAAGCGAGCCAAGGCGCAACCGCGCGCGCAACAGACGCTTGGCAAACCGAATCATGGAAAACCGCTTGGCGCTGTCCGGCTGAACCCGCGAGGAATGGCGCGGGTGTCCCGGCTACTGGTTGCCCTGCCGGTTGAGAAACCGCGGAATGCGCAATCCACCGCCCGCCGGCGTGCCACGTGCGGCCTCCTGCTCCTCCTCGGGCTCCTCCTCGGGGGTGCGCGAGAAGCGCTCGAACAGCGATCCCGCACCCGTGCGCGCGGCAGGGGTCGGGCGAGCGGCGGCGGGCTTTCGCGGCAGGGCGGCACCGGCCTCGCCATTCCGCTCGCCAGCGCGCGGCAGCGGCGAAGCAGCGCCCGGCAGCCGGCGCCCACGAGGCGACTGGCTGGCCGGAGCCGCAGCAGGCGACGCATCCTCGTTGCCCAGCAGCAACTCGTCCTGGCGGGTCGGCCTCGCCGGCTCCGGCTCGGCCCGGGGTTGTGCAAGCGGCTCCGCCTCGGGCTCCTCCTGCGCCTCCATCGTCAATTCGAGCGCGTCGTCCTCGTCCTCGGCAAAGGCGGCGGCGCCCTCGGCCTCGTCATCATTGGCCCAAGGCTGCGTCGCGCCGTCCGACGAGACTGCGCCATAGCCGCCGGGCTCCGCGCCGAAGCCATGATCGTCGGTCAGGTCGGGGATTGGTCGCGCACCCTCGGTCACCGGCTCCGCCTCAGGGGCCGATGGCTCCTGCGCGGAAATGCCGAACCGCGAGCTGCGCGCCAGCGCCCCGGCAGCCTCGTGCTCCGCAGCCAGCCCCGAAGATCGCCCCGCAGCCGGCCGTCGAGGCCCACGCGCATCCGAAAGACCGGAGTGCCCGCCCATCATGCCAGCGCCCTGCGCAGCCGGACGCGCGTGAGTCACGCTTGCATCGATCCCGGTCGCCACGACCGAGACGCGGATGCGCCCTTGCAATTCGGGGTTGAAGGCCGAGCCCCAAATGATGTTCGCATCCGGGTCGACCAGTTCGCGGATATGGTTGGCCGCCTCGTCCACCTCCATCAGGCGCATGTCCTCGCCGCCGATGATCGAGATGATCACGCCCTTGGCGCCGGCCATGCTCACGCCATCGAGCAGCGGGTTGGCGATGGCCTTCTCGGCCGCCTCCAGCGCGCGATTGGCGCCCTCGCCCTCGCCAGTGCCCATCATCGCCTTGCCCATCTCGCCCATTACGGAGCGCACATCGGCGAAATCGAGATTGATCAGGCCCGGCATCACCATCAGGTCGGTGATGGAGCGCACGCCCTGCTGCAGCACCTCGTCGGCCAGCTGGAACGCCTCCTTGAAGGTCGTTTCTGCCTTGGCGACCAGGAACAAATTCTGGTTGGGAATCACAAGCAGCGTATCGACATGCTTCTGCAACTCGTCGATCCCCGCTTCCGCCGAGCGCATCCGCCGCGTGCCCTCGAACAGGAATGGCTTGGTCACCACGCCAATCGTGAGGATCCCTTTCTCGCGCGCGATCTCGGCGATCACCGGCGCCGCGCCGGTGCCGGTGCCGCCACCCATGCCTGCGGCGATGAACACCATGTTCATGCCCTCGAGCGCCTGCTCGATCTCCTGCACCGTCTCTTCCGCCGCCGCGCGGCCGACCTCGGGGCGCGAGCCGGCGCCGAGACCTCGAGTGATCTCGGGCCCAAGCTGGATGCGATGCTCGGCAATCGAGGTGTTCAACGCCTGCGCGTCGGTATTGGCGACGATGAAATCCACGCCTTCGATCTCGGCGCGGATCATGTTGGCGATGGCGTTGCCGCCCGCGCCGCCCACGCCGATGACGGTGATGCGGGGCCGCAGCTCATCCACCGAAGGCGGGCCGATCGTGATACTCATTAAGGATGCTCTCCCGGGGAGGCGTTAGAATGCATGACTTGGCTTGTGCCACAAAGAGTTTTCGCGGTGCAGGAGCGATTAACCGCTATCCACAGCCCCGCGAAGCTCAGAACGATTCCTTCATCGCACGCCAGAGGCGGACCATCGTAGCAACGCCCGCCGGGCGCCGCGAATATTGGGTGTGCGAGTGCAGTGCGCGGATGTCGATCGGGTCGTCCAGAGCATACAGCACCAGCCCGGCCAGCGTGGCGAATCCCGGAACGCCATGCGCCTCGGGCAATCCCTTGATCGCCGGCGGCCGGCCGATCCGCACCGGCCGCCCAAGCGCCGCCTGCATGTAATCGGCGAGGCCCGTCAATTCGGCACCGCCGCCCGTCAGCACCACCTGCCGGCCGTTGCGGCCCGAATAGCCCATCTGCTCCAGCGCCCGGCCGATCTCGCCGGCCAGCTGGTCGAGTTCGCCTGTGATCACCCCCACCACCTCGGCCCGGGCGACCTGCCCCTGCGCGTCCGCACCCCGCGGCAGCGGGCCATCCCGGTCGTCTCCCGGCCCCGCCACCGGCACGCGCTCGCGATGATCGCCGGGGCTGGCGAGCGCCGAGCCGTGCACGCATTTCAGCCGCTCGGCCTGCGAACGGCGGATGCCCAGCGCCGAAGCGAGCGCATCGGTAATGTCGGACGAACCGCGCCCGATCGCGGTCAGCGCCACCAGATTGCCCCCGGCATGGGCCGAAACATTGGTCACCTGCGCGCCGAACTCCACCAGCGCCACACCCAGCTCGCGCTCCTCGGCGCTGAGGCAGGCATGCGCCGCCGCCAGCGGCGAGGCGACCACGCCCTCCACCTCCAGATGCGCGTTCTGCACAACCTCCTTGAGGTTGCGCATCGGCGCGCCTTCCGCCCGTATCACGTGAATATCCACGCCCAGCTGCTCGGCATGCAACCCGCGCGGATTGGCGATGCCGTCGGCCCCGTCAAGGTAGTAGAGCCCCGGCTGCGCGTGCAGCACCATCCGCCCGTCCGGCTCCAGCGCCTCGCGCCCGGCCAGCAGCAGCTGCTCGACATCCTCCTCCTCGATCCGACGGCCGCCGATCTCGATCTCCACCGGGCTGATCCCGGCCGAAAGGTTCGCGCCCGAACAGCCGATCCACACCGCGTCCACGCTGGTGCCGGCGAGCTTCTCCGCCCGCTCCACCGCATCGCGCACCGCATAGGTGGCGGCGGCCATCTCGGTCACATAGCCGCGCTTGATCCCCTGCGCGGCCCGGTGTCCGCTGCCCAGAACGGTCAGCTCGCCGGTCTCGCTCACCCCGGCGATCATCGCCGAGATGCGGAACGAGCCGATATTCACCGCGCCGATCACCCGGGCCATTCGCGCATCCACCATCAGCTATCCTCCGCCTTTTCGCGTGCCGCCGCGGCGGCCGCGGCGCTGCCCGGCACGCGCAGATACATTCTTTCGGGGTTGCGCATGTCGAACGAGGCGACCTGCCCGCCGATCAGGCCATTGCTCCCGTCAAGGCGCGCGAAGCTGAGGATCGCACTGCGGCTGCGCTCCTCGCCCTCGGGCAGCGCGAGCACCTGGCCGGTGGTGAAGGTCAGGTTCCAGCGCCGGTTGCCGACCCATTCGGCCTCCACCACCTGCTCGCGTAACGCCGGCGCCGCAGATAGCAGCGCCGCGAGCCGGTCGACCTGCTCCGTCACCCCCTCACCCGAAACCACCAGTGCCCCGCGCGCCGCGCCTGGTGCCAGCGCCTCGAGCACGTGGCCGGTCTTGTCGATCAGCGCTAGCCCGCCCGCGGTCCGCAGCACCGCGTGCGGCTCGCGCTCGACAATATCGACCACAATGGTATCGGGCAATTGCCGCGAAACCCGCGCATCGCGCACCCAGGAAAGTTCCAGCAGCGAACTGCGCAAGGCCGAAAGGCTCACCAGCGGCATCGCCCGGTCGCGCACGCCCAGCACGCGCTCGTACACCGCCAGTTCGTCCAGCCGCTCGATCCCGCGCACCTCCACCCGGCGCACCTCGTACCCCGCCTCGCCGATCGCATCGGCGGCCTGCGCGCCGGCCTGCTGCGGCAGCCCGGCCAGTGTGGCGGCGAACAGCGCGGCGGCGGCCACCGCCAGCAGGATCAGCCCGAGGAAAAAGCGCTGCAGCTGCCGCTCGGTGAACGGCAGCACACGCATCGCCGCATCCATCACCGCCCCACCGGCCGAGCGGCGCTGCGCTCCCTTGCGCCCGCCCGCTGCCCGGCCCTGCCGGCGAACGGGCTTGGCCCCGCGGCGGATCGTCTCAGCCATTGCCGTGCGCCGTCCCATCCTGCAAAGCCGGCAAGCGATCGAAAAAGCGCAGCCCGTCCTCCACAATCAGCTCGACCAGCTCGGCATAGTCGATCCCCCGATGCCGCGCCTGCTCGGGCACCAGGCTCAGCGGGGTCATGCCGGGTTGGGTATTGGTTTCGAGCAGGAACAGCCCCTCCTCGCCCTGCTCGTCGTCCCAGCGGAAATCCGAGCGGCTGGTGCCGCGGCAGCCCAGCAATTCATGCGCCCGCAGCGCATGTTCGAGGCAGAGGCGCTCGATCTGTGGCGGAATGCGCGCGGGGAAGACATGCTCGGTCAGCCCGTCGGTGTATTTGGCGTCGAAATCGTAGAACCCGCTGCTCGGCACCAGCTCGGTTACCCCCAGCGCGCGCGCGCCCTCGGGGCCCGCCAGCACCGCGGTGGTCAGCTCGCGCCCGCGAATATAGGGCTCGGACAGCAGCCGCTCGAAGCGCTGCCAAGGCCCTTCCGCATCGCGGCGGATCGGCTGGCCGCAATTGCTCTGGTCGGTCACGATCGCCACGCCCACGGACGAACCCTCGTTCACGGGTTTTAGCACATAGGGCCGTGCCAGCGGATCGCCCTCGTACAGCGTCTCGCTGGCGACGATCCGCCCGCCGGGCATCGGGATGCCGTGCGGCACCAGCGCATGCTTGGTCAGTTCCTTGTCGATCGCGATCACCGAGGTGGCGAGGCCCGAATGGGTATAGGGCACGTCCATCAAGTCGAGCATTCCCTGCACCGTGCCATCCTCGCCCGGCACGCCGTGGAGCGCATTGAACACGATATTAGGCGCAGCGGCGGCGATCCGCGCGGCCACGTCACGCTCCATATCGATCCGCGTCACCCGGTGACCCCGGCCCTCCAGCGCATCGGCCACGCCCTTGCCGCTCATCAGCGAAACCGGCCGCTCGTTCGCCCAGCCCCCCATAAGCACGGCCACATGCAGCTTCGGCAGGCTCCCCACCCGCTCGCTCACGGCCGCCCCACCCGCTTGATTTCCCATTCCAGCATCACGCCCTGGCTGCCGGCCACGCGCCGGCGCACCTCCTCGCCCAGCCCTTCAATGTCGGTGCTGGTCGCCTCGCCGGTGTTGATGAGGAAATTGGCGTGTTTCTCGCTCACCTGCGCCCCGCCCATGGTCAGCCCCCGGCAGCCCGCCGCATCCACCAGCTGCCAGGCCTTCAGCCCCTTGGCCCTCTCAGGCGGCGGGTTCTTGAAGGTCGAGCCTCCGGTGCGGGTGCGCAGCGGCTGCGTCCGCTCGCGCTCGTTGGCAATGCGCTCCATCTCGGCGCCGATCGAGGCCGGATCGTCTTTCACCCCGCGAAACCGCGCCGAGGTCACGATCGCCCCGTCGGGCAGGCGCGAATGGCGGTAGGAATAGCCAAGGTCCCTCACCGGCAGCGCGATGCACTCGCCATCGGGCAGCACCACCTCACAATCGATCAAAATGTCGGCCACCTCACGCCCATAGGCGCCGCCGTTCATCCGCACGAAGCCGCCCACCGTGCCCGGAATGCCGCGCAGGAACTCCAGCCCGCCGATCCCCGCATCGCGCGCGGTCGACGCCACGAGAATGCCGCTGGCCCCGCCGCCACATTCGAGCACGCAATCGCGCAGCACCTCCACCGTGGCGAAGGGCTTGCCCAGCCGCACCACCACACCCGGCACCCCGCCATCGCGAACGATCAGATTGGAGCCCAGCCCCAGCGCCATCACCGGCGTTCCCTCGTCGAGCTCGCCGAGGAAGCTGGTGAGATCATCGAGATCGGCCGGCTCGAACAGCCAGTCGGCCGGCCCGCCGGTCTTGAACCAGGTCAGCCGGTCGAGCGGCGCATCGGCGGTGAGGCTGCCCCGCACCTCCTGCGGCACCGCGCCGCTATGCTCGTGCATCTCCTCAGAGCCGGGCGCATTGCCCACCGGGGGGAGGGTACCGCCAGCCTGGATCATGCCGCGCCTCCCGCGGTCCGCAACCCGGGCGAGACCGGCCGCGCCCGCGCGATCCCCTCTGCCAGCCCGGCCGCCCAGCGCGTGATATCGCCCGCGCCAAGGCACACGACGAGATCGCCCGGCGCAAGGATCGCAGCAATCTGCCCGGCCAGCTCTTCCGGCCCCTCCACCAGAGCGGCCGAACGGTGCCCCCGCGCCTTCAGCCCGCCCACCAGCGCCGCCGAATGCACCCCTTCAATCGGCGGTTCGCCCGCCGGGTAAACGGGCGTCGCGAACACCATGTCGGCATCGTTGAAGGCCCCCTGGAACTCGTTCATCAGCTCGTTCAGTCGCGTGTAGCGGTGCGGCTGCACCACCGCGATGACTCTCCCTCCCGAGTTGCCTGCCGCACCGGCCGCCTCGCGCGCAGCCGATAGCACCGCGCGGATCTCCACCGGATGGTGCGCATAATCGTCGATTACAACTGCGCTGCCGCCCTCCAGCGCCACCTCGCCAACGCGGGTGAAACGCCGCCGCACGCCGGTAAAGCGCGCAAACCCGGTGCGGATCACCGCATCGTCGCAGCCCAGCTCCGCCGCCACCGCGATCGCGGCCATTGCGTTCTGCACATTGTGCCGCCCCGGCATCGGCAGTATAACGTCGTTAATCACCCGCCTGGCACCGTCCCGCCCGGTGTGCACCGCATCAAACAGATTGCCGCCGGGCTGCGGCCGCACGTTCTCCGCCCGCCAGTCGGCCTGCGCGGAAAAGCCGTAAGTCACCACCCGCCGGTCGCGCACGCGCGCAATCGCCGCCTGCACCTCGGGATGGTCCACGCACAGCACCGCCGCGCCGTAGAACGGCACGTTCTCGATGAACTCCACGAAGGCCTCGCGCACCGCGTCGAAACTGCCGTAGTGGTCGAGATGCTCGGGGTCGATATTGGTCACCACGGCGATGGTGCCGTCCAGCCGCAGGAAGCTGCCATCGCTCTCGTCGGCCTCAACCACCATCCACTCGCTCTGGCCCAGCCGCGCATTGGAGCCGTAACTCTCGATGATCCCGCCGTTGATCACCGTGGGGTCCAGCCCGCCCGCCTCCAGCAACGCGGCGACCATGCTGGTGGTGGTCGTCTTCCCGTGCGTGCCGGCGACCGCCACCGTGCGCTTCAGCCGCATCAGCTCGGCCAGCATCTCGGCGCGGCGCACCACCGGAATACGCCCCTCCAGCGCCGCGGCGACCTCCGAGTTGTCACGCTTCACCGCGGTGGAGACAACCACCACCGCCGCCTCGCCCAAGTTTTGCGCCGAATGGCCGATGGCGATCGGGATGCCTCTCGCCCGCAGCCGCTCCACGCTCGGCCCTTCGGCCACGTCGGAGCCCTGCACGCTGTAGCCCAGATTGTGCATCACCTCGGCAATGCCCGACATGCCGATCCCGCCGATGCCGACGAAGTGAATCAAACCAATCTCCGTGCCAGCGCCCTTCATGCCGCGCCACCGGCCGTAGCCGTCCGCGACGCGCCACTCGTGGCCTTGTGCGGGCTGACCCGAATCACGTCAGCCAGCGGCGCCCCGCCGAAGCTCTCGACCAGATCGGCCAGATCGCGCGCCGCATCGGGCAGACCGCACATCAACGCCGCATGGGCCGCGGCCATCAGCGCCTCGGGCTCGCCCGCCAGTTCCTCGATCTGCCGCGCCAGCACCTCGGGCGTGAAACCCGGCTGCGCAATGGAGCGCGCCCCGCCCGCCTGCGCCAGCTCGCGCGCATTGGCGGTCTGGTGATCGTCGGTGGCGATCAGCAGCGGCACCAGGATCGCTGGCCGGCCCACCGCGGTCAGCTCGGCAATGGTGGAGGCCCCCGCGCGCCCGACGAACAAATGCGTGCCCGCCAGCCGCGCCGCCATGTTCTCGAAATAGCTCGCCAGCTCGGCCGCGATCCCCTCGGCGGCATAGAGCGCGCGCACGGCCTCCAGATCCTCCGGCCGGCATTGCTGTGTCACCCGCAGACGCCGCTTCAGCGCGGGCTGCAGCAGCGCCAGCCCCCGCGGCACCACCTCGGAAAGCACCCGCGCCCCCTGGCTACCCCCCGTCACCAGCAGCCGCAGCTCGCCCGTCGTATCGAGCGCCGGAAACGGCTCATCCCGCAGTGCGAGCACGCCCGCCCGCACCGGGTTGCCCACCAGTCGCACCTTGCGCTCGTACCGCGCATCCAGCCGGGCGACCTTGCGATAGGCCGTCGCGATCGTATCGACCCGCCCCGCCAGCAGCCGGTTCACCCGCCCCAAAACCGCGTTCTGCTCGTGAATCACGGTCGGCACCCCGGCCCCGCTCGCCGCCAGCAGCGCCGGCAATGCGGGGTATCCGCCGAAGCCCACCACCGCGCCGGGCTCGAACTCCGCATAAAGCCGCTTGGCCAGCCCCCGCCCCTTCAGCACCGCCGCCAGCGCCCGCGGCCAGCCGAGCGGGTTCTTCGCAAAGCGCCCCGCCGGCAGCACATGCGTCTCGAGGAAATCGGGCCTGCCGGGAATCGCATCGCCGCGCGCATCGGTGATCAGCGCCACCCGGTGCCCGCGCCGCTCAAGCTCCTGCGCCAGTGCGAAGGCCGGCGTCAGATGCCCCCCGGTCCCCCCGGCGGCGAGGACGAAATGGCGGCTGACGGCACTCACCTCACATCTCCAGCAGCGCGCGGCAGCGCGAAGGTTTCGCGCAGCAGATACGGGTTGCGCCGCGTGATGGCCAGCAGCAGCCCCAGCGTCAGGCACTGCGCGATGGTGGAAGAACCGCCATAGCTCACCAGCGGCAGCGTCATCCCCTTGCTCGGAAACAGCTGCAGATTGACCAGGATGTTGATGAACGCCTGCCCGCCGAACAGCGTGATCAGCCCAGCGGCGGACAGCAGCGTGAACAGATTGTCCTCGTCGATCAGCCGGGAAAGCACGCGCAGCACGATAGCGAGGTACAGCACCACCACCAGCCCGCACACCAGCAGCCCGAACTCCTCGCCGATCACCGAGAAGATATAATCAGTATGCGCCTCGGGCAGCATCATCTTGCGCGTGCCCAGCCACAACCCGCTGCCGGTCCAGCCGCCGGCCATGATCGTGCGCGCCGCCAAGTCCACCTGGTCGTAAGAGGTGCCGCCGCCCAGGAAGCTGTCGATCCGGTGGCGCGCATTGTCATAGGTGAGATAGGCCAGCGCCAGCAGCGCCACGCCCCCGCCCGCCAGCAGCCCCACCCGCTTCAGCGGCAGCCCGGCCAGCACCACCAGCGCGCCCCAGGCGGCCACGATCAGGATTGCATCGCCCAGATTGGGCTGCAGCATCATCAGCACCACCACCACCGCCAGCACCCCGCCGCTCACCGCGATCACCGGCAGCTCCGGGTCGCGCAGCCGCCAGCTGAGCACCCACGCACTCGCCACCAAAAAGGCGGGCTTGAGGAACTCGCTCGGCTGGAAGCGGATACCGACATCCAGCCAGCGCCGCGCCCCGTTCACCTCGCTGCCCACGAAAGGCACCAGCGCCAGCGCCACCAGCATCAAGCCCGCGAACAGGATCGCCGCGCGCCGCACGGCCGCCAGCGGCACCAGCGCGGTGCCCAGCAACACCGCCAGCCCCATCAGCTGGAACGCCAGGTGCAGCCAGAAAAAGTGCAGGTCGCCCAGCGATCCTGCCGCACCCGAAAGCCGCCGCGCGCTGGCCGGCGAGGCCGCCGCCACCGCGATTGCGCCGACCGCCATCAGCGCCAGCACCAGCAGCAACAGCACGCGGTCGATCTCGCGCCACCAGATCCGCAGCGATTGCCGGCGCGTGCGCGGGAATTGCGCGGTCGGCTGGCTGCGCATGCCCGGCTGGGGCACATAGGGACGCGAACTGTTCAAGTAACCGGGGCTCATGCCGCGCACCATTGGGGGTCCACGCTGCCGCCGCCGGCCAGCCCATGCACCAGCCGGCGAAAGGCATCGCCGCGCGCCTCGTAATCGCGGAACTGGTCGAAGCTGGCGCAGGCCGGGGAGAGCAGCACCACCTCGCCGGGCCCGGCGGCGGCAATGGCGCGGCGCAGCGCCTCGCACAGCATCTCGCTGCGCTCGACCCGCATGTGCGGAGCCAGCAATTCCGCGAACCGCGCCCCCGCCTCGCCGATCACATAGGCCACCACCACGTTCGCGAAGAACGGCGCGCATTCGTCGAGATCGTCGCCCTTGGGCAGCCCGCCCACGATCCAGTGCAGCCGCTTGTTTGGGTTTGGCGGATAGGCCGCCAGTGCGGGCGCGGTGGAAGCCGGATTGGTCGCCTTGCTGTCGTTGACGAACAGCACGCTGTTGTACTCGCCCACCCGCTCCATCCGGTGCGGCAGCCCGGGAAAGGTACGGAGGCCATTAGCGATTTGAAAACCAGGAATGCTAAGCACAACTCCAACGCCGACTGCGGCACACGCATTCTGGAGATTGTGCGGACCCTGGAGCGCGGGCCATTGAGGCTGATCTCCTTCGCTTGGAAAAGCGGTATCGGCTGGACATTCCGAAAAAACGTCTTCGAGCGCCATTACTCTCCCTGAATTCCCATCACTCACAACACCAGCGAGCTTGTCGTCGCTGTGAAAGTACTTGGAAGGGGCAATCGCTACGTTTTCGATCCATTGCATCCAGAAAAGTCGAAGCTTTGAGTTCGCGTAGTCCTCGAACCGCTCATACCGGTCCAGGTGATCCGGAGTGATGTTGAGCAGCACCGCCACCTCGCAAGCAAGCGAGTGCGTCAAGTCCAGCTGATAGCTCGAAAGCTCCAGCACATAGACCCCGCCCGCCGGGAGCGGCTCCTCTCCCAGGATCGGCAGCCCGATATTGCCGCCCATCGTGGTCGGCACGCCGGCGGTCTGGAGGATGTGATGCACCAGCGCCGTGGTCGTCGATTTGCCATTGGTCCCGGTGATCCCCACCACCCGGTGCGGCGGCAAATCGCCCCGCGCCAGCGCGAACAGCTCGATATCGCCGATCAGAGGCACCCCGGCCTCGCGCGCCTTGGCCGCGATCGGATGCGTGTTCAGCGGCACCCCGGGCGAAACCACCACACCATCGAAGCCGGTCAGGTCGATCCCCAGCGGGTCCGCCAGGGTCACGCGGCCCGCAAACGGCTCGCGCGGCTCCTCGCGCGCATCCCAGGCAGTCACCTCGGCGCCGCTCGCCAGCAGCGCCTCCACACTCGCCTTGCCCGAGCGCGCCAGGCCCAGCACCGCATATCGCTTCCCGCGAAAGGCGCCCGATGTGATCACCGCAGCTTCAGCGTGGAAAGGCCGATGACCGCCAGCACGATGGCGATGATCCAGAAGCGGATCACCACGGTCGATTCCTTCCAGCCGAGCTGCTCGAAATGGTGGTGGATCGGCGCCATGCGGAAGATGCGCCTGCCGGTGCGCTTGAACCAGAACACCTGGATAATCACGCTGGCGGTCTCCATCACGAACAGCCCGCCCACGATCAGCAGCACGATCTCGTGATGCGCCGCCACCGCGATCGCCCCCAGCGCCCCGCCCAGCGCCAGCGATCCGGTATCGCCCATGAACACCGCGGCGGGCGGCGCGTTGAACCACAGGAAGGCCAGCCCGGCCCCCATGATCCCGGCGCAGAACACCGCCAGCTCGCCCGCCCCAGGCACGTGCGGAATGCCCAGATAATCCGAATAATCCACCCGGCCGACCAGGTAGCAGATCAGCAGGAAGGCCCCGGCCGCGATCACCACCGGCATGGTGGCGAGCCCGTCCAGCCCGTCGGTCAGGTTCACCGCATTGCCGAAGCCCACGATCAGGGTCGCGGCGAACACGTAATACAGTGGCCCCAGCGGGATCGCCCGCCCCGTGAGAAACGGCACGTAAAGATTGGTGCTGATCTGGCTCACGATGATCCAAGCGGCCACGCCCGCAACGATGAATTCCAGCAGCAGCCGCGTGCGGCCCGAAACGCCCCTGTGGCTGCCTTTGGTCACCTTGTCCAAATCGTCCATGAACCCGATGAAGCCGAAGCCCACCGTCACCGCCAGTACCGCCCAGACGAAGGGGTTTAACGGGTCGGACCAGAGCAGCAGCGAGACGGTGAGCGAGGTCAGGATCATCAGCCCGCCCATAGTGGGCGTGCCGCGCTTGGCCTGGTGGCTCTGCGGCCCGTCCGCGCGGATCGGCTGGCCCTTGCCCTGGCGCACGCGCAGCATGTTGATGAAGCGCGGGCCGATCACCAGCCCCAGCGCCAGCGCGGTCAGCATCGCCGCGCCCGCGCGGAAGGTCTGGTAGCGTACGAGGTTCAGCAGACCCTCGAACTCCAGCCATTGCGCCAGCAGGTAAAGCATCGCGAGCCTTCAGCCTTCTCTCGCGGCGAGATGGGCGACGACCCGCGCCAGCCCCACCGAATTCGAACCCTTGACGAGGACCGCGTCACCGCCCGCCAGGCCCCATTCCTCCAGCGCGGCAATCGCCTCGCCGGGGTTGCCGCAATGCGCGAAGACCGGCGCCCTGCCAAGCGGGTGCGCTCCGGCTTTCCCCAACTCGCTGGCCAGCGGGCCCATCTCCGCGCCCACCAGGATGGCGTAATCAACCCCGGCCTCGGCCAGCGGCGCGGCCAGCTGCGCATGGAAGCCAGAGGCGAAATCGCCCAGTTCCTTCATGCTGCCCAGCACCGCGATCCGCCGGGTGGCGGGCGTGGTGCCCAGCTGCGCCAGCGTGGCGCGCATTGAGGCCGGATTGGCGTTGTAGCTCTCATCGATAATCAGCGCGTGCCCGCCGGGCACCGGCACGCGGTGCCGTGCCCCTCGGCCCTTCAGCCCGCCCATCTCGGCCAGCGCCAGCCCGGCGGCGCCCAGGTCTCCGCCCGCCGCATGCACCGCCGCCATCACGCACAGCGAGTTCTCCACCCAATGCGCCCCCGCCGCCGCGACCGACCAGCACAGCCGCCGCTCGCCACCGGCGGCGTTCAGCGCCGCCGTTACCAGCGATCCGCCATTGGCGGCTGGAATCACATCGAGCAGCCGCATCTGCGCCTCGGGCGAACGGCCGAAGGAGAGCACCTTGGCCCGCCGCGCCAGCGCCGCATCACGTAGCCGGGCAAAGTGCGGGCTGTCGGCCGGGATCACCGCGGTGCCGCCCTTCTCCAGCCCGGTGAAAATCTCCGCCTTGGCATCGGCGATCGCTTCTTCGCTGCCAAGGTTCTCGATATGCGCGGGCGCAATGGTCGTGATCACCGCCACATGCGGGCGCACCTGAGCGGTGAGCGCGGCGATCTCGCCGGCTTGGTTCATGCCCATCTCGAACACGCCGTGGCTGCTGCCTTGCGGCATCCGTGCAAGGCTCAGCGGCACGCCGACATGGTTGTTGTAACTGCGCACGGAGCGGTGTGCGGCCGCATTGCCACCCCGTTCCAAACCGGCGAAAATCGCCTCCTTCACCCCTGTCTTGCCCACGGAGCCGGTCACCCCCACGATCCGCGCCCGCGTCCGCACCCGCGCCACAGCGGCCAGCGCCTCCAGCGCGGCATGGGTATCGGCCACCAGCACATGCGGCTGCGGAATCGGTCGATCCACCACGGCCGCCGCGGCGCCGCTGGCAAAGGCCTTGTCGAGGAAGCGGTGCCCATCGGTGCTCTCGCCGGTGAGCGCGACAAACAGGTCGCCGCTCAGCACGTCGCGCGAATCCATCTCGACGCCGGAGACCTGGAATGCGCCGCTGGCGGTGCCGCCCGTGGCGCGGGCGATCTCCTCGGCGGTCCACAGCGCCAAGCGGCGGCGGCTGGCGCTCGGCCAGCGGAGCATGGCGGTGGGCGCGCTCATGCCCGCTCTCCCGCCTGTTCGGCGGCGAATTCGCGCACCGTGCCAACATCGTCGAACGGCAAGACCCGCGCTGCTTCGCCCGTGCCCACGATTTGCCCCTGCTCGTGCCCCTTGCCGGCGATCAGGACGATATCGCCCTCGCGCGCTTCGGCGATGGCGACTTGGATCGCTTCGCGCCGGTCGCCGATGGAGCGTGCGCCCGGTGCGCCTGCCATGACTTGATCCCGGATTGCTGCCGGATCCTCTCCGCGAGGATTGTCGTCTGTCACGATCACGATTTCGGCCCGCCCGGCCACGATCTGGCCCATGGCGGTGCGCTTGCCGGGGTCGCGGTCGCCGCCCGCGCCGAACACCACGATCATCCGCCCGCCCACCGCAAGATGCGGGCGCAGCGCATCGATCGCCGCGCCCAGTGCATCGGTGGTGTGAGCGAAATCGACATAGACCGGCACGCCGGCCGCAGCGATCGCCGCCAGTTCGAGCCGCCCCCGCACCAGTTGCAGCCGGCTCAGGGCATCAAATACGGCGGCAGCTTCGCCACCTGTGGCGAGCACCAGGCCGGCGGCCACCAGCGCATTGGCCGCTTGGTATGCGCCGATTAGCGGCAGCATCACCCGATGCTCCGCGCCATCATAGGCCACCACCAGCTCCTGACCCAACTGCCCCGGCGTGCGGCTGAGCAGACGAATGTCTTCCCCCGCCTCTCCCACGGTCAGCACCCGCAAGCCACGTGCTCGCGCAACGTCCAGCACCCGTGCGGACCAGCCATCGTCGGCCCACACCACTGCCGTTCCGGAGCCGTCCACCACTTCCGTAAACAGGCGCATCTTGGCGGCGAAATAGTCTTCCATGTCGGCATGGTAATCGAGGTGGTCGCGGCTCAGATTGGTGAATGCCGCCGCCGCAACCGGCAGTCCTTCGCTGCGGAATTGCGAGAGCCCGTGGCTCGAAGCTTCGTAGGCCACATGCGTCACTCCTTCGCGCGCAAGGCCGGTCATATTGGCAAGGAAGGTGACGATGTCGGGCGAGGTCAGCCCGGTGGAGACGCTCTCGTCCGGCGTGGTGACCCCCAGTGTGCCGATCGAGGCCGCGCGCTCACCCATGAGTCGCCAGATCTGGCGAGCCATCTCGACTGTGCTGGTCTTGCCGTTGGTGCCGGTGACGGCCACCACCACCCGCGGCACCGGGCGGAAGAACTGCGCCGCCAGCCGCGCGAAGGTTCGCCGCGGCTGCGGATCGGCCAGATGCGCCGCGCCCTCGACCGGCACCTCGCCCCGGGCGACAACCGCCACCGCGCCCGCCGCCACCGCCGCGGGGACGAAATCCTCGCCATTCACCGTCAGCCCCTGAAAGGCGCCGAACACAGTGCCCGGCGCAACTTTCCGGTGATCGATAGCGAAGCCGGTCACCGGCGCGTCGCTCCAGCGGCCCAGGGGCCCGGACGCGCCAAGTCCCGCGCTCTCCACCAATCGGGCAAGATTCACTTTCTGGCGCCCTTGATCAGATGATCGACATCGCTGAGGTCCACCTCGCGCCCCTCGTCCGGGTAGACGCCCAGCAGCGGGCCGATGCGCGGCACCAGCCGGCCGACCGTGGGCGCCGCGTTCCAGGCCGCGGTGCGCTGGTACGAACTGGCGGCGGTACCCTTGGGCTCGTCATACATGATGATGATCACGAAGCGCGGATCGTCCATCGGAAAGGCCGAGGCGAAGGTGGAAACCAGCGTGGTCCGCTGATAGCCGCCATCGCCGGGCTTTTCCGCGCTGCCGGTCTTGCCGCCTACGCGGAAACCGGGCGCATCGGCGGTGCGGCCGGTGCCGTAGAGCGAAATCATCCGCACCAGCTGGTTCATACGCTGGCTGGTGCTTTCCTTGAACACGCGGCGGCCGCGCGGCGCCTGCCCCGGCTCTACCTTGCGCAGCGTCGCGGGGCGCCAGATGCCGCCGTTCACCATCGTCGCATAGGCCGAGGCCAGGTGCAGCGGGGTCACCGCCACGCCGTGGCCGTAGCTGATCGTCATGGCACGCAAGCGCGGCCACTCGCCGCTCGGCCAGATCGGGAAGCCGCGCGCGGGCAGCTCGATATAGGGCCGTTCGTTGAAGCCCAGCTCGGCCATGGTCTGCTTCATCCGCGCCGGGCCGAGCTCGTCGGCGATCTGCGCGGTGACGATATTGGAGGAGGAGGCCAGCGTCTGCGCCGCATTGAGCGAGGCGCCGATCGGCTTCAGGTCGCGGATGCGGAAGCGGCCCATCACCAGCGGGCGACTGGCCTGCCACTGGCGCGAAATATCGGGGATCAGCCCCGCGTCGATCGCCGCCGCCACGGTCAGCGGCTTGAAGGTGGAGCCCAGCTCGTAAACTTGGTTGGTCACCTTGTTGAAGACCAGCTTGTGCTCCTCGGCGTCCATCCGGTTGGGATCGAAGGCCGGGAGCGAGGCCATGGCCATCACCTCGCCGGTATCGACATCGAGCACGATGCCCGCCGCGCCCACCGCATTCACCAGCCGCATGCCTCGGCCCAGCTCGTCCTCCAGCGCGCCCTGCACCCGCGCATCGATCGAAAGCGCCACCGGCTGGTCGCGCTGGGCCGGATCGGTCAGCCGCTCGTCGAGCACCGCCTCCATCCCCACATGGCCCTCGCCATCGGTGACATAGCCCAGCACATGCGCAGCGAGCCGTCCCTGCGGATAGTGCCGGTCGCTCTCACGCGGCAGTTCGAGCGCCAGTTCGCCGATCGCCTGCACCTTGTTGGCATCCTCGGGCAGCACGCGGCGGCGTATGTATCCGGCCTTGCGGGAGGCGAGCTGGCGAGACAGCACCGCCGGGTCGAGATCGGGAAAAATCGCCGCCAGCTCCTGCGCCACGGCCTGTGGCGATTTCACCAGCGGCGAGCCGCCATCCTCCAGCGCCACCGGATTGTACCACAGCGCATAGGCCGGGAAGGCGCGGGCCAGCGTGACGCCGTTGCGATCGGTCAGCTCGGCGCGCGTGGGCAGCAGCGCATCGGCCATCGAGCGCTGGGCGGGGGCGGGCTCCACCGAGCCGAGCCAGGCCAGCCGCAGCAACGCGGCGGCGGCCAGCAGCACGAAGCC
>PPFU01002310.1_pt1 | contig 37711 bp, 38 predicted proteins | sample 1535991 | NCBI WGS metagenome assembly PPFU01 (sample SAMN04901290, study PRJNA319586) | Hypolithon metagenome, whole genome shotgun sequencing project. | isolation source: Antarctic Hypolithon | place: Antarctica: Miers Valley | collected 2014
GGCCCATAGCTGCTCCCGCCACTCGTGGTGATCCACCGTATCACCACAGCGTGGGACTAAACACCTACCCAGTAGCTCGCCTTTTGCGCGGTGGGTTGCAACTTCGTTGCGTGCGCCGCCCGATCCGCTATCCGCGCGGCCTGGATGGCAGGCGTGGAGTGAGCAGATGGGTTATCGGGTGGCGGTGGTGGGCGCGACGGGCAATGTCGGGCGCGAGATCCTCGCGATTCTGGCCGAGCGCGAGTTCCCAATGGACGAGGTGGCGGCGATCGCCTCCTCGCGCTCCACCAACATGGAGATCGAGCTGGGCGATAGCGGCAAGATGCTCAAGTGCCGCAACATCGACCATTTTGATTTCGCCGGCTGGGACATCGCGCTGTTCGCCGCCGGTTCGGACGTGGCGCGCGAATATGTGCCCAGGGCTGCGGCGGCGGGCTGCGTGGTGATCGACAATTCCTCGCTCTACCGCATGGACCCCGACGTGCCGCTGATCGTGCCCGAGGTGAACCCCGACGCGATCGACGGCTACAAGGCGCGTAACATCATCGCCAACCCCAATTGCTCCACCGCGCAGATGGTGGTGGTATTGAAGCCGCTGCACGATGCGGCTGGCATCAGGCGCGTGATCGTGAGCACTTACCAATCGGTCTCGGGTGCCGGGAAGGCCGGGATGGACGAGCTGTTCGAGCAGAGCCGCGCGATCTTTGTGGGCGACAAGCTGGAACCGACCAAGTTCACCAAGCAGATCGCCTTCAACGTGATCCCCCACATCGACAGCTTCATGGACGATGGCTCGACCAAGGAAGAGTGGAAGATGGTGGTCGAGACCAAGAAGATCCTCGACCCCAAGATCAAGGTGAACGCCACCTGCGTACGGGTGCCGGTATTCGTCGGCCATTCCGAGGCGATCAACATCGAGTTCGAGCGCGAGATCAGCGCCAAGGAGGCTCAGGATATTCTCCGCGAAGCACCCGGCTGCATGCTGGTCGACAAGCGGGAAGACGGCGGATACGTCACCCCCGTCGAGGCCGCCGGTGACGGCGCGACTTACATCAGCCGCGTGCGCGAAGACCCGACAGTGGATTCAGGCCTGACGCTGTGGTGCGTCTCCGACAACCTGCGGAAAGGCGCTGCGCTCAATGCGGTGCAGATCGCCGAATTGCTGGGTCGGCGGCACCTGAAGAAGGGCTGAGGGCGGGGCGCTGGCTGTTTGAGCGTCCGCCTCACAAGCTCCGGGATTCCCGCAAGCGAGGGGGCAGCTGCTTGCTACGGCACGCTTCCCCACCTCCGCGCCAACGGCTAGTCAGGCGCGATGAGCAAGCTCCTGACCGGCGGCTGCCAGTGCGGCCGCGTTCGCTATTCGGCCCGGATCGAGAGTGACGAGGCTGGCCTGTGCCACTGCCGCATGTGCCGTCGCGCGACGGGTGGCTTCGCGGCGGCGATCGTCCAGGTGCATCCCACGGCGGTGTCGTGGGAGCGGCCGCCCGATGCCTGGCAAAGCTCGCCCATCGCGCGACGCCTGTTCTGCTCGCAATGCGGCAGCCCGCTCGGCTATGCCACGCTCGATGGAGAGGACATGGACTTGATGCTGGGCAGCTTCGACGCCCCCTGCACCTTCGTGCCGGTGGCGCATGGCGGAGCGGAAAGCATGCTTGAGGCGTGGCTGGATACCAGCGCGCTGCCCCGCTACCGGACGGAGGCGATTGCCGGCACCGTTGCGCGCTGGCAGGGCGCCGGACTAGAGGTGCCCGAGTGAACGCCCTTTCCACTACCAGGATCGCCAGCTTCGACGGCACCATGCTGGCCGTGCACCGGCTCGGGCCCGAGAGTGGGGCGGGGCGGCCGGTGCTGCTGCTGCACGGGCTTTTCTCCAGTGCCGAGATGAACTGGATCCGCTTCGGCCACGCGCAAAAGCTCGCCGATGCGGGATTTGAGGCGATCATGCCCGATCTGCGTGCACATGGACAAAGCGAGGCGCCGCACGACCCAACCGCCTATCCTCCGCAGGTGCTGTTGCGCGATGTCGAAGCGCTGGTGGCGGCGCTGGAGCTGACCGCATTCGACCTCGTCGGCTTCTCGCTCGGCGCGCGCACGGCGGTGGGGGCGGTGATCGCCGGGGTTGCTCCGCGCCGGCTTGTACTGACCGGGATGGGGCTGGAAGGGTTGACCGGGTGGGACCGGCGCGCGGCCTTCTTCCTCGATGCGATCGCCCGGTTCGACAGCGTGAAGCGGGGCGATCCGGCCTATTTCGCGGTGCAGTTCATGAAGACGATGAAGGTGGATCGCCAGGCCGCCCGCCTGCTGTTAGGCGCGGTGGGCGACGTAGACCCCGCGCAACTCACGCGCGTCGGCATGCCGGCGCTGGTGCTGTGCGGCGAGAAAGACCGCGATAACGGCTCGCCCGAAGATCTTGCCGCCGCCCTATCGGAAGGGCGTGAGGAGAGCATCCCGGGCACGCATATGTCTTCGGTGACCGAAGGCGCGATGGGCCGCGCCATTGTCGCCTTTCTCGCTGAGTAACATTCACTTGGCTTGCAGGTTACCGCTGTTACTACTTTCCCCATGGACACAAAAAGGACGGTTTGCAGCCCGATGAAGCGTTATGCCCTTGCTTTTGCCGCACTCACCACCACCGCCATTGGCCTCGCCATGCCGGCCTTGGCCCAGCAGGCTCCCGCTGCCGTCGCCAGCAGCGCCCCTGCGGGCCACCCGATGACGCCGCAAGGCGCGGCCGATTTTGTCGCCGCGGTCGAGGCGGATCTGGCCGCGAACAGCATCCGCAATGCGCGGATCAGCTGGATCAACGCCACTTACATCAACCACGACAGCAACGCGCTCGCGGCCGAGGCCGGCGCCGAGTCGACCGAGCGCAGGGTGCGCTACGCCAACGAGGCGGCGCGCTATGCCGAGGTGCCGGGGCTCGACCCGGAGGTGGCGCGCAAGCTCACCATGCTGCGCACTGGCATCACCTTGCCCGCGCCCACCACACCCGGCGCCGCGACCGAGCTGAGCACCATCGCCACCGAGCTTCGCTCGCAATATGGCCAGGGTCGCGGCACGCTGAACGGCGAGCCGATCGGCGGCAGCGATATCGAGGCGGAAATGGGCGAACTTACCCACACGCCGGCCCAATATGCCGAGATGTGGGAAAGCTGGCACGACAATGTCGGCGCCCCAATGCGCGACGATTATGCCCGCATGGTGGAGATTGCCAACGAGGGCGCGCGCGAACTGGGCTTTGCCGATCTCGGCGCGCAATGGCGCTCCAACTACGACATGGATCCCGACGAGTTCGCTGCCACCACCGAGCGTTTGTGGCAGCAGGTGAAGCCGCTCTACGAATCGCTCCACACCTATGTCCGCGCGCAGCTGAACGAGAAGCATGGCGAAGCCGTGCAGCCTGCCAACGGGCCGATCCGCGCCGATCTGCTGGGCAATATGTGGGCGCAGGAGTGGGGCAACATCTACCCGCTGGTGGCGCCCGAGGGTGCCGGCGACATCGGCTACGACCTCACCGAGCTGATCACCGCCCGTGGGATGAGCGAAATCGACATGGTTCGCGCCGGAGAGGCGTTCTTCTCCTCGCTCGGCTTCGAGGAGCTGCCCGAGACCTTCTGGCAGCGCTCGATGTTCCTGCGGCCGGCGGACCGTGAGGTGGTTTGCCATGCCAGCGCCTGGAACCTCGACAATGTCGACGATCTGCGGATCAAGATGTGCATCCGCCCCAACGCCGATGATTTTACCACCATCCACCACGAGCTGGGTCACAATTACTACCAGCGCGCCTACAACCAGCAGGATTATCTGCACCTGACCGGCGCCAACGACGGCTTCCACGAGGCGATCGGCGATTTGGTGGCGCTATCGATCACGCCCGAATATCTTGTGCAAATCGGGCTGCTGGATCAGTCACAGGTGCCGGGCGCGGACAAGGACATCGGCCTGCTGCTGCGCCAGGCGATGGACAAGGTGGCCTTCCTGCCGTTCGGCCTGCTGGTCGACAAATGGCGGTGGGGCGTGTTCGATGGTTCGATCCAGCCGGCCAATTACAACGCAGCCTGGACGGAGTTGCGGCGCGAGTACCAGGGCATCGTTCCGCCGGTCGAGCGGCCGGCCGATGCTTTCGATGCGGGCGCCAAGTTCCACATCCCAGGCAACACGCCCTATATGCGCTACTTCCTGGCGCGCATTTTGCAGTTCCAGTTCTACAAGGCGGCTTGCGATGCGGCTGGCTGGGAAGGCCCGCTGCACCGCTGCAGCTTCTACGGCAATGCCGAGGTGGGCGAGAAGCTGAACGCAATGCTGGAGATGGGCGCTGCCCAGCCCTGGCCCGATGCGCTCGAGGCGTTCACCGGCAGCCGCGAGATGAGCGCCGAGGCGATGGTCGAATATTTTGCGCCGCTCAAGACTTGGCTGGACGAGCAGAACGCAGGCAAGCAGGGCGGCTGGTAGTCGGCATAAAGGGCGGCAGCGACGGGCTCTCCGTCACCGCCGTCGGTCTCTGAAAAAGGGGAGCGAGGCTTCGGCTTCGCTCCCCTTTCTCGTCCGGAAGGGCGGCTCAGTGCGCCGTTGCTGGCTTGCCCATGTAGCGCTCGAACTCTTCGGCAAAGCGGCTGTCGAGCTTGGCCCGGTCGGCTGCCGAGGCCTCGCGCGCGATCTCGGGAAACCAGGTGCTTTCCTCCCGGTAGATGTGGTGGAGCACCGCGCCGCGGATATGCTCAAGCTTGTCGCGCCATTCCTCGCCCAGCGGCGGAAGCTTCTCCAGCTCGGCCATCTGCACCTTGGCCATTTGCTGTTCGTCATAGGCTTCGACCGCATGGGCTTTGTGCCCCTCCATCACCAGCACCGGATAAAGTGCGACTTCCTCGGCGATCGAATGCGCGACGAGCAGGGTGCCCAGTTCCTTGACGGCCTTCTGTGCCGCCGTCGGAGAGGGGGCGTTCAGCGCGGTGGCGAAGGCCTGCTCGATCTGCTCGTGGTGGGTGAGAGCGAGGGCGAGCCACTCATTGCCGGGCGAGAGGGTCTTGGCGTTGCGATGGGCCTCGGCTCGCTCCTCGTCGGATTCGGGCGGGGCGAGGGTAGCGGCAATCTTGTCGAGCAATGACATCGGGGAATCTCCTGCGGTTCTGCAACAGCGACGAACGGCAGGAGAGGCGGTTCCGGTTTTGCCCTTTAGGACGTGCTTCGATACAAACAAAGCGGGCGCAAAATCCAGCCGAGACTTCGGCCGGACCCTGCACCCGTTCGCTCCGATCAATTCGGCTTTGCAGGCTTTACGCCTGCGCTTCGCCGTCTTGTTCGTCCTCGTCGCCGGTCATCTCGGGGGGCAATTCGCCCGGCTCGCGGTTCGGATCGTGCGCCTCGGTGAAGCCAGCGACGTCGCGCTGCTCGTCGGCCATCTGCGCCATCACGTCGACGCCCTGGCTCTGCAGCTCGGCCTCGTCGTCCGAGCGGGCGACATTGGCCTTGATGATGATGCGCACCTCTGGGTGCAGAGCGATGGTCACGTCGAACAGGCCGATCGTCTTGATCGGGCTGCCCATCACGACCTGCCGCTTGTCCACCGCATGGCCCTTCTCGGCCAGCGCCTGCGCCACGTCGCGCACGTTGACCGAGCCGTAGAGCTGCCCCGAATTGGAGGCCGCGCGGATCAGCACGATCTCGGTTCCCGCGACCTTCTCGCCGGCCTTGGCGGCATCGCTGCGGCGCTCGGCATTGTCCGCCTCGAGCCGTTCGCGATTGGCCTCAAACACGCGCTTGTTGGCCTCATTGGCCCGCAGCGCCTTTTTCTGCGGCAGGAGGAAGTTGCGGGCGTAGCCATCGCGGACCGAGACCACGTCGCCGATCTGGCCCAGGCTCTCGATGCGCTCGAGCAGGATGATATCCATGTTGGAGCGCTCCTTACTTAACGAGGTAGGGCAAGAGGCCCAGGTGGCGCGCGCGCTTGATCGCCTTGGCGAGCTCACGCTGCTTCTTGCCCGAAACCGCGGTGATGCGGCTCGGCACGATCTTGCCGCGCTCGGACATAAAGCCCTGCAGCAGGCGCACGTCCTTGAAATCGATCACGGGCGCGTCCTTGGCCGAGAACGGGCAGGACTTGCGGCGGCGGAAAAACGGGCGGCCCATCAGTTGCGCTCCTCGCGTTCGCCGCGACGCTTGCGGTCGCGCTCGTTTTTGCGCACCTGCGCGGACGGGCCCTCCTCGTGCTCCTCGACGGCGATGGTCAGCCAGCGGATCACGTCTTCGTTGATGCGCTGCTGGCGTTCCAGCTCGGCGACGATATCACCCGGGCCGTCGATGTTGAGCAGGACGAAATGCGCCTTGCGGTTGCGGTCGATCTTGTAGGCGAGGCTCTTGAGGCCCCAGCTCTCGGTCTTCACGACCTTGCCCTGGTTGGCCTCGACGATCTCGGTGATTGTAATGGCAAGCGCGTCAACCTGAGCCTGGCTCAGGTCCTGACGCGCCAGGAACACGTGCTCGTAAAGAGCCATGTCAGCGCTTCCTTTCATTCATGCCGATCGCTGGCTGATCCGCGCGAACCGCGGGGCCCCTCCGGCTTTCTTGGCTGTTCCCGCACGGCCCTGGAGGCTCGCGGAAGCGGCGCACATAGCGAAATGCGCCGCCAATGCAAGCGCGATACACCGGTCCGGCAAGGGCGCCGCGCGGCTTGAACGCCCCCATCATTCCCCTTGGCGGAAGCGTTCGTCCCAGATGGAATAGACGAAGGTGGCCGACCAGGTGATCAGCATGAAGCCACCCAGTGCCTGCAGCATGACAAGCAGGCGGACCGGGCCGGAGACGGTCTGCTGCGTGAGGCCCAGAGTGGTGAAGGTGATGCCCGAGAAGTACAGCAGCCCACTCGCGCTGCTGCCAAAGCTATCGCTGATGCTGCCTGCGCCGGGCAGGCTCAAGACCAGCGAATAGGCGAAAGCGCCGAGGGCGATCTCGCTCAGGTGAAGGAGGGCAATGCCCCAGAAGGTCAGCAGCACCGCCAGATAGGGATGCTCGCCGCTATCGGGTTTGCAGCGCTTGATGAGGAGGATGCCGCCTAGATGCCAGGCTCCGCTGCCGAGCAGCAGCACGAGGCCGATGGCGAGCATGGTCCATTCGGTGCCGGTCACTCCCTGGGCCTCGGGTTGGGATGCCCCATCAGGCGAGCTGATCCAGCAGGCCTTGCGCAAATGGGGTCAGCGTATCGTCGCGCGCGCCCATCACCACGATCCGGTCGCCGGGGCGGGCGAGCGCGAGGATACGGCGGCCGCAATCCTCGCGTAAGGCAATATGCTCGGCGGTGGGGCTGGCGGCGTGGGCCGCCTCGCGGATCAGCGCGACGATCCGCTCGCTGCCCGCGCTGCGATCGGCCGTGCCGCCGAAATAGACCGGGTCGCACAAGATGGCGATGTCGTCGCTGCCCAGTTCGGCGGCAAAGGTTTGGGCGAGTTCGGGCCCCATCTGCCGCAGCGGGCCGTAGCCGTGCGGCTGGAAGAAGGCGATCACGCGCCCCTCATGGGCCTTGAGCGTGCGCAGGGTGGCACGGCATTTCTCCGGATTGTGGCCAAAATCGTCGATCACGGTGATGGCCGAGGGCGAGGTGCCGAGGATGTCGAACCGGCGCGCGAGGCCCTTGAAGCCGGCCAACGCCGCCACCGCATCGGCCACCGGCACGCCCGCCGCTAGCGCGCCCGCCACCGCTGCCAGTGCATTGGAGAGGTTGTGCCGGCCGGGCATGGCGATGCGCAACGTGTGTGTGGTGGCCTCCGTCCGGTCGAGCAGAGTGGCGGCGATGCCGGTCGGCGTCTGTATTATGGATCCGGGCTCGATGCCGATCCGCGCCTGCGGGTTGCCCAGAGCGAACGACAACGCCCCCGGTCCGGCAAGCAGCCGCGCCTCGGGATCGTCGAAATTGACCACCGCCTCCCCCGCCCGACCGAGGAAGCCGCCGAACAGCGCGCGCAGTTCCTCCATGCTCTTGTGATCGAGGCTGACGTTCAGCAGCACCGCCACCGCCGGGCGGTAGAGCGTGATGGAGCCGTCGCTCTCGTCCACCTCGGCCACGAAGGCCCCGCCATGGCCGATGCGGGCACTGGCGAAAGGAGCTTGCGGACCCGCGAAGTTCTTCATCACCGCGCCGTTGACGATCGTTGGGTCGCGCCCCGTGGCGGTGAGGATCCAGCCGAGCATCGCGGTGACGGTGCTCTTGCCGCTGGTGCCGCCCACCGCAATGCCTTGGCCTGAGGCGTTGAACAGGGTGCTGAGCAGCTCGGCGCGGCTCATCCGCCGGCAGCCCAATTCGGAGGCGCGCACCACTTCGGGCACGGTGCTCTCGATGGCGGCGGAGGCGACGAGGATCTGTTCGGCGCTGGTGATGCCGCTGCCGTCCTGTGGGTGGAGGCCGAAGCCCTGCCGTTCGAGGAAGGCGAACTTTTCCGGGGTGCGGCCCTGGTCGAAGCTGCGGTCTGAGCCGGCGACTTCGGCGCCGAGGCCCTTGAGGATGCTCGCCAGCGGCAGCATTCCCGAGCCGCCGATGCCGCAGAAGAACCAGGGACGGCCTGTAAGATCGGCAGGATTGGCGTGATCGGTGAGATCGGCAGGGGCGCTCATGGGGCCACGCTGCTATGGGCCGCTCCTCGACATTGCAACCGGCAAGGCTAGGGGAAGCGCGCATGACCCGGATCGCGATCTGCGCGCCTGCCACCCCGATCACCCGCGCCACGGCGAGCGCGGTGGCGGCGCTGGCGGCGCGTGAGTTTCCTGGCCTTTCGCTCGCCTTCCACGAGCAATGTTTTGCCGTGGAGGGCCACTTTGCCGGCAGCGATGCACTGCGGCTGGCCGGGCTGCTGGAGTGCGCCGACGATCCGGCGGTGGACGCGGTGTGGCTGGCCAAGGGCGGCTATGGCACCAACCGCATTGCCGGCGAGGCGGTGGCGCGGATGGGCGCGGCGGCACGGGGCAAGGCGTTCCTCGGCTATTCGGATGGCGGCTATCTGCTGGCGGCGCTGTATCGCGCCAGGATCGGCCACCCCGTGCACGGGCCGATGCCGGTGGATATCGGCCGCGAGGGCGGGGAGGCGGCGGCGCGCCGGGCACTGGGTTTCCTCGCGGGAAGCAGCGAAGGGCTGGAGCCGGCGCGCGAAGATGCGCCTGCGGTGGCGTTTAACCTGACAACGCTGGCGATGCTCGCCGGCACCGAGCTAATGCCCGACCTTGCCGGTCACGTGGTGATGGTGGAGGAGGTGGGCGAATATCTTTACGCGGTGGACCGGCTGTTCTTCCACCTGGTGCCGCATCTGCGCGGGATCGCCGGGCTGCGGCTCGGGCGGATCGGCAAGGTGCCCGAGAACGACCGTCCGTTCGGCGCGACGGCTGAGGAGATCGCGCGCGAATGGTGCCAGAGGGGCGGCATTCCGTTCCTCGGGCCAGCGGACATCGGCCATGATTCGGCCAATCGCATCGTGCCGTTCGGCCTTGCGGGATCGCCCCGGTCGCCATAACGGCGGCAAAGGGAGAGAGCTGATGACTGCATTCCTGTTCCCCGGCCAGGGCAGCCAGAGGATCGGCATGGGCGCCGAACTGGCCGATGCCAGCACCGTGGCCCGCGCGGTGTTCGAGGAGGTGGACGAGGCGCTCGGCCAGGGGCTGTTCCGGATCATGCGCGAGGGGCCCGAGGAGGCGCTGACGCTCACCGAAAATGCGCAGCCCGCGATCATGGCTCATGCCATCGCCGTGCTGCGCGTGCTGGAGATCGAGGGCGGCATCACGCTAGTGGCCAAGGGCGAATGCGTCGCCGGGCACTCGCTGGGAGAATACACCGCGCTGTGTGCGGTGGGCGCCTTCACCCTGGCGGATACGGCAAAGCTGCTGCGGCTGCGCGGCCGTGCGATGCAGGCGGCGGTGCCGGTGGGGGAGGGCGCGATGTGCGCTCTGCTGGGGGCGGATCTGACCAAGGCCAGTGCGCTGGCCGAGGCGGTGGCCGAGGGTCAGGTTTGCGAGGTGGCGAACGACAACGATCCGGGGCAGGTCGTCCTTTCCGGCCACCGTCCGGCGATCGAGCGCGCCGTGGCGCTGGCGAAGGAGCACGGAATCAAGCGCGGCGTACTTCTGCCGGTCTCCGCTCCATTCCACTGCGCGCTGATGGCGCCCGCCGCAGACGCGATGGCGGGGGCGCTGGAGGCGAGCCCGCCCGCGCCGATGCGGCTGCCGCTTTACGCCAATGTCACCGCCGCGCTGGTGAGCGACCCCTCTGAAGCGGTCGAGCTGCTGGTGCAACAAGTGACCGGCCGTGTGCGCTGGCGTGAGAGCGTGCTGGCCATGGGCGAGGCCGGGATCGAGCGCTTCGTGGAGCTGGGTGGCAAGGTGCTGGGGCCCATGGTGGGCCGCACCCTGCCCGAGGCGCAGGTCATCAGCGCGGTGACGATGGCCGATATCGAAGCGCTGGCAAGGGAGCTTTAACGCCATGTTCGACCTCACCGGAATGACCGCCCTCGTCACCGGCGCCAGCGGCGGCATCGGCTCGGAAGTGGCGCGTGCGCTGGCCCGCCAAGGCGCGCGGCTGGCGCTTTCCGGCAGCAACCCCGCCAAGCTGCGCGCCTTTCGCGAGGAGCTGAACCGCGAGATCAGCCACGGCACCGACGGCACCGGCGAGCCGCATGTGGAGATCACCTGCAACCTCTCCGATACCAAGCAGGTGGAGGAGCTGGTGCCGGCCGCGCTCGATACGTTCGGCAAGCTCGACATCCTCGTCAACAATGCCGGCATCACGCGCGACAACCTCGCCATGCGGATGAAGGACGAGGAGTGGGACGCGGTGATCCGCATCAATCTGGAGGCGGCCTTCCGCCTGATGCGCGCGGCGGCCCGTCCGATGATGAAGGCGCGCTTCGGGCGGATCGTGTCCGTCACCAGCATCGTGGGCACCACCGGCAATCCGGGGCAGGCGAATTACGCCGCCGCCAAGGCCGGTCTGACCGGGCTGACCAAGAGCCTCGCGGCCGAACTCGCCAGCCGCGGGGTGACGGTGAATTGCGTCGCTCCCGGCTTCATCCGCACCGCCATGACCGATGCGCTGGCCGAGGCGCAGAAGGAGGCGCTGAACGCGCGCATCCCGATGGGCCGAATGGGCGAAGGCGAGGAGATCGGCGCGGCCATCGCCTATCTCGCCAGCCGCGAGGCGGGCTACGTCACCGGGCAGACGCTGCACGTCAATGGCGGCATGGCAATGCTGTGAGCGCGGCGATTATCCCCAGCTGATCGGGGCCGGGCCCCTTTCGATCTTGCCGCTTGACAGCCCGGCGCTAAGGAGGAACCCCTGTTGGCCTGGCGATCGCGGCGGACGCACGGCCGCCCGGCGCAAAGGGGGATGAAAGCTTCAAGATGAAGGCCACGATCGAACGGGCGAAGCTGCTGCGTTGCCTCTCCCACGTGCAATCGGTGGTGGAGCGGCGCAACACGATCCCCATCCTCTCCAACGTGCTGATCGAAGCAGTGGAGGGCAACCGCATCCGCATCATGGCGACCGACCTCGATCTGCAGGTGGGCGAAAGCCTCGATGCCGTCTCGGTGGAGAGCCCGGGCGCCATCACCGTTTCCGCCCATCTGCTGTTCGATATCGCGCGCAAGCTGCCCGATGGCTCGCAGGTGAGCCTGGAAACGGCGGACAACCGCATGCTGGTGAAGGCCGGCCGCAGCCGCTTCCAGCTGCCGACCCTGCCGCGCGACGATTTCCCGGTGATCGTGGAAGGCGACCTGCCGACCAGCTTCGAGCTGCCGGCCAAGCTGCTGGCGGAGCTGATCGATCGCACGCGCTTTGCCATCTCCACCGAGGAGACGCGCTATTATCTCAATGGCATCTTTCTGCACGTGGCGGATGATGCCAGCGCCGGCCCGCTGCTGCGCGCCGCGGCCACCGATGGCCACCGCCTCGCCCGCTTCACCCTGCCGCGCCCCGAAGGCGCGGAAGGCATGCCCGACGTGATCGTGCCGAGGAAGGCCGTGGGCGAGTTGCGCAAGCTGCTGGAAGAGGCGCAGGACAGCGCGGTCGCCATCGATCTTTCCGCCAGCAAGATCCGCTTCGCCCTGGGCGGCGAGGGCGGGGTGGTGCTGACCAGCAAGCTGATCGACGGCACCTTCCCCGATTACAGCCGCGTGATCCCCACCGGCAATGACAAGCTGCTGAAGCTTGACCCCAAGAGCTTCTACCAGGGGGTCGACCGGGTCGCCACCATCGCCACCGAGAAGACCCGCGCGGTGAAGATGGGGCTGGAGGCGGACAAGGTGACGCTCTCGGTCACCTCGCCCGACAATGGCACCGCGGCCGAGGAAGTGCCCGCCAGCTACGCCTCGGCCGAGCTGGAGATCGGCTTCAACGCCAATTACCTCAAGGACATTCTGGGCCAGATCGACGGCGATACGGTGGAACTCCACCTCGCCGACCCGGGCGCCCCGACGCTGATCCGCCAGGACGAGAAGAGCCCTGCGCTTTATGTGCTGATGCCGATGCGGGTCTAAGGGGGAAGGGCCCTTGTGACTACTCCGCCTGCCAGCATCCCGAATTTTCAATCATTGATGCTGCCGCTTCTGCACGAGGCAGCGCGCGGCGAGGTCAGGGTAGGTGACACGGTTGAGCGTCTGGCCGAACGATTTTCGCTTTCGCCTGAGCAGCGCACAGAACTTCTGCCTTCAAAGCGGCAGGCTGTGTTCTACAACCGCGTCAATTGGGCGAAGAGCTATCTTGGCAAGGCGGGGCTGATCAAGCTTACGAGACGGGCTCACTTTGAAATTACGGATGCTGGGAGACGAGTACTCGATAATCCTCCGGCCAGCATAGTCCCCAGTTTCCTGAAAAAAATTCCTGACTTCCTTGTGTCTCGAGCGTCAGCAGCACTTGTCGACGAAGCAGATGCCGTCCGCCACAGCGATCTTACGCCCGATGAGCAGATGCGCCAGGCGCGCGACCGGATCGATGCCGATCTGGCGCAGGATATCCTCGCCAAGATCGGCGCGGCGCCTCCGGAGTTCTTCGAGAAGGTCGTGATCAAACTGCTGACCGCGATGGGCTATGGCGGCTCCGTGACGGACGCGGGCCGGGCGCTCGGCAGGTCAGGTGACGGTGGGGTCGACGGGGTGATCGACGAGGATGCTCTTGGACTCGACCGCATCTATGTGCAGGCCAAGCGCTACAAGGAAGAGAATCCGGTGGGCGCTGGCGCCATCCGGGATTTCTTCGGCGCGCTGGACCAGTTCAAGGCGAACAAGGGCCTGTTTGTTACCACCTCGAAGTTCACGCCGGGAGCGGTCACGACAGCCACCGGATTGAGCAAGCGGATCGTGCTGATCGACGGTCAGATGCTCGGTAAGTTGATGATCCGCTACGAAGTGGGGTGCCGGGTGGAGGAGCAACTTTCGATCAAGAGCCTCGACGAGGAGTTCTTCGAGTTCTGAATGTCGGCAGGTGCCTGTTCACCGCGTCGGCATAGGCAAATGGCCGGCAACGGGCGTAGCAGTCGCGTAGCCCGTTACCTCTAGGGGACGTGAACGACGATGAGACTCGTAGCGTGACCTCCGATCATCCGCCCCGGCCAAGGCTCACGGTCAATATCGGCATCACCGGCCATCGCGGTTTGCCGGAAGGCGCAGCGGAGGCGGTCGAGGTGGCGCTTGACCGGGTGTTGGGCGCGTTCCGCAGCGCTGCCGAGCGGCTGGCGCTGGACGAGGGTAGTCCGTTCGCGCCGGGCGAACCCTGCCTGCTCCTGCACACGCCGCTGGCCGCCGGGGTGGACCAGATCGCCGCGCCGATCGCCCGGGCGCACCGGTTTTCCGTGCGAGCGCTGCTGCCGTTCGGCGCCAGCGAATACCAGTCCGACTTCGCGCCCGGCAGCGAGCGGGTCGCGTTTCTGAGCCAGCTGGAACAGGCGGAAAGCTGCCTCGCCCTGCCCGGCGCGCGGGACCGCGAGCATGAGGCCTATCTGCTGGTGGGGCAGGCGGTGGTCGCCGTGTCCGACATCGTGGTGGCGATCTGGGACGGGGAGGCGGCGCAGGGCCCGGGCGGGACGGCGGATGTGGTCGAACTGGCGCTGCGCAGCCGGGTCCCGGTGATCCATGTGGTGCTCGATCGCGAGCGGGGCACGATTTCGGACACCCGCCTGCTGACCGGCGAGGCCAGGGCGGCGGCGCGTTCGCTCGACGAGGCCGATGCCTTCGAACAGCTGCTGCGCGAGTGTCTGATGCCGAGCGACGCCGCGATGCGGGGCCATCTCGCGCAGTTCTTCGCCGCCCGGCAGGTGAGCCGGTGCTGGCGGATCGAATACAAGCTGTTGCTCGCTATGTTAGGGGTCAAGTCGCTGGGCGCGGTGCCCTGGCGGCAGGCCGGTGTCGCCGACGATATCGCAAGCGAATGGAGCTGCGCCCGCGAACACGGATTGACCGGGCAGGACGAGCTCGAGCGCGCCTATGGCTGGGCCAACACCCTGGCAATTCGCTACGCATTGTTGTTCCGCAGCAGCCATGTGGCCAATTACGCGCTCTCCGCCATCGCCGTGTGGCTGGCGTTGGTGGGGCTGATCCTGCCCGGTGCAAAGCTGGGATTCGTGCTGGGCGAACTGGTCGCGATCGGGCTACTCATCGCCAACACGCGCGCGGGCAACCGGGGCGACTGGCACCGCCGCTGGCTGCAATACCGCCATCTGGCGGAATCGCTGCGGCCGCTGCCCTATTTGCGAGAGACGGCTCTGGCCGGACCGCCCTTTCGGGGCCAGTGGGTCGAAGGCCCGCTCAAGCGCCGCTCCGGCACGGACTGGACACATTGGTATGCGGCGGCGATCTGGCGGATGATGCATCCGCCGTCCGGTGTGTTGGACGAGAGTCGGATCGAGCGATTGTCCCGCGCCGCGACGGTCTGCCTGATCGAGCCGCAGGCCACCTATCACGAGAAGAATGCACCGCAGATGCACGAGCTGGACCATGCGCTGCACCGAATTGGCAACACCTTGCTGGCGGCGGTGATCGTGGTCTGCTGCCTGTTCGTCCTCGGCTATTTTGCGGTGCCCGAGTCGACCCGCGCCAACAACGCGCTGTTCGTGATGCTGACGGCGGGCCTGCCGGCGATCGGCGCGGCGGTGTTCGGGCTGCGGGGCCATGGCGAACATCTGCTCGCCGCCCGCCGTTCGGCCCGTAGCGCGGCGCATCTGCGCGCCTGCGCGCAGGCGCTGGAGGGGGCCGCGCGTCCGCAGGTGCTGGCCGACGGGCTGGAGAGCGTGGCCGCGGTGATGCTGGCCGATCTCGACGAATGGACCGTCACCTATCAGACGCGGGCGCTGGAGATTCCGGCCTGAGGTTTGTCACAGGGGCAGGTCAGCCACGGGCGCGGATCATCGCCGCGATATCGACGAACTTCTCGCGCGGCGAGCCCTCACGCGCAGCGCGCTCCTCGGCCTCCTCGATCCGTTTCCAGTCGCGGAAGGTGACGACGTCCAGCCCGCGCGTCGCGGCGAGCGCATCGAAGGCGGCCCGGCCCTGCTTCTCTTCGCCGCCGGGTGTGCGCTCCAGATCCTCGGCGATGCGCTCGATCGCCGCATAGCCATCCGGGCGGTTGGTGCCGATCGTGCCGGTGGGGCCGCGCCGGGCCCAGCCGACGCAATAGAGGCCCGCTGCGATCCGCCCCTCCTCATTGGCGAAGCGCCCGGCGCGCTCGTCGAACGGGACACCCGCGATGGGGCTGGTGCGATAGCCGATGCAGCTGACCACCAGATCGGCCGGCAAGTGCCCGAAGACGCCCGTACCCTCCGCGCGCTCGCCCGCCAACCGCGTGAGTTCCACCTTGATCTCGCGCACCGAACCATCCCCGTGCAGCGACACCGGCTGGGCGAGGAAGGCGAACTCGATCCGCACGCTTTTGCCGGCCCGCTCTCCCGCGCCGAGCGCCGCGAAGTGCCGCAGATGCGCGATCGATTTGCGGAGGCCTGGATCGAGCGGCTCATCGGCCTCGGGCGGGGGCAGGTCGGCCGGCTCCACCACCGGCGCGGCGCGGGCCAATTCGCCCAACTCGCCCAGCTCCTTGGGGGTCATGGCAATCTGGTGCGGCCCCCGCCGGCCCAGAATGACGATCCGCTGGATCCGCGAATCGGCCAGAGCGTCGAACGCATGGGAAACGATATCGCTGCCCGCGAACTCGGCCGGGGTCTTGGCGAGGATGCGCGCCACGTCGAGCGCGACATTGCCCATCCCGATGACGATGGCGGTGGCCCCCGAGAGATCGGGCTCGAGGCCGGCGTGCTGCGGGTGCCCGTTGTACCAGCCCACGAAGGCCGCGCTGCCGAACACATTGGCGAGCCCCGTGCCGGGCAGATCGAGCGGGCGGTCGTGCGGCGCACCGGTGGCCAGCACTACCGCATCGTACAGCCCCTGCAGCTCGGCCACCGAGACGTCCTTGCCCACCGCCACATTGCCGATGAAGCGCACGTTTTCGTTCAGCGCGACCTTCTCGTAGCGCTTCGACACGCCCTTGATCGACTGATGATCGGGCGCGACGCCCGTGCGGATCAGGCCGAAGGGCACCGGCAGCAGGTCGAAGATATCGACCCGCACTGCGTCGCCCCACAGCCGCTGCGCGGCTTCGGCGGTGTAATATCCGGCCGGGCCCGAACCGACGATGGCGATGTGCCGCATGCCCCGCGTTCCCCTGTGCCGTGAGCGGAGAGTCTAGCGCTCGCGCCGGCCCGAAGCGAGGGGTGAGGGGAAACGGCCCCCACCAAAACGGGGGTAGGGCAATCCCCCTCCCCTTGGCGCGCGCCCGCTGCTAACGGCCGGCGATGACCGAGCTTTCCCGCATCCGCAATTTCTCCATCATCGCGCATATCGACCACGGCAAATCCACGCTGGCCGACCGGCTGATCCAGTTCACCGGCGGCCTGACCAGCCGGGAGATGAGCGAACAGGTGCTCGACAACATGGATATCGAGAAGGAGCGCGGCATCACCATCAAGGCGCAGACCGTGCGTCTGAACTACACGGCGAAGGACGGCGAGACTTACGAGCTGAACCTGATGGACACGCCCGGCCATGTCGATTTCGCCTACGAGGTCAGCCGCAGCCTGGCCGCCTGCGAGGGGGCCCTGCTGGTGGTGGACGCGGCACAGGGTGTCGAGGCTCAGACGCTCGCCAACGTCTATCAGTCGATCGAACACGACCACGAGATCGTGCCGGTGATCAACAAGATCGACCTGCCCGCAGCCGAGCCCGAGAAGGTCCGCGCCGAAATCGAGGACATCATCGGCATCGATGCCAGCGATGCGGTGCTCACCAGCGCCAAGAGGGGCATCGGCATCGAGGATGTGCTGGAGGCGCTGGTGAAGCGCATTCCCGCGCCGGGTGGTGACCGCAATGCGCCGCTCACGGCCATGCTGGTGGACAGCTGGTACGATCCGTATCTGGGCGTCGTCATCCTCGTGCGGGTGATCGACGGGGTGATCCGTAAGGGGCTGAACGTAAAGTTCATGCAGGGCGGCACCGAGCATCTGGTGGACCGGGTGGGCTGTCATACCCCCAAGCGCATCGAACTGCCTGAGCTGGGCCCTGGTGAGATCGGCTTCATCACCGCGCAGATCAAGGAGGTGGAGCAGGCCCGCGTGGGCGACACCATCACCACGGTGAAGAACGGCGCCACCAAGGCACTGGCCGGCTACAAGGAGGTGCAGCCGGTGGTGTTCTGCGGGCTGTTCCCGGTGGACGCCGCCGAGTTCGAGAAGCTGCGCGAATCGATCGGCAAGCTGCGGCTGAACGATGCCAGTTTCAGCTACGAGATGGAGACCAGCGCCGCGCTCGGCTTCGGCTTCCGCTGCGGTTTCCTGGGGCTGCTGCATCTGGAGATCATCCAGGAGCGCCTCACCCGCGAATACGATCTCGATCTCATCACCACCGCGCCATCCGTGGTCTATCGCATCCAGCTGCGCGCATCGCGCACCGAAGACGCGGCCGAGGTGCTGCTGCACAACCCGGCCGATTATCCCGACCCGAGCCGGATCGAGACCATCGAGGAGCCGTGGATCAAGGCGACGATCTACACGCCGGACGAATATCTCGGTTCGATCCTCAAGCTGTGCCAGGACCGGCGCGGCAACCAGACCGATCTCACCTATGTCGGCGGGCGCGCGCAGGTGAGCTACGAATTGCCGCTGAACGAGGTGGTCTTCGATTTCTATGACCGGCTGAAATCGATCAGCCGCGGCTATGCCAGCTTCGATTACGAGCAGATCGGCCTTCGCGAAGGCGACCTCGTGAAGATGAGCATCCTGGTCAATAACGAGCCGGTCGATGCGCTCAGCCTGATTGTCCACCGCTCAGTGGCCGAGGAGCGCGGGCGCGGCATGTGCGAGCGGCTGAAGGATCTGATTCCCCGCCATCTGTTCAAGATCCCGATCCAGGCGGCGATCGGCGGCAAGGTGATCGCGCGCGAGACCATCGCCGCTCTCAGGAAGGACGTCACCGCCAAGTGCTACGGCGGCGATATCAGCCGCAAGAAGAAGCTGCTGGACAAGCAGAAGAAGGGCAAGGCGCGGATGCGCGAATATGGCAACGTCTCCATCCCGCAGGAGGCCTTCATCGCCGCGCTGCGGATGGGGGAGGAATAGGCCGGGGCTGCGGCGCCGGTTCTCGGCGCCGACAGCTTCACTTGGCGTTCAGTGCCACCGCCGCTATAGGCGCTGCATGATCGCCCGCCTCCCCACCATCGCCGCAACGCTCGCCGCTTTCACCCTCGCCGGGTGCTCCACCTTCGGCGGAGGCCGGGGGGATTCGATCGATACCGCCTATGTCGCGCGCGACGTGGAATCGCTCTACACCGCCGCCAAGAGCCGGCTCGACCGGGGCGATACCGCCACCGCCGCCGCCCTGTTCGACGAGGTGGAGCGCCAGCACCCCTATTCGCCATGGGCGCGGCGGGCGCAGCTGATGAGCGCCTTCAGCTACTATCTGCGCCAGGATTACAACAAGTCGATCCAGTCGGCGCAGCGCTTCCTCTCGATCCACCCGGGCAACCGGGATGCGCCCTATGCCTATTACCTCATCGCGCTCAGCTATTACGAGCAGGTGAGCGACGTGCAGCGGGATCAGAAGATCACCGAACAGGCGTTGCAGGCCCTGCAGGAGGTGCAGCGCCGCTATCCCGGCACGCAATATGCCGCCGATGCGCGGCTGAAGGTGGACCTGGTGCGCGACCATCTCGCCGGCAAGGACATGGAGATCGGCCGCTTCTACGAGCGTTCGGGCCGCTGGCTTTCCGCGCAGATCCGCTTCCAGAACGTGGTCGAGAACTACCAGACCACCAGCCATGCGCCCGAGGCGCTGTTCCGCCTCACAGAGACCAGCCTTGCGCTCGGCGTTCACGAGGAAGCGCGCAAATATGCCGCCGTGCTCGGCGCCAATTATCCGGGCAGCGAATGGTACGAGCGGGCCTATTCGCTGATCCAGCGCCACGCGCCCGGGCAGCTGGCGGTCGCCGGCGGCTGAGAAAAGGCAGACGCGGGCTGGGCACAGGCGCCTTCGTGCCGGTGACGCGCGGGCACAGGTGAGCTAGAGCGGGAGCTCCCGATGCTGACCGCCCTTGCCATCCGCAATGTTGTCCTGATCGAGGCGCTCGACCTTGCCTTCGGCCCGGGTCTGGGTGTGCTCACCGGCGAAACCGGGGCGGGCAAGTCGATCCTGCTTGATGCGCTTGGCCTGGTGCTCGGCAATCGCGCGGAAACCGCTCTGGTGCGCGCCGGTACCGATCAGGCGAGCGTCACCGCCAGCTTCGAATTCGCTACCCTGCCGCCGCCCGTTGCGGAGGCGCTGGCAGAAGCTGAGATCGAGGCCGAGCCGGGCGAACCGCTGATCCTGCGCCGCCGGGTGCGGGCCGATGGCGGCTCCAAGGCCTTCGTCAATGATCAGCCGGTGGGCGCCGCGCTGCTGCGCCAGATCGCCCCGGCGCTGGTCGAACTGCACGGCCAGCATGACGATCGCGGGCTGGTCAACCCGCGCGGCCACCGCGCCCTGCTCGATCGCTTCGCCGGCGCGGATCTATCCTTGGTGGAAAATGCCTGGGCCGGGTGGCGAATGGCCGAGGCGCGGCTGAAGCAGGCGCAGGCGTCGATCGAGCAGGCCCGTGCCGAGCAGGACCTGCTGCTCGCCCACCTCTCCGAACTCACCACGATCGAGCCGGTGGCGGGCGAGGAGCAGGCGCTCGCACTGGCCCGGGCGGACATGCAGAAGGGCGAGAAGCTGGCCGGCGACCTGGAGGCGCTGCGCCCGGTGTGGGACGGTTCGGATTCGGCGCTGGCCCAGCTGCGGCAGGCGGCCCGCCGGCTCGACCGGATCGCCCCCGAACACGCGCTGCTGGCCGAGGCGCTGGCGGCGCTCGACCGCGCGGTGATCGAGGCTGGCGAGGCGGAGGAGAAGCTGGAGGCGGCGGCCGAGGCGCTGCTGTTCGAACCCTCAGAGCTGGACCGGATCGAGACCCGCCTGTTCGATCTGCGCGCGCTCGCCCGCAAGCACAATTGCGAGGTCGACGCCTTGCCCGAAACGATGCGCGAGCTTCGCGCACGGCTCGACGCCATCGAGGCCGGAGATGCCGCATTGGGCGATTTGCAGCGCGCGGCAAGCGCCGCCGGCGAGCGCTACAAGCAGCTCGCAACCGCCTTGCATGCCCTTCGCATCGAGGCCGCAACGCGGCTGGACCGGGCGGTCGCGGAAGAGCTGGCGCCGCTCAAGCTCGATGCCGCGCGGTTCCGCACCGCCATCACCGAACTGGCCGAGGATCGCTGGGGGCCGTCCGGAATGGATGCGGTGGAGTTCCTGATCGCCACCAACCCCGGCGCCGACTTCGCCCCGCTCACCAAGATCGCCAGCGGGGGCGAGCTCAGCCGCTTCATCCTGGCGCTGAAGGTGGCGCTGGCCGAACAGGGCGGTGCGGCGACGGTGATCTTCGACGAGATCGATCGGGGCGTGGGCGGCGCGGTGGCGAGCGCAATCGGCGTGCGGCTTGCCCGGCTGGCGGAGGGGGGTCAGCTGCTGGCGGTAACCCACAGCCCGCAGGTCGCCGCACGGGGCGGCACGCATTATCTGATCGCCAAGGCAAGTGCGAATGGGTCCGAGGGGGTGGTCACGCGCACCTCGGTCAGCCGGCTCGATGCCGGCGGACGGCAGGAGGAGATCGCGCGGATGCTTTCGGGCGCGGAGATAACCCACGAGGCCCGCGCTCAGGCCGAGCGGCTGCTGGAGGGCGTGTGAGACCTGTTGGCCCCGGTGTGCAACCTCTTGGCGCGTGGGCCATTGGCGCTTGGGAACCGAGGCGCTAGACTTGCGGGCATGCGCTACCCCCTTGCCCTCCGCCTGCTCCCGCTTCTCGCCGCCGCCGCGCTGGGTGCCTGCGTGAACGAGCCCGCCACCGCTCCCGTGCCGCCGCAGCTCGCTGAGGACCGTGAGCGACCGGCGCTGGCGCTGATCGAACATGCGCTGGGTGAGCACTTCGCCGGGCTTGGCACCGCCGCGGATCCGCCGACCACCTGCGTGGAGCTGCGCCCGGGCGGCCTTTCCGCCGAGGACGAGCAGGCGCTGATCGCCCGCTTCCCGCGCCTCGCCCCGCGTGCCCGCTGCGAGACCGATACCCCGCCACCCGAGGACGGCTTCACCGGCGAGCGAGCGGTGCTGGTGCAGGTCTATGATGTCACCTGCAGCACGCCCGAGCAATGCGGCGGCTGGGTGTCGCGCCCGGGCAGCCCGGCGATGCATTACGCCATGGCCTACGCGGAGGGCGCCTGGCGCTTCACCGGCGACCGGCGCATCCTGGCGAACTGAGCGATGGCGGCTAAGGGCGCCAGCGTGGCGCCGGGCGACGGCACCGGCGCCCTTTCCGAAGCCGAGGCCGCGAACGAGCTGATGCGGCTGGCCAAGGCGATCGCGCGGGCCGACCGGCTGTACCATGCCGAGGATGCGCCAGAGATCCCGGATGTCGAGTACGATGCGCTGGTGCGGCGCAATGCCGAGCTGGAAGCGGCTTTCCCGCATCTGGTGCGAGCGGATTCGCCCAATGCCAAGGTGGGCCACGAGGTGGCGGCCTCGCCGCTCTCCAAGGTGCCGCATGCGGTGCGGATGTTCAGCCTCGATAATGCCTTCAGCCAGGAGGAGGTGGCCGAGTTCATTGCGCGGGCGCGGCGGTTTCTGGCGCTGCCGGAGGACGAGGCCATCGCCTTCACCGCCGAGGACAAGATCGACGGGCTGTCCTGCTCGCTGCGCTACGAGAACGGCGCACTGGTGCTGGCGGCCACGCGGGGCGACGGGCTGGTGGGCGAGAACGTGACCCCCAATGTGGCGCATATTCCCGACATCCCGCAGCAGCTCGCTGGAGACGTGCCGGCCCTGTTCGAGGTGCGCGGCGAGGTCTATATGGAAAAACAGGCCTTTGCTGCGCACAATGCCAGGCTGATCGACGAAGCGCGGGCGGTGGCTTCTGGCGCCGAGCAGGCGTTCCACGAAGCCTCGGTGCGCCAGTTCGCCACGCCGCGCAACTTCGCGGCCGGCTCGCTGCGGCAGAAGGACGCCAGCATCACGGCGGCCCGCCCCTTGCGCTTCCTCGCCCATGGCTGGGGGACCGCTTCCGAACTGCCGGCCGAGAGCCAGCGTGCGATGATGCAGCGCATCGCCGATTGGGGCTTTCGCGTCTCGCCCGATCTGACGCTGGCCGGTACGCTGGAGGAGATGCTCGCCGCCTATCGCGCGATCCAGGAGAAGCGCAGCGGCCTGCCCTATGAGATCGACGGGGTGGTCTACAAGATCGACCGCCTTGATTGGCAGGCGCGGCTGGGTTTCGTGGGCAAGGCGCCGCGCTGGGCGCTGGCGCACAAATTCCCCGCCGAGCGCGCCGAAACCGTGCTGGAGAGCATCGCCATCCAGGTCGGGCGCACGGGCAAGCTGACGCCGGTGGGGCGGCTGGCCCCGGTGCTGGTGGGCGGGGTGACGGTGGTGAACGTGACGCTCCACAATCGCGACGAGATCGCCCGGCTGGGCGTGCGCCCGGGTGACCGGGTGCTGATCCAGCGCGCGGGCGACGTGATCCCGCAGGTGGTGGAGAACCTGACCCGCGAGCAGCATCGCGCGCCCTATGCTTTCCCCGCGCAATGCCCTGAATGCGGCAGCGAGGCGGTGGCCGAGGAGGGCGAGGTGGACGTGCGCTGCACCGGCGGCCTCGTCTGCCCGGCGCAGCGGACCGAGCGTTTGAAACACTTCGTGAGCAGGGCGGCGCTCGATATCGCCGGGCTGGGCGAGAAGAGGATCGAGCAGTTCTTCGCTGCCGGCTGGCTGGAGAGCCCGGCCGATATTTTCCGCCTGCACCGGCGCCGCGCGGAGATCCTGGCGCTGAAGGGATGGCAGGACAAGTCTGTGGACAATTTGTTGGTAAGTATCGAGGCCAAGCGCCGGCCGGATGCGGCGCGGCTGCTGTTCGGGCTCGGTATTCGCCATGTGGGCGCGGTGACCGCGCGCGACCTGCTGCGGCATTTGCATCTTCTGCCAGCTCTACGCTCGCTGGCCGAGATGGCGCGGGCGGAAGACGAGGCGACCGCCAGCGACGCACTGGCCGAGCTAACCAGTATTGATGGCGTGGGGCCGGTGGTGGTCGAGGCGCTGGGCGACTTCTTCCACGAGGCGCACAATCGCGCGGTGTGGGACGATCTGCTGAGCGAGGTCGATCCCCCGCACTTCGTGGTGGAGACGAAGGCGAGCCCGGTGGCGGGGCAGACGATCGTGTTCACCGGCAAACTGGAGACGATGAGCCGCGACGAGGCCAAGGCACAGGCCGAGCGGCTGGGCGCCCGCGCGGCCACCACGGTGAGCGCCAAGACGCAGCTGGTGGTGGCCGGGCCGGGTGCGGGATCGAAGCTGAAGAAGGCGGCGGAACTGGACATCCCGGTGATCGACGAGGCGGGCTGGGCGGAGATCGTGCGAGCGGCGGGATAGCGGCGGTCTGCGGCGCGGCGCCGGGAGGGTGGGGCGCCGTTCCCTTGCCGTTCGGGCGCAAATCCCTTATCTTGGGGCCATGGCAATCCGTGAAATTCTTGAAGTGCCGGACCCCCGGCTGAAGATCATCTCCAAGCCCGTCGAGCGCTTCGATGCCGAGTTGAAGACGCTCGTGGCCGACATGTTCGAGACGATGTACGATGCGCATGGCATCGGCCTCGCCGCGATCCAGATCGGCGTGCCGCTGCGCGTGCTCGTGATCGACTTGCAGGAGCCGGACCCCGAGGCGGCTCCGGAAGATTGCGGCGACCATGGCTGCGGGCATGACCACCGCCCGGTGATCAACAACCCGCGCGTGTTCGTAAACCCCGAGATCATCGACCCGGCCGCGGAGCTGGGCAGCTATCAGGAAGGCTGCCTCTCCGTCCCCGACATCTACGCCGATGTGGACCGACCCAAGGCCTGCCGCGTGCGCTGGCACGATGTGGAGGGCAACCTCCACGAGGAGGCGCTGGAGGGGCTGTTCGCCGTGTGCATCCAGCACGAGATGGACCACCTCGACGGCATCCTGTTCATCGACCGCCTCAGCCGGTTGAAGCGCAACATGGCGCTCAAGAAGCTCGACAAGGCGCGCAAGGCGGCCTGAGGGCCGCTGCAGGCTTGCCGATGGCGGTGGGCTGGGTGCGCGTCGATAAGGGTGCTCCGGGCCGTGGTTTGCCGGACTGTTCTGCTACCGTAGGCTCTGGCCTGGTTGGATGAGTGGAGCCTGAGTCGGCAGGGCGGCGAGCTGGTTCCGATCTGAGCCTTTCACGCAGGCCACGCTACCAAGCCGTTGCGGGAACCTTCCGCTGCCTCCCTGTTCAAACCAGTGATGCTTTCAGAAGAACGCCTGCTGACGATCTCGCGCGATGTGGCGCTCTGGTTCGAACTCGGCGGCATCGTCGTCATCATCTGCGGCACGCTCTATGCGTTCGGGCGGCTGGGGCTGGCGATGGCCCGGCTGGAGCACCTGATCCCGGGCTCCACCGATCGCACGCCGATTGCGGGCTTTCGCAAAGCGCTCGGCCGTTCGATCCTGACGGGGCTGGAGCTGCTGGTCGCGGCCGACATCATCCAGTCTGTGGCGGTCCAGCCGACAGTCGAGAGCGTGCTGGTGCTTGGCGCCATCGTGCTGATCCGCACCTTCCTCTCCTTCAGCCTGGAGGTCGAGATCAACGGCCGCTGGCCCTGGCAGCAGCGCAAGACCCGTCGCGACGACGGTTGACGGCGGAGCGTGCGAAGGTGGGCAGGCTTCGCGGCGGCATTTGCGGGGGACGACGGATCCTCGGCGCTTGAGGTGAGCGTCCATGCCCTTAAGCAGATCGCAACCGATACCGTGCCAGTCGGAGCAGCCATCGTTGGCTCGCCGTGTGGAAGGACCTTGTCGGTCCGCTTGCCCGTGATGCGAGCGCGTTGTATGTTCGTTTTATGTTCTTGCAATGAGAGGTTCCGATGGACGCTGTCGCGATCGTTCTGCTGCTGGTGGCGCTGCTGGCGGGGGTGGCGATCGGCTGGTTCCTTGGCACGCGGCCGATCGCCGACTGGCGCAGCCGCCACGGCGAGAAGGAGGGCGAGTGCAAGACGCTCACCGAGAAGCTCTCGCGCATTGTCCCCGAGCTGGCGACGATGAGCGAGCGGGCCGAGCGGGCGGACCGGCTGGCCGCGCAGCTCGATCTCGCGCGCGAGGAGCTGACGACGCTGAAGACGCAGGCCGCCGGCTTTGCAGAGCAGCGGCGGCTGCTGGAGGAATCGCGCACCGCGCTGCTGAAGGAATTTGAGAACACCGGATCGGCCGTGCTGACCCGCGCGCAGGACGCCTTTCTCGAGCGCGCCACCGAGCGCTTCGGCCATTCCGAAAAGGCCTCCGAGGAGAAGCTCCGCGCGCTGCTAGCGCCGGTGGGCGAGCGGCTCAAGAGCTACGAGGTGCAGGTGGAGGCGCTGGAGAACGCGCGGGTGGACAGCTTCGGCCAGCTCACCGGGTTGATTCAGTCGATGCGCGAGGGGCAGGAGGAGGTGCGGCGCGAGGCGGCGCGGCTGGGCAATTCGCTCACCAATGCGCCCAAGGCGCGGGGCCGCTGGGGCGAGCAGGCGCTGCGCAATGTGCTGGAAAGCTGTGGCCTTTCCGAGCACACCGATTTCGATCTCGAACATTCGATCGACACCGAGGATGGCCGGCTGCGGCCCGATGCGATCGTGCGGGTGCCAGGGGCGCGCAAGCTGGTGATCGATGCCAAGGTATCGCTCAACGCCTACCAGCAGGCGTTCGAGGCCGACACCGACGAGGCGCGCAAGGCGGCGCTCGATGCGCATGCCCGTTCGATGCGCAACCACGTCCAACAGCTGGGTGCCAAGAGCTATCAGAGCCAGTTCGAGGAGGCGCCCGATTACGTGGTGATGTTCGTGCCCGGCGAGCATTTCGTCGCCGCTGCGCTGGAGCACGATCCGACACTGTGGGATTTCGCATTCGAGCGGCGCGTGCTGCTGGCGACGCCCACCAATCTGGTGGCGATCGCGCGGACTGTGGCGCTGGTCTGGCGGCAGGACGCGCTGGCGCAGGAGGCACGCGCGATCGGTATGCTGGCAACCGAGCTGTACGACCGGATCGCGGTGGCGGGCGAGCATTTGAAGCGGGTCGGCTCGGGGCTGGAGACGGCGGTGGGGAATTATAACAAGTTCGTCGGCAGCTTCGAACGCAACGTCTTGTCTTCGGCCCGCAAATTGCGCGACAAGGGGATCGAGATCGGCAAGCGCGAAGTCGAGGAGGTTTCGCTGGTGGAGAGCGCGCCGCGCTACACCGCCGCGGACGTGGCGGCCGATGGAGAGGAACCGGCGAACCCCCGGCTGGTCGGGGTGGCGCGGGCAGGGGAGGCGCGGAGCGCGGGATGAGACGGTTGATCGGCCTTGCGCTGCTGCTGACCCTTGCCGCGTGCGACCGGAGCGAGCCGCCGGCGGCGCGGGTCGCTGAAACCGCCGGGAAGATCGTCCAGCCCGCGGCATCGACGCCGCCGGTTCTGGCGCCGGGTCGCTTCGCCCCGCGCGACGAATGCACCGACATTCCCGGGGCGAGCGCCTTCCGCGCCCGCCTCTCCACCGCCATCCGCGATCGCGACCCGGCCCTGCTGGCACCGCTTGCGGCAAACGATATCAAGCTCGATTTCGGCGGCGGCACGGGTGCGGCCGAGTTGCGCAGTCGCCTATCTGGCGCGGACAATCCGCTGTGGAGCGAGTTGCAGAGGATGCTCTCGCTCGGCTGCGCGGCCAACGCTCAGGGCGGTATCACGATCCCGTGGATCGCCGCGCAGGAACTCACCTTGCGCGACACTGGCTCGGCGATGCTCGTCACCGGCAGCGAGGTGCCCGTATACTCGGCGCCGGACGCGGCCGCGCCCGAGATCGGCCGGGTGACCTGGGACGTAGTGGCGATCGAGGCCCTGCAGCCGGGCGCGGCGTTCCAGCCGATCGCTTTGCCCGACGGAACGCGTGGCTTCATGGCAACGGGTTCGCTGCGCAGCATGCTCGACTACCGCCTTACCGCCGCCCGCCGCAACAATCGCTGGACCGTCACGAGCCTGGTCGCGGGCGACTGAGCGGCGCTTGTGGGCGGGCCGGCCGCAGGGCGCGGCTTGCAGGTGGGTGGCTTGCAGGGCGCGGCCTGGCGGTCGGGGCTGGCAGGGTGGGCTGGCAGGGTGGGGCTGGCAGGACGTCGAAGCGGATTCGTTCGAGCGCGGCCATTCCGCCAGTGCTTGGGATCGGCTTCGGCGGGAGAGTGGGGGAAAGACGGCTCTCGGGGGAGGGCTAGAGCGGCTCACATTAGCGGGGTGGACGCTTCCGGTTAGCATGCTGTCGGGCGCGAAGCGCGTTGGCAGCTTGCCGGAAGCCGGCCAGATCACCGAGCAACCGCAAGAAGGGCTCGGTGCGGGGGATCACCGGTTCGTGGATAATCCCGCACGAGATGTCGGACTCGGCAATCCGGTTCACGATGCCGCACGCCACTCCCGTATAACCTCCGGACCAGCCGCATCCGCTCGCTTGCCTGCGCCCGACGATGGCGGATCGCGCTATCGCGCCGAGAAATCTCCTTTTGATCTCCATTGCCTCTGCTGCTGCCTTGCCCGCGATATTGGTGGGGGCAGCAATGAACCAATGAATGAACCCGGCGCTACCCCTCAGCCGATGGGCGGCATTGGTGAGGTCGACGGATAGCGAACCACGCGCCCGGCGTGAGTTCCACCACGTTCAGCCGGGTTCCATTTCCGCCAGCCAGAGGCGAGACCGGCCCCGCCGCTCGCAGCCAAGCGGTGCGACTTCGCCCCTCGCAGCGGCGATGATCCGGTGGTGTGCTGCGCTCCGGGACGTCTAAGCGCCGGGGTCCGAGGGGTGATGCTCGACCGCGCCGAGCGCGAGCGTCGCCGCCGCCTCGTAGGCCAGCACCGCCGCTGCCACCGCCGCGTTCAGGCTGTCGGCGCGGCCGCGCATCGGCAGGGTGACGCGCAGGTCACAGACGGCCTCGAACTTAGGGGGTAAACCGCGCGATTCGTTGCCGACCAGAATGAAGCAGGGGGCGGCGTAAGACGCGCCGCGATAGGGCCGCGCATCGGCGGCGAGTGAGGCGGCGACCAGCTGGCTCTTGGCCGGGCCCGGCGCGGCGCGCAGCCAGCCGCGGAACTCGTCCCACCCCGCCTGCGCGATGCTTTGCGTGAACAGCGCGCCCATGCTGGCCCGCACCGCCTCGGCCGAGAACGGGTCGGCGCAATCGTCAATCAGGATCAGCCCGCCCGCGCCCACCGCATCGCCGGTGCGCAGCATGGTGCCCAGGTTCCCCGGGTCGCGCAGCGCCTGTGCGACCAGCCAGATGGGGGCGCTCATGGGGTCGAGCCGCCCAAGCGCGGTGTCGAACTCGGCGAACATGCCGATCACCGCCTGCGGATTGTCCTTGGCGGTGATCTTGGCGAGGATCTCGGGCGGGGTTTCGACGATCTCGCCGCCGGCCTGCTCCACCGCCTGTTCGAGCGCCGCCAGCAGCGGGTGCGGCTCGCGATTGCTGGCCATCACGAGCAGCTCGGGGAGGTGCCCGGCCTCGCGCGCGTCGGTCAGCAGCCGCAGCCCCTCGGCCAGGAAGCGGCCCTGCTGGCGTCGGTGTTTCTTGTCGCGCAGCGCCCGCAGCGCCTTGACGGTGGGGTTGGAGAAGCCGGTGATGGAGCGGCGCATCAGCGATCGGGCCTGGCGTTGGGGGGCAGGGGAGTGAAGCTTGGCCAAGCCCGCAGGCTCAATCCTCGCCGAAACCGTTCTCGATCATCGCCACCAGTTCGGCCAGCCGTTGCTCCGCCCGATCGCCGCTGACGCACAGTTCCACCGTATCGCCCCGGGCCGCGCCCAGCATCATCAGCCCTAAGATCGAGCCGCCGGCCGCGCTGCCGCCATCCTTCGCCACGCTCACCTCGCTGCCCTCCATCTGGGCGACGGCCGAGACAAATTTGGCGCTGGCCCGGGCGTGCAGGCCGCGCTTGTTGACGATGGTGACTTCCTGCCGAGCCTCTCCCAAGCCGGCCCTCCCTTCTCACGCCTCCTGCCCGAGGAACTCCGAGGCGATGATGATGTAATTGCGGCCGGCCTCGCGGGCGGCGGCCGTTGCCGCGGACAGGCTCTTGTCCTTGCGCGTGCCGGCGAGACGAATCAACATCGGCAGGTTGATTCCGGCAATCACCTCGGTCTTGCCGTTCTGCAGCAGCGAAATGGCGAGATTGGAGGGGGTACCGCCGAACAGATCGGTCAGGATGACGACGCCGCTGCCGCTGTCGACCCGGCGGATGGCCTGGGCGATTTCCTTGCGGCGCGCCTCCATGTCGTCGTTCGGGCCGATGCACACGGTGGCGACATCGGGCTGGGCGCCGACCACATGCTCCATCGCCAGCACGAATTCATCGGCGAGGCGCCCGTGCGTGACCAGGATCATGCCGATCATTGCGTGGGGCAGCCTGGCGAGGCGTGATCGCCCTGGTGAGATGGGTAATGAGGTTGAGGCGACAAATTGCAATTCACGCCTGTGGGCGCCCCTCCAGCATCTCGGAGCCACGAGAACTCAGATTGCGGTGTATCACCGTGGGCGAAAAGCCGGCCTCGCGCAAGGCTCCGGCCATGCGCTCGGCGGTGAAGACCGAGCGGTGTCTTCCTCCGGTACAGCCGAACGCGATGTTGACGTAGCTTTTGCCCTTGTTCGCATAGAGCGGCAGCAATTCGAGCAGCAGGTCGCGGATGCGCGCATAGGCGGAGGCAAAGGCGGGGTCCTGCTCGATCCGCTCGCCGACGGGGGCATCGAGCCCGGTCTGCTCGCGCAGGCCGGGCACCCAGTGCGGATTATCGAGGAAGCGCATGTCGAACACCAGATCGGCCGCGGGCGGCATTCCGCGCGAGAAGCCGAAGCTGGTGACGGTGACGGTCATCTCCTGCGGCGCGGAGTCGGCAAACAGTTCGCGCATGCGGATCTGCAAATCGTTGGTGGTGAAATTGGTGGTGTCGATCAGCAGGTCCGCCCATTGCCGGAGTGGCTCAAGCAGCTCGCGCTCGGCGGCGATGCCGGCGGCGACGGGCAGGTCCTGCGCCAGGAAATGCCGGCGGCGGGTCTCGTTGAAGCGGCGCTCCAGCTCGAGTCCGGCGCAATCGAGGAACAGCGAGCTGACCACGATGTCCTCGCGCTCGGCAAAACGGCGGACCTGTTCGATCGCCTCCTCCGGCACAAGGCCGCGGGTGCGGCAGTCGAAGCCGATCGCCAGCGGGTGCTGCCCGGTGTCGCCGTCGATCAGCCGTTCGAGCATGCGGACGGGGAAGTTGTCGAGCGCCTCCCAGCCGAGGTCCTCCAGCTCGTGCAGAGTGGTCGTCTTGCCGGCGCCGAGCATTCCGGTGACGAACACGATCCGTTGGCGGCTATCGGCCGAATCGCTGGGCATGGATGAGGGTTTGGGGCCAAGGCGCGCGCTTGTGAAGAGTTAGCTGGCGGGTGTGCCGTGGAGCGCCAGCGCGTGCTCGGCGCGCAGCGGCAGGACCGAACTGTCCGGGTAGAGCCGGATCAGCGGCACCGCGATGCCGGCGAGTGTGGCCGTCTCCGCGACCTCGACGAAGCGCGGCGCGTCGGGGTCCAGCCGCAGCACCAGCGCCACCGGTGCCTCGGCCGTGGGCAGGCGAAGGAGGCCGACGTTGCGCAGCTCGATCAGCCCGGCGGTGTTGGGCGGCGGGGCGGCCCACAGGCGGCCCTCGCGCACCGCCAGCGCCACGCCATCATCCCCCACCAGCACCGCGCCGCGATCGATCAGCGCCAGTGCGAGGCTGGATTTGCCGCTGCCCGGCGGTCCCTCGATCAGCACCGCACGGCCCTGCAGCGCAACCGCGCTGGCCCGCTGGAGCAGCGCGTTCACGCGGCCGGCAGCTCCAGCGCGAGGCAGGCGCCGCGGCCGCCATCGGGCCGGTCTTGTACCGTCAGCGTGCCATCGTGCGCCTGGGCGATGGTGTGGGCGATGGCGAGGCCCAGGCCGCTGTGCTGGCCGAAGCTCTCCTCCTCCGGCCGGTCCGAATGGAACCGCTCGAACACCTTCTCGCGGGCTTCGACGGGAATGCCCGGCCCCTCGTCGCAGATGGTGGCGTGCAGCCGGTCTTCGGCCTTCTCGATCACCACCGCGATCCGGCCGCCGGGGGGCGAGAAGGAGACCGCATTGTCGAGCAGGTTCTCGACCACCCGCTCCAGCCGCAGCGGCACGCCCATCACCAGGGTGGACCGGCCGCGCCGCTCGATCTCGATCGGGCGGCCCTGGTTGAGCCCGCGATCCTCGCGCGCGCTGACCACATTTTCGATCAGCGCGGCGAGGTCGATCGCCACGAAGGTGGCACGGCTCAGCTCGGCATCGATGCGGCTGGCCTCGGCGATCTCGCTCACCAGCCGGTCGATCCGGCGGACATCGTGCGCGGCGATCTCGGTCAGCTGCGCGCGCAGGGCCGGGTCCTCCACCCGGCCGAGCGATTCGACCGCGCTGCGCAAGGAGGCCAGCGGGTTCTTGATCTCGTGCGCCACATCGGCGGCGAAGCTCTCGACCGCGTCGATCCGGTGGCGCAGCGCGCTGGTCATGTCCGACACTGCCCGGGCGAGCACGCCGAGTTCGTCGCCGCGCTGCTGCATGCGCGGCACCTCCACGTCGCGTTCGCGGCCCAGCCGCACGCGCACCGCGGCCCCGGCGAGGCGGCGCAGCGGATCGATGATGGTGCGCGCGAGATAGAGCGACAGCACGACCGATACGAACAGCACCAGCGCGGCGATCGTCAGCAGCGAGCTGCGCGCGGCGCGCACCGCCTGGGTGATATCGGCGGCGTTGCGGGTGGTCAGCAGGGTGACGCCATTGAGGCCCACGGGCGCCGCGGCGGTGATCACCGGCGTGCGGTCGGGCGCGTGGCGCAGTTCGATCTGCGTCAGCCCCTGCCCGCGTGCGCGGGCCAGCTCGGGCCAGGCATCTGCCACCGGCTCGGCGGGCTCGACATAGGGGGGCACCTGGCGAGCGCCGACGGCGAAATCCACTGCCGCATCGGTCCAGCGGGCGAAATCCTTGCCCAGCGGGTCGGCCGCCGGGTCGCCGAAGGCGAAGGAAGGCTCGGCCAGTTCGAAGCTGTCGGCAGTGAGCCGCCCCTGCGGGTCGTACATCCTGAGGCGCATGTGCTGCTCGCGGCCGATCTGCACCAGCAGCGCCTCCTGCCGCTCGCGGCTAGCGCCGGCAAGCGCCTCGGCGGTGATCTGCGCCTCGATCCGCGCGAGACGGTAGCGCTCGTCGAGTAGCTGGCGCCGGTAGGAATCGAGGAAGAACAGGCTGCCCGCCAGCAGGATCAGCGGGATCAGGTTGACCGCCAAAATGCGCGAGGTGAGCGAGGTGTCGAGCGGAAAGGCGAGGCGCTCCAGCCGGCGCCCGATGGTTGGCGCCGCGACCGTGGCTTCAGGCATCGGAGAAGCTGTAGCCTGCACCGTAGAGCGTCGAGATGGCGCCGAATTCCGGATCGACGGAGCGGAACTTGCGCCGCAGCCGCTTGATGTGGCTGTCGACGGTGCGATCGTCGACGAACACATCGTCCGGGTAGGCCGCGTCCATCAGCTGGTTGCGGCTCTTGATCACCCCGGGCCGCTGGGCGAGCGCCTCCAGGATCAGGAACTCGGTGACGGTGAGCGATACCGGCCGGGCGTCCCACGTCACCCGGTGGCGCGAGGGATCCATCACCAGCCGCCCGCGATGGACCAGCGGTTCGGCGCTGGCCGGCTCCTGCAGGAAGTCGCCGCCCCCGTTCTCAGACCCGGGTTCGGGCGCCGGGCCGGCGCGGCGCAGGATCGCGCGGATCCGCGCGAGCAGCAGGCGCTGGCTGAACGGCTTGGCGATGTAATCGTCCGCACCCATCGCCAGGCCCGCTTCCTCGTCCTGCTCCTCGTCCTTGCTGGTGAGGAAGATGACCGGCAGGTCGCTGGTTTCGCGCAGGGCCCGGAGCAGCTCCATCCCGTCCATTCGCGGCATCTTGATGTCGAACACGGCGAGATCGGGTGGGTTGGCGATCAGCGCCTTCAGCGCCGCTTCGCCATCCGAATAAAGCCGGGTGGCATAGCCTTCGGATTGCAGCGCGATCGAGAGCGTGGCGAGGATGTTGCGATCATCATCCACCAGCGCGATCGATCGCTGGCGCTCGCCGGCGAAGGGGGCAGGGGCTGGCTCGGCGATCATCGGCCAGCCCTACCCCGTCGCGCCGGGCGAGACAATCGTGGCGGGAGTGGGTGCTCAGTCGAGGAAGGACTGCGGCACCCGGCCGCCATTCTTTGCCAGCTCCTGCATGGTGCGGCGGTGAAGCCAGATGTTCTCCTCGGCGGTACCCGCATAATCGGCCTTGCCGAGCTCGCCGGCCAGTTCCTTGCGGTTGGCGAAGCCCGAATCCACCCCGATCAGCTTCATCAGGTCGACGATCGAGCTGCGCCAGTTGAGCTTCTCGGCACCCTCCATGGCATCGAGCCGCTGCTCGACGTCCCCGCCATCCATCGGCGCGGGGCGGGCGGCGGGTTGCTGGGCGGCGGGCTTCTGGGCCGCGGCGGTGGTGGCGGCGGCGGGGCGCTGGGCCTGTTCAGGCTTGTCCCGGTTGGGGAGGATCGCGTCACGGATTTTCGAGAAAATGCCCATTGGGATGTCCTTGGATGGCTGGTGTGCGCGGGTTCAACTGGGCAGGTGGGCGGCTTGTTCCTTGTCGGTGCGATCGGCGCTATCAGCCGTGCGATGGACTGGGTTCTCAGCATCGTGACGCTCGCTGCCCTCGTGCTGATCGGGGGCGCGATCTATCTATGGCGCCGGCAGGGATGGGGCAAGCAGGTGGGGCTGATGCTGCTGCTGGCGGCGGTGATGATTGCCAACGTGCTGGTCTGGACCATCCCGACGCCCCGCGGTGCGGAGCCGATGGAGCGCCCCGCCGCCGAGCGCTAAGGCGCCATTTGCACCGCTACTGCGGGCGCCGGATTGGGGCTTGCCGCGGGGCGAAAGCGGGGCGCAAGCGGGTTTGAAGCGGCCCGCATCGGGGCCGCATTTCAGCGGATCGGGCAGGCCGGGTCGAGGCGGAAGTTCAGGTACTTGTCCACCGCGGCCATCAGCTCATCATTCTCTTTCTCGAAGAAGTGGTTGGCGCGGGGAATTTCCTCGTGATGGATCGTGATGTGCCGCTGGGTGCGCAGCTTGTCGACCAGCTTCTGCACCGAGACCGGCTGCACCACCGTGTCGGCCAGGCCCTGGATGAAGATGCCGCTGGCCGGGCACGGCGCGAGAAACGAGAAATCATACATGTTTGCCGGCGGGGCGATCGAGATGAAGCCGCGGATCTCGGGCCGGCGCATCAGCAGCTGCATGCCGATCAGCGCGCCGAAGCTCACTCCTGCGACCCAGGTGGTCTGCGCCTCGGGGTGGATCGACTGCACCCAGTCGAGCGCGCTGGCCGCATCGGACAATTCGCCCACGCCATTGTCGAAGCTGCCCTGGCTGCGCCCGACGCCGCGAAAATTGAACCGCAGGGTGGCAAAGCCGCGATCAACAAAGGTCTTGTAGAGCCGCTGGACGATGCGATCGTTCATCGTGCCGCCGCCCTGCGAATGGGGGTGCAGGATCATCGCCACCGGCGCGCGCGGGCGCGTGGCGGGGGAGAAACGGCCTTCGAGACGGCCTTCGGGACCGGGAAAGATGACGGACGGCATGGGCGGCCCTTGTAGTCTGGGGGTTGTCTCGGGATCGGCGGGTGGCCCCGCGAAGGAGCCGCGCTATATAGGTCGTGCGCGCAAATTCGCAAATGTTGCATGAACCACCGGATTTATCTCGACCATGCGGCCACGACGCCGCTGCGACCCGAAGCCCGCGCGGCGATGGAGGAGGGCGCGCGCCTGTGGGCCAACCCATCCAGCCCGCATGCCGAGGGCCGTGCCGCGCGCCGCGCGCTGGAAGATGCGCGCGAGCGGGTGAAGGCGGCGCTCGGCTGGCAGGGCGAGGTGATCTTCACCAGCGGCGCGAGCGAGGCGCTGGCGATCGGGCTGGGCCGGGCGAGGGCGCAGCGGCGGCTGGTGAGCGCGGTGGAGCACGATGCGGTGTTCCGCGCAGCGCCCGAGGCCGAGGTGCTGCCGCTGGTGGAGAGCGGGGCGAGCGGGTTCGGGATTGATCCTGCGTTGCTGCGCAGCGCGCTGGCGGAGAATGGGCGAGCGGTGGTGGCGATCCAGTCGCGCAATTCGGAAACCGGCACCGATCTGCTGTCCGAATGCGGGGCTCACGTGGCCGAGGCGGTTCGGAACGCGGGCGGCATCCTGCTGGCGGATTGCTCCCAATCCGCCGGCAGGGCGCCGCTGCCCGAGGCGGACATGATCGTGGTTTCGGCCCACAAGCTGGGCGGGCCGGTGGGCGTGGGGGCGCTGCTGGTGCGCGATTTCGGGCTGCTTGAAGCGGCGGGTGGACAGGAGCGTGGCTATCGCGCGGGCACCGAGAACCTTGCCGGGGTGCTCGGCTTCGCGGCGGCGCTCAATGTTGCGGAGATGGCGCATTGGCAGACCAGTGCCGAGGAGCGGATGGGCTTTCGCGAGCGGCTCTCCGAGGGCGGCACGGTGTTCGGCCCCGGCGTGCAGTGCTCGCATATCTTCGCGGTCACCGCGCGCAGCCTCAGCTCGGCGGCCTTGTTGATGCGGCTGGATTCGATGGGCTTTGCGGTCTCGGCGGGAAGCGCCTGCTCGTCCGGTTCGCTCAAGCCCAGCCGGGTGCTCAGCGCCTTTGAGCTGGATGGGGAGGCGGCGCGGCACACCATTCGCGTGAGTCTCGGCTGGAGCACCACGGCGGCCGAGCTGGACTCCTTTGCCGATGCCTGGGGAAGTCTCGCGCGATGATCTACCTTGATTATCAGGCGACGACGCCGCTCGCGCCTGAGGCGCGTGAGGCGATGCTGCGCTGGCTGGGCGGGCCGGAGGATGGGGGCTTCGGCAATCCGCATTCGCCGCATGTCCTCGGCCGTGAAGCGGGGGCGGCGGTGGATTGGGCTCGCGAGCAGGTGGCGGCGCTGTTTCCGCCGGGCGGGCGCGTGATCTTCACCAGCGGCGCGACCGAGGCGCTGAATATCGCGCTGCGGGGTGCGGAGGCGGTGCGCGGAGGCGCGTTGGTGGCGGTGAGCGCGATCGAACATGCCGCGGTGCTCGATACGGCGCAGGCGCTACCGGGTGGGGCGCAGATCCTGCCGGTGAACCGCGAGGGGCTGGTGGATGCGCAGGTGCCGCTGCCCGAGGGCGTGGGACTGGTGGCGGTGATGCAGGTGAACAACGAGATCGGCACGATCCAGCCGGTCGCCGAACTGGCCGCGCGGGCGCGGGCGACGGGGGCGCTGTTCCTGTGCGATGCGGTGCAGGCGGCGGGCAAGCTGCCCCTCGCGCAAGCCGACATGATCGCCATCAGCGCGCACAAGTTCCACGGCCCTAAGGGGATCGGCGCGCTGTGGGTGCGCGAGGGGGTGGAGCTGGCCCCGCTGGTCACCGGCGGCGGGCAGGAGGGCGGCTTGCGCTCTGGCACGCTGAGCCCGGCGCTGTGCGCGGGGATGGGTGCGGCGGCCGAGCTGGCGCTGGCGCGCAGGGACGAGGATGCAGCGCATGTAGCGGCGTTGTGGGCGCGGGCGCGCGAATTGTTCGGCGGCTGGACGCTGAATGGCAGCGCCGAGGCGCGTTATCGCGGCAATCTCAACCTGCGGCGCGAGGGGCTGGATGTGGCGCGGTTGATGGCGGATGTGCGCGGCGTTGCATTCTCCGCCGGATCGGCCTGCGCCAGCGGATCGGGCCGGCCGAGCCATGTGCTTTCGGCCATCGGGCTTTTGCCAAGGGAGGCGCGCGGTTCGATCCGTCTCGGTTTTGGACGCTACACGCAAATCGACTCGCTTGAACGCGCCGCCGAAATGATTACCGTTGCTGCAGCGCAGCAAGGATAGGGACGATCAGGGTCAAATTCATGACACGCGCCGGCGAGACGATCGTGGCGCAGGCCGCCGCGGGCGACCGGTTGCTGGAGGTGGCGCAGGCCGCCGGCATGCCCCTGGAGGGCACCTGCGAGGGGCAGATGGCCTGCTCGACCTGCCACGTGGTGATCCCACCCGAGTGGTTCCAACGGCTGGGGGGGGGGGGGGGGGGGGGGGG
>PPFU01003809.1_pt1 | contig 37688 bp, 38 predicted proteins | sample 1535991 | NCBI WGS metagenome assembly PPFU01 (sample SAMN04901290, study PRJNA319586) | Hypolithon metagenome, whole genome shotgun sequencing project. | isolation source: Antarctic Hypolithon | place: Antarctica: Miers Valley | collected 2014
CCACCGCGCTCCAGCCGAGCGCCGCCGCCAGCAGCACCAGGACGGCGAGCGCCGCCGGCCTCGAAAGCCGCGCCAAAGGTCGGGCAGGCCAATCGCGTGCCGGGCGCGAGCGGGTCAGCAGCCGGGCGCTGAGTTCCGCCTTCTCCCGCCGCTCGCGCTTCATTCGTCGCCTCGCCGCCTCGGCTCCCCCGCCCGGCCCGTCGCGCGCCGCTTCATCGGCTCAGCCGAGCCAGCCCGCCAATGCTCCGACCCACACCAGCGCCCCGCCGCCCGCCGCCACCAGCAAGTAGCCGAGCCAGCCGCGCCCCTGCCGTCCACGGCGCCCGCGGCGCTCCCAGATCAGGTCGACCTTGGGCAGCGGCGGCTGCTCGGGCGCGCCGCCGCGGGGCGGAAACGCCTCCTCCAGCCGGCGCACCAGCGAGGGCAGGCGCAGCAGCGTTTCGGCATCCTCGCGGATGCGGTCGGCGAGCGCCACCTCGGGGCCGAGTTCGCCGCGGATCCAGCTCTTCACATAAGGCGCCGAGACGTCCCACATGTTGATCTGCGGATGAAGCTGGGTGGCGATGCCCTCGACCATCACCATCGTCTTTTGCAACAGCAGCAAATGCGGCTGGGTCTGCATGTCGAAATCGCGGGTGATCGCGAACAGCCCGTCGAGCATCATCCCGACCGACAATTCGCTGACCTGCTTGCCCCGCATCGGCTCGCCCACCGCTCTCAGCGCGGTCGCGAACTCGTCGACCGAATGGTGGCTGGGCACATATTGCGCCTCGAAATGGATCTCGGCGACGCGGCGGTAATTGCCGGTCGTCAGGCCATAGAGGATCTCGGCCAGCCATTGCCGCGCGCGCTTGTCGATCCGCCCCATGATCCCGAAATCGATGGCGACGATCGTCCCGTCCGCCTTCACGAACAGGTTGCCCTGGTGCATATCGGCATGGAAGAAGCCCGAGCTGATCGCCTGCGTCAGGAAGGCGAGCACCAGCCGGCGGGCAAGATGGGGCAGGTCGTGGCCCGCAGCGATCAGGCGCTCGGTCTCGGAGATCTTGATCCCGTCGATCCACTCTATCGTCAGCACGCGGCCGTTGGTGCGGTCCCAATCGATCGCGGGGATCGCGTAATCGGCGAACCCGCGCATCGAATCCGCCAGTTCGGACGCGCTCGCCGCTTCGCGCCGCAGATCGAGCTCGCGATGGGTCCAGCGCTTGAAATTGGCGATGGTCAGGCGCGGGCGCAGCCGCAGCGCCTCGCCGCCCATCGCCTCGAGGTGCGCGGCGGCCCACTCGTAAGTGGCGATGTCGCGCGCGAACTTCTCGCGGATGCCCGGCCGCAGCACCTTGATCGCCACCGTGCGCCCGTCGAGGGTGACGCCCTTGTGGACCTGCGCGATCGAGGCAGCCCCGACCGGCACCTCGTGGATCTCGGCATAGAGTGCCTCGAGCGGCCGCTCGAAGCTCGCCTCGATCTGCTCGCGGATGCCGTTGAAGGGGACGGGCGGCAGGCTGTCCTGCAGCGCCAGCAAGTTGTTGGCGGCTTCGGGGCCGACCAGATCGGGCCGGGTGGCGAGCGTCTGCCCCAGCTTGATCGCCGCCGGGCCGATTGCGCGAAAGGCGGCGGCGTAATCGGGCTTGCGGCGGGTTCGCGTGCCGATGCTGAAGACGCGGATCAGCCGCTTGACGGGGGCGGGCGCGTTGGGGTCGGCGGCAATCCCCCGCAACGCGCCGTGTCGCGCCAGCGTGCGCGCCCAGCTGCCGAGGCGCAGAATATGGGTAGCGGGCGAGGTCATGGGCGGTCCCGCATTGGGGGGTTGGTCAGATCTTCCAGCCCGAGTGGATCGCCACCAGCCCGCCCATCAGGAGCTCGGCCTTCATCCGCACAAAGCCGGCGGCCCCGATCATCGTCTCGAACTCACTCGCCGGGGGGAAGCGGCGGATCGATTCGACGAGGTAGCGATAGCTCGCCTCGTCATTGGCGATGAGCTTGCCGAGCCGGGGGACCATGCGCTCGGAATAGAGGTCGTAGGCTTTGGCGAAACCCGGCCATTCGACCCGGCTGAACTCGAGGCAGTAGAACCGCCCGCCGAATTTCAGCACCCGGTGCGCCTCGCGCAAGGCAGCGGGAATGTCGGTCACGTTGCGGATGCCGAAGGCGATCGTATAGGCGTCGAACTGGCGCGGCAGGTAGTCGAGCGTCTCGGCGTTCTGCTTCGACCAGGTGAGCCCGGCTATGCCGCGGTCCATTGCCCGCTCAATGCCGACATCGAGCATCTCCTGGTTGATGTCGGCCACCACCACCTCGGCCCCCGCCGCGGCGAGGCGGAAGGAGATGTCGCCGGTGCCGCCCGCCATGTCGAGGATCGCCTCGCCCGGCCGGGGCTTCACGCGCCGCACGAAGCGGTCCTTCCACAGCCGGTGGAGCCCGCCCGACATGGCGTCGTTCATCAGGTCGTAGCGGCCTGCGACATTGGAGAACACCGCGCCCACGCGGGCCCGCTTCTCCGCCGGGGAGACCTCCTGGTAGCCGAAGGATACGCGCTCGCTCGTCATGGGATGCAGGTCATGGGATGTGGGCGGCCTTAGGCGAGTTTGCCGGTGGCGCAAAGGCTGATAGGCGCTCCCCATGCCCGAACTGCCCGAGGTCGAGACGACGGTGCGCGGCCTCGCCCGGCACCTGAAGGGCGCGCGCCTGACGCAGGTGACGCCGCGCCGGGCGGACATGCGCTTTCCTTTCCCTCCAGACCTGTCCGAAACGCTGGCGGGGGCGATGGTCACGCGCCTGTCCCGCCGGGCGAAATACGGGCTCATCCATTGCCAGACCGCCACAGGCCGCGAGGCGACCATGATCTTCCACCTCGGCATGAGCGGGCGCTGGCGGATCGACCCGGGCGACATCGGGCCGCACGACCACCTGCTGCTCGAGACGCGCGACCACCTGTTTGCCCTGCACGATCCGCGCCGCTTCGGTTCGGTCGACCTGGTCGAGACGAGCGGGCTGGCGCATTGGCCGGGCATCGCTGCGCTCGGCCCCGAACCGCTGGGCGAGGGGCTTAGCGCAGCCTATCTGCGCGAGCGGTTCCGCGGCCGGCGCCAGGCCGTCAAGCTGCTGCTGCTCGACCAGCGGATCGTCGCCGGGCTGGGCAATATCTACGTCTGCGAGGCGCTGTTCGGGGCCGGCATCCGACCGGGCAAGGCGGGCGGCAGGATCACCGGCCCCGCCTCGGCACGCCTCGTCACCGCGATCCGCGACGTCCTCGAACGCGCGATCGCAGAAGGCGGCTCCACCTTGCGCGATTTCGTCCAGCCCGGCGGCGAGCTGGGCTATTTCTCCACCCGCTTTTGCGTCTATGGCCGCGAGGGGCTCGCGTGCCTGCGTTGTCCCGATGGGGTCATCCGCCGCATCGTCCAGGGCGGGCGCAGCACCTGGTATTGCTCGCGCTGCCAGGGCTGAGCGGCCCGCGCGGCGCTTGACCGGGCGGGCGCCCGCCTGTAGGACGCCCGCCTTTCCGGTGGGGTGTTCCCGCCGCGTTTTCACATGGAACCGCCTCTCGCAGCGAGCGGGCGACACGCAAGGACGATCATGGCCAATACGCCACAAGCCAAGAAGCGCATCCGCCGCAACGCCAACCGGGCCGAGATCAACGGCGCGCGGATGAGCCGCATCCGCACCTATGTGAAGCGGGTCGAGACCGCGCTTGCGGCGGGCGACAAGGGCGCCGCGCAGACCGCGCTTGCCGCCGCCCAGCCCGAGCTGGCGCGCGGCGTCGCCAAGGGCGTGCTCCACAAGAACACTGCCTCGCGCAAGATGAGCCGGCTGGTCAAGCGGGTCGGCGCTCTCTGATTCTGCTCGGTGACGCGAGGCATGTGATTCGCATCGCCCGACGGCCGGCGACGATAATTTCCTGGAACGAAAACGGAACGGGGCAGCACCAGAATGCGGTCCCGTTTTGGCAGCGGTTAAGGCTTGCAAACCGCGCTGCGCATAACCCCCCGGAATCCCGCGATTCGCACGAATGTCATAAATTAATCCCTTAGTTCCAAGTATTTGCACGGGGCGCTGCGGGGTCAAGGGCAAGTCAAGGGCGATTATTTCTCTTTTTTTGCACCCCCACCCTTGCGGGCCTTTTCGCGAGGCGCTCATAACGGACCTGCAGCCGCGGCACCGTCGCCAGGCCATCACAGCGAGAAGCGGGCGAAGGACCCTGGAAGAACCCTTTGAAAGGGCTTTTTCAGGGGAGGGTAGCTGCGCCTTTCGCTGAGAGAACGATAAGAAGCGAGACGGCAGGAAGGGTGGGTTTGGATGATCAGGATGGGGCCCGGCGCCGGGCGTACCGGCAAGGCGCGGCAGGACGGTGACGCGGCGGACATGGAAGAGAACGAGGCGCTCGCCGCCGATTGGTCGGACATCGTCCAGGGCTTGAAGAAGGACCTGGGCAGCCAGGTCTTCGCCCAGTGGATCCGCCCCATCCAACTGGGCGGCTTTTGCGCCCAGACCGGCACGCTCGAGCTCCATCTGCCGACCGAGTTCTCCGCCAGCATCGTCGCCGACCGCTATCACGATCGGCTCCAGCTCGCCTGGAAGATTGCCCGCAGCGAGGTGCGCCACGTGCGCATCACCGTCCATCCCGGCCGCCGCAAGCTCGCAAGGCTTGAGTTCAAGGGCGAGGACGGGTTCGGTCATCACGCCGCCAATGACGGGCCGCCGCTGCCCCAGCGTGGTGGCCAGCGGACGATGGAATCGATCGGCGAGGACGGCTTCGTCGCCACCGTCGGGCTTGATCCCTCGCTTACCTTCGGCGCCTTCATTTCGGGCAATTCCAACGTGCTCGCCAAGAACGCCGCCGAGCGGATGGGCCGCCCCGAGAGCCCGCAATTCTCGCCGCTCTACCTCAAGGCGGCGACCGGGCAGGGCAAGACTCACCTGCTGCACGCGATCGGCCACAATTTCTGCGAGGCCTTCCCCCGGGCGCGGATCTTCTACTGCTCGGCCGAGCGGTTCATGGTCGAGTTCGTCCAGGCGCTCAAAGCCAACTCGATGATGGAGTTCAAGGCGCGCCTTCGAGGCTTCGACCTGCTGCTCGTCGACGACATCCAGTTCATTATCGGCAAGGCTTCGGCGCAGGAGGAGCTGCTCTACACGATCGATGCGCTGCTCGCCGAGGGCAAGCGGCTGGTGTTCGCCGCCGACCGCGCCCCGCAGGCGCTGGACGGGGTCGAGCCGCGCCTGCTCAGCCGCCTGTCGATGGGCCTGGTCGCCGATATCGCGCCTGCCGATATCGAATTGCGCCGGCAGATTCTCGAGAGCAAGCTCACCCGTTTTGCGCCCCTCGACGTGCCGGGCGACGTGATCGAGTTCCTCGCGCGCACCATCAACCGCAACGTGCGCGAGCTGGTCGGCGGCCTCAACAAGCTCGTCGCCTTCGCCCAGCTCACCGGCCAGGAGGTCTCGCTCCAATTGGCCGAGGAGCAGCTGACCGACATCCTCTCGGCCAACCGGCGGCGGATCACGATCGACGAGATCCAGCGCACCGTGTGCCAATTCTACCGCATCGACCGGGCGGAGATGAGCTCCAAGCGGCGCGCGCGCGCGGTCGTCCGCCCGCGGCAGGTGGCGATGTACCTCTCCAAGGTGCTGACCCCGCGCTCGTATCCCGAGATCGGCCGCAAGTTCGGCGGGCGCGATCATTCCACGGTGATTCACGCGGTGCGCCTGATCGAGGACCTGCGGACCCGCGATGCCGACATGGACGGCGACGTGCGCTCCCTGCTGCGCCAACTAGAGAGCTGAAGGCGAAGTTTACGAAGGCGACAGCGTGTAAACTTCGGTTTTCGCCCCTAAAATTCCAAAAGATCAGTTGCTTGGCGGCCAAGTTGACAGGCTGACACAAGTTTTTGCTTTTTTTTCCCGTTCGCCCGTAGCCAGGCCACCCTCGTTGCCGCGAGCGACGTAGCCTGACGCGGCGGCGGTAGGAAAGCGGGGCACCGCACGAGCGGACTTTTGCTTGCGCGCTCGCGGGCATAGATAGGGGGCGATGCTTGCGCCCGACCGCCTCGACCGCTTTGCCCGCCACATCGTCCTGCCCGAGATCGGCGGCGCGGGGCAGGCGCGCCTGGCGGCCGCGCGCCTGGTGCTGGTCGGGCTGGGCGGGATCGGCTCGCCCGCGCTGCAATATCTCGCCGGGGCGGGAGTGGGGCGGCTGGTCCTGATCGACGAAGGCAGGATCGAGCCGAGCAACCTACAGCGCCAGACGATCTACCGCGAGGACCAGATCGGCCAGCGCAAGGCGGCGGCGGCGGCGATCTGGGTGCATGATTTCGACCCCGGCCTGGGGGTCCGCGCGCGCTGGCTGCGGGTTACGCGCGAAAACGCCGCGGAACTGGTGTCGGATGCCGACCTGGTGCTCGACGGGAGCGACAATTTCGCGACCCGGCTAGCGGTCTCGGACTCCTGCGTCGCCAAGCGCGTGCCGCTGCTCTCGGCGGCGGTCGGCCGCTTCCAGGGCCAGGTGGGCGCCTTCGCTGGGCATCTGCCGCAAAGCCCCTGCTACCGCTGCTTCGTGGGCAATGCGTTCGATGCCGAGGATTGCGACAGCTGCGCCGAGGATGGCATGCTTGGTGCGATGGCCGGCTGGATCGGAGCCTTCGCCGCGCTTCAGGCGGTGCGCGTGCTGCTCGCGGATATTGGCGGGCTGGGCGAGCCGGGATGGGGCCGATTGCATCTTCTCGACGGGCTCCAGCCGGGAATGCGCACCATGCGGATCGCCAAGGACAAGGGATGCCGGGGGTGCGGCGCCGCTATTGGCTGAACAGCGTCACGCTCCGTCCCTCGCCCTCGAAGACGATGCCGTAGGCGGGCGATCGGCGGACCGTCCGAGCGGCGAGAAAGGCCGCCTCTAGCGCGCGTTCTTCAGGGTAGAGCGCCCGCCTGCAAGAGGGGGCGGGGAGCGCTTCGGTCATGATCCTGCCGCCGTCGAGCCGGTAGCCGAAGGCGTAGCGGATGCAGCCCGAACGAAGGTCGATCCTTGTTTGACCGATGGAGGCGGTGATCGCGTGCGGCAGGTCGATACCGCCGGCATCGACCCCGCCAACCCGGTATTCGCCCGGCAATTCGGCGGCTGCGACTGGCTTGCTCGCATCGACCGGCGTCGAGGTGCCGTTGACGTTGGAGGCCGAAGCGAGCGGGGCCTCGGCCGCCGGCTGGCAGGCTGCAAGCAGCAGCAGGATTGGCGAAGCGCGTCCGATCGGCGCGGCGGAGGGAAGGCGCCGGTTCATCGCTGCTGGTGCTCCAGGACTTCTGCCACCCATTGCGGCACCAGTTCGCTCGCGCGGCCCAGCCGAGTCTCGTCGAACATTCGCGAGCCGGCGCTCGGCTCCAGGTTGAGCTCGAGCGTGCGGGCACCCTGGGCGGCAGCTTGCTGGACGAAGCCGGCGGCGGGATAGACCGCGCCCGAGGTGCCGATGGAGACGAACAGGTCGGCACTGGCGAGGCTCTGGAAGATCTCGTCCATCCGGTAGGGCATTTCGCCGAACCAGACGATGTCGGGGCGTAGCGACGCCGTGCCGCAGGCGGAGCAGGGCGGCTGGTCGCGCAAGGTGCCCTCCCACCGATGGCGCGCATCGCACGAGGTGCACCAGGCGGAGAGCGCTTCCCCATGCATGTGGAGCACGCGGGACGCGCCGCCGCGCTCGTGCAGGTCGTCGATATTTTGGGTGACGATGAGGAGCTCGTGCCCGGCGTCCCGGGGCCACTCCCGATCGAGCCGGCCGAGCGCCTCGTGCGCGGCGTTGGGCTTCGCAGCAAGGCCGGCGGCGCGGCGCGCGTCGTAGAAGCGCTGGACGAGGTCGGGATCGCGGGCAAAGCCCTCGGGCGTCGCCACCTCCGCGACCGGGTGGTTCTCCCACAGGCCGTCCTCGGCGCGGAAGGTGGCGAGGCCCGATTCGGCGCTGATCCCCGCACCCGTCAGGATCACGATATTGCGCATTTCCGCCATCGCTTCCATGAAGCACGATGGGAGGAGCCGGGCAATGGCGCGGATCGGGATCATCGGCAGCGAAGGTCGCATGGGCGCCGCCTTGCGCACGGCCTTCGCCGATGCCGGGCATGAGGCGGCGGGGGCGGACCGGGGCGACGACGTGGCGGCGCTTGCCGATGCCAGCGACGTGCTGATCGATTTCTCCGCACCCCAGGCGCTCGAGGGGAACTTGCACGCAGCGGTGGGGGCGGGCGTGCCGATCCTGGTCGGGACGACGGGCCTCGGCGAGAAGCATCACCAGGCGCTCGACCAGGCGGCGCGGGCGGTGGCGGTGCTGCAGACGGGCAATACCTCGCTTGGGATCACGCTGCTCGCCCATCTGGTGCGCGAAGCCACGGCAAAGCTGGGCGAGGAATGGGACATCGAGGTGCTCGAGATGCATCACCGGGCCAAGGTGGATGCGCCGTCGGGCACCGCGCTGCTGCTGGGCGAAGCGGCGGCCGCGGGGCGGGGCGTGGCGCTGGAAGAGGCGAGCGTGCGCGGCCGCGATGGGCAGATCGGCGCACGCGGGGCGGGGGTGATCGGCTTCGCCTCGCTGCGCGGCGGCACGGTGGCGGGAGACCATAGCGTGATCCTCGCCGGCAGGAGTGAGCGGCTGGTGCTCGGCCATGTGGCGGAGGACCGCGCGATCTTCGCTGCCGGCGCGGTGCGCGGCGCGCTGTGGCTGATCGGCCGGCCGCACGGGCGCTACACGATGGGCGAGGTGCTCGGGCTGAGCGGCGGCGGCGCAGCTGCCGGTGCCGATACTGGTGCTGGTGGTGATGCCGTTGCCGGCGCCGGTGGTGGTGCCGATGCATCTGCCGGGGACGAGCCCGAGCGGTGAGCCGGCCGCTGCGCCAACGGGTCTATTTCCAGCTGTTCGGCTCGCTCGACCAGCACGGCAAGCTGACCATCACCAACAAGTTTGTCGTCACGGTGATCGTCATCTCGGTGGTGGTCGCCGTCCTCTCGACCGAGCCGACCCTCATTCGCGGCCATTACGACACCCTGATCCTGATCGAGATAGCGTTCGGCGTGCTGTTCCTCGTCGAGTACATCGCGCGGATCTGGTCGATCGCCGAGCGCCCGGGGCCGGGGGGCGCGGCGGCGAAACGCTGGCGGTTCGCGACCTCGTTCATCGGCATCATCGACCTTGCGGTGGTGATCGCCTCGCTGTTCCCGTTCCTCGTCACCAGCGCCTCGATCCTAAGAATCGTGCGGCTCCTGCGGCTCGCCGAGCTGATGCAGTTCGGCCGCTTCAGCCTCGCCTTGCGTGAGATCGCCAAGGCGGTGAGCGAACGGCGCTACGACGTGTTCGTGACCCTGGCGCTCACCGGCGGGATGATCCTGATCGCCGCGACCGCGCTCTATTGGGCGGAGAGCGAGGTGCAGCCCGAGGCGTTCGGCTCCATCCCCCGGGCGATGTGGTGGGCGGTCATCACCCTGACCGCGGTCGGCTATGGCGACGTGGTGCCGGTGACGGCGCTGGGCAGGATATTCGCCTCCTTCATTGCGCTGTCCTCGATCGCGCTCATCGCAATTCCCACAGGGATCATCGCTGCGGCTTTTTCCGATGGAATGCAGCGCCACCGCTCGCAGCACGAGGCAGCCCGGTTGCGCCACGAGCGGCACCACGAATGAGGCGGGGCCCGATGCCACGCGCGCAGGTGTTCGAGTTCCTCCGCCTGCTCGCCGAGGCCGATCCCGAACCCGTCACCGAGCTTCTCGCCGGGAATACCTACCAGCTGCTGGTGGCGGTGGTGCTGAGCGCGCAGGCGACCGATGCCGGCGTCAACAAGGCGACGCGGCGCTTGTTCGAGAATGTGTGGACTCCTGCCGCCATGCTGGCGCTGGGCGAGGAGGGTCTGAAGGACCACATCCGCACGATCGGGCTCTACAACGCCAAGGCGGCGAACGTGATCGCCCTGTCGCAGGCGCTGGTCGAGCGGCATGACAGCGCGGTGCCCGAGACCCGCGAGGCGCTGACCGCGCTGCCCGGAGTGGGGCGTAAGACCGCCAATGTGGTGCTGAATTGCGCGTTCGGAGCGGAGACCTTCGCGGTCGATACGCACGTCTTCCGGGTGGGCAACCGGACGAAGCTGGCGGCGGGCAAGACCCCGGAGGCGGTGGAGGCGGGGCTGGAGAAGCGCGTGCCCGCACCCTTCCGCCGCCACGCCCATCACTGGCTGATCCTCCACGGGCGCTATACCTGCAAGGCGCGCACGCCCGAATGCTGGCGCTGCTCGGTGGTCGCCCTGTGTCGCTACAGGGACAAGGTGCTCAAGCCACCGGGCGCGCGGCGGCAGAGCCGGGCGGCGAGGGCGGGGGCGATTGCCAATCAGGACGCCGGGGCCTAGCCTGGCGCGGTCATGGCGATCGAGCGCACCGCGATAGCTGCAACCCTGCTGGCTTTGCCATTCCTCGGCTCCTGCGCGCCGCCGTTATTGGCCGACGGGGCGCAGACGATCGATGCCGAGGTGCCGCCGGTAACCGTCACGGGCGAACCGGTGCGCTGCATCAACACCTCGCGCATCACGCACAGCTTCGTGCGCAGCGACCGGGTGATCGACTTCCGGATGACCGGCAGCCCCGACTACCGCAACACGCTGCCCGCTTCGTGTCGCGCGCTCGGCTTCGACCGGCGCTTCAGCTACGAGCCGATCGCCGGGCAATTGTGCGAGGGCTATTCGATCACCGTGCGCCCGCGCGATAGCGGCGCGACGACGACCTGCGCGGTCGGGCGCTTCGTGCCGGTCGAGGATGCCGCTTTCTAGCGCGAGCTAGGCTGCCGGCGGTGCGGGTGCGGCGGCGGATGCATCCGTCAGCGCGTCCTCGCTTCCACGTTGCCCGAGCACGCTGACCACCTGCGCCGCCACCAGATCTCCGACGACATTCAAGGTCGTGCGGCACATGTCGAGGAAGCGATCGACCCCCAGGATCAGGCCGAGGCCCTCGGGAGGGACGCCGACGCTGCCCAGGATCAGCGCGATGACCGGCAGGGAGCCGCCCGGAACGCCCGCGGTGCCGATGCCGGCGAGGATGCAGATCAGCATGACGAAGAGCTGGTCCGCCAGCGTCAGATCGACGCCGAAGAACTGCGCGAGGAAGAGCACGGTCACGCCCTCGAACATGGCGGTCCCGTTCTGGTTGGCGGTGGCGCCGATGGTGAGGACGAAACGCGCGACCTTGGGCGGCAGCTTGAGCTGGCTGTCGGCCACCCTCAGCGCGGTGGGCAGCGTGGCGTTGGAACTGGCGGTGGAGAAGGCCATCACGCTTGCCTCGCGCGTCTCCTTGAAGAAGCGGATGGGGTTCTTGCGCCCGAGGAAGGCGAGGATCGCGGGGAACACGCCGAACATCTGGATGCCGAGCGCGAGCAGCACGACCCCGACGTAGGCCGCAAGCTTGATGAGCAGGTCCCAGCCGAACTGGGCCGAGAGGTTGAACATGAAGCAGAAGATCGCGATCGGGGCGAGCTGGATGACCAGGCCGATGAGCCGCATCGCGACTTCGAACACGCCCTCGATCGCGTCCTTGAGCTGCTCGGTGCGGGGAGTCTGGACGATCAACAGGCCGATGCCGAAGAACAGCGCGAAGAACATGACGGCGAGGATGTCGTTCTCGCTCATCGCGGCAATGATATTGGAGGGGACTATGGCGATCAGCTGGTTGACCCCGGCCTCGCTTTCGGCGCTGGCCTCCAGGATGCTTGCCGCGCCCTCGCTGCCTTGCGCGAGCAGGTCCTGAGCCGCCGCCGGATCGACCCCGTCGCCCGGGCGGAACAGGTTTACAAGGCCGATCGAGATGGCGACCGCGATGCTGGAGACGATCACGGTGTAAACGAGCGTTCTGAGGCCGATATCCCTGAGCGAGCGGATTTCGCCCATTTCGGCGATGCCCACGACGAGCGCGCTGAACAGCAGCGGGATGACGAGCATGAACAGCAGGCGCAGGAAGATCTGGCCGATCGGGCCGGTGACATAGGCGATGACCGTATCGACCCATTCGGCGTCGGGCGCGATGGTATAGACGGTGAGCCCCGCAGCCAGCCCGGCCACGAAGCCGATGAGGATGCGCCATTGCAGCTTGCCGTGGCCGATGGGGGCGGCCTCGCGGGCGATTTCTTCCGCATCGGTGCTCATGGTTGCTGGCATTCCCTCACAGTGTCGCGCCGTGCTGGCGTCATGGCGCGCGAGCCTAGCGCGGCGAACCGTTCTGGCAAGCGGGCGCCAATGCTGACAAGGGCCCCAGCGTGGGCTTGCGCTAGGCGGGCGGCGTTGACTTGTCCCAGGTAGCGCTTTATGCGCCCTGTCAGATGTCGAGGCCGCCCTCACCGGCGGCCGTTTTTCGTTTGCGAGCAAATCCGAGGTCAGTCCGATGAAGCGCACTTTCCAGCCGAGCAATCTCGTGCGCCAGCGGCGTCACGGCTTCTTCGCCCGCAAGGCGACGCCGGGCGGCCGCAAGATCCTGCGCGTCCGCCGCCGCCGCGGCCGCAAGACGCTCTGCGCCTGAGCTAGCGATAGCGAACGGGCACCGTTTGCTCACAGCGCAGGGACCACGCGGCCAGCGCGAGGAAAGCCGATCCGCGGGGCGAAGGTCGCTCCGGCATGACCAAGCACGAATTTTTCGCCGCGATCGGTCAAGCGATGGACCATAACGGTCGGACGAGCTCCTCGACGCGCTAAAGAACCGCGCCTGCCGTTGCACCTGGAGCTCGCGGCATAACGCGAGGCAATCATCGCGGTCCGGTCAAAACGTCGTTCGGCAGTGGCGATGAGGCTCGACCGAACCTATAAACGATGAAGAGATGACATCGCCGCTTGTCCTCGCCCGCCGGGCCGATTTTCTTGCGGCCAACAAGGGCTTGCGCGTCGCCAAGCCCGGCTTCGTGCTGCTCGCGCGATCCAACGGCGGGCTTGGCATGCGCTACGGGATCACCGTGACTCGCAAGATCGGCAACGCGGTGGTGAGAAACCGGATGAAGCGGCGGTTCCGTTCCCTCCTGCGCGAGGCGCTGCCCGAACGCGGCCTTGCAGACCATGATCACGTGCTGATCGGCCGCGAGGGCGGGATCGAGCGCGATTTCGCCAGGCTGCGGACCGAACTGGGCGAAGCGCTTGCTCGCGCTGATGCCGGACAGGGCGATCGGCCGCGCAGGCCTCGGCGTGAAACGGTAAAGCGGCGGCAGCCATGAAACTTCTCCTGATCCTCCTTGCCCGTGCCTGGCAGCTTGGCCCCTCGCGCGTGCTCCCGCCGACCTGCCGCTACCACCCCTCGTGCAGCGAATATGCGATTGAGGCGCTCGAGCGGCTTGGCGCAATCAAGGGTGGATGGATCGCAGCCAAGCGGCTAATGCGCTGCCACCCCTGGGGGGGGCATGGCTACGACCCCGTGCCTCCCGCGCCGGCCGCCCCCGGGAGCATGGACGGGGCCGGTTGAGGCTAGACGGACACGGGAATACCTGATCTTTGGACAATTCGCGCAACCTGATCTTCGCCATCGTGCTGTGCGCGGTGCTGCTGTTCGGCTGGGATCTCCTGGTCAGCCGGATGTATCCGCAGCCCGCTTCGCTCGAACAGGCAGAACGTGTGGACTCGCCGACCTTGCGTGCCGAGCTCGAGGTTGGCGCGGGCGGTGAGCCGGCAGCGATGCGGGCGCGCGATCTCGGGCGCGAGTTGACGGCCGAGGGCCGGGTGCCGATCGATGCGCCCGAGATCGCGGGTTCGATCAACCCGGTTGGCGCGCGAATCGACGATGTCGTGCTGAAGACCCATCGCCAGACGCTCGAGGAGGATTCAGGTCCCATCCGCCTGTTTGCCCCTGCCGGCACCTCGGTGCAGCAGTTTGCCCAGTTCGGCTGGATCGGCGAAGGGGTCGCCGCTCCCGATGCCGATACGGTCTGGCAAGTGGACGGCGGGCCGCTCACCCAGGCAAGCCCGGTACGCCTCACCTGGGCTAATGGCGAGGGACAGGTTTTCCGCCTGACCTTCGCAATCGACGAGCACTACATGATCACCGTGCGCCAGAGCGTCGCCAACCGCGGCCAAGGCTCGGTGGCGCTTCGGCCCTACGCCTTCGTCAGCCGGACCAGCGACACCGCGAGCCAGGATACCTGGAACGTCCATTCGGGCTTCATCGGCGCGTTCGGCGGCACCGTGGATTTCGATTGGAACTACGAGGAAGTGGCCGAAGAGGGGCCGATCAGCCCGGTGGGAGCGACCGACTGGATCGGCTTCACCGACATCTACTGGCTCTCGGCATTGGTGCCTGAACAGGGGGTGCGCGCCGAGGGCAGCTTCCGCTCGCTGGGCGACGATCTTTATCGTGCGGATCTGATCTACGACCCGGTGACATTGGCCTCGGGGCAGCAGCACGAGCGGGTTACCCGGCTGTTCGCGGGCGCCAAGGAGACCGAGGTGCTCGACCGCTACGAGGACGCTGGCCTCACCAATTTCGGGCTGGCGATCGACTGGGGGTGGTTCCGCTGGTTCGTGGTGCCGATCTTCTGGCTGCTTCGCGTGCTGTTCGACGCGGTCGGCAATTTCGGTGTGGCGATCATCCTGCTGACGGTGATCATCCGGGGCTTGATGTTCCCGATAGCGCAGAAGCAGTTCGCCTCGATGGCCCAGATGCGCGCGGTGCAGCCCAAGATGAAGGCGCTGCAGGAGCGCTACAAAGACGACAGGCCGCAACTGCAGCAGCAGATGGCCAAGCTGTACAAGGACGAGAAGGTCAATCCCCTCGCCGGGTGCCTGCCGATCTTCCTGCAAATCCCGATCTTTTTCGCCTTGTACAAGACGTTGATCCTCGCGATCGAGATGCGCCACCGGCCTTTTGCCCTCTGGCTCGAGGACTTGTCGGCGCCCGATCCGGCAACGATTCTGAACCTGTTCGGCCTGCTGCCGTTCACCCCGCCGAGCTTCCTGGCGATCGGCGTGCTGGCGGTACTGCTGGGGGTCACGATGTGGCTCCAGTTCAAGCTCAATCCGAGTGCGCTCGACCCGATGCAGCAGCAGATCTTCATGATCATGCCCTGGGTGCTGATGTTCGTGATGGCACCCTTCGCTGCGGGCCTGCTGCTCTACTGGATCACGTCGAACATCCTGACGCTGGCGCAGCAGAAGTATCTGTATTCCAAGCACCCGCAATTGCGGGCCGCCGCCGAGAAGGATGCGGCGGAGAAGGCAAGAGCGGCGGAGCGCGAAAAGGCTTGAGCGAAGGGCGCCAGGACGATCCGGCAGATTCGAGGCTCCTCAGGGGCGGCGGACCGGGTGGAACGAATCGGTCCGCAGGGCGGATCGACGTCGACGAGGCGGCGCTGGTCGAGGAAGCCCGGCGTCTGTTTGCCGGCCCGATCAACTTTTTGCTGTCCGCACCGGCGCTCAAATTCCTGCCCGCGCCGGGGCCGCCCGAGGTGGCGCTGTGGGGCCGTTCCAATGTCGGTAAGAGTTCATTGATCAATGCCTTGACCGGGCGGCGCGCGCTGGCGCGCGCTTCGATCACCCCCGGGCGAACGCGCGAACTCAACGTATTCGATGTGGGCGAACCGCCCCGGCTGCGACTGGTCGACATGCCCGGCTACGGCTTTGCAAAGGTGCCGATCGCGGTGACTGAACAATGGCAGCGGCTGGTCCGAGGCTATCTGCAGGGGCGCACGGTTCTGCGGCGAGTGCTGCTGCTGATCGATTCGCGGCACGGCATGAAGCCGAGCGACCGAGCGATGATGGCGCTGCTCGACGGGATGGGAGTGAGTTACCGGTTGGTGCTAACCAAGGCGGACAAGGTTAACGCCGAAGGTCTAGCGCGCGCAGTGGGCTCGGTAAGCGAGGCGGTCCGAGTCGGGCTCGCTGCACATCCGCGAGTCCACACGTTGAGTGCAGCCAAGGGACTGGGGGTTGTCGAATTGCGAGCGGCAATACTGGCGGATTCGGCGGGGTGATCCGCTAGAGGGGGCTGATCAGGACCTACGGACCTTTTCTTGCGCGAACAGCGCAAATTGAAGGGGCGCCGTTGCCGACGCCCCCGGTTCTTGCATGCGTTCCGCTTAGTTGCGGCTACCGCCGCCGAAAAACCATTCCCAAATGTTCATGCTAAAAGCCTCCTGTTGCAGAGGCCCTTACCTAGTCTTAACCTTTGTTGTTTGTAAAGCGTAAACCCTTAAGCGATCCTCACTTCTTCCCTTCTGTTCCGGAACTGCACAGCCTCCTCGAGCGCGACCGGACGGCAGATGCCGAAGCCCTGCGCAAGCGGACATCCGGCCGCGCGAAGCATCCCAAGGATCGTCGCATCCTCGACCCCTTCGGCGACCACGGTGATGCCCATCCTGCGACCCATGTCGATTGCGCTCTGGACGATGGCGAGCGCCTTGGGATCATCACCAATGCGATCGATGAACATGCGATCGATCTTGAGTTCGTCGAATGGCAGGCGAAGCAACGCCTCGAGACTGGCAGCGCCGACCCCGAAATCGTCCATCGATATGGGCATGCCGATTGCGGAGAGCTCGAGCAGATTGAGGCGCGCTGCATCCATATCCGCGATGCGGAAGGTTTCGGTAATCTCCAGAGTAATCGAGCAGGCATCGGCTCCGCTGTCCGCGATGACCTGCCGGACCATCGATACCAGCCCGGGGTCGTGCAGGAGGGTCGCGGACACATTGACCGCGATCGAGAGATCGATGCCCTGTGCTGCCAGGCCGACTTGAGCCCGGCACGCCTCGCGCAGCACGTGGCGGGTCAGATGCCCCATGCGTCCGCTCTCTTCACATTGTCCGATGAACCTATCTGGCGGAATGATTCCGCGCTCGGGATCTCGCCAGCGAACCAGTGCCTCCATGCCAACCATTTCGCCCGACCCGGTGCTGATTTTGGGTTGGTAAACCAAAAAGATCTCGTTCTGCTCGAGCGCGGTATCGATCTTAGCCTGAAGCGAGATATTCCAGATCAGCTCTTCTTCGGTCCTGGCTTCGGCTATTAGGATCGGCAGATAGGACTCGGTCGTGCGCTCCGCGGCAGCAATGGCGCTCGCGAGCCTCTTGGCGGTGTCGCCGCTCGGGGAAATGTCGACGCCGAAAGTGATCCCCACGTCAACGAGTTGATTGCCGACCCGCAAGGGCGCGGCGAACAGCGCCCGCAGTCCTTCAAGATGATCCTTGAGGATGTCGCGATCCTTTTCAGCGACATGCCAGCCGATTGAATGACCGGGCCCGAGATAGATCTTCAACTCCGGGGAAGCTGCGGTGAGCCGCTGCTTGATCCGCATGATATATTCGGCCTGCAGATCGGCCGCCAGGGTCAGTCGCACCTCTTCAAAGCGATGGAGCTTGGCGACGATGATCGTCGGTTTATGGCGAGAGATGTCCCTGTCGGCTTCGAGCGCAGCAAACGTGGGCAGGCTGGTTTGCTCATCTACCAGCAAAACCTGCTTTCGCCATTTCGAGCGCAATCGGAAGGCCGAATAGGTCAACACGAGCAGGAGAGACACCCCCAAGCTCGGACGAATTGCGAGATAGGTGGTCACTGAAAAGAGAACGGGCATGCTTGCGGCAAGTAAAGCATACAAGCTTGAGCGGGCAGATGATCGTCTCGTAGTTGCAACAACAAACAAAAACGCGAAAAGAGGCAGTAGCAAGACGTAGCTCGGAATCGAGCGTACATAGCCTGCCCTCAATGTCTCAGCCGCATAAATGTGAATGATCGATTCGGGTACACTCCTGTCCCCAGGTATTACGAAGTTATCGGACATCTTGCGATGTCCGATTACGGCAATCTTTCCAGTCAGGGATCCCTGGCGCAAACTGTTTAGGTCATCAAAAGACACCATTGGAATTGATTTAATATCGAAACCATAGTTTATCGGGAAGGATTCGGACCTCCCAATTGATTCACCAACCATAACAGCCGCTGCACTTGTGACAGTCCGCTTCTCGTCGGTCGCAGCGTAAGGCATATTCCAGACTATTCCGAAAAGCCCTCGGTAGCGGTCGCCGCCAACTTCCGTAATTCCACGGCCGACGTCTGCGATATTATCCTCAAACGCGAGTGCGTCATCCGTTATGCCCATTTGAACATTGGAGATGAGATATGCGTCCCGACCAAACCCCTGCAGCGCTTTGTTGAGCGCGCGGTCGCTCTCAAGGCGTGAAGGCTGGCTGAAAGCCATATCGAGATAGACGCTATGCGCGCCGGCTTCTCGCAGCCTATCTATGGCGCGGGCGAGTTCCTCGCGGCGCTGGGGGAATTCGGGGTCGGTCGGATCGCGTTCGATATCGACGTAAACGATGTCTCCTGATGCCTTGAAATCGGCAATGTGGGCCTGCGCCATCCAAACGATCTCATCGATCGGTTGAGGCACCTGCAGAAAAGACGCCACGAGCGCTATCAACCCCGCCCACAGCGCATGGCGCAGGCGTTCGGTCCGCTGTCTCGCTTCAGGTTTGCCTGTCATCGAACCTTCTATTCACTCTTGTTTGTCGAGTCCCCTCCACGATCATAGGCGCGATTTGGTAAACAAAAGGATGACGCCGCGCCTCGGTCTGGCGGAAAACCGATTTCAAGGGTTAAATGCGGGCGGGAGACGCACGATCTGGTTCAATCGTCAGGCTCGACAGGATACGGCCGGCTCCCTAATCCGCCGCGAGACAGCGCGGTTCGCACGAGCGCGGTTGTCGCCCGGCCAGTCCGTGTCGCATGCCAAACGAGAGGAACACCCCCGCTCCATGAAGCTCATCATCGGTAACAAGAACTATTCGAGCTGGTCGCTGCGCGGCTGGCTGGCGGCGCGTCAATCGGGGCTGCCGTTCGAGGAGTTGACGGTCAATATCGATGGCGACGACTGGCAGGCGACGCGGCGGGAGAACGACCAGTTCCAGCCGTCGGCGGGGAAGGTGCCGGTGCTGTGGGACGGCGACGTGGTGGTGTGGGACAGCCTCGCGATCCTCGAATATCTGGCCGACAAGGTAGGGCGCGAGCGGTTCTGGCCCAAGGACGACACCGCGCGCGGCATGGCGCGGGCGATGGTGGCCGAGATGCATTCCTCCTATCTCGAACTGCGCCGGCGGTGCCCGATGAACGTGCGCCAGCGCTTTGACGTTGAGCTCACGGCCGAGGTGAGAAGCGACATCGTGCGTATCCTGGGTTTGTGGGCCGAAGCGCGTGCGCGGTTCGGCGGGAGCGGGCCGTTCCTGTTCGGCACGTTCGGCGCCGCGGATATCTTCTATGCGCCCGTCGTCAGCCGCTTCATCACCTACCGCGTCGGCGTGCCGGGATTTGCCGAGGCATACATGCAGGCCATCTGGGAGCATGACTGGTTGCGCGCATGGGCCACCGCGGCCGAGCAGGAGGAATGGACGATCTCGCAATACGAAATGGCCGAAGCAGTCTGAGCCTGGTGGCGGGGAAGTGGGTGTTCATGATGCTCGAATGGACACTGCAGTGGTCATGCCATCCTGCGTCGGCTGTTCGAATGGTCAGAGCGAGGAGGGCGGATCGTCGAGGCCGCTGACCGCAGCCGGCAAGGCGCCGCCGCCTCACCGGCAGGCATGTAGGTGCCTCGGCTGTCGGCCATGCTGCTCCCCCACGGCAGCAAAAAGCGTGTTGCTTGTCCCGGTCGGCGACGTTGCAGGTCTCCGCAAGCGCTCGACCGGGCTATTCGAACGCCGAGCCGTCCCTGCGGGTGAAACCAGCCGGGCCGAACGCCATGTCGATGTCGGAATAGCCGCCGCTGTCGCCCTCATCGCCCGCGCTGATCGCAACGAACATGCATTCCTCTTTGCTGCGGTTCTGCAGGTGGTGGCCATTCTCGACCCCGCGCGGGAAGGCGGCGATGTCGCCTGCGCGCAGCACGGTCTCGCCGCCATCCTCCACCAGCACCGCCTCGCCCTCGAGCATGATCACCAATTCGTCCGCCGCGCTGTGCCAGTGGCGTTGCGAGGACCAGGCGCCGGGCTGGAGCACGACATGGCTGGCACCCATTCGGGTCAGTCCCGCGGCGGGCGCCAGGCGGCGGTACCAGCGCCCCTCGACGGCGCTGGAATGAGGCGGCGGATAGCCGGTGCGGTTGGTCAGCGGCACCTGTGAAAGGTCGATCTTGGGCATGGGTCGGCGTGCTCCGCTGTGGAATCCTGCTGCGCGCTCGTCTAACGCACCTTGAATGACCTGTTCCAGCGCTGTCGTCTCCCTCGCCGAAGCCTTGATCGCCTGCGAGAGCGTCACTCCGGCGCGCGGGGCGGTGTTCGATCGGATTGAGCGGATGCTGGAGCCGCTCGGCTTCGAGGTCGAGCGCTTCGTCGCGGGCGAGGGTGATGGTGCAGTCGAAAACCTGTTCGCCATTCGTCTGAGCGAAGGAGGGGGGCACTTCGCCTTTGCCGGGCATGTCGACGTGGTGCCGCCGGGCGCGGGCTGGACGAGCGCGCCCTTTGCCCCCGAGCGGCGCGGCGCGCTGTTGTACGGGCGCGGTGCGGTGGACATGAAGGGGGCGGTGGCGGCGATGGTCGCGGCCGTCGCCCAAATTCCGCGTGACGCGGGGACGCTGAGCTTCATCATCACCGGCGACGAGGAGGGCGACGCGATCCACGGCACGCGCGCGCTGATCGACCACGTGCGGGCACGCAAGACCGCGCCTGACCTCATTCTGGTAGGCGAGCCGACCAGCGTTAATCGTCTCGGAGACATGATGAAGATCGGCCGCCGCGGCTCGCTCAATATCTGGCTCGAGGTCGAGGGGGTGCAAGGCCACGTGGCCTACCCGCACCAGGCGAAAAACCCTCTGCCCGCGCTGGTGGCGCTTCTGGCTGAGCTCGATGGGCTGGTCCTCGATGAGGGAACCGACTGGTTCGAGCCTTCCAATCTCGAGATCACCGAGATCGACGTTCCCAACAAGGCGCACAACGTCGTTCCCGGCGTGGCGCGGGCGCGGATCTCGATCCGCTTCAACGATCTCCATACCGGTGCGGCGCTGATCGAGCGGGTGCACGCGATCGCTGAACGGCATGGCGCGAGCGCTCGGCCGGTGATCTCGGGCGAACCCTTCCTGACGCCGCAGGGCGCTTTCGCTGAACTCGTGGCCCGCGCTGTCGAGGCTGAGACGGGGCTGGTCCCCGAGGCTTCGACCGGTGGAGGCACCTCGGACGCGCGCTTTCTGAAGGACCTGGCGCCGGTGATCGAATTTGGCCTGGTCAATGCAACCATGCACAAGGTGGACGAGGCGGTGGCGGTCGCCGACCTCGAGACGCTCGCGCGGATCTATCGGCGGATCGCTGTGGCGGCGTTGACCGGCTTTGAGCACGCGAAAGCGAGCGAAGCCGCATCTCTGACGGCTTGAGCCGCGCGGGGGGGCAGGAGCAAGCGCGATGGTCGCACTCGTATCAACGGTCGCCTATCTCGGGCTTGAGGCGCGCGCCGTCGAAGTGCAGTGCCAGCTCGCCGCGGGGATGCCGCGCTTCGCCATCGTCGGCCTGCCCGACAAGGCGGTCGGCGAGAGCCGCGAGCGGGTTCAGTCGGCGTTGGCGGCAATGGGGCTGGCGCTGCCGCCCAAGCGGATCACGATCAACTTGTCACCGGCCGATCTGCCGAAGGAGGGTTCGCATTATGACCTGCCGATCGCGCTGGCGCTGCTGGCCGCGATGGGGGTGGCCGATGCCGAGGCGCTGGCAGGCTTCGTCGCGGTCGGGGAACTGTCGCTCGACGGGCGGATCGTCGCCTCACCCGGCGTCCTTGTCGCGGCGATGCACGCGGGGCGTGATGGCAAAGGGCTGATTTGCCCGGCTGCGCAGGGGGCAGAGGCCAAATGGGCGAGCGGGGTGGCGGTGCTCGCGGCGCCGACATTGCCTGCGCTGCTCACCCATTTGAAGGGAGACGAGCTCTTGCCGGAACCGGTTCTCAGCAAGGCTTTGACAGCCGTCTCCGGACCGGACCTGAAACAGGTCAAGGGCCAGGAGACCGCCAAGCGCGCGCTCGAGATCGCGGCGGCGGGCGGACACAACCTCTTGATGGTCGGGCCGCCGGGAGCGGGCAAGAGCCTGATTGCGGCCTGCCTGCCCGCGATCTTGCCCGACTTGAGCCCGCCCGAGGCGCTCGAGGTGAGCATGATCGCTTCGGTCGCTGGATCGCTCGAGGGTGGAAGGATCAGCCGGGCGCGCCCCTTCCGCGCGCCGCACCACTCGGCGAGCATGGCGGCGCTGACGGGCGGTGGACACCGTGCGAAGCCGGGGGAGGTCAGTCTCGCCCATCTCGGCGTGCTCTTCCTGGATGAATTGCCCGAGTTCCAGCGCGCGGTGCTCGATTCGTTGCGCCAGCCGCTCGAAACGGGGAAGGTCGATATCGCGCGTGCCAACGCCCATGTCAGCTATCCCGCGCGGGTTCAGCTGGTGGCGGCGATGAACCCGTGCCGCTGCGGGCATCTCGGTGATCCGGCGCTGGCCTGCTCGCGCGCGCCCCGCTGTGCGGCCGATTACCAGGCGCGCGTGTCGGGACCACTGATCGACCGGATCGACCTGCATGTCGAGGTTGAGCCGGTGAACGCAGCCGACCTCACGCTTCCTCCGCCCGCAGAGGGATCGGCTGCGGTTGCTGCGCGGGTCGCGGCGGCGCGCGCGGTGCAGGGCGCGCGCGGGGTCCGCGCCAACGCCGAGCTTGATGGCGACGCGCTCGAAGCGCACGCAACGCCCGATGAGGCGGGGCGGGCGCTACTGATGCAGGCGGCGCAGACGATGCGGCTATCGGCGCGCGGCTATACGCGGGTGCTGCGGGTGGCACGCACCATCGCCGATCTGGCGAGCGTCCATTCGGTCGGCCGGGTGCACGTCGCGGAGGCGCTGAGCTATCGGCGACAGGCGCCGCGGGCGTAGCCTCGACTTGCTGCCCGTAATGAGCTGCTTTTCAATTTTCACGGGCAAGGATGTCTCGGGGCTGGAAAGGAGCGCGGATCGGAAGGATGGTCCCTATATCTTGGTCATGAGCGGTTTTCAGCTTCATCGATGATGCGCCGGCCAAAACATGTTCGAGCCCCGCTCGCTGCCGCCGAGCCCGCGATGTTCGTGCAAGCTGCGGCATCTGCGGATGGCGCCGGTTTGGCATTGCCGGTGAGCGCGTGCGCGGCGCGCCTCGATGAGCGCCGAAATGGGGCGATCGTATGAACGGAGCGGAGCGGCACGACGGCAGGGTTGCACAACCGCCGAGCGGCGAGGTGGTCGAACTCGAGCCGGTGCCGCTCAGGGCGCATCTGCCGGGCGCCATTCTCTTGGCGGCGATCTGGGGCGCTTATCTGCTGCATCTGCCCGGCGGGATGCTCGAATGGGGGCTGTCGGGCGCGGCCCTCGCCGGGGAGCGTTATGAGACGATCGGCCTGCACATGTTCGCCCATGCCGGGCTCATGCATATCGGCTTCAATTCGATCGTGCTGTTCAGCCTCGCGGGGCCGTTGATCACCTGGATGGGGCGCTTCCCGGCAAGCTGGCTGCGCTTCTTCACCTTCTATTTCATCGCCGGGCTCGCCGGGGCAGCGCTGTTCGTTGCGCTCCATCCCGAAAGTGCGGTGCCGATGGTGGGCGCATCGGGTGCGATCTCGGGGCTGATCGGCCTCGCCTCCCGTCTGTCAGGCGAGCGCGAGGGGCTGATCCCGCTGCTCTCGGCCGAGATGGCGCGGCGCATCTGGGCTTTCGCCAAGGCTAATTTCTGGATCGTCCTCCTCTTCGCGGTGCTGATGCTGATTGCGGGCGGCGGTGGCGGGATCGCGTGGGAAGCGCATCTGGGCGGCTTCCTGCTGGGCCTGCTCGGCGCACGGGCGGTGCTCGTGGAGGCGTGCGAGTAGGGTCGGCGCACGGAGTATGTCCACGCGCAATGGGCGATTTTCTCGAGCCGATGATGGCCGGTCAGGCTGCTCCCGCAGGAGCGAACAGGCCGCGCTCAGCGAGGTCCGTCTCCAGGTTGGCGGCGTCAGTGAAGAGATGGCCCTGCCAACCGCGAGACCGGGCGGCGGCGATGTTGGCGGGAACGTCGTCGATGAACAGCAGCGTCTGCGGCTCAATGCCGAAGCGGCGTTCGGCGATGGCGAAAATGCGAGGGTCCGGCTTGGCGACGCCCTCGTCCCCTGAGACGACGATGTCATCGAACAGTTCGAACAATTCCTGGCCCGGGCGGAACTGGCGCCAGAACTCCGATCCGAAATTGGTCAGCGCGAACAGTGGGACGCCGGCTGCGGCGAGGCGGCGGACGATCGCATGCGTGCCTTCGACCGGGCCCGGGATCGTTTCGAGGAAGCGCCGGCGATAGGCCTCGATCAGCCCACGGTGAGCGGGATATAGGGCGATCCGCTCGGCCAGCATGGCGTCGAGCGGGCGCCCGGCGTCGTGCTCGGAATGCCACTCCTCGGTCACGACATTGGCTAGGAACCAGTCGAGCTCGGCCTCATGGGCGATCAATTGCGCGAACAGCACGCGCATGTCCCATTGGATGAGCACGCGGCCGACATCGAACACCACCGCCTCGACCGGGGCGGCTCGCTGCCTGGTCATGGCGCCGGAACGCAGGCGAGCGGCTTGCCCGCCCGCCAGCTGATCAGCCCTGACGCGCCTTGAAGCGGCGATTGGTCTTGTTGATGACGTAAGTGCGCCCGCGCCGGCGGATCACGCGGTTGTCGCGATGGCGGTTCTTCAGCGACTTGAGGCTGTTGCGGATCTTCATGGCGTGGCTCGGCGATTCGGGGGTAGGAACTTTCGAAGGCGGCAGATGGGGCCGTCCTCGACCAATTGCAAGCGGCGCCGTTACGGTCGCAAGGCAGCGAAGTCAACGGTTTGGCCAAAGCGCGACGGCGGCACCGGACTGACCATCTCGACGGTCTACGTGCAACCTCTTGCGATCTGGCGCGTTTTGCCCTTCACCATGCGGATGAAGCCCCTCCTTTCTGCCCTCGCTCTCGCGATGCTCACCACCGCTTGCGCGACCCCGTCCTACTTCTCCCCCGTCGAGGTGACGCGCTTCTCTTCGGCGCCCGCCGGCCAGGTCCCGCGCGGCCCGGTGAACGTGCGGATTGCGCCCGGCGAGGATGCCGAGAGCCTCGAACTCGCACCGTACCGCGCGGCGGTGAGCGAGGCGCTTGCCGCAGTTGGCTACACGCCGGCGGGAGAGGGTGCGCCATACGTCGCGCTGGTCGATGTCGAGCGCTTTGTGGGCGCGCCGGGCGGAGCACGGCGCGGTCCGGTGAGCGTTGGCGGCGGCGCCTCGACCGGCAGCTACGGCTCGGGCGTGGGCCTGGGTATCGGCCTCGACCTCACCCCGCGTCCGGCCGACGAGATCGACACCGAGCTCGCGGTGAGCATCCGTCCTGCGGGCGGCGGCCAGGCGATCTGGGAGGGCCGCGCGCGATTTACCGCGACGGCCAACAACGACTATGCCCAGCCAGCTCTCGCAGCGGACAGGATGGCGGAGGCGTTGTTCCAGGGCTTTCCCGGCAATTCGGGAGAGACTATCGAAGTTCGATGATGGACCATTCGGGCAATAAGCTGCGTCACGAAGAGCGTGCCGACGCGGCGCCTGCCACCCACGCCCGCCCGCACAACGACATCCGCATCGATGCCGCCTTCGAGGGGGGCAACATCGGGATTGTTTCAGTCGACGGTGCTGAAGCGGTGCTGCAAATCCCGGCCGATGCGCACAGCGAATTTCGCCAATGGTTCTATTTCCGCGTCGCCGGCGCTGCGGGGCGTGAACTGGTGCTCAGGATCGTTGACCTGGAGAACTCGGCCTATCCCGCCGGCTGGCCCGGATATCGCGCCTGCGTCAGCGAGGACCGCCTCTTCTGGGGCCGCGCCAAGACGACCTACGACAAGGAAGCCGGTGGCGGCACGCTGACGATCCGTCACACACCCGCCTCGGACCTCACCTGGTTCGCCTATTTCGCGCCCTATTCGTGGGAGCGGCATCAGGACGTGGTGGCCGAGGCAGCCGCCCTCGAGGGTGTCTCCTACCGATGCCTTGGCGAGACGCATCAGGGCCGGCCGATCGATTGCCTGGTGGTGGGCGAGGGAAGCGCGCAGGTATGGCTCTATGCCCGCCAGCATCCGGGCGAGACGATGGCCGAATGGTGGATGGAGGGTGCGCTCGAGCTCTTGACCGATCCTGCCGATCCGATCGCGCGGTTGCTGCGGCAAAAGGCCACCTTCCACCTTGTTCCCAATTGCAACCCCGATGGCTCGGTGCTGGGGCACCTTCGGACCAATGCGCGGGGGGTCAATCTCAATCGTGAATGGCAGGAGCCGAGCCCCGAACGCTCGCCCGAGGTGCTGGCGATCCGGCGCGCGATGGACGAGACGGGCGTCGATTTCGCGATGGACGTGCATGGCGACGAGGCGATCGCAGCCAATTTCCTCGCCGGTTTCGAGGGTATCCCCTCCTGGACCGAGGACCTGTCCCAGGCGTTCGCGCGCTATCGCACGATCCTTGCGCGCCGGACGCCCGATTTCCAGACCAAGAAGGGTTATCCGCCAGCCAAGCCGGGCAAGGCGAACCTGTCGATGAGCACCAACCAGCTCGCCGAGCGCTTCGGGGCGTGTTCGATGACGCTGGAGATGCCCTTCAAGGACAATGCCGATCTGCCCGACGAAGCACAGGGCTGGAGCCCGGAGCGCTGCAAGTTGCTGGCGCGCGAGTGCCTGGGTGCGCTCGCTGAATGGCTGACGGACCGGTGAGGGAAGGTCACGGCTTGTGCCACGGTGGAACATCTGCGACCCGGCGGATGGCCTGAGTGCCGGCCAAGGCGTAACCAAATATCAACACCTGGCGCGCTACAGCGGCGCTAGCCGGAACTGCTGGCGCGAATCGCTATTGGAAGGTCATGAGCCCAACCGAACTTGCCGCTCCGCTGCTCGACATGCTCGCTTCGTTCGGCGGGCTGGTCGACAGCAAGCTGGCGCTGGCCGGGCTGCTCCTGGTGGTCACCGCGAGCGCGGTGAGCCTGTGCGTGCCGGGCTTGTTGATGCCGATCTCGTTCTCGGCCGGCCTGCTGATGGACAGCTGGCTGGCGGTGCCGGTGGTGACGTTGGGAGCGGTGCTCGGCAGCCACGGCCTGTTCCTTGCCGCACGGCGCGGGTTCAGCAAGCCGATCGAGCGGCGCTTCGCCGGCCGGCTTGAACGGTTCGGTCCGCATCTGGGACGCTACGGTCTGTTCTACGTGGCGGGCTTGCGGGTGGTCGGCACGCCGCATGCGCTCGTGACGCTGGCGAGCGCGGCCGGCCCGCTGCGCCACGGCCGCTTCGCGCTTGCAACCTTGCTCGGCTTCCTGCCCTCGATCGCGGTGGCTACGGGCGCCGGCACGGCGTTCTGATCCGCCGGCTAGAGGGGCTACCCCCGGCATCGTCCGCCACGATCGGCTGCCTTGTTCCTGCCTCCCCGAACCGGTTTGTGGTCAGGCTTTCAGGTGCAGCACGCAGATCAGCGTGAACAGGCGGCGGGCAGTGTCGAAATCGGTTTCCACCTTGCCCTCGAGCGCTTCCAGGAGCTGCCGCGTGCCACGATCATGGATGCCGCGCCGGGCCATGTCGAGCGTCTCCAGCTCGGGCGCGGAGGCCTTGCGCAGCGCCTTGTAGTAAGAATCGCAAATTGCGAAATATTCTCGCACCACGCGTTTCAGGCGCGCCAGACCGAGGCCGATCGTGCCCGCTTCGAGGCCCTGCCCGTCGGTGATCGCAAGGGCGAGCTTGCCGTCGATCACCGAGAGGTTGACGCTCCACGGCCCTTCATGGCCGCGCTCGATCGCCTTCAGCGGGCGGAAGGCGTTGTCCTCGACCAGGTCGCGCAGCGCGATCTCGCGCTCCTTCTCGACATCCTCGTTGCGGGCGAGGATCGTGCGTTCGTCGAGGGAGATGTCGGCGATCCGGTCGGGCGAGCCGGCGGAGGCGAGGGCGGTGGTCATGGGCCGCTGCTGTTTTACAAATGCGCGGCTCATTCGCAACTGCGAAAGCCCGAGAGTCCACTCGTGTGGCAGCCTGTGGCCGTTTGGTCGCGGCGAGGCCGAACCCGCTCGTGAGGCAGATCTCCGCGATCCCATGTCGCGTGGTTGAGAAGGCTTGGATGCAATTGCTCGATAGGGCTCGAGCGAATGTTGGTGAATTTTCGCAACCGGAGCGATGACCGATGGCGCGCACGCGTTGCGACAGCCGGTGCGCCGGGCCGGTGTCCCCATTATCCACAAGCGGGCTGCCTTGCGATGCGGGCGGCGGGCGCGCATCAGGCTCGGATGGCCACCCGCACGCTCCCCGCCCGCGTCGACCTTTCGCGCGACACCGAGCCAGCGGGGCGCACCTTGCCCGCCAACCTGGAGGCCGAAGCGGCGTTCCTAGGCGCGGTGCTGATCGACAACCGCCTGCTCGAGGAACTGCGCGTTCCGCTGCGCCCCGAGCACTTCTTCGCCCCCATCCATGCGCGCGTATTCGAGCGGATCTGCACGCTCGCCGACCGGCAGATGGTGGTGACGCCGGTCACGCTCAAACCCTATTTCGAGGCCGACGAGGCGCTCGCCGAACTGGGTGGAACGGCCTATCTGGCGCAGCTGACCGCCGACGGGCAGGGCCTGCTCGCGCCGCGCGAACTGGCGCAGCAGATCTATGACCTGGCGCTGTTGCGCGAGCTCGTCAGCGTGGGGCGCGAGCTGGTCGAGGGGGCGCTCGATACCTCCGACGAGGTCGAGCCGATGGCGCAGATCGAGGCGGCCGAGGCGCGGCTGTTCGAGGTCGCCGAGGGTGCTGCCACGGGCACCGAAGCGGAGAGCTTCAGGGTGGCGACCGGCAAGGCGCTGTCGCTCATCGAAACCGCGATCAATTCGGGCGGCCATATTTCGGGCAAGACCACCGGCTTCACCTCGATCAACGACAAATGCGGCGGGCTGCACGACAGCGACCTGGTGATCATCGCCGGCCGCCCGGGCATGGGCAAGAGCGCGCTCGCCACCAACATTGCCTTCAACTGCGCCGAGCGCTGGCTGCGCGACAAGCGCGACGGGATCGAGAAATCGGTCGGCGCGGGGGTGGCGATGTTCAGCCTCGAGATGTCGAGCGACCAGCTGGCGACGCGCATCCTCGCAGAGCAGGCGGCGATCTCGTCGGAAAACCTGCGGATGGGCAAGATCAGCCGCGCCGATTTCCACCAGCTTTCCGCCGCCAGCCAGCGGCTTGCCGAACTGCCGCTCTACATCGACGATACGCCCGCGCTTTCGATTGCGGCGCTGAGGACACGGGCGCGCCGGCTCAAGCGCCAGCACCGCGAGATCGGGCTGGTGGTGGTCGATTATCTTCAGCTGCTGCAAGGCTCGGCCCGCGCCAAGGACAACCGGGTCAACGAGATCTCCGAGATCAGCCGCGGGCTGAAGACGCTCGCCAAGGAACTCAACGTGCCGGTGATCGCGCTCTCGCAATTGAGCCGGGCGGTGGAGAGCCGCGAGGACAAGCGGCCGATGCTCTCGGACCTGCGCGAATCGGGCTCGATCGAGCAGGACGCCGACATGGTCTGGTTCATCTACCGCGAGGATTATTACGTGAAGGCGGGCGAGCCAAAGTTTCCCGCCGACAACGATCCGCCCGACGTGCGCGACAAGTGGCAGGCGTGGTACGAGAAGATGGAGCATGTCCACGGGTTGGCCGAGATGATCATCGCCAAGCAGCGCCATGGCGCGACCGGCAAGGTGCGGCTGCGCTTCGAGCCCAAGATCACCAAGTTTTCGGACCTGGCGGAGGGGGAATATTCGGCTTCCAGCTTCGATTAGCGGGCGGGTGCCGGTTCGTTGCCCGGGCTATGGGTCGCACCTGCGATTCCCCCCCTCACACACACCCGACCCAATTCGCGGCTCGCCAGGCGGGTGGACAACGCAATGCCCGTCTGCCTCCTCGATACCATCTGCGGCGAGGAAGGATGGGTTCTCGATGCGTCGCGCGGCGGTGGGGGGACCGCCCCGGCGGAGGCGGTGCGTGCATCCTCGGGAGGCTCGCGAGCCGCCGCGGTGTCGGGTGTAGGAACAGCCCGCAGCGGCGGGAGGAGGAGCGCCAGCGGACGCATCGCAGCGCGATTGCCGGGCGAGGGGCGAGGTCTCGCTCGCAGGCTCATTCGCCCAGGTTTAGCCGGCGGCTCACGGTGAAGTCGACCACCGCGACGAGGAACCAGCTCGCCCACCAGCGCAGCCGGGTGAATGGCCCCAGCCAGCTGCGGTAGAGCGCCGGCGTGATCTCGCGCGAGGCCTCGACTTGGCCAGCGACGAACTGGCGCATGCGGTCGGCAAAGGCGGCATCCTCGATGCGCAGGACGATCTCGAGATTGATGTAGAGGCTGCGCATGTCGAGATTGGCGCTGCCCAGATAGACCGCGTTGTCGAGCACGATGAGCTTGGTGTGGAGCATCATCGGCTGATATTCGAACACGCGCGCGCCGGCTTCCAGCAGCCGGCCGTAGAGCGCGCGGCTGGCGGCGATGGTGGCGGCATTATCCGACTTGCCGGCCATGACCAGCCGAGCCTCGCCGGCTTTCGCGATGGCGCCGATGCGGCGGACAAGGTTCGTCGGGGGTGAAAAATAGGCCATTACCATGTCGAGCCGGCGCCCGTGTTCGAGATCGCGGGCGATGCAGGCGGCCCAGCTCGAACGCTGGCGCGACGGGCCGCCGATGAGTAGCTGGACGGGCGGCTTGCCCGCATCCCATTCGCGCACCTTGCGGCGGATGGCGGTGAACTGCGCGTCCGGCCGGGCGACCCAGTCGATGAGCTCGTCGAACCACTCACCGATGCGCCGGACCACGGGCCCCTCGATGACGAAGCCGAGATCGGCCCAGCCGTTCTCGTCACTGGGCGGGCTGAAATAATCATCGGCGATATTGAACCCGCCGAGCATTGCCCGCTCGCCGTCCGCGAGCACGATCTTCTGGTGGTTGCGGATCAGGTAGCGGCGTGTTGGCTTGGCGCTGAAGCAGCAGAAATGGCCGCCCGCTTCGATGAAGGGGGCGAAGAAGGCCTCGTCCACCTCGGCTCCAAAATCATCGAGCACGACCGTCACCGCGATGCCGCGCCCGGCCGCCGCAACAAGGGCGTCGCGGACCTTCGCGCCGCTCGCATCGCAGGCGAAGATGTAGAAGGCGAAGCGCAGGCTGCGGCGCGCCTCGGCGATCAGCGCAAGCAGCGCTTCGAGGCGATCGGGGCCGCCCGGATGGAGGGTGATGCGGTGCCCGGCCGCTTCGGTCTCGAACGAGCGCTGGGCAGGCGCGGGGGCATCGGCAGGCTCGCTCATCGCGGGCGTTCTAGCAAAGCAGCGGGCCGGCGAAACCTTGACTTTGCACAGGCGCCGACGCACATGACGCGCTTCCCCAATCGCTGGCTGACCCAAGGGAGTGCCGCATGGCGCGCGTTACCGTCGAGGATTGCGTCGACAAGATCCCCAACCGCTTCGACCTCGTGCTGCTCGCCGCCCAGCGCGCGCGCGAGATTGCGGGCGGGCAGGAGCTGACGATCGAACGCGACCGGGACAAGAACCCGGTGGTGGCGCTGCGCGAGATTGCCGAGCAGACGGTCAAGCCCAAGAACCTGCACGAAGGTGTCGTCCAGTCGCTGCAGCGGGTGCTGCCGGACGAGGAGGACGAGGCCGATGCGATCGGTTCGCTCAGCCAGTCGGCCGAGGCGATGCGCCTGTCGGCTGCGGCACCCGCGCGCAACACTTCGATCGGCGGCGATTACGAGGGGTCGTAGGCTGGGCGGGCTCACCATGAGCGCGCAGCCTGCCGGGCTCCAGCCCTGCATCGGCCTACTTCGCTTGGATAGAATGCGCTCTTGCTGAGTGCATCGAAGCACGCGCTTGCGACGGTTGCCTGTAGCCCTTCGGCAAGCTGAGGACGCGCGCGGCTCGCTTTGACGCGCGTCCAGCTTCTCAGGCGATGACCCCAAAGAGATCGTGCGCATCGGCGTCCTCGATCTGCGCCTGGACGATATGGCCGGGTGCCAGGTCAGCGGGAACGTTCCGCAGTAGCACCTGGCCGTCGATCTCCGGCGCATCGGCCTCGGAGCGGGCGGTGGCCCCGATATCGCCGTCCTCGTCCGGTTCGCCGATCTCGTCGATGATGACGGGCAGCGTGCGACCGACCTTGGCGGCGAGCTTCTCGGCCGAGATGCGCGCGGTCAGCTCCATCAGCCGGGCGTAGCGCTCCTCCTTGACCGCTTCGGGCACCGGATCGGGGAGCGCGTTCGCCGCCGCGCCCGCGACCGGTTCGAAGCGGAAGGCGCCGACCCGATCGAGTCGCGCCTCCTCTAGCCAACCGAGAAGGTGCTCGAAATCCGCCTCGGTCTCGCCGGGAAAGCCGACGACGAAGCTCGAGCGCACCGCGATCTCGGGGCAGATGCGGCGCCACTCCGCCAGCCGCTCGAGCACCTTCGCGCCGCCCGCGGGGCGCTTCATCGCCTTGAGCACGCTTGGCGAGGCGTGCTGGAAGGGAATGTCGAGATAGGGGGTGAGCAGCCCCTGGGCCATCAGCGGGATGACCGCGTCGACATGGGGATAGGGATAGACATAGTGCAGCCGCACCCACGGCACCGCGCCATCCGGCGTCCGCAAACCGCCCAGCTCGCGCGCGAGATCGGTCATGTGGGCACGAACCTCGCGGCCTTTCCATGAGCGTCTCTCATGGCGGGTGTCGACGCCATAGGCCGAGGTGTCCTGGCTGATCACCAGCAGCTCGCGCGTGCCCGCCGCGACCAGCTTCTCGGCCTCGCGCAGCACCGCGTCGATCCGCCTGCTGGCCAGCTTGCCGCGCAATTGCGGGATGATGCAGAAGGCGCAGGAATGGTTGCAGCCTTCGGAAATCTTGAGGTAGCTGTAGTGCCGCGGGGTGAGCTTGATGCCCGCTTCGTCGAGCGTTTGCGGCGTCAGGTCGACGAACGGTCCCTGGCTCGGCGGGGCCGCCTCGCGCACAGCATCGACGACCGCCTCGTATTGCTGCGCTCCCGTCACCGCCAGCACCTCGGGGAAGCGCGCGCGGATCGCCTCGGCCTCCTCGCCCATGCAGCCGGTGACGATGACCCGGCCGTTCGCCGCCATCGCCTCGCCGATCGCCTCGAGGCTCTCCGCCTTGGCGCTGTCGAGAAAGCCGCAGGTGTTGACGAGCACCACGTCTGCGCCTGCATAATCCGGGCTCATGGCGTAGCCATCGGCCCTGAGGCGCGTCAGGATGCGCTCGGAATCGACCAGCGCCTTGGGGCATCCAAGGCTGACCATGCCGATCCGCCGCTGTTCTGGAATTTGCGTTGCCACGATGGGGGCGGGCCTACACGCCGCAATGCGTTTACGCTAGGTGAACGGGTCTGCGGACCGGGAGCGGAGCAATGGGCAACATGAGCATCCTGACGATCTTCCTGGCCGCGCTCGCCTTCTTCGTGGTGGGTGCGCTTTGGTACGGTGTGCTGTTCGCGCGGCCCTGGCAGCGCGCGGCCGGGCTTTCGGACGAGACGATCGCCTCGACCAACATGCCGTTCGTCTTCGCCCTCGCGTTCGCCTTCGAGCTGCTGATCTCGCTCGTCCTGGCGCATCAATATGCGATGACCGGCCCATCAGACCGGGCCAAGATGATGATCGCCATCGGCTATGGGGTGGGCATCATGGTCCCGGCGATCGGCATCACCTACCTGTTCCTGAGGAAGCCTGGGCACCTGTTCTTGATCGATGCCGGCCACTTCATCGTCGGCATGGCGGCGATGGGCGGGGTCTATGCGCTGGTCGACTAGGGTGCGGCAGGGCGGCGGCGCTCAATCCCGGGTGGAGTTTTCGCCCTCCTTCTCGGTCAGATCGGTGGCGCGGATTTCGACGACGATGTCGCCCGCCTGGAGGCAGTCCGCCTCGTGCTCCCAGAAGCCGCAGGCGCCGCCATTGCGGTAAATCCTCAGACCGCGACCATTGCTCGAGAGCTGCGACAGGGGCTTGCCGATCTCCTCCTCCCGCACAGGCCGCTCCACCAGCTGCACCCGGCCCGAGACGCTGGCGAGATCGGCGAGATATTCGGCGATGTGGGCGCCCTGGGCGCTGCCCGCCAGTAGCAGGCCGGTGAAGCGCACCGGATTGATGACGTTGTTGGCTCCCGCCTGCCGGGCGAGCAGCTCGTTGTCGGCCGCGCGCACCACCACACTGATCGGCACGTTGGGGGCGAGATGGCGGACGGTGAGCACGATGAGGATCGAGCTATCGTCGCGCCCGGCCGAGACCAGCACGGTCTGCGCCTCGTCGATCCGCACGGATTTCAGCGCATCGTCGCGCGTCGCATCGGCCTCGATGACGTTGCAGCCCATCGCTTCTGCCGCGGCGAGGCGCTCGGTGCCGGTGTCCATCACCACGATGCAGCTCGGATCGGTCCCGCGCTCGATCAGCTCGCCCACCGCCTCGGAGCCCGAGACGCCGAAGCCGAGCACCACGATATGGTCCTCAAGCTGGCTTTGAATGCGACCCATCCGCCATTTCTCCCAACTGCGTTTGATGACGAAGCTGTATGCCGCGCCGACGAAGATGAAGATCACCGCCACGCGCACCGGGGTGACGATGATCGCCTCGATGAAACGCGAGCGATCGGTCACCGGCGTGATGTCGCCGAAGCCGGTGGTGGTGACCGATATCATGGTGAAGTAGATCACGTCGAGGAAGCTGACGTCGCCGTCGAGGCTGTCGGCCAGCCCGTCGTGGTCCCACCAATGGATCAGGACCACGAGGAAAAGGAGGACGACCACCAGGCCCAGGCGGATGCCGAGGTCGCCCCAGACCGGCAGCCGAACCTGGCGGCGGATCGGCGTGAACTGGTGCTTGCGCAGGCGCATCGCTGCCTTGCTCTTGCGGGGCGACAGCGCCATGCCTCAGGCCCGTCCGCCGCTCATGCCGCGAACCGCTCTGCAAGACGGCCGATCGCGGAATGGTGCGTAAGGTCGAGATGGAGCGGAGTGACGGCGACGTAGCCATCGGCCACCGCTTCCAGATCGGTGCCGTGGTCGAGCGTTTGCTCCATGTCTTCGAGGCCGAACCAGTAGTAGCGCCGGCCGCGCGGATCGGTGCCCTCGACCAGGCTGCCGCGCGAGTAATCATGGAACCCCTGGCGCACGACGCGCACGCCGCGCACGCCATCGGCCGGAAGCGCGGGGAAGTTGACGTTGACGAGCGTGCGCCTGGCCATGGGCGTCTCGATCAACGGGGCGAGCACCTTCGCCGCCCAGCCCTCGGCGGCGGCGAAGGCGTGGCCCTTCTCGCGTCCCCTCGACCTCTGGGCCTGGCTGAGCGCAATCGCCGGGACGCCCGCGAGCGCCGCTTCCATTGCCGCCGAGATGGTGCCCGAATAGGTGATGTCGTCGCCCAGGTTCTCGCCCGCGTTTATCCCCGAGATCACGAGATCGGGCTTGCCGTCGGCGAACAGCTTCCTAAGCGCCAGGTTGACCGCGTCGGTCGGCGTGCCGGTGACGGTGAAGCGCCGCTCGCCATGCTCCTGGAGGCGGACCGGGTGGTGCAAGGTAAGCGAATGGCCGGCGCCAGATTGCTCCTCGGACGGGGCGCAGACCCAGACCTCGTCGGTCAATTCGCGGGCGATCTTCTCGAGCAGCTCGAGGCCTGGCGCGTGGATGCCGTCATCATTGGTGAGGAGGATTTTCACGGGGCGTCCTCGATCTAGGCGAGCGGTTCGAGCCTGTCGATGCCGCCCATGTACGGCGCGAGGACCGACGGCACGAGCACCGATCCATCGGCCTGCTGGTAATTCTCCAGCACCGCGACCAGCGTGCGGCCGACCGCCAGGCCCGAACCGTTGAGCGTATGGACGAAGGCCGGGCTCTTGCCGCCTTGGGGCCGGTAGCGCGCATTCATCCGGCGTGCCTGCCAGTCGCCGCACCAGCTGATCGAGCTGATCTCGCGATAGGCCTGCTGGCCCGCCAGCCAGACTTCGAGATCGAAGGTCCGCCGCGCCGAGGCGCCCATGTCGCCGGCGCACAGCAGCATGGTGCGGTGGGGAAGGCCGAGGCGTTCAAGGATCGCTTGCGCGCTTTCGAGCATGTGCTGGTGCTCGGCCGCGGCCTGTTCGGGGGTGCAGATGGTGACCAGCTCCACCTTCTCGAACTGGTGCTGGCGGATGAAGCCGCGCGTATCCTTCCCCGCCGCGCCCGCCTCGGAGCGGAAGCAGGGGGTGAGCGCGGTGAGGCGGACGGGCCGGGCGAGATCGTCGAGGATCTGCTCGCGCACGGAATTGGTGAGCGAGACCTCGGCGGTGGGGATGAGCCAGCGGCGGTCGGCATGTGCTTGTGAACTGCCCTGATCCGATATTCTGTTGAGGACATCGTCTATCGCATCAAGATACCGATTGGTTTGCTCGTTCAGCCCTTTGCCGGAATGAACGCTCGCTAGGTTGTCTAGCTCGTCGCGGACCCAGCTGAGTTGATCAGCTTCCTTTGACGTCGAAAACAGGTCGTCGGCAAACTTGGGAAGCTGCCCCGTTCCGAACACCGCCTCGTCACGCACCAGCAAGGGAGGGGCGCACTCGGCAAAGCCGCGCTCGCTCGTCTGGAAGTCGAGCATGAACTGGCCGAGCGCGCGGTGGAGGCGGGCCATGCCTCCGCGCAGGAAGGCGAAGCGCGCGCCGGACATGGCGGCGGCGGTCTCGAAATCGAGGCCCATCGGCGGGCCGAGATCGGCGTGCTCCTTGGCGGCGAACGCGAAGGACGGCGGTTCGCCCCAGCGCGTCTGCTCGACGTTGCCGGCCTCGTCCGCTCCGTCGGGCACATCGTCGTCAGGAAGGTTGGGGAGCGCCGCCAGCTCGCCATCGAGCCGGTCGCCCAGCTCGCGCTCATCCGCCTCGAGGGCGGGCATGGCGTCCTTGATCCGCGCGACTTCCTGCTTGATCGCCTCGGCCTTCGCCGCATCACCTTCGCGCATCGCCAGGCCGATCGCCTTCGAGGCCTCGTTGCGTCGCGCCTGCGCCTCCTGGAGCAGCGTCGCCGCCTGCCGCCGCGCCTCGTCGAGATCGAGGATCCGCGCCGCCGCCGGCTCCGCCCCGCGCCTCGCCAGGGCGGCGTCGAACGCTCGTGGATCGTCCCTGATGGCGCGCAGGTCGTGCATCGGTGGCGGGCTATGCCCATCCCCCCGGGCACTTGTCCATAGGTGAGCCCGCGCGCCCGCCTCGCCTCGTCGGGGAACCGCTTGCGATCAAGGCGATATGATTACAGCGCCGGTCTGCGGGACCGAGCGCAGGTCGGGGGAAGTTGAGTTGTCGGACAAAGCCCCGCCGCGGCGCACAGCGATCATCGACATAGCCAATCATGCAATTTCCCTCGCGCGCCGGGTGCGGTTCACAAAGCCGGCGGTGTTGGAGCGAGACGCGCTGCTCGAGCGGGCGCGCGAAGAAACCGGGCTCGGCGATTTCGGCGACCCGTGGTTCCTTGCCCCGTTGGGCGCACTGCTCGAGGCGATTCGCGCACAGGCGCGCCTCAATCCGGCAGGCGAATGGGCGGCAGGCGAGCAATTCCACAAGGTATTGTGCGACCGGTTGCAGGCCGAACGTTGGTTCGCTCGCCATCCCGAAATCCTCGCCCGTCCGCTGCCGCGCCCGGTGATCGTGGTCGGGCCGATGCGCTCGGGCACGACGCGCGTTCACCGCCTGCTCGCTTCCGACCACCGCTTCACACACTTGAGGAGCTTCGAGACGATCAGCCC
>PPFU01002995.1_pt1 | contig 37435 bp, 38 predicted proteins | sample 1535991 | NCBI WGS metagenome assembly PPFU01 (sample SAMN04901290, study PRJNA319586) | Hypolithon metagenome, whole genome shotgun sequencing project. | isolation source: Antarctic Hypolithon | place: Antarctica: Miers Valley | collected 2014
CCGCCGGGCCGCCGCGAGCGCGCTCGTGGCGGGGTCGCGCGATCCGCTCAGTCGGCGCGGCCGCCGAACTCGCCGGTGGTGGTGTTGACCCAGACCCGCTCGCCGTTGGCAATGTACTCGGGCACCTGGATCTCCAGCCCGGTGGCCAGTCGCGCCGGCTTCGGGCGCTTGGTGGCGGTGCCGCCGTGGAGCTCCGGCGGCGTCTCCACCACTTCCAGGACCACGCTCTGCGGCAGCTGCAGGCCCACCGCCTGGTCGTCGATGATCTGCACGTAGCACCCGGCGAGGCCGTCGCTGATGTAGCCGGCGTCGTCGCCGACGACACTGGCGTCGAGCGTGTAGGGCGTGTAGTCCCCGTCGTCCATGAACACGAACGCATCGCCGTCCTTGTACGAGAACGTCGCCTCGCGCCGCGACAGCTCCACCTCACGCAGATCGTCGTCGCCGCCGAGGCTGAGGTCGAATTTGGTACTGCCCGGCACCGAGTACATGGTGAAGCGGAACTTGACGTTTCCGCCGCGGCCCTGCGGCGACGAGCGCTCGATGTCGCGCACCTGGTACACGGTGCCGTGGTGCTCGACCACGTTTCCTTTCTTGACGTCGTAGGCTTTCATCGCGTGCTGTCGTTCCGTTGGGCCCGGGGCACGGCGACGCCGGCGCCGGATGGCCTGAGGTAGAGGGTGTCGTGGGCGTAGTCGATCACCGCGCGGCCGCGGTCGAGCACGTCGCCGCCGATGACGCCGTCGATCGCGCGCTGGCCGCGGTTCTCGAAGGCGACGTTGACGTGCGACAGCGATATCAGCAGCGCGCTGAAGTCGGCGTCGGCATAGCGGCCGATCGCCAGCCGGTTGCCATCCGACACCTGCACCGGCAGGCCAGCGCCGCCCGCGCTGGTCGCGACGCCGGGATGCGCGGTGGGCGCGCGCAGCGCGAAGCGCACGCCGCGCGCGGATTCGACCATCGTGCGGCCGGCGCCGGTGTCGAGCAGGAAGTGGCCCTCGACGCCGTTGAGGGTAGCCGACAGGCCGACGTGGCCGCTGTCGTGGCGCGTGAGCGGGATCGCGACGAAGCCCTGTTGCGCGAGCGCCTGCGCGACTGGCGAGGCGTCGTCGGCGCGCACGAGGGCCGGCGTCGAGGCGCTGGCAGCCGCGACGACGGACGCCACCGCGAGCACCAGCCCGCCGCACGCGGCGCGCAAACGGTAACCGCGCGCCGGGATCACTTCGGCGCGAGCCGCACGGCGCCATCGAGGCGGATGGTTTCGCCGTTGAGGTAGCGCTGGCCGAGGATCCACGCCACGGTGTCCGCAAACTCTTCCGGCTGGCCCAGCCGCGACGGGAACGGGATCGATGCCGAAAGCGACGCCTGCACGTCGTCGGGCATGCCGTCGACCATCGGCGTCCAGAAGATGCCGGGCGCGATGGTATTGACGCGGATGCCGAAGCGCGCGAGCTCACGCGCCATCGGCAGCGTCATCGCGACCACGCCGCCCTTGGACGCGGAATACGCGGCCTGGCCGATCTGGCCCTCGTAGGCCGCGACCGACGCGGTGTTGACGATGACCCCGCGCTCGCTGTCGTCGCCGGTGGGGGAGTGCTGCATCACCGCAGCCGCCGCCTTGGCGATGTTGAAGCTGCCGACCAGGTTGACCATCACCGTGCGGCTGAAGCCGGCTAGGGGCATCGGCGCCTCGCGGCCCAGGACGCGGCCGGCGCCGAGGATGCCGGCGCAGTTGATGCAGGCGTTGAGCCCGCCAAGCCAGTCGGCGGCGGCGGCGACGTTGGCGGAGACGCCGTCCTCGTCGGTGACATCGGTCCGCAGGTAGCGCGCGCTGGCGTCGCCGAGCGCGGCGACCGCGTCGGCGCCCTTGGCGTCGTCGACATCGAACAGCGCCACGCGGCCGCCGGCTGCGACCAGCCTGTGGGCGACCGCTAGACCGAGACCGGAAACGCCCCCGGTGACAATGGCGCGGGTGTTGGCGAGCTGCATACGGATCCCCGGAGCGGAAAACCGCGATTTTAGCCGACCGCGTCGCCGGTGGCAGACGCCGGTGCGCGTGCGGCCAGGATGCGCCGGGCGAACTCGTCGGGCTGCAGCCCGGGGGCGAACAGGAAGCCCTGGCCCACCGGCACGCCCAGCTTCAGCAGGAACCGCCGCTGCGCCTCGGATTCCACGCCTTCCGCCACCAGGCCCAGCTTCAGGCTGCGCGCGATGCCGCTGACTGCCTCGCAGACCGCGACGTCGGACTGGTTGCCGGGCACGCCGGCGACGAACAGCTGACTCAGCTTCAGTCCGTGGATCGGCAGCCGGCGCAGGTAGTTCAACGCGCTGTAGCCCTCGCCGAAGTCGTCGATGCTCAGCATCACGCCGAGCGCGCGCAGCCGTGCGAACGTGCGCAGCGTCTCCGGCGCGTCCTCGATCAGCACCCGTTCGGTGAACTCCAGTTCCAGCGCCGAGCCGGGCAGGTCGTGCAGCGCCAGCGTCTCGCGCACGCTGTCGGCGAGGTCTTCGCCCAGGAACTGGCGGTACGACACGTTGACCGCGACGCGGACGATGCCGAGGCCGGCGTCGCGCCAGGCGGCGACCTGTCGGCAGGCCTCGCGCAGCACCCAGCCACCGATGCGCACGATGTCGCCGGTGGTCTCGGCATGGCCGATGAAGTGGTCGGGACGCATCTCGCCCAGATGGCTGCGCCAGCGGATTAGCGCTTCAGCAGCGACGATGCGGCCGTTGCGAAGGTCGACCTGCGGCTGGTAGACGAGGTGGAATTCCTCGTTCTCCACCGCGCGCCGAAGCTGGGTCTCGAAACGCAGCCGGTCGCGCTGCGACTGCGCCATCGCCGGGGTGAACGCCTGCCGGCCGTTGCGCATGCGTCGCTTGCTGTCGTACATCGCCGCGTCGGCGTTCTGGATCAGCAGCTGCGGCCGGTCGCCGTCGCGCGGCGCGCGTGCGATGCCGATGCTGGTGGTGATCGCGAATTCCTCGGAGTCGAAGCGGAAGCTGGCGGCGAACGACGCCAGGATCGCGTCGGCGATGCGCTCGGGACGGTCGGGGTCGTCGTCGAAGCCGCAGACCACCAGGAACTCGTCGCCGCCGAAGCGCGCGATCAGCCCCTCGGTGCCGACGGCGTCGCGGATGCGCCGCGCGGCGGCCGACAGCAGCTGGTCGCCCGCGGCGTGGCCCAGCACGTCGTTGACCATCTTGAAGCGGTCGAGATCGAGGTACAGCACCGCCACGTGGTCCTGCACCGGGTCGCGCAGGCGTTCGTCGAGCTCGGCGAGGATGGCATCGCGATTGATGAGGCCGGTGAGCGGATCGGTGCGCGCCTGCACTCGCAGCGTCTCTTCCCCCTGCTTGAGGTCGGTGATGTCCTGCAGCGTGCCGGTCACGCGCGCCACGCCGGCATCGCCGGCCTTGGCCTCGCCGATCACGCGCATCCAGCAGGCGTGGCCGTCGGCGCGCATGCCCTGCAGCTCGAGTTCGAAACTGCCGCCGTCGCGCACCGCGGCGTCGACCGCGGTGCGCAGCTTCGGGCGGTCCGCTGGGCACAGGCCATTGAGCATCGCCTGCATCGAGGCCGGCGCCGCATCCTGCGCGAGGATCTGCACCGCTTCGTCGGTCAGGTACAGCGCATCGGCGGTGCAGTCCCACTCCCAGCCGCCGATGTGGGCCAGTGACTGCACGCGGTCGAACAGCGCGCTGTCGCGCTTGAGCTTGGTGACGTCCGAGAACAGCGACAGCACCTGGTGCGGGCGGTCGGCGCCGGCGGCGAACTGCGGCACCGCGGTCACCGACATCCACGTCAGCTGTCGTCGGCCCTGGTGGTACATCCCCAGCAGCGTGCTCTCGACCAGGCGCCCGGTGCGCATCGCGCGCATCGCGGGGTATTCCGCCCACGGCATCTCGCTGCCGTCCTCGCGCACCGCCATCCAGCGGTCGGGCCGCATCTCCTCGGCCAGCGACTGCCCGGGACGGATGCCGAACATGCGCAGCGCCGCGGAGTTGCCGTAGACGAACGCGCCCTCGTCGTTCTGGATCACCAGGCCCTTGTCCAGCACCTCCATCAGCTCGCGGTAGCGCACCTCCGCCTCGCGTCGGCGGCTGAGGTCGCGCGCCACCGCGACCAGGCACTTGCGGCCGTCGTGGTCGAAGCCCGCAGAATGCACCTCGACCGGGAACCGCGTGCCGTCGGCGCGCATGTTGGTGACCTCGATGACGTAGGTGTCGCCGCGGTCCAGCGCCTCCCACACCGGCACCATGTGGTCGCGCGGCAGGTCGGGGTTGAGGACGTCGATCGGCTGGCCGACGACCTCCGCCCGCGTCCGCCGGTAGGCCACCATGCCGGCGCGGTTGAGGTCGAGCACGATCCCCTGCGCGTCGATGATGCTGACCGGGTCGGGCACCGCGTCGAACAGCGCGTGGTAGCGCAGGCGCGCGGTCTCGGCATCGGCGCTGGCGGCGACCAGCGCGTCGCGCGCCGCGGCAAGAAGCGCACGGGTCGCTGCGTCCTGCGCGGGATCGTCGCAGGCGGCGTCGAGCCGGGACACGATCTGCGCGCTGCCGTCGTTCGCAGACAGCATCTGCGTCGCCCCCGGCAGCGTGCGCGGGCTCATGACCCGCGCCGCGCCCGGGTGACGCGGCTGGACGTCTGCCGCCCGAGGATGCCGGCGAGCCATGCGCCGGTGTCGACCAGCGCGTCGAGGTCGACGCCGGTCTCGATGCCCATGCCGTGCAGCATGTACACCAGGTCTTCGGTGGCCAGGTTGCCGCTGGCGCCGCGCGCATACGGGCAGCCGCCGGTGCCCGACACCGCGGCGTCGACCACGCGCACGCCTTCTTCCAGGCACGCGAGCACGTTGGCCAGCGCCTGGCCGTAGGTGTCATGGAAGTGCACCGCCAGCGCCGGCATCGGCACCGCGTCGGCGACCGCGCGCAGCATCGCACGCGCTGCCGTCGGGGTACCGACGCCGATCGTGTCGCCCAGCGACACCTCGCGGCAGCCCATCGCGTGCAGTGCCGCCGCGACCCGGACCACCTCGGCCACCGGCACCTCGCCCTGGTAGGGGCAGCCGAGCACGGTCGATACGTAGCCGCGGACGCGGACGCCGTCGGCCGCTGCTCGCTCCACCACCGGCGCGAACCTGGCCAGCGATTCGTCGACACCGGCGTTGGTGTTGCGGCGGTTGAACGCGTCCGACGCCGCGCTGAATACCGATACCTGGTCAGCGCCTGCGGCGCGCGCGCGCTCGTAGCCCTGCAGGTTGGGCACCAGCACCGGGTAGGCGACGCCGTCGCGACGGCGGATGCCGGCCATCACATCGGCCGCGTCCGCCAGCTGCGGCACCCACTTCGGGCTGACGAAGCTGGTCGCCTCGATGCAGTCCAGCCCGGTGGCCGACAGCCGGTCGATGAGCGCGATCTTGTCGCAGGTGGCTACGGGCGCGGCTTCGTTCTGCAGGCCGTCGCGCGGGCCGACCTCGACGATGCGCACGCGGGCAGGGAGCGACACGTTACTCGTCCAGCGCGACGAGCACGGCGTCGGCGTCGACGACGTCGCCGTCGGCGACGCGCAGCTCGGCGACCACGCCGTCGCGCGGGGCCTTGAGCGACAGCTCCATCTTCATCGCCTCCATCACCACCAGCTCCTGGCCCTCGACCACCGTGTCGCCGACTGCCGTGCGCACTACTACGATCCGGCCCGGCATCGGCGCCAGCACCCGGTCGCCGCCCGTGCCGCGCACGGCCCGTGGCGGCTCGAATGCCGGCACCGTCGCATAGCGCCACGCGCGGCGTCCATCATGCAGTCGCAGGTGCAAGGCGTCGGCGTCGACACGATAGCGCCGTCCCTGGCCGTTGAAACGTGCGCCGAGGTCGCTTTTCGCCATCGCGCCGAGGTAACGGGCGCCGGCCACCGCGGTGGTGGTCCCATCGATCGTCACCGTGTAGTCGCCGCCGTGGCCGTGCGCGAGGACCACGTGGCGGCTGTCGCCCCCGCGCAGCACCACGCGACGCTCCCCGGCATGGCCCAGCCGCCAGCCGTCGGCGACCGCCCACGGCGACGCCGGATCGGCCCCCGTCGTCGCCACGTCGCTGGCTGCGGTTTCTTCCGCCAGCAGCGCGACCACCGCGGCGGCGGCCAGCGCCTGCGCGTGGTCGGCGTCATCCTGCGCGGGATCGTCGCCGATGAATTCATCGAGGTGGCGGTCGAGGTAGCCCGTGTCGATGCTGCCGTCGACCACCGCCGGGTGGCGCACCAGCCGCTCCAGGAACGCGACGTTGGACTGCGGGCCCTCGATGACGCACGCCGCCAGCGCCTGCCGCATGCGCGCCAGCGCGGCCGGGCGGTCGACATCATGGACGATCAGCTTGGCGATCATCGGGTCGTAGAAGATCGTCACCGTGTCGCCCTCGACCACGCCGGCGTCGACGCGCACGTGCGCAGAGACCGCTGGCAGCCGCAGCCGCGTCAGCCGGCCGGAGCCGGGCAGGAAGCCAGCGTCGGGATCCTCGGCGTACAGCCGCACCTCGATCGCGTGCCCGCGCTGCGCCACCTGGTCCTGCGCCAGCGGCAGCGGGCGGCCGGCGGCAACCGCGAGCTGCCATTGGACGAGGTCGAGGCCGGTGACCATCTCGGTGACCGGGTGCTCGACCTGCAGCCGGGTGTTGATTTCCATGAAATAGAAGCCGCCGTCGGGGTCCACGATGAACTCGACCGTGCCGGCGTTGGCGTAGCCGATCGCGCGTGCCGCCATCACCGCGGCGTCGCCCATCGCCTGGCGCAGCCCCGGGGTCAGGAACGGCGACGGCGATTCCTCCAGGACCTTCTGGTACCGCCGCTGCGCCGAGCACTCGCGCTCGTTGAGGTGGATGACCTGGCCGTGGTGGTCGCCGAAGACCTGGATCTCGATGTGCCGCGGCGATGTGATGTAGCGCTCCAGCAGGACGCGGTCGCGACCGAAGGCATTGCGCGCCTCGCGCTGGCAACTTTCCAGCGCCGCGGCAAAGCCATCGGCATCGTGCACGATGCGCATGCCCTTGCCGCCGCCGCCGTGCGCGGCCTTGATCATCAGCGGGAACCCGATCCGCGCCGCCTCGCGCGCGAGCAGCGCCGGGTCCTGGTCCTGGCCGGTGTATCCGGGCACCACCGGCACGCCGGCGGCCTGCATCAGGTCCTTGGCGCCGGCCTTGCTGCCCATGCGCCGCATCGATTCCGCCGACGGTCCGACGAACGCGATGCCTGCCGCGGCGACCGCCTCGGCGAAGTCGGCGTTCTCGGACAGGAAACCGTAGCCGGGGTGGATCGCCTGCGCGCCGCTGCGGCGCGCGACGTCGAGGATCGCGTCTCCGCGCAGGTAGCTGTCCTGCGGCCGCGGGCCGCCAATCGGGTAGGCCACATCGGCCATCTGCACATGGCGGGCGTCGACGTCGGCCTCTGAGAACACCGCGACCGTGCGGATGCCCAGCCGACGCGCGGTGGTGATGACGCGGCAGGCGATCTCGCCGCGGTTGGCGACCAGCAGGGTGTCAAACATCGGCCCGGATCCCGCGGTGACGGGCAGCACCCATTGCGGAGGAAAGGACGGAGTCGGGCATGCCGGAAGCCTTGGAGGCAGGAAGGAGGGCGGTGTGGCCGGCGAGAGCCGGGCGCGCGTGACGGGTGCCAGCCGCGGTCACGACGTCCAGGCCGGCGCGCGCTTGTCGAGGAAGGCGCCGATCCCTTCCTGGCCTTCGGGCGATACCCGCAGGCGCGCGATCAGCGCCGCGTTGGCGGCGTCGACGGCATCGCGGCTGTCGCCGTCGACCACCGCGCGCACCAGCGCCTTGGCGGCGGCCGCCGCAACCGGGCCGGCCTGGCACAGCAGCGTCGCCTGTCGCGCGACCGCCGCGTCAAGGGCGTCGGCGGCCACGACCTCGTGCAGCAGGCCCAGCCGGTGCGCAGTGGCGGCGTCGAAGCGCTCCGCGGTCGCGAACCAGCGCCGCGCCTGGCGGGGGCCGATGGCGGCGATGACGTAGGGCGAGATCACCGCCGGCAGCAGGCCAAGGCGGCTCTCGGTCAGCCCGAAGCTCGCCGCGGACACGCCGATCGCGATGTCGCAGCAGGCGATCAAGCCGACGCCGCCGCCGTAGGCCGCGCCGTGCACGCGGGCAATCGTCGGCTTGGGCAGCTCGTCGAGGGTGCGCATCAGCCGCGCCAGCGCCAGCGCGTCGGCGCGGTTGTCTTCCTCGCTGGCGGCGGCCATCGCGCGCATCCACTGCAGGTCGGCACCGGCGGAGAACGACGCGCCCGCGCCCTCCAGCACCACCACGCGGACCGCGGGATCGGCGGCGGCGGCATCCAGCGCGCCGGTCATCGCCGTGACCAGCGCAGCGTCGAAGGCGTTGTGCAGTGTCGGCCGGTCCAGCACCAGCCGGGTGACGGCGCCGGCGGTGGCGATGCGCAGGGAATCGGTCATGGCGGGGACAAGGCGGGCGGGACTGCATGATAGCGGCAGGCCCCGGGCGGCCCGCGTACCGGGATTGCGCGTGCGAGCTCGCGACGAGCCGAAGCCACAGGGGAAGCTGACCGCATCGGATGCCGCCTCGCGTGGAATGCTCCCGGTTCCTGCGCCGTCGCTCGGCTACTGCCAGTTCCCGGCGACGCCCGACAGCGCGGCCGTGCAGGCCCATGGCGTATTCGTGGCTAGTGACGCGTGCCGCCGCGCTTCGGTGCGCGGCGCATGTCGCTGGTCGGCATGACCTCGACGGCGAGACTGAAGGTGCGCTCCTCGCCGGCATGCATCGCGCCGACGCCGACGACCTGCCGCTTGACCTCGTTGCCGAGGTCGTCGCGGATCACCAGCACGACCGAGTACTCCCATGCGCCACCGCCGGAGGGATGGCGGATGGTGCCTTCGACCTGCAGCGCGGTGGTCGTGGCGGCGGCCTTGGCGACTTCGGCGGGAGCGGAATCGAAGCGCAGGTAATGCCGGCACGAGGGGCAGATGCTCGCGCTTTCCAGGATCTCGGTCTTGCAGTGCGGGCAGGTGCGCGTAGCGCCCGCTGCACCGGGGCGTGCGCTCACGAAGCGAGGTCGAGGTCTTTCCTGCCCTCGCGGGCGTCGGCCTTGCGCGCGTCCTTGACGTCACCCCAGCCGCTCTCGATATGGCCGCGGATGCGGGCACCGGCGGCCACGGTCAGCGAGCCAGCCTTGAGGTCGCCGGTGAGCACGGCGGTGTCGAGCAGCTCGACGCGCTCGGCGGATTCGATGTTGCCCTCGAGCTCGCCGGCGACGATGACCTTCCTGGCGCGCACGCCGCCGTTGAGCTTGGCGCCGGTTTCGATGGTGAGGTCGCCCTGGACGTTGACGTCGCCCTTGAAGCGGCCGGCGATGCGGACGTGTCCAGCGCCTTCGATCTTGCCCTCGATGGTCAGGTCGGAGGCGATCAGCGACTCCTTGAGGGTGTCGCGCGGCTCGGCGGCGGGGGTCTGGCGCGGCGGGGACGCCTGGGTGGGATGGAAGTCCGCCACCGCTGGCGGCGCGATGTCGCGCACCGGTGGGGCGGGCTGCGTGGGCGTGTCGTGGGCGAAGGAGGGGACATCCTTCTTGGGCAGGCTCGGGGCGTTGAAGATGGCCATTGCAGAGGGTTCCTCAGGACAGGACGGGGTCGACGGGGGTCGGATTTTCGAGCCTAGCACGCGTGTATTCCGGGTGAAGGCGTCGCGATGTGACGGCTCTCACCGATTGGGGCGGTGATCCGCGCCAGGCACGGAGCGCTCGGCGACCGCAGGCAACGCGCGGATCGAGCCGTTGCTTCGTGGGCGTGTTTTCGCGCCCCGCTTGCTCACGACACCGAGGGCGTCAGAAGAAGCTGCCGATCGGTACCAGGGCGAGCGACAGGCCGGCGAGGCCACTGCCGATCGCGAGCGCGGCGAGGACGTCACTCGGGTAGTGCAGACCCAGCACGACGCGCGAGACCGCGACCGAGGCGGTGAACGGCAGCAGCACCCAGCCAAGGACCGCGTCGTACGCCATCGCGACCAGGGTGAAGGCGACTGCGTGCAGGGTGTGGCCGGACGGGAAACTGAACTCGTCGAGCGGTGCGACCCAGGCCCGGATGCGGACGTCGGCGGCGAATGGCCGCGGACGGCGGGTCCAGCGTTTGAGGGCGCGGTACAGTGCCAGCGCCATTGCGCCGGTGACGGCGAGGTGCGCGGCCGCGGCCAGGCCGGACAGGCCGTCGCGGACCACCAGCCACGCCATCAGCGCGTACCAGAACGCGCCGTCGCCGAGCCGGCTGACAACCGCAAAGTAGCGCAGCACGCCGCGGCGCATGCACAGGCGGTTGGCGCGGAGGCACCAGCCGCCGTCGCGCGAGTGCCAGCGTTCACGCCAGGGCGATGCGCGCATGCTGGCCTGCCCGCTGGTCGACGATGCGCTGCAGCAGGGCGTCGACGTCGGCCGCCACCTGCGCCGGGCGCAGGTGGCGCACGCCGTCGCGCGCCCGGCGACCCATTTCGCGCCGGCAGTCGTTGGCCACCGCGAGCCGGCACGCCGCCTCGACGAATGCATCCTCGTCGCGATCCTCGATCGCGGCGCCGTGCAGGCCGTGCAGGAGGTGCTCGCGCGCGGCGCCGTAGCGGAACGCCACCGTCGGCACGCCGCTGGCCATGGCCTCGAGGGTGACGTTGCCGAAGGTCTCGGAGTGGCTGGGGAACAGGAACAGGTCGGCGCTGGCGAAGTGCCGGGCCAGGTCCTCGTCGCGGCGGATACCGCAGAACACGAAGTCCGGGTTCGCCGCGCGCAGTGCAGGCAGCTCCGGGCCCTCGCCGACCCACACGAAGCGCGCGTCCGGGCGTCGTTCCTGCAGCGCGCGGAAGGCATCGACAGCGAGGGTGAGGTTCTTCTCCGCCGCGACGCGGCCCACATGCACGACAGCGAGGCCGTCGGGCGCCACGCCCCACGCCGAGCGTAGTGCTGGATCGCGATTGGCGGGATCGAAGCGCACGGTATCGACCGCACGCGGCAGGCGCTCCACCTTGTCGAAACCACGTTCTCGCAGCGCGTCGGCGAGCTCCGCGGTCGGCACCAGCGTCGCGTCGCCGCCATTGTGGAAATGTCGCATCCAGCGCAGCGCCAGCGGTGCCAGCAGCCCCACGCCGTAGTCGTGCAGATAGGCGTCGAAGCGGGTGTGCAGGCCGGTGGCGACCGGGATGCCGAGCCGCCGCGCGGCGCGCAGCGCACACCAGCCCAGCGGGCCTTCGGTGGCGATGTAGACCGCGGCAGGACGCCGCTGGCGCCACTGGTGCTGGACGCTGCCCGGGGCCGGCAGCCCAAGGCGAAGGCCGGGGTAGCGCGGCAGGCCCAGCGCGGGGACCAGGCGTTCGTGCGCGGCCGTCCGCTGCGTGGGCGATTGCCGTGGCCGCAGCACGTCGACGCAATGGCCGCGGGCGCGCAGCCCGCGCTCCATCTCCTGCACGGTCAGCGCGACGCCATTGACCTCGGGTGGATAGGTCTCGCTGACAATCGCGTAGCGCATGCGCACCTCCGATGTTGCACGGAGGTTGCAGGAGCGGGATGTAACCGTGATGGCAGCGGGATGGCGGCGCGGTGACAGCCGCACGCACCCGGGCGAGGGCAGCTGATGGCGCGGCTACCAGTGCAGCTGGAAGCGGGCCTCGAAGATCGCGGGGTCGTCGTCGACGCCGCCGCGGCGACTGTCGATGCGCACGTAGTTGAGCATCGCCTTGGCATGCGCTCCGATGTAGGCGTTGACGCCAACCGTCCATGCGTCCTGCCAGCCCCCGCGCACGGCGCCGTCATCGAGGTCGATGTGGTCGTAGCGCAGCGCCAGCTGCCACCTGCAGGGCTCGCCAACGCCGGGCACAGGCGTCACCGGCAGCCCGCCGCGGTAGCCCCAGCCCTGGCCGCGCAGGTTCCACACCGCGCTGGCATAAGCGCCGTCGCTGTCGAAATCAGGTCCCGCGTCGCGCTCGACGGTACTGCGGAAGGCCTCGGCCTGAAGCTTCACCGGGCCGCGCACCCACAGTGCCTCGACGCTGCCGGTACCAATCCGCCGGGCGTCGTCCATCTGGCCGGCGTCGACGAGTCGCAGGTTGGTGAGGTCGGCGTTGGGGCGGGCACGCACGCGGGTGCCGGCGCTCCCGGGATCCTGTGTGACATACGCCGCGCCCACGTGCAGCACCTGGGCGCCGCCGTGCAGCGGCGCCCACCAGACGCGTGCACCGCTGCCGCGGCCGGTCGCCTGGCCGCTGGTGATCTCGCGGTCGAATGCGCTGAACGACAGGCCGGCGGTGTCGCCGGCGTAGCCATAGCCGACGCCGGCGCGTCGCGCGATGGCGTAGATGGTCGTCACCGTGGCCTTGGCAATGAAGTCGTTGCTGCGCGTGCTCGACAGCTCCTCGAGGCTGTTGACGTGCTTGAACTGTCCCGCCTGCAGCGCGTGGCGGTCGCCCCGGCCGAAGCGCGCGCGCAGGTTGACGTCCAGCCAGCGCTCGCCCCGGGCGTCGTATCCCGCGACCCAGTCGAGCGGGCCGGGACCCGTGCCCCTGAGCAAGAGATCGGCGCGGCGGATCGCCAGGTCGCGGTCGTCGCGACCGTCGAGCTCGCGGACGTCCTCGTGGTACCAGTTGCCGTCGCCCTGCAGCAGGCCTTCGAACGTGATGTTGCTGCCGCCGAGGGTGCCCAGGGCCGGGGCGGCGTACGCCCCAAGGGGGGCGACGGTCGCGACGGCTGCGAGCAGCGCCGATGCCGCTAGCAGACGAGACGAAGCCGCGATAGCCGCGATAGCCGCGATGGGGCGCGTGAGCGATGTCATATTTTTGTCGCGGTACGGTCACAAATCATGTCGGCACCGTAGAGCCGCAACATTGCAGAATTGTGACTAGATGACACATACATGACACCGTCGTGAATCCGGGTTTCACTCCGGTCGCGAAAGCCCGTCTCCCGAGGCAATTGGGGAGCCTTCCACGCGGCTCCCCGGCGTCAGTCCGTTAGCCGCCCCTCCCACTCTCTCTGCAGTCCGGCGTCGACCTCGCGGAACCCCGCCAGCTGCAGCGCGAGCCGCAGGCCGGGCGCCGGTGCCGACGCGGTGGCCTGCACCCGCCAGCGCCCATCCGCCGCCAAGTGGAGCACCGCGCCAACCTCGCCCGTCTCCGCCATGAGCGCCACCCGCCCGTGGCCGGCGACACATGACGCCGGGCCAGTCATGCGCAGCACGGGCAGCGCCGGATCAGGCAGCAGCAGAGTCAACGCCACGGTGCCGGACCCGATGCGACAGCTGCTGCCGGAGAAGACCAGACTGGCGTCGGCCAGTGCGAGGGTCACTCGCGCGCCGGGCAGCCCGGGTGGCGCGGGCAGGTCGAGTGTGCCGGTGGCATGCGCGATGCCGACCCGTGCCCCGTGCAGCAGCTGCGCCTGCAGGCGATCGCCGCGCAGCACGAGCACGCTGCGGCCGAGCAGCAGCGGCACGGCGCGTAGGCGGACATCAACGTTGCTGACTATGGCGCCGTGAACCGTGACGCCGCGCAGCGTGCCGCGCCAGGGCGTCCCGCGGGCGTCGACAGCGCCGATGCCGCCATCCGCGGCCAGCACGCGCGCCGCGACCAGTCGCAGCGGGACAGTCGCGATCACGACCACCATTGCGGCGACAAGCAGCACCGCCACCGTCGACGCGCGCCTGCTAGGACCGGTCACGGCGTCGGCCCGGCGGGTGTCGTCAGCGCGAACGCCAGCACCGCGCGTACCGACGCACCCGTTGCCTCGACCTGCAGCCGCGTGGGCGCTACGCCAAGGTCGCGGCTGGCTGCGTCCAGCCACGCGAACAGCGCCGGCGCGGCGACGGCGTCGATGCCCACCTCCAGCAGTCCGTCCTCGGCAGTGCGCTGGCGCGCGACCACCACGCCCACCGCGGCGGCATGGGCGACCAGGGCGGCGGCGTCGACCATCGGCGCGGACGCCGCGCCGTCGCCGCGGACGCCGCGCAGCGCCGCGACCGCTACCGAGACTTCGCGCTGGTCGGCGACCGCGGCGTCGTAGCGCGCGATGCGGTCGTCGCGCACGGTGTGCAGCGGGGACAGGAGTGCATACCAGTAGACGAACGCTGCGACCGCCACCAGCATCACCGCGACCATGCGCTGTTCGCGGCGCTGCAGGCCGTCCCACCAGGTGCCCAGCGCGCTCATCGCGCCTGGCCCGCGTCATGGGACACGACAACGTCGGTGCGCAGGCCGTCGTCGGCGGGCACGCTGCCGGCAGCGTCCAGCCGCAGGCCGCGCGTAGCCAGCGTCGTGCGCAGGCCGTCGATTGCGGCCGGCGAGGGATGGCGCAGCGTCACCTGCAGGCCGCTGCCGGGCTGGTGCTCCAGGCGCTCGATGCGCAGGCCAGGCTGCAGCGCGACCGCGTCGACCAGCGCGGCCCGGGCCGCGGCGAGCGCGAACGGGGCGCGCCGCTCCGCGAGGGCGGCGCGCACCTGCGCCGCGGTGCCGCCACGCGCTTCCGGGAGCACCGCGGCTGCCAGTGCCAGCGACTGCGACTGCAGCCGGCTCGCGGCGACGGCGTAACGCAGCGCGTCGGCGGCGACCAGCACGGGCACCGACAGCAGCAGCGCCGCCGCCAGCCACGCCAGCAGGCGTACTGACGGGCTGGCGTCGGCGCGCGCCACGTGCGGCGCGTGCGTGCCCTGCAGCAGGTCGATCGCCAGTGGCGCTACCGCGCCGCGCGCGAGCAGGGCCTCCACCGCGATAGAGGGCTCCCGTGTCGGCCGTCCCTCGAGTACCACGCGTGCAAGCGCCGGCTCGGCGCTGAAGGCGATGTCCGCGCCGCGGCACAGCCAGCGGTCGATATCGACGACAACCGCCACGGCGCCATCGTGGTCGGCGGGCAGCAGCAGGCAGTCCGGCACCACGGCGGCGGGCTGCACCCCCAGCGTCGCAGCGCGCTGCCGCCATGCGTGCATCGCCACGTCCGTACACCCGACCAGCAGGCGGTCCGCGCCGATGTCGCCCCTAGCGTCGCCCATGCCGGCCACCGCCACGTGCAGCGCGTCGACCGGCGCGGCGATGCGTGGCGCCAGCTGCAGGCGCGCGGCAGCACGCGCCTGCGCATCGCTGTGCGCGGACAGCGGCAGCCACACGCACGTGACGTCTTCGCCCGGCACCGCCACCACGATGCGCGCATCGGCCGTGGACCACGCCGTTGGCAGCGCGTCGCCCGGCGCCACGGCGACGCGGTCGCGGATGGCGTCGTCGGCATCGATGCGCAGCGCGCGCGTCGGCGCCTGCGGATCGGGGTCCAGCAGCACCAGCACTGTCGTCGTCATTCGTCCTGGCTCCAGCGTCGTGACAGCACCCGCACGCCGCCGCCGGCGTCGCGGTGGAGCAGCGCGCTGACGACGACCTGCGCGCCATCGAAGTCGACCTCGCCGTGGAGGCGGAAGTAGTTGGTGCGTACCTGCACCTGTGACAGCAGCTCGTTGGCCGGGACGTCGCGCACGCGCGCGACCGCTGTCCAGAATGCAATGCCGTCGACCCATCCTGAAGCAGGGCGCGCCGCCACGATGCGCCTCGCCTCCTCGCGGCCCAGGTCGCCGCCGGCGAGCATCTGCACGATGGCGGCATCGTCGACGGACAGGGTGTTGACGTTGACCGGCGACAGCGCGTTGTCCGGCAGCGCGCACACATGCGGGCGCAGGCGCGCGTAGACATCGGGGTGGTAACCGGCGATGGCGCGCAGTTCGCTCGCTTCCGCCAGCAGTGCCCCCGCGGTGCGCAGCCCACGCGCCGCGTACGCGCCGTCCTCGGCGCCGGACGGCCCGGGCACGTCGTCGCTGTCGATCCAGTCCACCAGCGCGTCGGCCAGCCGCGACGCCTGCGCGTCGTCGATGCCGATCGCGCGCAGCAGCGCGAGGTACTGCGACACGCCGTCCCCGCGCCGCTGCCACTGTTCGGCGGCGCCCTCGACCACGCTGTTGAGGTTGAAGCATGCGGTGCCGTCGTCGATGCGCGCGCTCAGGCTGCCAGCGACCTGGCCGGCGTCGTCGAGCGGCAGCACTACGGTGCGCCCGTTCCAGTCGCCGGCCAGCGTGGTGCGCATGGGGTCCGCGGCCGACAGCGCCGCGATCCGCGAGCGCGCCAGCGTGGTCGCGCCGAGCGCGTACCACTGCGCCTGCGCCACCGCCTGCGCGTTGGCCGCGCGGCGCAGCCCGAAGCGGATGTCGTCCAGCACCGCCACCAGCAGCACGCCCATGACCGCGACCAGCAGCAATACCGTCAGCAGCGCAACGCCGTGGCAGCGGCGCGCGGCACCGGGCGCGCGCACTCGCGCAGACAGCGCCGGGCACGCGGTAGTCACGTCGGATCCCCTGGCAGCAGGAAGCGCTGGACGATCCGTCCGAGACCGTCCAGCTCGAGGTCCAGCTCGACCGCCTCCGGGATCGCCTCGGCACCGCCTTCCCAGCCATCGTTCCAGGCGCCGCGCCCGCGATAGGCGACGCGCGCGCTGCGGATGCCGGTCAGCAGCACCTGCGGCGGGCCCAGCGGCGCGCCGTCGAGCGCCGCTCGTGTGGCGCGCTCCAGACGACCGTCGGCGTAGCGGTACTCCACGTACTGCAGCGACGCGCGTGGATCGGCATCGGCATTGACGCGGCCGCGGCGGACGAATGCCAACAGCGCGCGGTCGCCGGACTGGCTGCTGGCGCCTCCGACGAAGGCGTCGCGGGAGGCCACGCCGCCGGCCCCGCGCGTGCGCCGTGGCGCCACCTGTGCGAGGTCCGCGCGCAGCACGCCGCGCGCACGCTGGAACTCGGCCAGCCGGTCCATGCGCCCGCGCACGACGCCCTGGTTGTCCGCGGCGTATGCCATCACCGAGACGCCGGCCGCGGCGATCATGCCGAACACCAGCAGCGCCACCAGCACCTCGATGAGGGTGAATCCGCGGGCGTGCACGCGGCGGCGCGCGCGGGTCACTGCGGCAGCTCGCGGAACACCGACAGCTCGGCCGCGATGCGCTCTTCGGTGGCAGGGCGGACGCTGATGTCGAGCCGGACGATTCCGGGGTCGTCGGTCGCGCGCGGCGTGCGCGTCCAGCGCCAGTCGTGGTCGCCCGCCGACTCGACGCCCTCGCTGATCCCTGCCAGTTCCGCGGCCGGCGCGGTCATCGCATCGACCGCGCGGTTGTCGGCGACCACCCCGGCGAGCACGCGCTCCTCGATCACCAGCGCAGCGCGCGTGCTTTCGCCGGCGAGGTTCAGCAGGCCCAGCACCGCGAGCCCGAAGACCGCCAGCGCCACCAGCATCTCGATCAGCGAAAAGCCGCAGCACCCCCTCCCGCGGCGAGGCGGCCGCGAGCAGTCGCGGATGCGCAGGACCCGCGCAGCCGCGGCCCGCCGCGGCGCGTGCTCAGCCCCGCGGCGCATCGACGTGGACCCGGCCGGTCGCATCCACCGCCACGCGTAGCAGCGTGGCGCCGTTGCGCAGCATCAGCTCGGCCGGCTCGGCGACGCCGGTGGGATCGAACTGGAACGTGACCTGGCGCTGGTCGCGCGGCAGCAGCGCCTCGGTATCGCCCTCCCAGAGCACGTTGCCGAACGGGCGCTCGACCAGTGGCTCCCACTCGGCGAAGCGCTGCCGGGTGAAGCCATAGCCCTCGGCGGTGGCGGTGACCGCGACCGCGCGCGTGCCGAGGATGGCTTCTTCCTGCGCATGCACCAGTCGTGCGCCGAAGGTCTCGGCCTCGCGCACGAAGCGCTGGTCGTCGGCGGGCAGGGTCAGCACCACGGCCGCGGCTGCGAGGCCGACGACCGCCAGCACCACCATCAGCTCGACCAGGGTAAAACCGCGCGCGCGACGCATGGGGGTCAGTTCCAGTTGCCGATGTCGGCGCCGTCGCCTTCGCCGCCCTCGGCGCCGTCGGCGCCGTGCGAGAACACGTCGAAAGCGCCGCGCGTGCCCGGTTGGCGGTACTGGTAGGGATTGCCCCAGGGATCGGTCGGCAGGCGCCGGATGTAGCCGCCCTGGCGGTAGCGCTCCGGCCGTGCCAACCCGGGTGGCGCGCTGACCAGCGCCTGCAGGCCCTGCGCGGTGCTCGGATAGGACAGGTTCTCGAGCCGGTAGGTCTCGACCGCCTGCTCCAGCACCGAGACGTCGGCGCGCGCCTTCTCGACCATCGCGCGGTCCTGGCTGGGCAGCACGTTGATCATCACCACCGTCGCCAGCAGGCCGATGATCACGATCACCACCATCAGCTCGACCAGGGTGAAGCCGGCCTGGGAGCGGGGCAGGGCAACGCGGCGGCGTCGCAGCGGCGGCGCCGCGGCGACGGCGGACGCGACGTTCGGATCAATGGTGGGCATGCGGATTCTCCGTGGGCAGGCGCGCTCAGCCCGCGACGAGCGAGTTGAACTGCAGGATGGGCAGCAGGATGGCGAGCACGATCACCGCAACGACGCCGCCGAGCACGATGATGATCACCGGCTCCAGCAGGCTCATCGCGACGCTGGTGAAGGTGTTGAAATCGCGCTCCAGCGTGTCGGCGGCGCGGTCGAGCATCGGCGCCAGCCGGCCGCTGTTCTCGCCACTGGTGGTCATGTACAGCAGCGTCGGCGGGAACACGGCCGCCCGCTTCATCGCCGCCGACAGGCTGCCGCCCTCGCGGATCGCGGACACCATGCGCCCGGTCGCCTCGCGCAGCACGCGGTTGTGCACCGTGCGTTCGGTGATCTGCAGTCCTTCCATCAGCGGCAGGCCGCTGTTGAGCATGATCGCCAGCGTGCGCGCCAGGCGCGCGGCGTGGACGTCGCGCAGCACGCGGCCGATGCCGGGCAGGCGCAGCAGCAGCGCGTCGAACCGGTAGCGGAACGCCGGCGCACGCAGCGCGCGCGCGAACGCGAACCCCGCCACGACCGCCAGTGCGACCAGCGCCAGGCCCCATTGCGCCATCGCCTCTGAGATCGCGATCACCACCCGCGTCAGCAGCGGCAGCGTGCGGCCCATCGAGTCGAACTGCTCGACCACTTTCGGCACCACGAACGTCATCAGCGCGATCACCACCAGCAGCGCGGTCACCGCCAGCGCGGCCGGATACACCAGCGCGGTGACCAGCTTGCCGCGCACCTGCTGGTCGCGGTCCTGCAGGTCCGCGAGGCGCTCCAGGATCTCCGGCAGCGCGCCGGTGCCTTCGCCGGCGGCGACCATCGCCCGGTACAGCGGCGGGAACGCGCGACCCTGCCGCGCCATCGCGTCGGACAGGCGGAAGCCCTCGAGCACCTGGGCGTGCGTGGCCATGACCACCCGGCGCACGCCGCGTCGCTCCGACTGCGTGCCGATGGTGCGCAGCGCCTCTTCCAGCGGGGCGACCGCGACCAGCGTCGCCAGCTGCCGGGTGACCAGGGTCAGGTCGCGAGCGCTGAAGCGGCCGCGCGGCCGCGCGATGCCCATGGCACGGGCGCCGGTTCCAGTCCCGGCGACGTCGACGCGCACCGGCAGCAGCCGCCGCGACTCCAGCCGGTGCCGTGCGTCGGCCTCGCTCGCGGCGTCGATGACGCCGGCGCGGGTGCGCCCGGTGACGTCGACCGCCGCGTAGTCAAACGTCGTCATGCGAGGGTGCCCGGGTGGCCGCGTGCCTGTCCAACCCGCCGCTGACCACGGCCGGCGCGACTGCGGCGTCGGACTGGCGCGTGACCCGCAGCGCTTCCTCGAGCGTCGTCTCGCCGCGCGCCACGCAGGCACGCGCAGCGTCCGCCAGCCGGTCGCCGCCGGCGAATGCGGCCAGCGCCAGCGCGTCCTCGTCTGCGTTGGCGCCGATCAGCCGCCGCAGGGTGTCGTCGACGGTGATCGCTTCGTAGATGCCGATGCGGCCGGCATAGCCGGTGTGGCTGCAGGCCGCGCAGCCCACCGCGCGGTGCGGCGTGCCGGCGCCGCCGCCGCCCAGCAGTGCGAGCGCGGCAGGGTCCAGTGGCGCCGGCTCGCGGCATCGGGTGCACAGCCGGCGCACCAGCCGTTGCGCGAGGATCAGGCGCACGGTCGACGCCAGCAGGAAGGGCTCGACGCCCATGTCGCGCAGGCGGGTGATCGCGCCGGCGGCATCGTTGGTGTGGACCGTCGACAGCACCAGGTGGCCGGTCAGGCTGGCCTGCACCGCGATCTGCGCGGTCTCCGGGTCGCGCACCTCGCCGACCATCACCACGTCCGGGTCCTGGCGCAGGATGGCGCGCAGCCCGGCGGCGAAGGTCATGCCGACGCGGGTGTTGACCTGGGTCTGGCCGACGCCGTCGATGGCGTATTCCACCGGGTCCTCCACGGTCAGGATGTTGCGGCGGCCGTCGTTGAGCGTCGACAGCCCGGCGTACAGCGTCGTGGTCTTGCCGGAGCCGGTCGGGCCGGTGACCAGGATGATGCCGTTGGGCACCTGCAGCGCGGCGCGCAGTGCCGCCAGCGTCGCCGGCTGCATGCCGAGCTCGGCCAGCGACAGCGTGCCCTGGTCCTTGTCGAGGATCCGCATCACCACGCGCTCGCCGCCGCGCGCCGGCAGCGTCGACACGCGGACGTCGAGCGCCTTGCCACCCATCGCCAGCCCGATGCGGCCGTCCTGCGGCACCCGCCGCTCGGCGATGTCGAGCCGCGCCATCACCTTCACCCGCGACACCAGCAGCGGGGCCACCCGCGCCGGCAGCCGCAGCGCCTCGCGCATCACGCCGTCGACGCGGAAGCGCACCACCAGCGCGGCGTCGAAGGGTTCGATGTGGACGTCGGAGGCGCCGATGCGCGCGGCCTCGGCGATCAGGCCGTTGATCAGGCGGATGATCGGCGCGTCGTCCTGGCTGTCGAGCAGGTCGGCGGCGGCCGGGATGTCGTCGACCAGCGCATCGAGGTTGCCGTGCGGGTCCAGCGCGTCGACGCCGCCGTCGCCGCCGAGCCCGGCATCGGCGTAGACCTCCGACAGCCGGCGCTCGAAGGCCGCGCGCGGCAGCACGTCGATGCGCAGCGGCCGGCCGAGCGCGCGACGCGCCTCCAGCAGGGCCGTGGGCGGCGCGCCTTCGCGCAGCCCGACGTGCGCCTCGTCGCCGAGCGCCAGCACGACCACGCCGTGGCCGCGTGCGAACGCATACGGCAGCGTCGGCAGCCCGGCATGCGGCGTGGCGGCAGTGGAGGGCGCGCTCATCGCGGCAGGGCGGTCGGCGCGGGCGGGGTGGGCGGCACAGGCACCGACGCGTCGGGCGTCGAAGGCGCAGCGGACGGGGCCGTCGGCAGCAGTGGCAGCGGCTGCGGCGGCACCGGCACCATCGGCGGCATCACCGGCGGCTGCGTGCGTAGGTAGTCGCGCACCAGTGCATCCAGCGCCGCCTGCTGGCCGGGCTCGCGGATGCCGGCGTCGCGCAGGCCTTCGTAGCGCGGCGCGGTCATCGCCTGCGCCTGTACCGGGGTGCGGATGATGGTCGGGCGGATGAACACCATCAGGTTGGTCTTGGCGCGGGTGCGCGCGCTGCTGCGGAACAGTCCGCCCAGCACCGGGATGTCGCCCAGTACCGGGATCCGGTCGACGGTGTTGCGGTCGCTTTGGTCCAGCAGGCCGCCCAGGGCCACGATGGCGCCGTCATCGACCAGCACCTTGGTGACCAGCTCGCGCTTGTTGAGGATCAGATCGCCACTGGCGGCGTTGACGGCGCCGGCGATCGACGACACCTCCTGCCGCAGGGTGAGGGTGATGCCGCCGCCGGCATTGATCTGCGGCTTGACTTCGAGCTGGATGCCGACGTCCTGGCGCGCGGTGGTGCGGAACGGGTTGGTATTGGCGTCGCCCAGGACCTCGCCGGTGGTGATCGGCACCTCCTGGCCGACCAGGATCCGCGCCTCCTCGTTGTCGAGCGTCATCACCGACGGGGTCGACAGCAGGTTGGACGCGGTGTCGCTCTTGACCGCATTGATGATCAGCCCGAACAGCGCGTTGTCGTTGCCGCCGCCGATGCCGCCCAGCGCGCCGTTGAGGCCGAGCAGCGACTGCAGGGCCGCGTTGCGCGCGAGGTCGAGCACGTTGTCGCCGCGGCCGCGGTCGCGCTGCGCCTGCGCCGCTGCGGCGGCGGCCAACGGCACGATGCCGGGCGACCCGCTGGGGTACTGCGTGGCCAGGAACGGCACGTTGCTGCCCTCGCGGCCGGCAATCAGCAGCTGCACGCCGAGATCGCGCGCGGCGGCGTCCGAGATCTCGACCACGATCGCCTCCACCAGCACCTGCTCGCGGCGGGTGTCGAGCTGGGTGATGACGTCGGTGAGCAGGCGCTGGGTCTCGGGGTCGGCGTTGATGATCAGCGCGTTGGCGCCGGGATAGCGCACGATCACCGGACGCTTGCCGGGGATGCCGCCGATGACCTGGGTGCCCGCGGCGGCGGGGTCGGCTGCCGCGGCCGCGGCCGCCAGTGCGCCGGCCGGATCACCGGGCGACGCGGCGCCTGCCGGCGCCTGTCCGATCAGCTGCTGCAGCACCGGCAGCATCTGCTCGGCGTCGGCATGCTGCAGCTTGATCACGCGCACGTCGCCGCTGCGCTCGGCGCGGCGGTCGAGCTCGAGCACGGTCTGGACCACGCGCTGCACCAGGGTGGGGTCGCCACGGACGATGATCGAGTTGCTGCTGTCGACCGGCAGCACCGACAGCACGCCGCCGACGGCGTCGCCGCGGTTGCCGTACAGCGCGTTGACGGTGGCCGCGATCTCGCGCGCGGAGCTGTTGCGCAGGGTCACGGTGTCGATGCCGGCGCGGTCGGTGTCCATCTGCGCCACCAGCCCGCGCAGCCGGCGCAGGTTGTCGGCGTAATCGGCGACCAGCACGCTGTTGCCCTGCGGCGTCGCCAGCACCACGCCGCCGCGGCCCACCAGCGGCTTCAGCGTGTCGGCGGCGACCCGGGCGTCGATATTGCGCAGCGGGAACACCTGGGTCGCGAAGCCCAGCGAGCTGCCGCCGAAGGTCCCCGGCTGCTGCGCCGCGGTGTCGTCGGGCACCACGCGGTAGGCGCCGGCGCCGGCGGGCACGGCGACCAGACCGTTGGCGCGCAGCACCGCCAGCAGCACGCCGAGCAACTCGGCGTCGTCCGCGTCACGGTCGCGCGACAGCGTCACCGTACCCTGCACGCGCGGATCGATGAGGAAGGTGGTGCCGGTGGCGCGCGCGACGTCGGCGATGAACGCGCGGATGTCGGCATTCTGCAGGTTCAGCCCCGGCGGGGCGTCCTGCGCGCGCAGCGTCGGCGCCGGCGGCAGCAGCAGCGCCAGGCCGATGCAGGCGGCGATCAACTGCCGCGTCATCGCGCGGGCGCCTGGACGGTGGTGGTCAGGGTCTCGGTGCCGCGACGGTAGGCAATGGTGATCGCCGTCGCCGCGGCCAGGTCCTCGGCCAGCGTGCTGTAGCGCTCCGGCGTCAGCGGCTGGCCATTGACCGCCAGCAGCACGTCACCAGCGGCGAGTCCGGCCTGTCGCAGCAGCGCGCCGTCGCCGCGCGGGATCAGGGTGTAGCCGGTGACGCGGTCGCCCTCGAGCAGGGGCTGCAGGCCGGCCTGCGCCAGCAGCCGTGCGGGATCGATCGTCAGATCTGCCGGCGCGACCGCCGCCGCGGGCAGTCCGCGGGGCAGGGTGCCGGCAACCGCGGGCACGGCAGCGTCACCAAACCCGAGCCGCTGCTGCCCACCGCCAGCGGACAGCATCACGTGGTCCGCCGCGACCGCCACCAGCAGCACACCCGGACGCACGCTGTCGCCGACGCGATAGACCTGCTGTGCGCTGTCGGCGTCGGCCAGGATCGCCGCGCTGCCCCGGGCATCGCCACGGAGGCCGAACAGCACCAGCCCCGCGGTGTTGGCATCTGCGGAAGGCCCGGCGATTCCGGGGAAGAATGGATCGAACGTCGACCGGGTTGTCGCTGCCGCGAGCGACGGCGTGGCGTCCACGGGCAGCGCACCGATCGGCGCCGGCGTCAGCACCACCATCCACGTCAGACGCACGGCCTGCAGCGAGAGCAGCAGGGCGAGCAGCCACAGGGCGAGCCGCGGCAGCGACCGGTGCCAATCGGATACGGCAGCCGCACGCGCGCGGCGTGACAGCGTGATCGGGGAAGGCAGACTCATGCGCACGACGGGCGACCGATCCGGGTAGGGCTGCAGCGGTGCGCCAAGGATGAGACGGATTTATGACCGCAATGCTTCAAGATGCGGTCGACTGTCATGAAGCGCAGTGGCCATGAGGGCGCGCCGGCAAAAAAAGCCCGGCGCGGAAGCCGGCCGGGCGTATGGCGGAGTCGGGGAGCGCGCGGATCGAGCGCTCCCCGACCGGTCAGAACGAAGCGCTGAGGGTGAGCTGCAGGCTACGGCCGATGTCGTAGCGGTTGATGTCCACGCGCCCACCGCCGAGCTCCTGGTACTCCTGGTACTCGGTGTCGAGCAGGTTGCGCGCTTCCAGACCCAGCGTGACCTCGGTGGTGCCGAAGTCGACGCCCTTGCGCACGACCAGGTCGAGCAGGGTGCCGGGTTCCTGGATGAAGTCCGGCTGTCCGGCACGGCCGCGCGCGGAGATCCGCTCTCCGACGTACGTGGCCACGAGCGTCGCCTGCGTGCGGCTGCTGGCGTCCTCGATCCCCAACTGGAGGTTCGCGATGTGCTCGGACTGCCCCTGCAGCTGGCTGCCGTCACGCACGAAGAGCCTCGCGTCCTGGGGCGCGCCGTTGAATCCCAGCGGGATCACGGTGTCGCCATCCTCCACCTTCACCTCGGATTTGGAGTAGGTGTAGTTGCCGGCGAGGTACAGGCGCTTGTCGCCCCACCACGCGGCCTCGATCGGCAGGTCCAGGTACTTCTTGGCGTCGATCTCGGCGCCGTACAGCGTCGCCCGTGGCGCGTTGATGTAGGACTGCTGGATGCCGCCACCGGTCTCGTTGACCAGCGACTCGACCGGGCGGTCGATGTCCTTGTAGAACGCTCCTACGGTAAACGACTCACCGGAGCCGAAGAACCATTCGTAGCGGGCGTCGAAATTCTTCAGCTCGCTGTCGACCAGGAACGGGTTGCCAATGAACAGGCGGTCGTTCTCGGTATCGAAATACTGCTGCGGCGCCAGCTCGCGGAACTGCGGACGTCCGAGGGTCTTGGAGGCGCCGAAGCGGATCTGCTGGTTGTCGGCGAAGTTCCAGGTGACGGTCGCTGCCGGCAGCACGTAGTCGTTCCTGATCGGGTCGGCGCCCTGGACGCGGGCGCCCGTGAAGATATCGAACGGGTGCACCGCCTGGGTCGCGTCCTCGAAGCGCACGCCCACGGTGGCACGCACCAGCGGCACGATTTCCGCCTCGGCCTGCAGGTACGCCGCGGCCACCTTCAGCGTCGCATCGTAGGCCGCGGCGCCATCGCCACCGGTGGTCTCGCGCAGGGTCAGCAGGCCCTGGTCGATGTTGAAGTCCGACAGCAGGAAGTCGACGCGCTCGCGCCGGACGTTTTCCGGCAGCGGGCCGTTGAGCGCAAGGAACCGGAACTCGCGCGATGTCGCGGTGCGGTCGTTGTCGGAGTACGCCAGGCCCCCGGAGACGGTGACGTCGCGCTCGATCGGCAGTCGCCAGCCGACGTCGACGCCGCCGCTGGTGACGCTGTCCTCGACCTGGCTGAAGCGGGTGTAGTTCTGCTCCTGCGCGGCGTCGTGGACGAAGCGGCCATCGATCCGGCGGTAGCGGATGCCCTTCTCGTACGGCGCGTCGCGACGCGCGCGTGAATACGCGCCGCGCCAGTCGATCTTCAGGTCCTTGTACTCGCCGAATGCGTGCGAGCCATTGAGCTGGTGGCTGAACAGGTCGCGCTCGAACCACTCGGTGAAGTCGTCGCGCACGAAGGCGCCGGCGAGCTCATCGTTGCCCTCGCGGCTGCGCGCCTCCTTGGTGGTGTCGTGGACGTAGATCGTGGTCAGGCCGACCTTGTGGTCGCCCCACTCGGCGCCGGTGCCGAGCAGCACGTTGACCTTGGCGTCGTTCTGGGTCGAGATGAAGTCGTAGTCAGTGCGGACCTCGATCGCGTCGCCCTGCACCAGGCCTTCCTGCTGCGAGCCGATACGGGTGCGGTACTTGTTGTCGAAGCCCGCGACCGCCACGAAGCCGAGCTTGCCCCACTCCATGTCCATCGAGGTGCCGGCGCTGCCGCCGATGCTGAAATCCGGGTTGACGCTGTCGGTGACCTGGATGAGATTAAGCGGCGCGTTGACGAAGCTGCGGCCGATGCGCTTGAGCTCGACGTCGCTGAACGTGCCGGCGTCGATGCGACGTCCGGTGGCGAGCCCGGCGCGCAGGTCGGCCTGCTGCTTGCGGGTGCCGTCGTCGTAGCCGAAGTAGTCGGTGTCGGAGCCGAAGTAGGTCAGTCCGTCGCGGCCGGTGGTCTCGGAGTTGCCGCCGGTGCCGATGGACAGCGTGAGGAAGGGCTCGTCCGGGGTCACGATGGACTGCAGGTCGATCACCCCGCCGCCGAACTCACCCGGGTACTTCGCCGAGTAGGTCTTCTGCACGGTGATGCTCTCGAGCACGCTGCTCGGGAACAGGTCCAGCGGTACCACGCGCTGCAGCGGCTCGGGGCTGGGCAGCGGCGATCCGTTGAGCAGGGCCGAGGAATAGCGCTCGCCGAGGCCGCGGACATAGACGAACTTGCCCTGAGAGATGCTGAGCCCGGTGACGCGACCGAGCGCCTCGGCGGCGTCGCCGTCGCCGGTGCGCTGGAAGTCCTCGCGGGTGACGAACGACGCGACCTCGGAGGTCTGCTGCATCGGTTCGGGGATGAACTCGCCGCGCACGATCACCGCGTCCAGCTGGGTGGCGTCGTCGGCGGGCGGGGTGGGGGTCTGGGGCGTGACGGTCTGCGCCATCGCGCCGTGGGCGGCCAGCAGGCCGCCGATGGCGAGGAATAGGCCGCTGCGGAGCGGAGTCCTGCGGGTGGTGCGGGTCATGGAGGTGGCCTTGTCGGGATGCGGCGGTCGGCGCCAGTGGCGCCCTGGTGGCGGATCTCGGGGCCGCGGCCTGTGCCGCGACCCCGAAGGGACGTCATCCAGCGATCAGCACGGGGTCGCCGCGGTCAGGCCGCAGGTCCAGCCCTGCCACCAGGTGTCGCTCGCGTTGCGCACGCCGCCGATGTAGTTCACCTGCGTGAAGAACGGGCTGATCGCCGCAATGTTGGCGAACGCCGGGACCGCCGACTCGTTGGCGCCGTTGATGAAGCCCGCGGTCAGCGTCGAGACACCATTGACCGTGTTGTTGGTGCCGGCGTTGAACAGCGTCGCGGCCTGGTTGTTGGCGTCATCGTCGAAGGCGATCGGGCACGAGAAGAACACCGATTCGAAGCGGCCGGTGGTGGTGGCATCGTCGACGTCGAGGCAGGAAGCGCCCGGCCCGGTGCCGCCCGCGGGGCGGGTGACCACGGTGTTGACGAAGGTGCTGTTGGTGCCGGAGTTCATGACGATGCCGGCGCCGCCGCCGGCCCGGCCGACGTAGGTGATGTTGGCGAACTTGGGCCGTGACGGCAGCACCGTCTGCTGGCCGACGGAGCTCATCTCGTTCATGCGGTCACCGCCGCCTGCACGCTGCATGACGATGCCGAACTGCACTGCGCCCTGGAAGCCAGTGTCGGTGTCGAAGGTGTCATCGTCGTTGCCGGTACCCACCAGGTACTTCGCGTTGACGGTGCCGCCGAACCACTCGAAGCCGTCATCGGAGCTGTTGTGCACCTGCACGTACTCGAACACGGTGCCGCTGCCGAGCCCAGCCAGGGTGATGCCGTTCAGCTCGACGTTGGGCAGGACCTGGAAGCCGGAGTGCTGCACGCGCATGTAGCGATAGCGGCCACTGTTGTCGGTGGCCGAATTGCCGCCGTAGAACGCGTTGGTGCCCTCGACCTGCGCCTGACACGCGGCCGTGCCCGGGGCGATGTTGACGGTGGGGCAGGCGCTGATCGGCGCGCGGCCCAGCAGCACCACGCCGCCCCACTGGCCGATGGAATCGATGTTGGTCAAGCCGCGGATGCTGTCCGCGCTGGTGAACACGATTGGCTGCGTCGCGGTGCCGTCGGCGATCATCTGCGAACCGCGGTTGACGACGATGAAGTCGTTGCCGGACGCGCCAAACAGGCGCACGCCGGGCTCGATGGTGAGCGTGCCCGAGGCGGTGCCGACGGCCGGGGCCTGCGCGTCGCCGCCGCGGTCCTGGCCGACGTTGACGCGGCCGGAGATCGAGTACACGGTCAACGAACGGTTGGGGACCAGCAGGCTGCCAATGATGTCGGACGGCAGGCGGCACACGCGCAGGGTGTTGTTGGCTTCCAGGCCGCCGTTGACGAAGCCGGTGGGGCAGTCGGCGGGCGGACCGACGGTCGGCGGCGGCGGTGGCGGGGTGGTCGGCGGCGGCGCGGTCGGCGGCGGCGGCGGTGCGAAGCCACCCTCGCCCGGCGAAGCGACGCGGTCGGCACCGCCACCGCAGGCGCTCAGTGCCATCACGGCGCCGAAGGTCATCAGCAGGGACTTGGAACTGTTGCGCATGGACATCGGGGGTCTCCGGTCGAAAGGGTGGTGGGCTGCGCGAGAAAAGGGCCGCTCCCGCGTGCGCCGATGGCGGCGACACGGATCGGCGGCTCCCCGACGCGTTGTTGGGAAAACGTTATAGGGTCGATGTGTGACAGCTTTCTTGCGGTTTCCGAACTGTCTGTCGCCAAGAGGTGCAGGCCGATCTGCGGGCCAGGCTGGCAGTGGCCGATGGCCGCCGAGCGATGTGGCTTGTCACACGATTGACACGAACTACGCGCCTAGTCGCGCGATGGATCACGACCATGAGCAAGAACCGGATGCGCTCCCGTCGGTCGACGTGGAGGCTGCGAGCTGGATCGTCGGTGAGGTGCGCGGCGGCGCGCAGCCTGACGACGTGATCGACGCCATGTGCGCCCGCGGCTGGCAGCGAGAGGCGGCGATGGACGCGGTAGAGGAGACGGTGCGCGCGTATCTCGCCGAGCATGCCCGCAACCATGGCCTGCCGGAATCGCGGCGCGTCCCGGCGCCAACCGCTCCCAACGGCCCGGCGCTGCTGCCGACTCCCGACCGCGAGGTGCAGGTGCTGGCGCAGATGCGCCATCCGCATGTCGTGGTCTTCGGCGGCCTGCTGTCGGCTGCGGAGTGCGATGCACTGGTGGCGATGGGTCGGGAGCGGATCACGCGGTCGCCGACATTCAACCCCGACACCGGCGCCGACGAACCGCACGACGCGCGGACCAGCGAGGGCATGTTCTTCGATCGCGGCGAGAACGCCCTTTGCGCGGCGATCGAGTCGCGGATCGCGGCGCTGCTCGACTGGCCGCTGGACCACGGCGAAGGCCTGCAGCTGCTGCGCTACGGGGTGGGTGCGCAGTACAAGCCGCACCACGACTATTTCGACCCCGCGCGTCCCGGCGCACACGTGGCGCTGTCGCGCGGTGGCCAGCGCGTTGCCTCGCTGGTGATGTACCTCAACACGCCCGAGAGCGGCGGCGCGACCACGTTCCCGGACGTGCAGTTTGAGGTCGCGCCGGTGAAGGGCAACGCGGTGTTCTTCAGCTACGACCGCCCGCACGAGATGACCCGGACGCTGCACGGCGGCGCGCCGGTCTTGGCAGGCGAGAAGTGGGTGGCGACCAAATGGCTACGCGAGGCGCCGCACGTCTGAGGCGTGGGACCGATGACGCCGGGGGCGGTGCCAGGTTCGATGGCGCTGGCGTCCCCGCTGCGCTTGCCGTCGCGGTTGCAAGAGCCGTTGATGCGGTCACTGCATCCGGTCGCCGCTGCCTGCCTGAGCCTTGCCGATCGACAATACTTCGATATTTCGATTAACATCGAATCATGAAGCCCGATCTTGCCGTTGCCCGCCTGTCCGCACTGGCCCAGCCGTCCCGCCTCGCGGTGTTCCGGTTCCTCGTCCAGGCCGGGCCGGACGGTGCCTGCCCGGCGGACATCGCCGCGCGTCTCGACCTGGGCGCATCGACGCTGTCGTTCCACCTCAAGGCGCTGGCCCACGCCGGCCTGATCGTCGCCGAGCCGGCAGGTCGCAGCATCGTGTACCGCGCCGCATTCGACGCCATGCGCGGGCTGGTCGACTACCTCACCGAGAACTGCTGCGGCGGCGCCGCCGCGGCCTGCGCGCCACGTCTACCGACACGGCGCGAGCGCCTGTCATCCATGCAGAGCACCCGTCCATGAACGCATCCGTCGACATCGTGATCTATCACAACCCCGCGTGCGGCACGTCGCGCAACGTGCTGGCGATGATCCGCAACGCGGGCATCGAACCACATGTCGTGGAGTACCTGGCGTCGCCGCCGTCACGGGCACTGCTGGCATCGCTGGTGGCGCGCATGGGTATCGCGCCGCGGGAGCTGCTGCGAGAAAAAGGCACGCCGTATGCCGAGCTTGGACTCGACGACCCGGCACTCGACGACGACGCGCTGCTCGACGCCATGGCGGCTACGCCGCTGCTGATCAACCGGCCGATCGTCGTGTCGCCCGTGCGCGTCGCTCTGTGCCGGCCGTCCGAACGCGTGCTGGACCTGTTGCCAGCGCCGCAGCGGGGCGCGTTCGCGAAGGAGGACGGCGAGCGGGTGGTCGACGCCGACGGCCGGCGGATCGACTGAGGTGGCTGCCGGAGCTCCGACTGTCGCCACGGCGCCGCGCCGGCTGTCGTTCCTCGACCGCTACCTGACGCTGTGGATCTTCGCCGCGATGGCGGTCGGCGTGGCGCTCGGCACGAACATCGACGGCTTTCCGCAGGCGGTCGAATCGCTGTCGGTGGGCGGGACCAACCTGCCGATCGCAATCGGCCTGGTGGTGATGATGTATCCGCCGCTGGCACGCGTGCGCTACGAAGCACTGCCTCGGGTGTTCGCGGACCGGCGCGTGCTGCTGCTGTCGCTGCTGCAGAACTGGGTGATCGGGCCGGTGCTGATGTTCTCGCTGGCGGTGCTGTTCCTGCGCGACCAGCCAGAGTACATGACCGGGCTGATCCTGATCGGGCTGGCGCGCTGCATCGCGATGGTGCTGGTCTGGAACCAGCTCGCGCGCGGCGACAGCGAGTACGTCGCCGGGCTGGTCGCGTTCAACTCGATCTTCCAGATCCTGTTCTTCGGCGCGTACGCGTGGTTCTTCCTGTCGTTCCTGCCGCCGCTGTTCGGGCTGGCCGGCAGCGTGGTCGACGTCGGGTTCTGGACCATCACCCGCGCGGTGCTGCTGTATCTCGGTGTTCCGTTCCTGGCCGGCTACCTGACGCGGCGCATCCTGCGCGCGCGCCGCGGCGACGCCTGGTACACGCAGGTGTTCCTGCCAAGGATCTCGCCGCTGACGCTGGTCGCGCTGCTGTTCACCATCGCGGCCATGTTCAGCCTGAAGGGCGCCGACGTGCTGCGGCTGCCGCTGGACGCGCTGCGCATCGCGCTGCCGTTGGCCATCTACTTCGTGGTGATGTTCGTCGTCAGTTTCGCGATGGGGCGCTGGGCGCGTGCAGGCTACCCGCGCACGACCGCGCTGGCGTTCACGGCGGCCAGCAACAACTTCGAGCTGGCGATCGCGGTGGCGATCGCGGCGTTCGGGCTGGCATCGCCGGTGGCGTTCGCGACTGTGATCGGGCCGCTGGTGGAGGTGCCGGTGCTGATCGCGCTGGTGCACGTGGCACTGTGGCTGGGAAGGCGGTACTTCCCTGATGGCATCGATGCCGACGGCACCGTCCCGGGCGATGCGGCAGCGCCGGAGTCGGCCCGCGGGGCAGGGACGTGAGCGGTGCCGACCCCGACGCCGATACGGCCGCCGCCGCAGACATCGCGCGCGAAGCACCTTTCAAGCGCCTGCGCACGCTGTCGGATCCCGACCATCTGCCCGCGCTGGACCGCGCCTGCATCGCGGGCGACCTCCTGCACGCGGGCGAAGGCCACCCGCCGCGCATCCTGTTGCTGTACGGCTCGTTGCGCGAGCGTTCGTATTCGCGCCTGGTGGTCGAGGAAGCGGCGCGCCTGCTGCGGCTGATGGGCGCCGAACCGCGCATCTTCGATCCGTCCGACCTGCCGCTGCCTGACCAGGTGGCCGGAGACGACCATCCCGCTGTGGCCGAGCTGCGCGCGCTGTCGCTGTGGTCGGAGGGGCAGGTGTGGTGCAGCCCGGAGCGGCATGGCCAGGTCAGCGCCGTGCTCAAGGCGCAGGTGGACCACCTGCCGCTGGAGCACCGGGGCGTGCGCCCGACGCAGGGCCGCACGCTGGCGGTGATGCAGGTGTCGGGCGGCTCGCAGTCGTTCAACGCGGTCAACACACTGCGCCTGCTCGGCCGCTGGATGCGCATGGTGAACATCCCCAACCAGTCGAGCGTGGCCAAGGCATGGCAGGAATTCGACCAGGCGGGGCGGATGCGGCCTTCGCCGTACTACGACCGGATCGTCGACGTCATGGAAGAGCTGGTCCGCTTCACGCGGCTGCTGCGTCCGCACGCGCAGCAGCTGATCGCGCGCTACTCCGAGCGTCGGGCGGTGGCGATGGCCGACGTCACCGTAGCGGAGGCCACGGCACGCGCCACGACGCATTGAGGGTGTGCTGATGGTCGCAATAGGGCCGTTCGTCTGTAACTGGACCCCGCACGTCGGCTGCAGGGGTCGATGTCATACGCCTGTAACCCAAGCAGTTTCTGCAGGGAGTGTCATGCGGCTGTCATTCCCTTGTGCTAGCCACCGGAGTCCGCCATGCGCCTTTCCCTCATCGCCGCCACCATGGTCGTCGCGCTCGCTTCTGCGGCCGCGTCGGCCTCGCCGGCGCAGCGCGTCTACACCTTCGCCATCTCGCTCGACGGGGATGGCCGCCTGCAGACCCTCTCGCCGCACGGCTTCACGCCGGACGACACCAGCCGCGCGCTCGAGCAGGACGTCCGCGGCTGGGTGTTCGCCGGTCGCGCCCCGGGCGCCGCGCCCGTCGCCCGCACGAGCTACCTGCGCGTCGTCGTCGACGACCTCGACGGCGTCGTGTCGGCGACCACCGGCCCCGCGCCCGCGCAGCTCGGCATGCCGGAGTACCCGGTCCGTGACCAGTTGGCCAGCCGGCACGGGACCGTGGTGCTGCGGCTGGCGATCGCGGCGGATGGCAGCGTCGGCGCCGCGGAGGTCCACGATGTCCACGGCAGCGTGTCGCGGCCGATGGCGGCGGCGGCGATGCGCGCGGCCCGCGACTGGTCGTTCTCGCCGGAGACCATCGGCGGTCAGGCGGTGGCGGCCACGATGCTGTGGCCGGTGTGCTACCTCGGTCCGCAGGCCGATACCGGCGACTGCGCCTGGACCGGTCCGGACGCGCAGCGCTTCTCCAGCCAGACCGTGCTCGCGATCGAACCTGCCGTCCGCCTGACCAGGCCGCTGGCGCTCGGCGACCGCTGAGGCGCGTCCGCGAGACGCCTGGCGATCAGCCCGGCGTCTTGTCGCGGTAGAGGCAGAGGTCGCGCAGCACGCAGTCGGGGCAATCGGGGCGCCGCGCCTTGCACACGTAGCGTCCGTGCAGGATCAGCCAGTGGTGGGCGTTGAGGCGGAATCGCGCTGGCACCACGCGCAGCAGGCGGTCCTCGACCGCGCGGACATCATGGCCGGGCGCGAGGCCGGTACGGTTGGCGACCCGGAAGATGTGGGTGTCGACCGCAATGGTCGCCTCACCGAACGCGGTGTTGAGCACGACGTTGGCGGTCTTGCGGCCGACGCCAGGCAGCGCTTGCAGCGCGTCGCGGTCGCGCGGCACTTCCCCGCAGTGCAGGTCCAGCAGCTGCTGCGATAGCGCCACCACGTTGGCGGCCTTGGCGTTGTACAGGCCGATGGTGGCGATCAGCGGCTTCACGCCGTCCACGCCCAGCGCCACCGTCGCCTGCGGCGTGGCCGCCTCATGGAACAGCCGCCGCGTGGCGCGGTTGACGCCGACGTCCGTCGACTGGGCGGACAGCACGACGGCGACCAGCAGCTGGAAGGGGGTGTGGTAGACGAGTTCGGTCACCGGACGCGGATTGCCTGCCTGCAGGCGTGCGAACAACGCCTCCACCTCGACCGGACGCAGGATCCGGCGACGCACGCTGCGTTCGGGGTTCGGGTCGGGCGCGCGCGGCCCGTTCACGTCAGGCCCGCTGCGCGGGCCTTGGCGCGTGCGAGTGCCGCAGCGGCTGCGGGCGGGAGCGTCGGCGACGCCATGGCCGCTTGCGACCCCCCGGTCGCGGGCTGCCCGCCGTCCGCCGGTGCGTCCGAGGAATCCAAGGCCGGCGGCATCGGCTGGCCTCGCCGCTGCGCCCGGGCGGTCTCGCGCCGGAGCAACCGCGCCGCACGCGCGCGATAGCGGTCGCGCGCCGCCCAAGCCTGTTGCAGTCTGTATCGTGCGTCGGCGACCGCTGCCATCGCCGCTGCTTCCGCATCGGCTGGCTGGATCGATGACGCGGTGGATGCTGGGGTGGCGGCCGGGAACCGCATCAGCCCGGCCGCGAGGGCGCCGTCGACGTCATCGACCGCCAGCAGACGCTGCAGCTGCGCGCACCACGCGGCGTACGCGTCTGCTGAAAGTGCCACCGGCGGCGTGTCGCCCGCCGTCACCGGTTGGCGAACACCGGCTTGCGGCGGGCCAGGAAGGCTGACATCCCCTCGCGCGCATCCTCTGTCGAGAACACCAGCCCGAACTGCGCGCTCTCGTACTCCAGCGCGTCGTCGAGCGGCAGTCCGGCGCCGACCTGGATCGCATCGAGGATGCCGCGCATCGCCAGCGGCGCCTGGGCCGCAAGCTGGGCGGCGAGCGCCAGCGTGGCCTCGCGCAGCTCGGCCGCAGGCACCACGCGGTTGACGATCCCCAACGCCAGTGCACGCTGCGCATCGACCGGCGCGCCGAGCAGCGTGAGCTCGAGCGCGGCGGCGCGGCCGGCCAGCCGCAGCAGGCGCTGGCTGCCGCCGAAACCGGGCACCAGCCCCAGCGTCACCTCGGGCAGCCCGAGTTTCGCGCCATCGGCGGCGATCCGCAGATGGCAGCACATCGCGAGCTCCAGGCCGCCGCCCAACGCGAAGCCGTTGATCATGGCGATGACCGGCTTGGGCATGCGTTCGATGCGCCGCATCATGCGCTGTCCGAGCAGCGAGAAGTCGCGCGCGCGGGCAGGCGACAGGGCCGCCATCCCGGCGATGTCGGCACCTGCCACGAAGGCTTTTGGTCCGCTGCCTGTCAACACCAAGACGCGGACGCCGTCGTGGTCGGCAGCAGCGTCGAAGGCGGAATGCAGCGAACGCAACGTCGCTTCGTCGAGCGCGTTCAGCTTGTCAGGACGATCGACGGACACCAGGCGGATGCCGTCGAGGTCCTCGATCAGCAGGTGTGGGAAGGTCATGCGAGGTGCCTCCGGCGGCAGGAATCAACGGCGGGAACTCCGGCCCCGGTACAGGGTCGGAGATGCTGTCGTCAGTGGCGGTTAAGCCCGGCGGCCGGTATCCTACCGCGTCCTCCCGGAGCGCCCCAGCCGGCCCCGGATGCGTGACGGACCCCACGGACCACCCCACGGACCCATCTTGGAGAGTCACCGAATGAAGTTGCGTTTGCTTGCCGCCGCCGTTGCGGCGCTGACCCTGTCCGCCGGTGTCGCCATGGCGCAGGACATGACATCCGAGAAGGGCAAGCTGAGCTATGCGCTCGGCTACGACCTGGGCCGCAACCTGGCCGACAGCGGCGAGGCGATCGACGTCGCGACCGTGGTCAAGGCGGTCCAGGACGGCTATGGCAAGCGGGAGCCGGGCGTGCCCGTCGACCAGCTGCGGGTCGCGGTGGAGAACATGCAGAAGCGCCAGCAGGCGAAGATGCAGGCCGAGTTCACCCGCCTGGCAAGTGAGAACAAGACCCAGAGCGATGCTTTCCTGGCCCAGAACCGCGGCAAGAGCGGCGTGCAGACGCTGCCGAGCGGCGTGCAGTATCGCATCGTCCAGACCGGCACCGGCGCCAAGCCGAGCCAGGCCAGCGACGTCCAGCTGCAGTACAAGGGCACGCTGCCCGACGGCACCGTGCTGGTCGACACCAGCCAGGCGCAGCAGGGCCAGCCCGCCGGCCCGGTGAGCCTGAAGGTGAGCCAGATCCCGCTGGTCGGCCTGCGCGAGGCGCTCACGCAGATGCCTGCCGGCTCGCGCTGGGAAGTGGTGCTGCCTGGCGACAAGGCCTATGGCAGCACGATGGAAGCCGGCCGGATGGCCAACCAGGCGGTGGTGTTCGACGTCACGCTGGTCAGCGTCCGGTAGCCCCGCGACGGCGCGTTCCGCGCGGTCGTCCCGCCCGCGGCGCCGCCGTCGGGCGCGCCGGAGGATCGATCGTGCCGGCCCACGCCGGCGCGATTTTTTTTGCCCGCGCGTCCCGCCCGTTCTTCCGAGGAGTACGCAATGACGCAACTGCTGCCGCCGATGCTGAGTCCGTGCATCGGCGTGTGCACGCTGGACGCGGCGGGCATGTGCCACGGCTGCTTCCGCACGTCGGGGGAGATTGCGACGTGGACGACGCTGTCCGATGCCGAGCGCGTGCACGCGATGGACGTGGTGCTGCCCGCGCGCGAGGCGCGGCTGGAGTGACACCAGGCGCCTGCGGGCCGCTGATACCGGGGCTGCGCGAGGCGTTGCACGCGCTGGACCGCGTGCCCGCGGGAGCGGCATGGAACGCTGCCGAGCTCGAGGGGCTGCTGGACGAGGGAAGCGGCACGCGCGACGCGGCGGTGCTGGTGCCGCTGGTCCGCCGCGGCGACATCCACGTGCTGCTGACCCGGCGGACCGACGGCCTGCGTCAACACGGCGGCCAGGTCAGCTTCCCCGGTGGTCGCATCGACGCGGGCGACGCGGGGCCCACCGAAGCCGCGCTGCGCGAGGCGCGGGAGGAAATCGGGCTCGAGGCCAACGACGCCCGTCCGCTGGGATTCCTCGACCCGCTGCATACCATCACCGGCTTCAGGGTGCTGCCGGTGGTCGCGTGGATCTCGCCGGCATTCCAGCCACAGCCGCAGCCGGGCGAAGTGGCCGCAGTGTTCGAGTTGCCACTGGCCTGGCTGATGGCGCCGGAGAACCTGCTGCGGACCGCGATCGACATTGGTGGCCGTCGGCGCCACGTGCTCGAGTTCCGCCGCCACGCCGCCGCGCCGACCCAGCGCATCTGGGGCGCGACCGCGTCGATCCTGTTCAACCTGCGCGAGCGCATCGCGGGGATCGCATGAGCAGCGCCGACCTCGCCGCGCTGGTGTCGCCGGCATGGCTGCGCGGTCGGATTGCCGATCGCGACGCCGGGCTCGTGCTGATCGATGCGCGCCACGCGCTGGCGGACCCGGCGCGCGGCGCCGCGGCGCATGCGCAGGCGCGCATCCCCGGCGCGCTGCACGCGCACCTGGATGACGACCTGTCCGGTCCGGCGTCGCCCGGTGCGGGGC
>PPFU01012824.1_pt1 | contig 37348 bp, 34 predicted proteins | sample 1535991 | NCBI WGS metagenome assembly PPFU01 (sample SAMN04901290, study PRJNA319586) | Hypolithon metagenome, whole genome shotgun sequencing project. | isolation source: Antarctic Hypolithon | place: Antarctica: Miers Valley | collected 2014
GTGATGACCGGGGTGTCCCGGCATCACGCGCGCCTTGCATAGTCGAGTTTCCCTGTGGCGCTGCTACTCTACAAAATCTACAGCCCCGCTCGAAATCTCGTAGTAGGCACCGATGACGGCGATGGTGCCGGCGGCCTCGGCTTCGGCTATGACAGGATTGCGGCGAAGCTCTGCTACCTGCGCGCGCACGTTACGGATAACAGCTTCTCGGGTAAACGCCTTGCTGTCATGGAGCGGGGGGATGTTGCTGACGTGGGGCGTGATCAGATCAAGCAGGTACCGGACGTTTTCGGGCTCGCGCGCCTGCGCGTCCATAGGGAGCAGCGCTGCTTTGACCGCGCCACAGCCTTCGTGGCCCATGATGACGACCAGCTGTGAGTTGAGGTGTTTGACGGCATATTCGATCGAACCCGCAGCCGCGGGAACGACGACGTTGCCCGCTACGCGAACCACGAACATGTCGCCGAGGCCCTGGTCGAAGACGAGTTCGATGGGCACGCGGCTGTCGGAGCAGCCCAGCACGACGGCGAAAGGGCTCTGAGACAGTATCTGGGCGCGCCGCTGGAAGGCGTTGAGTTCGGGACGGGTGGCGTTTCCGGAAAAGAAACGATTGTTGCCCTCGCGGAGCAGCTGCAATGCCTCGACAGGTGACTCGGCCGGAGCTTTATCGGTGGCGGCGGCTTCCTGTACCGTCATCACCTTGATGCCTTGCTGGGCCGTTACGGGTATAGCGAGAAAGAGGAAGGCGACAAGTGCTATCGGTGCAGCGACAGCGTGGGCAAATAAGTGAATCGAGTGCATAGGGGTGGATAGAGATGGTTCATAGGTCAAGGTACCCGACCCGGCATCCCCAGGGCTGTTCCACAATGTGAAGCGGTTTTACTACTCCCTTCCAATTGCGTATGAGCGTGCCGACGGCTGCCACGAAATCCCCTCACGCGCTCAGCTTTTCGTGCAGCAGCTCGCGGACGCGCCGCGGGTCGGCGCTGCCCTCGAAGCGGCGCATGACCTGGCCTACGAAAAACCCCATTAACTTTGGTTCACCCTCCCGGTACCGCGCGGCTTCTGCGGGATGGTCGGTCACCACGGACGTGATCACGGGCAGTAGCGCGTCGTTGTCTGACACCTGCAGCAGGTTGAGCTGCGCGGCAAGCGCGGCTGGAGCGGCATCGGCGGCGAGCAGGGCGTCGAACAGCGTCTGCAAGCCGGACGACGAGATCCGGTCTGACACCCGGAGCGCGATAACTTCTGCGAGGATAGCCGGGGCGAGGGGAAAAGCGCGCGCAGTAAGGCCCTGTTCGCCAAGCACGCGCAGCACCTGCGTCATGACGACGTTCGAAACGGCCTTCGCCTGGTCGGTATCGCCGAGCGCATCGAGCGTCGCCTCGAAATAGTCGGCCAGTTCGCGGTCGTCGGTGAGAACACCCGCGTCGTAGTCCGGCAGGCCGAGCACACTTGTGTAGCGTGCGCGGCGCGCTTCGGGCAGTTCAGGCACACTGCTGCGGGCTTCGTCCAGCAGGGCACTGGTAACGACGATGGGCACGAGGTCCGGGTCGGGGAAATAGCGGTAGTCGTGGGCTTCTTCCTTGCCGCGCATAGAACGTGTCTCGCCGCGACCCGCGTCCCAGAGCCGCGTCTCTTGCACGATGCTGCCCGAGTTGTCGAGTATTTGCCGCTGCCGGTGGATCTCGAAGGCAAGCGCCCGCTCGACGTTGCGGATCGAATTGAGGTTTTTGATCTCAGCCTTTGTGCCCAGCGTGTCCACGCCTTCGGGACGCAGCGAGATGTTGGCGTCGCACCGGAGCGAGCCTTCTTCCATGTTGCCGTCGCAGATGCCGAGGTAGCGCACCAGGCGGCGGATCTCTATTAGAAAACGCCCGGCATCCTCGGGGGTACGCAGGTCGGGCTCGGTGACAATCTCGACGAGCGGGGTGCCGCAGCGGTTGAAATCGAGCAGGGTGGCATTGAGGGCGTTGTCGTGCAGGCTCTTGCCCGCGTCCTCTTCGAGATGGATGCGGGTAAGGCGGATAGATTTTCTGCCTCCTGCACCGTCGTCGATGTCAACGTGCCCGCCCGCGCAGATGGGCGTGCTGTACTGCGAAATTTGGTAGCCTTTTGGCAGGTCTGGGTAGAAATAATGCTTGCGGGCGAGGATAGAGCGCGGGGCGATCTCGCAACCGGCAGCCACGCCAAGCCGCACGGCGTACTGCACCGCTTCGCTGTTGAGTACGGGCAGCGTGCCGGGATGCCCGAGCGACACAAAGTCCACCTGTTCATTTGCCTCGTGCCCGAACACGGCAGACTCCGGGCTGAAAATTTTGGCCTGCGTGCTGAGTTGCGCGTGCACCTCCAGCCCGATAACAGCTTCGAAAGTCATGACAGTGGTGAGATTGGGAAGGGGAAAGGTACGTTGGCGAAGATCTCGGGTAAGATGGCCGCGCCGCGCCCCGTGGTCGGGTGCTGGTGCTACCTTCTCCGCGTGCCTTTTTTACTCCACCCCCGTGACACGTTTTATTTACCCGTTGCTGCTACTGGGCCTGTTGCCCGCCTGCACGTCCGACACACCGATCACCGAGCCGGACGCACAAAGCGACCCGTTCGAGATTGTGCTGAGCCAGTTTCCTGCCGAGCCTGGCATACCGCCTGCGCTCGACGGTGACACGCTTCAGATCCGCGTGCAGTATGAGGGCGAGTGCCGCGACCATACCTTTTCGCTTTCTCAACAGGTGCAGCGCGACACCACCCTTCTTGCCGTCCGGCACGATGCCAATGGCGACGCGTGCGAGGCGCAGGTGTACGACGAGATCCGGCTGGGCCTGCCAGACCCGTTGCCGCCGTCAGGGGTGGTGCTGCTCCGTAATCCGCAGGGAGGGGCACCGTTTCTGCTTCGCAGCCGCTGAGAGAAGCTTGTCTCAGCTTTCGAACCGGCGCAGCACCTCGTCAGCGTGCTCGCCCACGTTTGGGCGTTTTATCACATCCACGATCTGGCCCTGCTCGTCTATCAGAAACGTGGTGCGCGATAGGCCAATGCTTTTGCGTCCATACAGCGTTTTTTCGCCCCAAACGCCATACGCGGTGGCAATGGCATGGTCGGCGTCGGCGACGAGGGGGAAGGGCAACTCGTATTTATCCGCAAAGCGTGCGTGGGAGGCAGCCGTGTCACCCGAGACGCCTATTACGGCAACGCCGGCTTGCCGCATCTGTCCGTAACCGTCGCGGAGACTGCATGCCTGCTTGGTGCAGCCGGGTGTGTCGTCCTTGGGGTAGAAATACAGCGCGACCTTTTTACCGAGCAGGTCGGAAAGCGACAGTATATCGCCCGACTGCGTGGGGGCGGAAAAGTCAGGCGCAGGGGTACCGGGAGAAAGAGGCTCCATTTCAGTAGGAGGAATCGTTAATTGGCGGTGGACTGGTCGTTGAGCGCCCAGTCGTACGTGTTGAACGAAAGCTTGTAGCCGCCCCGTTCAAGCGTTTGCCTGATTTCACCGTCGAAGTAAGGTGCCAGGGCTTGCTGCAACGCGGTACGGTTCGGCCCGAAGTCACCCCCGTACCAGTCGAGAATTTTGGAGAGCCGCGCCTCGCCGGGAGCGCTGGGGATCTGGTTTTTGCGCGTATCGCGAAGGAAAATGCGGCCTTGATCCTGGAGCTGCGCGTCGAGGCGGCTGCCTACAAATGCCTCGCGGCGCAGCAGCGGGCACGACACCGCAGCACAGACAAGCGCAAAGTGGATGCGCGGGTCGTCAAACTCTTTGCGGATAATGCCGTGCTCGATATCGTTGAGCGACATCTCGCGTCCGGCAGTGCGGATAAACGTCTGGTCGAATGGGCTATTGGCTTTGGGCACAAACACCTTGAGGCCAAACGGGGCAAACGGCACCAGGTCGGTGATGCTTTTCGTGGGGTAATTGTCGACGATAAGCTTGAGCGTGTTAGCGTTGTAGACGTTAATCCAGAAGGCAAGCTGCGCGTCTGCCGGCAGATTCTCCGGGCTGATACCTGCCAGCATCTCAAGGTAGGGGGTGAGAACGCGGCGCTCTTTGAGACCGCTGTAATCCACCATCCCGGATTCGTCTACATAGGATTCGAGGATCGCGTCAAAGGTGGTATGATCAACAGATGTGGGTGCGGATACCTGCGCGGGGGCGTCTACCTTGTTGAGACGGATGTTGCCGCAGCCCGTAGTGAGCATCAGTACGAGCGCAGCAGAAAACAGCGTAAAGTGGGCGAGAGAAAGGTGCATGTTCATGGCGTTAGAGCAGTCGGTACACCGAAGTCTACACGCGCGGTGAGGATTCAGCCTCACTCAACTCTCACGATTGCACGCGTCGTGCCCACCGGCGAAAGCAGGATTCCCGCTGACAGGGGAGGTGCGCCGGGCGGCACCACCCACACGGTGAGCGAGTCGGTAACGCGGGTGTCGATAGCCTGGCCCCCTTGAAGCCTGAGTATGACCCGCTCGCCCTGTGATAGGGCCGGCTCACCAATAAAAACCTGTCCGTTTGCGCCGGTGCGGCCCAGCGCTACCAGGTCGTTGGCTTCTTCGGGGATTCTGTTGAGCAGAATAGATTCCTTCTTCACCAGGCCCTCACCGGCGGTCAGCTCCAACTCGTAAAGGCCATTAGGAAGGTCAAGCCCGCTAACGCTGAACGTGTGCTGCCCCGGCCCCAGAATGCCCAGGGAACCGGCGAGCACGTCAGCACCGCCGGTGCGGCGTACCACCCGGTATGTGACGTTGCCCAGGCTTGAAAGCGAGAACCGGACAGGCGGCGAGGTAGACTGCCGGTAGGGCGGGGAGAAATGCAGCACGATATGCACCTCCGCATGGCGAACGGCGTTGCCGTTGACGTTTAACACGCGCAGGTCAAGGCCCCGCTCCTCGTCGGCAAAGCGGTCGCATCCGACCAGCAGGAGGACGAGCAGAAACGGCAGCAGGCGAAAACACATCAGAAGGCGAGGGTGGCGGCGATGGCATCGTGCAGGCGAGCCTGCGCGGAGAAGATATCCTTCTCGATAGGGGGAGAAAAAGGCACGGGAAAATCCCGCGCGCCCACCCGCGCAGGCGGCGCGTCGAGGTGAGAAAACGCGGCCTCGGCAACTTCGGCGGCGATCTCAGCCCCGAAGCCACCCGTGCGCCACGCCTCGTGCACGACGACGAGCCTACCGGTCTTGCGTACAGAGGCGAGCACGGCTTCCCGATCCCACGGTATCAGGGTGCGCAGATCCACGATCTCGATCTCGACCCCTTCAGCCGCCCAGCGCCTCGCCTCTTCCTCGGCCCACACCACGCCCACACCGTAAGTGACAACGGTGAGGTCGCTACCGGCCCGCGCGATACGCGCTTCTCCCAGCTTAATCTCGAAAGGGGCGTCCGTGACAAGCCCTTTCAGGCTGCGGTAGAGGCCTTTGTGCTCGAAAAAGAGCACGGGGTTAGGCTCGGCCAGCGCGGCCAGGAGCAGCCCTTTGGCGTCCTGCGGCGTGGCAGGCACCACCACCTTCAGGCCCGGCGCGTGGGCAAACCAGGCTTCCATGCTTTGCGAGTGGAACGGACCCGCGCCGATGCCGCCGCCAAAGGGTGCACGCACCGTGATGGGCAAGGGCGAGCCCCAGCGGTAGTGCGTCGTGCCGAGGTTGTTGACAATCTGGTTAAAGCCGCAGGTAATAAAATCGCCGTACTGCATTTCCACGACAGGGTGGAAGCCTTCGAGCGCCAGCCCTACGGCAGCACCGAGCACCCCCGACTCCATGATGGGCGTGTTGCGCACGCGCGCCTTGCCAAAGCGATCCAGAAAGCCCTGCGTGACCTTGAAAACGCCGCCATACTCTGCAATGTCCTGCCCCATGAGCACGAGCGTGTCGTCGCGTTCCATGCCCTGCGCGAGCGCATCGCTTACGGCGTCGATAAAACGTCTTTCCGTCTGCGCGCCTTCAGGCGGGTGCTGCTTGGCGGGCGAGGCCGCAAAGACGGCAGACTCCTCGGCTGTGGAAGTGCTGGTCACGAGCGGCTGGGAGAGTGCGTACTCCGCCGCCTCGTCAACCGTGCGCTCCATCTCTTCCCGAATACGATTGATGTCGTCGGCTTCAAGCGTACCAGACTCCAGCAGACGTGCGGTGAACAAGGCGATAGGGTCCCGGTCTTTCCACGCGTCGAAAAGGTGATCGGGCACGTACTTGGTGCCGGAGGATTCCTCGTGGCCGCGCATCCGGAAGGTCTTCATCTCCAGCAGCGTGGGCCCGTCGCCGCCGCGCCCCCGTGCTGCGGCTTCCTGCACGGCCGCCACCACCGCTTCGAGACTGTTGCCGTCAACCGTTGCACCGGGCATCCCGTACCCTGCAGCCGCATCGGCGATGCGCGCTACCGGGATCGCCTCGCCCGTCGGCGTAGAAAGGCCGTAGCCGTTGTTTTCGACGACAAAGATAACGGGCAGCTTCCAGATGGCGGCCAGGCTCAGCGCCTCGTGAAAATCACCCTCGCGCGTTGCGCCTTCGCCCAGCAGCGCGCACGCTACAAACGGTTCACCTTTGAGCTGCGCTGCCAGGGCGAGCCCGCACGCGACAGGCCACATGGCGCCGAGGTGCGAGATCATCCCGACAATGCGCTTTTCAGGCAGGCCGAAATGAAAAGTGCGGTCGCGACCATTCGTGTATCCGCCTTCGCGCCCCATCAGCTGGCAGAAAAGCGGCTTGAGCGGAACGCCCCGCGTAGTCCATAACCCCAGGTTGCGGTGCATGGGCAGCAGGTAATCCCGCTCGTCGAGCGCGAGCGCGCAGCCTACGGCAATGGCCTCCTGCCCGTAGCCGCTGAACCATTTACTCAACCGCCCCTGACGGATGAGCTTGAGCATCTTGTCCTCAATAATGCGGGGCAGCATCAGGGCGCGGTACGCCTTCATGGGATCGAAAGACACGGCAGGTTCGGTCGGGCTTTCCACAGGTAGAAGACTGGATAAGGATCAGTCGTGATCAGGAATTAGCGTTGGACAGTCTCTATTTCAAAGAGGCACGCAGCACGATGGTATCGCGCAATGCAGGATATCTACTCAGCAGGAGTCTTCGCGGCACGTTCCAACGAGGCAGCCGATAGCTCTCGCAAAACGAGAACGAAAGTACACGAAGGCCTGACTGCGCGCATACTTTGGCGAGGGTATAGGGCGACCACCAGAATCGGTGATCGGAATTGATAAGCTCTACATGCCGGCGCGCCTGCTTGAAATTGTCGATGCGAAAGGCGTTGGGTGTCGTAATGATCATCTCGTCCACATACGGGGCGTACCGCGATCGGAACGCGCTCAGAAAGGTGACCGGATTATCCAGATGCTCGACTATCTCACCCAGGATAGCATAGTCCCATCGCGCCATGGAAATTTTTGGGGGCGGGTCATCGCGCGTCACGTCAGACACGAAAACATCCTCATACCCAAGGTTTTGCGTGACATACGCGACGCCTGCTGCGTCCAGATCTATCCCCACGAGCGCCGCGGTGCGCTGCGCAAGCCGGTCGTGTAACCAGCGGCCCCGCTTGCGCTTTGCCTCGATAAGCGGGATGTGATCTACGCAGCCGATGTGGAGGACTCGCTTTCCCTCCGACATCTGCTCCAGCAGCGCGATGCGATCTGGTACGGATCGTTCCGGATGGCTGATAGCGACGCGGAGGCCGTTGGAAAATTCGCTCCCGGTGAGATAGGGGAGGATAGCGGGATCAAGGTGCATTTCGGCAGAACGTGACGTTGGGCGAATGTACGGGAGGCGCCGCCCTGACGAACAGCCAAAAATGCGTTCAGAGCATCACCTCCAGGGCGGCATGAAGCGAGCCGACGGCTGCGATCTCAAGTTTTGATGGGGCTTGCACACCTTTCATATTGCTCTGCGGCACGATGGCCCGCTTGAAGCCCAGCCGTGCCGCCTCGTTGAGACGCGCCTCGATCTGACTTACCGTGCGGAGTTCACCCCCCAGCCCGACTTCTCCGATAACGACTGTGCCGGTGTCGGCGGGGATGTCGCGGAAGGACGAGGCAACGGCGACGAGCACGCCCAAATCTACCGCGGGCTCGTCGAGGCGCACGCCGCCGGCGACGTTCACGAACACATCCTGCGTGGACAGCCGGAGCCCCTCCCGCTTTTCGAGCACGGCGAGCAGCATCTGCAGGCGACGCCCGTCGATGCCGGTAGCGGTGCGCTGCGGAGACGGGTAGGAGGTAGGCGTGACAAGCGCCTGCATCTCGACGAGGATCGGGCGGGTGCCTTCGAGCGAGCACACCACCGCCGACCCACTCGTGCCGTACTGCCGCTCGGACAGGAAAATCTCGCTGGGGTTGACCACCTCTGATAGTCCGGTCGGGCGCATCTCGAACACGCCGATCTCGTTGGTGGAGCCGAAACGGTTTTTCACGGACCGCAAAATGCGGTAAGCGTGGTGCTTGTCGCCCTCGAACTGCAGCACGGTGTCCACCATGTGTTCAAGTACGCGCGGGCCGGCCACCTGCCCGCTTTTGGTCACGTGTCCAACGAGAAACGTCGGGAATTCCATGGACTTGGTGAGATGGAGCAGCGTCGCCGTGCTCTCGCGCACCTGCGATACCGACCCCGGCGCGCTCTCAATGTCGGGCCGGAAAACGGTCTGGATCGAGTCCACGATCATCACGTCGGGGTGAGACGCGCGCGCTGCCGCCGCGATTTCCTCTACGTCTGTTTCAGCCAGCAGCAGAAAATTGTCTGCCGACACGCCCAGCCGTTCAGCGCGGAGCTTGACCTGGCGGACGGATTCTTCGCCTGTGACATACAGAATGCGCTTGTCGGGCAGGTAGCGCCCCATCTCTGTCATCAGCGTACTCTTGCCAATGCCGGGGTCGCCCGCGAGCAGGATGAGCGAGCCGCGCATGATGCCGCCGCCTAGCACCCGGTCGAATTCCTGCACGCCGGTCACAATCCGCGACTCGTCCGTGATCGTGATATCGCGCAGGCGCTGCGGCATGCGGCCCGCCCGCCCGGCCGCCGTGCTGCTTTCTTTGCGCGCCGTCGCGGGCGTTGACGGAGCCCGAACCTCCTCGGCAAATGAGTTCCAGGCATCGCAGGCAGGGCATTGCCCGAGCCAGCGTGGCGACGTGTTGCCGCACTCCTGGCAGACGTAGAGGGTTCTGGTTTTGGCCACTGCTTTTCGGGAAAAGGTAGGGCAGGCGGCATGACAACGTAGCGTCAGTTTGCAGAGCGGAACCAACTCCAGCACCGACCTTTCTGACGCGCAGCATTCGCTCTTGCCCGTGATCCTGACGGCGGTCGCCACGCGCGTCCTTACTCCTGTACAGACCTTTGGTCGCTTTGTGCTGCTGCTGGGCCGCGCCGCGAGCTCGCTGCACGAAGTGCGCATCTACGGAGCCCGTTTTCTGGATCAGGTGTGGCGCATCGGGTTTGAGTCGATTCCGATTGTCGCGCTCGCAGCCCTGTTTTCAGGCGCGGTGACAACGGTGCAGGCGGCCTACCAGCTTGTCTCTCCGTTTATTCCCAGATCGGTTATCGGCTCTATCGTCGCGCCCTCTATTATTCTCGAGCTGGGCGCAGTCGTGTCGGCCTTTATCCTTGCCGGGCGCGTGGGTGCGCGCATCGCCGCCGAACTTGGTACCATGCGCGTGACCGAGCAAATCGATGCGCTCGAAGCGATGGGACTCAACTCGGTCGGGTATCTCATCCTGCCACGCATCCTGGCGGGCATCGTCATGTTTCCCGTGCTATACGTGGTCTCGTGCGTCGTCGGCATCGGCGGCAGCATCCTCGTGGCCGACTGGGGCGGCCTGCTGTCGCGGGGCGAGTTTTTGCAGGGCGCACGCGACTTTTTCCGCCCTTTTGATGCGTGGTTCGGCATTATCAAAGCTGTCACGTTTGGATTCGTTATTACGAGCGTAGCCTGCTTTAAAGGCTACTATACGGGTGGCGGTGCCGAGGGTGTGGGACGGGCGACGACAGAGGCCGCCGTTACGGCCTGTGTTTTTATTCTGCTGGCTGACCTTTTGCTGGCTGTGTTGCTGCTATGATCGAAATCCGGAACCTCTGTAAGTCGTTTGACGGCCTTGAAGTGCTCTGTAATATCAACCTGCAGGTGCTCGAAGGCGAGACACTCGCCATCATCGGGCGGTCGGGCTCAGGAAAGAGCGTGCTGCTCAAGCACATGATCGGCCTGCTCACGCCCGACGAGGGCACCGTGATGGTAGACGGCAAAAACCTCGCACGTATCTCATATGCCGAGCTGCGCAAGGTGCGGCAGCACTTTGGGGTGCTTTTCCAGGGAGGCGCGCTGTTCGACTCAATGACGGTGTTCGACAATGTCGCCTTTCCGCTGCGCACGTTTACCCGGCAGGGGGAGAAAGAGATTACAGCGCGGGTAGATCAGTGCCTCGAACTCGTCCGCCTGCCCGACGCGGGCGACAAGAAACCATCAGAAATCTCGGGTGGCATGCAGAAGCGCGTCGCGCTCGCCCGCGCGATTGCACTCGAGCCGCGCTACGTGCTCTACGACGAGCCCACGAGCGGCCTCGACCCACAGACCTCCAACACAATCGACGAACTCATTCGCCACCTCGCTGACTGCATGAACATTACCTCGGTAGTGGTCACGCACGACATGCACTCGGTGCTCAACATCGCCAACCGGGTCGCGTTTGTGCACGAAGGCCGTCTGCACTGGCAGGGCTCGCTCGAGGAGCTTCACAATAGCGAAGACCCCATCTTGATGGGATTTGTCAAGGCCAACGAATACGTAATCGGCACGCCCGCCCTCACCGCCTGAACTTTCTTCCTGTGCGCTATTCACGTGAACTCATCGTTGGACTTACGCTGCTGACGACGCTGGCAGTGGTGCTGCTCGGCATCCGCTTTTTCCAGGGCATCCCCCTGTTTTCCGGCTCGTACGAACTGTACACCATCCTCGAAACTGCCGACGGCATCACCCCCGGTAGCTCGGTGCGGTTGCGCGGGGTGGCGGTGGGCAGCGTCGGCGACGTACGCCTGGACCCGGTGACCGGGCTGGTGAGGGTAGCGCTGAAAATGGATAGCGGCGTGCAGATACATCCCGGCGCTATGGCGGCCATAAGCGGACTCTCGGCGCTGGGCAGCGTCACGCTCTCTATCTCGCCGGGTGATCTGTCTGTGCCGCCGCTGGAGCCCGGGAGCCTGGTGCCGCCGGCCCCGACCACCGACCTTCTCGGCATGCTCACCGACCAGGCGCCGGTGCTGGTGGCGCGTACCGACTCGGTTCTGCTGACTGCCAACCAGGCGGCTGCCGAGGTGTCTGCCTTGCTCGGCGATCCCAATAGCGACCTGCGGCTTGCACTGGCCGGGCTGCGGCAGACGACAATGGCGCTCAACGCCCTCATCCGCGCGCAGTCCGCCACGCTCGACAGAACGCTGCGCAACTCTGAAGCCCTCACCGCTGATCTGAGTGACTTTACCGCCACCAACAGCGACTCGCTAACGCTCGCGGTCAGCCAGCTCAACAACGTGTTGCGCCGGGTGAATTCCAACCTCAGCACGATCGAGTCGAGTACGGAAACGCTTGACGAGCTGCTCGCGCGGGTCTCGGACAGCGAGGGCACGCTCGGCCTGCTGCTCAACGACTCGACCCTGTACGTCAGGCTCGACACGACACTCACCAGAGTAAACGGCGTTGTGGACGACTTCCAGCGACATCCGGGCCGCTATCTCAAACACATCAAGCTCGTCGATATTTTTTAGTGTCTATGCCCACCTATAACGACGCGCTCGCGCTTTTCCATCAGTGGACGGAAACCGCCAGCCTCCGGCGGCATGCCTACGCTGTAGAGGCCGCGATGGAAGCCTATGCGGAATATTTTGAAGAGGATATAGAGGCGTGGCGCATGGCGGGCCTGCTACATGACATGGACTACGAGAAACATCCATCGCCTGACGAGCATCCCTTCGTGGGCGTAGCCGAACTCGACAAGCTGGGCTATCCTGAAGAGATCCGGCAGGCAATTCTCGGGCATGCACTGTATTCAGGCGTGGCGCGCGAGACGCGCATGGCGAAAGCGCTGTTTGCCGTAGACGAACTCTCTGGACTCATCACCGCTGCCGCACTTGTCCGCCCGACAGGTATGGTGGGGATGACGCCGAAATCGGTCAAGAAGAAACTAAAGGATCGGGCCTTTGCTGCAGCGGTGAGCCGCGAGGATATCCAGCAGGGGGCAGACGAACTGGGCGTGGAGATGGACGCGCACCTCGCCCGCGTTATAAGCGGGATAGAGCGGCGCCGCGCACGCATTTTCGATGAGGCGGCCTGACATGCTGGAAACGCCTGAAACTTCACCGTCCCGTCTGCGCACGCTGGGCCGCCTGCTGGCCCTGTACGCCCGGCGGCACATGCCTACCCGCACGCCACGGCAGCCGGCACCGCTCGAGCCGCCCCGCGTGACGGGCTCGCACGCCACCGCGCTGGTGCTCTTGCGGGCAATTCCATACGTGCTGGGAGCTGTGTTCGTGTTCTCGTTTTTCTGGGACTTTCCGGGACAGTCGCTGATGCTGTTTGGGCGTGCGATTCCGCTGGAAGGGTTGCTGCGCATCCTTTCAGTCAGCGGCTATATCGGCTTTCTGACCAACTGGCTCGCCATCACGATGCTGTTCCATCCGCGCCAGCGCAGGCCGCTACTGGGCCAGGGCCTCATCCCCGCCCAGCGCGACCGGGTCATCTTCCGCCTGGCCAAGACCGTCTCGGAAGAACTCATCAGCCCTGATCTCATCAAGCGCAAGATCGAGGAAAGCGGCATCATCCCGCGTTACCGCACCATGATGCTCGATGTCGCGCGCGGCGTCGTCGAAGACCCGGACTTCCGGCGCGACGTAAAGCAGATGGTTGCCGAGTATGCCCGGGAGACACTTTCCTCGCCCGAACTCCGGCAGCGCATCGTGGATTTTACCATCGAAAAGGTGGACACGTTTGCCGGCAAGGGTCTGGCGGGGGTGGCGCTGCGCACGTACCGCTTGCTGGGTGAAGCCGATTTCCAGCGGCGCGTAGAAGAGGCCGTAGCCGCGCTGCCCGAAGCCGTAGACACCATGCTCGACGGCCTCGACCACCAGCTCGATGCGTTACCGGCTCGCCTCGAAGCGCAGTCGGATGCACTCGAAACCTGGGCCACCCGCGCCGTGCTCGACTTTGTGGAAAGCTTCGATATCTACGCGCTCGTGACGGAGAATATGAAGCGATACGACGAACAGCAGCTCGAAAACCTCCTCAAAAACACCAGCAACGAGCAACTCAACTACATCAAATATCTCGGCGGCATCCTCGGTGCTATCGGTGGGTTTGTTATCTGGGAGCCGGTGCTGGCGTTGCTCGTGCTAGGGGGCATTGTCGGCATCACCTCGGGTCTCGATGTTCTGCTGTTGCGGCACCGCGCGCGTGCGTAGTCTTACTGTTGGCGGGGAGCGTCGGAGGTAGCAGCGTCCCGAGCACCCGGGTTGCGTTTCTGGAGGCCGCTGCGGCGTATGGTGGGCGCGAACACGTGTAAAAGGGGGCTGAAGCCTTGCGCCGGGTTGAAGGTGCGCACGGTGTCCCGTATTACAAAGACAGCGCGCAGGCGGGGATGCTGCGCGGGCTCGGGCACCCAGCGCAAGAGCGCCCATGCGCCGAGGCGCAGCACGAAGCTGAGCAGAAACAGAGACTTGAGTCCTTCAAAAAGCGGGCCCGGCAGTAGACTCACCCCGCTGCCAAAAAGGCCCGCGAGCACGCCACCCGCAAGCGGCCCGAGCGCGCCGAAGAGTCCGCCGAGAGCGGCTTGCACGGCAAAGAAAGAGGTTTTCCCTGTCTCGGGTGCAAGGCGCATCATCAGGTTGCCGGTAGCGAGCGTGAAGCCACCCCACACAAACCCGCCGGTGACGCTGAGCACGGCCATGAGATAATAGCCCGGCCCCGAAGCAGTGGTCAGGAGCCACCACAGGGGTTGCAGCGCCACCGACAGCCCCGCCGCCTGCATCACCTGCCTGTCGCCGTAGCGGTCGCACAGCGGCCCCCATACGCGCTGGCCGATTAGGTTGGAAACGATTCCCAGCGCGGCAAACGTCATCACAGCGTCAACGCCGATGGCGGCCTCCTGTAGCATGTAAACGGCAAAGAACGGCGCGGATAGGTGAATGCCAAAGCCCCAGAATGCGCTGAAAAGGAGGTACTGGCGGTAACCTGCATGCGTGAGCGGCTGGCGCAGTTGACGAAAAAAGCCGCCCCGGCTGCTACGGGCGGGTTGAGGCTCGGGCTGGCGGCCCAGGTAATAGAGGCTTACCGCCCGGAAGGCCATCCCTATTCCGATTAGCAGCAGGAAAATGGGGAGGGGATCCGCTTCTGCCACCCGCACCAGCGCGCCCGCAATGGCTGCGGTAACCGCTCCGAAAGCATTGCAGATAAAGTTGCGCGTACCAAAGTAGCGCCCTCGCAGCCGGGGCGGGATGAGATCGCTCATCCAACTCGTCCACGCCACACCGACGAAAGCGCCTGCTGCCTGTTGCAGCGCGAGCACCGCAATCACGGTGGTGATGGCTACCGCCTGAGGCATCCAGATTACGGCCGCCACCGAGACGCCCCACAGCAGCAAGTCTGCGATGGCGGCCACAAGGCACACCCCTTTGCGGTAGCCTCCTCTTTTCCGGATCACCTCAGCCCCTGCAGGTTGCAGTAGCCCGCCCAGCAACGGCAGTGCGGCAACCAGCCCGACCTGAAACGCCGTTGCTCCGAGGGCAAGGAGAAAGGCCGTCAGCAGCGTGCCCGCGGTGAGGGTCGTGTACTGCACCGCAAAAAGTCCATCGAGGGTACTGGTGCGCATGCTCTGCCGCGTAGACGGGGCGTGGATCTTGCCGGGGACGCGTCGCGGTGGAAATGTCATCGCTGTAAACGGAAGGCACGCAAGCGAGGGGAAGAAGCTGTGTACGCGTAGGTTGCAAACCCGGCTTGCTTGCAGCGGCAGCATGCATCCAGCAGGGCGCTGATCAGCAGATGGGTGGAGTGGCAGGGGAAGGCCCACAGGGTACAAAAAGGCCCGGAAGCGCGAGAATGCGCATTCCGGGCCGATTCAGGCGGTGGCGTGGGAGAGACTTGAACTCTCGACCTTACGATTATGAGTCGTACGCTCTAACCAGCTGAGCTACCACGCCTGAGCGCTGTCAAGATACGTGCGCGTCCGGGTGTGGTGCAATGTGAGCGCCACCCGTCACGGTGAGTGATTCGCGAAGATGCGTCCAGGAACCGGGCAGGTGGCGCGCGTTTCACAGGGCTGTTATTGCAATCAAAAAAAGATGATTATCGGCCAGGAACGGGTACTGGAGACGCTGCACCGTGCCATCGCTGCCGACCGTGTTGCACATGCGTACCTGTTCCATGGGCCAGAGGGCACGGGCAAACGCGCCGTAGCCCTCTACTTTGCCCGCGCGCTTCTTTGTGAGCAAGCAGGGCCCGCGCCGTGCGGTGAATGCAACACGTGCTCGCGCGTCACCCGCCTGATCCATCCGGATGTGCATCTGCTGTTTCCGTATCCCAACGACGTGTCGGAAGGTGAGCTGGCCGAGCGGCGCACAGTGGCAGCGCGTAACCCGTATGCCGTCATTGACTTTGTCCGGCGGCCCTCCCTCAGCGACCCGACGAAAACCTCGAACAAGCAGGCTTTTTATCCTATCGCGCGCGTGCACGAGGAGCTTCACCGGCCGATGAGCTTTAAGCCTGTCGAGGGTTCATACAAGGTGGCGATTGTGCTGGATGCCGACCTGCTGCGCGTAGAGGCGGCCAACGCCTTTCTGAAACTGCTCGAGGAGCCTGCCCCGCAGACGGTTTTCGTTCTTACCACTACCCGCGCCGACAGGCTTCTGCCGACGATTGTGTCGCGCTGCCAGAAGCTGCGCTTTGAATCGCTTGACGAGGTGCCTATTGCCCGCGCGCTTGTTGAAAGCGAGGGGGTGGATCCGGTGGTGGCGACAATGGTGGCGCGGATGGCAGATGGCTCGTATGCGCAGGCACTCGACCTGGTGGGCCACGCCGACCTGATGGCGCAGCGCGAGCAGATTGTGTCGTACTTGCGGCATGTCTACAGGGGTGGCAGCGAGGCCGGGCAAGATGTCGATACGTTTAGCGCGCTGGGACGTGAGCAGGCAAAATCGCTGCTCAAGCTGCTCCTCCGCTGGATCCGCGATGTCCTCCTGTTCAGCGAGATGGGCGAGGCGGCTCCGCTTGTCAACATTGACCAGGTGGAATCCATCGGTAGCTTCTGTCGTAACCTGCCCCACGCCGACCTTGCCGGGATGGCCCTTCTGGTTGAAGAAGCGCTCGACCTTCTTGAGCGTAACACCAACACCCGGCTTGTTTTCCAGGTGTTGAGTGCGCGCCTGCGCGAGGCGATGCGGGGCACCGTCGGCACGCGCCTGTTCGTCCCTCTTGCTCACGTCTGACCCCTTTTTTTATGGCCTGCGGTTCTTGTGGTAGTGGCGGCGGAAGCTCTTCGGGCTGTTCATCGGGTGCCTGTGGCACGTCGGCGTGCCCTTCGCTGCACGCATACGACTGGCTCACCGGCATGGGCATCGCCGCGCCTGCCCGCACGTTTGACCATGTAGAGGTGCAGTTCAAGGGCGGCCGTAAAGCCTTTTACCACCTTCCACTGGATGTAGACGCGATCACCGGTGACCTGGTGGTGGTAGAGGCCGATAGAGGTATTGACTGCGGGCATATCCATCTCAGCGGCGAGATGGCACGGCTGCGCTTTAAATCGCACGTCCTGGCAGAGGATTCTCGCATGCCCAACGTGATCCGGCGCGGTACCACCGAGGACTGGGACCGGTGGGAAAGCAACCGGCAGGAGGAACGCGAGGCGTACGACGTGTGCAGGCATCAGATCGAGGCGCTGCGCCTGGAGATGAAGCTGACTGATGCGGAATGGCAGTTTGACCGAAAAAAGATCACGTTTTTTTTCACGGCCGAGCAGCGCGTCGATTTCCGCCAGCTCGTGCGCGACCTGGCCACGCAGTTCCGCACCCGGGTTGAGCTTCGCCAGATCGGCGCGCGTGACGGAGCCGCCCGCATCGGCGGCATTGGCTCGTGTGGCCGCGAGCTGTGCTGCTCGACGTGGCTTACCGAGTTTAAGCCGGTATCTACACAGGCGGCGCGCGCGCAGCACCTGCCACTCAACCCGACGCGCCTCAGCGGTCAGTGCGGGCGCCTCAAGTGCTGCCTCAACTACGAGTTGGAGCAGTACATGCGTGCGCTCAAGGAATTCCCCAGGCCCGATACCGCTGTGACGACCGATAATGGCGAGGGTCACGTGCGTCAGGTAGACATCTTCAAACGCATCGTCTGGGTAGAGTACGAAGACCGCTCGTGGGCGCAGTTTAGCGTGGAAGCGATCCAGACGTTTCTGCCCCGGCGCGCTGCTGCTGCAGGCAAGACGGTTGTGCCGCCTGAGAACGGCACAAAGGCTAAACAGCCCCGCCGTCCGCTTGACGACTGATCGCTACTCCATGGTGCAGTCGGCCCGGCGGCGGGTATCGACTATCTGGAGAATCTGCCACAGATCACCTATCTTTACCAGCACAAACTGGTTGATGCCGCAGTGGCTGAAGTCGCCGTTGAGATAAAATCGGTACGGTGCCCACACCGACGCCATCGTGCCATCTACCCGCACCTCTACATCGTAGAGCCGCTCGTCGAGCGAGCCGGCAGCAGCACCCGCCACGCCACCGAGGAAAGCGGGTATGGGCGTGGTCGCGATTGCAGGCGAGCCATCGGGTTTGACTAAGGCTGTCATCAGCCTGGCCTCGGGATGGAGCGTTGAGGTGATCAGGGTCGTGTCCGAAGCCATCATCCCCTCAAAAAAACGGGTGACGGCCGCCATTGGCTCGTCATGGGCGGATTGCGCCATGCCGGTGGTGGGGATCAAGACAAGCAGGCAGAGGAAAAGGGACTGTCTCATGGTTAGGATTCGATATGCCGGTAGAGGTAGATTGCCGCACCTGCCGATACGAGCAGGGCCGCAATGCCTGAAAGTGTGGAGCCGAAAAGCAGGTAGCCCGTGCCAAAAAGCACGCTATAGACGAGCACGACGCCCACCACCCAGTTGAGCGCAAGGTGGCGCAGCGACTCGGTCTGCGGCACGTCCGGGTTGGCACGGACAAAGCGCGCCCAGCCCGGCCCACCAGGATGAATGGCGCGGTAAAATGCCGTCAACCGCTCTTCAGACGTCGGTCGCGTGATAAACGTGGCGATCAGGGTCACGGCGACGGTGAAGGCGGTGATCGCGAACAGGTTGGTGGGAAACTCGCCGATAAAAGGCGGCACGGCGTAGCCCGTCCCAATGGCGATTAGCGTGGCTGTGGCAACGGCGATAGGGGCAAGCGTAGCCGCCAGTTCGCTCCACGCGTTTACCCGCCACCAGTACCACCGCAGGATCAGCACCACGCCGAGCCCCGCCGAGGCCGACAGTACGATGCCCCACGCCTGCTCAAACGAACTCAGGTTGGCCGTGACGAAAATGCTGAAAAAGCCCAGCAGCACCGTAATAACGCGCGAAACAGACACATACCGCTTTTCGTCCTGGCCTGGCTGCACAAAGCGTCGCCAGAAGTCGTTGACGAGATACGAGGTGCCCCAGTTTAGCTGCGTCGAGATGGTGCTCATGAACGCGGCCAGAAAAGCCGCCACGAGAAGTCCGAGCAGGCCCGAAGGGAGCAGGTCGCGCATGGTGAGCACGTACCCCTCAGCGGGGTTTTCAAGGCCTGGATACAGCACCAGCGTCGCGAGGGCCACGATAATCCAGGGCCAGGGCCGGACGCAGAAGTGGGCAATCGTAAACCAGAGCGTACCGAAAAGCGCGTGGCGCTCGTCTTTTGCGCTCATCATGCGTTGTGCGATATAGCCGCCGCCGCCGGGTTCTGCACCGGGATACCACGAAGACCACCACTGCACGCCCAGATATGCCGTAAACGCTGCTGCCGAGAGTACCAGCACACCCGCCCCTGAAGCGGCCTCGCCGACGGTAGGCAGGAAATCAAACGTAGCATCGGGAAGCTTTGCACGCAGGCCGGAGAGACCACCCACCCGTTCGTCTTTCAACACATAAAAGGCCAGCACAACCGTGCCCGTCATGGCGATGAAAAACTGGAACACGTCAGTCACCACCACGCCCCACAGGCCAGAGAGCAGTGAGTAGATGGCAACGATCAGGATCAGGCCCGACACCACTATCAGGTGCGAGCTAAACGTCATCCCGGCCAATGAAAAGCTGCTCTCGCCCAGCACTGTCAGGTCTGGGAAAAGCACCTTCAGGATGGTCTCCATCGCCAGCGACACCCAACCCAGTACCACGCAGTTGAGAAACAGGCCGAAATACACCGCTTTTATACCCCGCAGCCAGGCGGCTGGCTGCCCGTCGTAGCGCATCTCGACAAACTCGACGTCGGTGAGTACACCGCTGCGGCGCCACAGGCGGGCAAAGAAAAACACCGTTAGCACGCTACCAATGGCCGCGTTCCACCAGATCCAGTTGCCCGATATGCCGTTGGTGGCGACAAACTCGGTGATCGCCAGCGGCGTGTCAGCGGCAAACGTCGTCGCTACCATGCTCGTGCCTACGAGCCACCAGGGCATGTTGCGGCCCGAAAGGAAAAACTCCGACGTATTCTTACCGGCCCTGCGGTAGTAGTAAATCGCGATGCTGAACGAAAACGCGAAATAGAACGCGATGAGTGCCCAGTCGAGGGGGGAGAGCGTCATAGAAAAAGCGCGGCAGCGGTTAGCATGGCCGCGCAAAGTACGGCACCGCACAAGTTGACGCCACAGGGCTTACAATACCTGGAACACCAGCAAGACGATACTCGATACTACACCGGCGGCCACGCTCATAAACGTGATCGTGCGGTTGACGGGAGATTGTACGGTGTGATACATGGCTGCTGATAAGTCTGTTAAAGTTGAACCATCGCGCTTGCCTTATCTATCGTCTATCTTCTTCAGTTATTAAGCGCCCTTATTCCAACAGCAGCTTTATGAAACGCTTTGTCGCGCCTGTCGCCCTGTTCGTCTTACTTGTGGGCTTTATCCCACTTAGTTTGCCGCCCGCCCCTGCTCACTCGGCGGACCCGGTTCGCGCGCAGAATGGGATGGTGGTATCAGCACACCGCGAGGCGTCGGCAGCAGGGGTTGAAGTGCTCAGGCAGGGCGGAAACGCCGTAGACGCCGCTGTGGCAACGGGTTTCGCACTTGCCGTCACGTTTCCTGTGGCTGGCAACATCGGTGGCGGCGGCTTTATGATTATCCGCCAGCCCGATGGCACGGCCACCACGTTCGACTACCGGGAAAAAGCACCTGCTGCTGCCACCCGCGACATGTTTCTGGATGAGAACGGTGATTTTGTGCCCGCTCGCTCGCAGAAAGGATACCTAGCCTCGGGGGTGCCGGGGTCGGTAGCAGGCCTGCTCGCCGCGCATGCCAAGTATGGATCGCTGCCGCTTGCGCAGGTGATGGCGCCAGCCATAAGACTGGCCGAAGAAGGATTCGTGCTGAGCTACGGGCAGGCCCAGCGTTTTAACGGCTACCGCCGCGCCTTTTCAGAATTCCCGTCTACGCTGCGTTATTTCGCCAAGCCCGATAGCCTGCAACGCTGGCAGGAAGAGGAGCGGTTCGTGCAGCGCGACCTCGCCGAGGTGCTCAAGCGCGTGGCGCAGCAGGGTCGCGACGGTTTCTACCGGGGTCCAACGGCTGATCTGATCGTGGCAGAGATGGAACGGGGCGGGGGGCTCATCACCCACGCGGACCTCGAAGCGTACGCAGCCGTCGAGCGCGCGCCCGTCATCGGCTCGTACCGCGGGCACCGGGTGATCACGATGGGGCCGCCTTCCTCCGGCGGCGTGGCGCTGCTACAGCAACTCAACGCCGTGGAGCCATACGACATCCGCGAAATGGGTTGGAACGGCTCGGCAACGGTTCACCTGATGGCCGAGGCGATGCGGCGTGCCTATGCTGACCGTGCCGAGTTTCTGGGTGATCCAGACTTTGCACCCGTCCCCGTCGCCGTGCTGGCAGGCAAGGACTACATGCAGCGCCGGATGCTGTCTTTCAACGCGTACCGTGCCGATACCAGCGCACGCCTGCTCCACGGCGATCCGTATGCGTATGAGTCCACCGAGACGACGCATTACTCGGTCGTTGACAAAAACGGGCAGGCGGTGAGCGTGACGACGACCATCAATGGCGGCTTCGGCTCGAAGGTGGTGGTGGATGGCGCTGGGTTTTTCCTCAACAACGAAATGGACGACTTCTCTGCCAAGCCCGGCGTGCCCAACATGTTCGGTCTTGTCGGCAACGAGGCCAACAGCGTTGCGCCTGGCAAGCGGATGCTATCGTCCATGACGCCGACCATCGTAGACGATCCGCAGGGACGCCTGTATATGGTAATCGGTACGCCGGGTGGCTCTACCATTATCACGACTGTCTTCCAGGTGATGCTTAACGTTATCGACCACGGGATGGACATCCAGCAGGCCGTGGATGCCGGGCGCGTGCACCACCAGTGGCTGCCGGACGTGCTCACGAGCGAATCGTTTGCCCTCGGTCCCGATGCCATCGCCAACCTGCGGCTGCGCGGCTGGCAGGTGCGAACAGGCGGCTCATGGGGGCAGGCAGATGGCATCGTGGTGCGCTACGATGCGGCCACCCAGCAAGTCGATCCATCGGGCCAAGACGTGCTGAGCGCCGAAGCAGCCGGACGGGTGTACTTCGGCGGTGCCGACACGCGGGGGGAGAACGTTGCGATAGGCTACTGAGCGGTTGAGCAGCGCACGGCCTTGCGGGCTGCGCTGCACCTCGCTATCTACCAACTACTGCCACTCGTTTTCCTCTTTCTGCGCGTCCAGCACGACGGGTACAGGGTACTGACCCGAAAAGCAGGCGTTGCACATGGCGCCCTCGCAGGCGGGGTTGGCGTTGCTGACGCCCTGCATCATCCCGTCGATAGAGAGATAGGCGAGCGAATCGACGCCCAGCCACGCAGCCATCTCGTCGATCGAATCGAACTGGTTGACGAGCAGCTCTTCTTTGCTCGGGAAATCCATCCCGTAGAAACAGGGCGACCGCACGGGCGGCGAGGCGACGCGGAAGTGCACTTCTTTCGCACCCGCGTCGCGTACCATCTTTACGAGTTGCCGGGCCGTGGTGCCCCGCACGATAGAATCATCGAGCATCACCACCACGCGGTCTTTGAGTACGCCCTCGACGGTGTTGAACTTGGTGCGCACCTTTAACTCGCGATTGTCCTGTCCGGGCGAGATAAAGGTGCGGCCCACATAGTGGTTGCGGATCAGGCCGATCTCGAACTTGCACGGGTAGCCGATTTTGTTGCACTCCGACGCGTAGCCGAGTGTGGCCGTGTTGGACGAGTCGGGCACGGCGATAACGATGGGCGGGCGCTGGCCGCGCTTGACCTTGGGGACGGGCGCGTCGTGCGCAAGGGCTTTGCCGATCTTGCGGCGCACTTTGTCCACCATCTCGCCGAAAACTTTAGAGTCGGGCCGCGAGAAGTACACGTATTCGAACACGCACTGGCTCGTGCCAAAACGGCGGGCGAGGTTATACGAAGCAAACTCGCCGGTGACCGTGCCCTTGCGATCGATCACGACTACCTCGCCCGGCTCCACATCGCGCATGTACTCGGCGCCGACGAGGTCGAAGGCGCACGTTTCCGAGGCCACGCAGTAGGCGTAGGTGCCGTCGCGGTTAAGCTTGCGGCCCAGCGCGAGCGGGCGGAAGCCGTTAGGATCGCGCACGGCGATAAGGGCGTCGTCGGTGAGGATGACGAGGCAGAAAGCGCCCTCGACCTGCGCAAGCGCGTCGAGCACCTGGTCGATGCGGCGCGTGCGGCGGCTCTGCGCGATAAGGTGGAGGACGAGTTCAGAGTCGCTGGTGGTCTGAAACAGCGTCCCCCGGTCCTGAAAGGCCTGCCGCAGCTCGCGGGCGTTGGAGATGTTGCCGTTGTGGGCAAGGGCCACGTTGCCGGTGCGGTCGTGGACGACGAAAGGCTGGATGTTGGCGCGGTTGTCCGACGAGCCTGTAGTAGAGTAGCGGTTGTGCCCGATGCCGCTATCGCCCAGCAATTTCTCCTCAAAGAGCGACTGGTCGCGGAAAACGTCGAGCACGAGCCCGTTTTCTTTGTAATGCGGCATCATCGGGCGTCCACGGGCCTCGTCGAAAGTGGCGGTGGCAATCCCGGCCGACTCCTGGCCGCGATGCTGAAGCGCGTGGAGTCCATAGTAGATCATCCGCGCCGCATCGGGCGCGTTGAAGATGCCGAAGATGCCGCAGTACTCCCGAATCTGACGCATAAAGTAGAAGCCCTATAGGGCAATAAGAAGGGAAGCTGCTGCAATGCCGAGGGCGTCCCAGGCAAGGTCTTTGTAGCTAAATCCGGTGCCGCCGGGCCGCCGGGCATCGTACACCTCTTTTGCCAGCCCAATGCCTGCGCTGAACCCGATGGAAGCGGGCAGTGCGGCGCCTTCGCTAAGGTTCGCTTTGTTTACCAGCGTGTACTGTCCTCCAACGGTGAGCAGAAAGCCGAACGTGAAGTGCTGCGCCTTGTCAAAACTCAGCCATTCATCACGGGAAGGCAACGGCGCGACGCGGACAGGTGTTCTGTGAATAGCAGCCCGCCCCTCCGATAACGGAAACACCGTGGCTAGCGCCTGGATGCGACTTACAGACCGGGGTGATGGGGCCTGCGCCTGCACGCGGGGACTAGTAAAGGCAAAGACGGCGCAGAAAATGCCACCCAGCCACAGCAGGTCACGCCTGAAATAGTTTGCGCAAGGCATAGATGGCACCCCCGAAAAGGATTGTAGCAGCCAGCAACAGCACGATAATGCCGCTGATGGGCGGCGTCACATACCGCACCGAGACATTCTGCCGCACATCGCCCGCAATTAGACGTACCACGCCGGCAGCGTCGGGTGTCCAGACGACGGTAGAGGCTCCTCCTGTGGGAAGCGGCACCTGACGCGCGAGCACAGCATTGGGGCGGTATTCCACTATAAGCGTGTCGGGCGCGGGCTGCGGCAGGGTAATCGTGACAGGTTGGCCCCGCACAATCGCGCTGTCGCGTGAGACAAGCTGCGCGTGCGCGCCCATAGGCAGCGCACCGCACAGGCAGCAGAGAAAGAGTAAAGAGCGCATGGGCATCACGCTGACGTTTCAGGAGTGGCTTCGCGGAAAGGAAGCGAGTCGAGGTCGTAGGGTGGGTAGGTACGGCCAAAGGTGAGGTAGGCCGCAAATGCAATCGTGCCGAAAAACCACACAAACGGAATCACGTTGGGTATCCAGTTAAAGCTGCCCAGGTCTACCAGAGAGCCGTACAGGGGCTGCGAGAACTCGGCAACCAGGCTCCACACCAGCACGCCACCCAGCAGCAGCGGCGCAATAAACTTGATCATCACATTGAACCAGCGGCCCAGGTAAAACTTGGAATGTTGATTTACCGCACGTCGCAGCGTGTCGGCCCCCAGCACCCAGCCCACCATGAGGCATTCGAGCAGGCCTACCGTCAGCAGGCTGTAGTTGAAAGCCCAGTGGTCCATCACGTCGAGCAAGCTCAGCCCGAGGGTGCCGTTGCCCGAGAGGTCCGGGTCGATGATCATCGGCAGCGTGTAGCAGAGCGAGCCCACTACGCCCGGAATCAGGATAAACGTGAGCGCCTTGCCACGCGTGATGCCCAGTTTATCGATTAGAGCCGAGGCCGGCCCCTCGATAAGTGAGATAGAGGAGGTCAAGCCCGCGATCACGATCAGAAAGAAAAAGAGAAACCCGAACAACCGAACGCCCCATGGGAATTCGGCGAGGCCTTCCGGGATAACGAAAAAGGACAGCGAGAGCGTCGTGCCCGCAGGATTGAGCGAGAAGGCGAACAGCAGCGAAAAGATGGCCACCCCGGCAAGAAACTCAAACCCGCAGTTCATGAAGGAAACCAGCAGCGAGTTGTTTACCTGGTCGGCGTCTTTCGGGAGGTACGACGCGTAAGCGGTCATCGTGCCCAGGCCCAGTGAGAGCGAGAAAAACATCTGCGAAAACGCCCCTTTCCAGACGCTCGGGTCGCTAATGCCCTCAAAGTCAGGAGTGAACAGGTAAAGCACTCCGTCGGTGCCACCCGGAAGGGTGAGCCCCCGGATAATGAGCACGATCATGAACACCCACATCAGCGGCACAAAAATGCGGACGGCAGCCTCGATGGTTTTGGTGCCTTTTATGAGGATGAGGATGTTGAGCGCCCAGATCACGAGCACGCAGACCATCGGCCACCACGTGGTGATAAGGTTGAAAAAGTACACCATCGCGCTGGGATCGTCGGGCGCAGTGGGTGTCAGGAACGGAGTAAATGGGGCTGTCGCGCCGCCTTCAAAGAGGGTGCCGAGGGCCCCGAACATCATCCCCAGCGCCCAGCCGAGAATGGCGATGTAATACATCGTGATAAAGCCCGCGGCAGCAATGCTCCACCAGCCTACAAACTCGGCTTTGCGTCCGCCAATGCGGTAGAGCGCCTCTGGAAACGACCGGCGCGTCATCGTGCCGAGCCCGAATTCCAGGATCATGACCGGGATGCCCAGCGCAAAGAGCGCGAAAAAGTAGGGCAGGTAAAACGCGCCCCCTCCGAACTGGTACGCGTTAGAGGCAAAGAAAACGATGTTGCCCAGCCCGATGGCCGAGCCTGAAGCTGCGAGGATGAATCCCAGCTTCGAGTTCCACACACCGCGGTTAGGAGAGGAAAGGTCGTTGGCCACAGATTTTCAGGGGCAGGTAAAGGCGAAAGCGAGAGCTGAAGTTAAGGAATCGGGAAGCGCGTGCGGGAAGTAGCGTAAGAACTCTGTTGCACGTGCACAGTTGGTGCAACAGTATGTATAACGTGGTAGAACGGGAACATAACGATGGGGATAAACGATGTAGGCGACGTGATTCACACTACAGTGGATCTATCTGAAACACGAACTTACTGCTGCAAAGCAAACATATCTATGCGTTTTATACTACTCACGCTGACATTGCTGGTTTTTTGCGCTTCTCCTGTGATGGGGCAAAAGACCATAATTGACACAGATCGCCCCGGTCTCGTACCGTCGCCATACACGATCCCTCAGGGCACATTTCAGGCTGAACTTGGCGCCCTAAATGGGTACTTCAGAGAAGACAACGGTAGCAACTTGACCGTTTTTAACTTTCCATTGCAACTCAGGCTAGGTCTTACCGATGGCCTTGAATTGCGCGTGCAGTCCGATGTCTATCAGTTCAACAGCGCCGATGATCCTATTGGCGATAGTGATGGTTTTTCCGACATCACTGCAGGAATCAAGTACACCATCCCGGCAGGTGCGCGGGTAAACGTGGTCGTCATTCCTGAAGTAATCATACCGGTAGGCGAGAATCAGGGCCGTTCTCCTGTCTCGCGTATCTCGTTTGAAGATGAGGTTGGTTTTCGTACCAACTTTGTAGCCCGGTTCGACCTGGGGGCGAGCCCAATTGAACTGACCACGCTAGTCGGGACGGACGTGGCCAAGCGCAACAGTGGAAGCGATGGCGACCTCAAGTATTTCGCCTTTGCCAACCTCGCTGCGCGCCTGGCAGGTAACATCAACGAGAACGCCAGGCTGTACGGAGAAGTCGGCGTATTCCCGCGTATTAACGACTTCAGCGACCGCTATGCGGTGTTGGGCGTTGGTGCCAAGATCCTGGGAGGCGAGAAGGTGTCGTTCGACGTGTTCGGCAACCGGGCCTTTGCCAAGTCGGCTCCCTATGATTGGGCCTTCGGCGTAGGCGTCTCTACCCGGTTCTAACTTGGATCTCAGGTAAAACGTGCTTCGGCACCAGTGCGGGCTCGTCTTTAGGGGGGAGCCCGCACCCTATTTTAGGCTCTATTCAACCTCGCCGTGATGCGCGCCTTACGATTTATACCCGCCCTTCTTATGCTGGCGTCTGTGGCCTACGGGCAGACCTACAGCGAGGCCGAAAGACGATCAGGGTATGCGCTGCGTGGCGATACTACGGTGTTCGTGTTTGACGCTGCACTTTATGCTACATCGCCCGCCCGTGTAGTGGTGACCGGGGCCTTCCGCGGGTGGAGTCAGGACATGGAGGCGCGCGCGTGGCACCTCGCCGCCGGAGCGGAGGGCGTCTGGTACCTGCCCGTATTGAATGTCGATTTCGGCGTGGTCGCGCCTGCTACAGGTTTCAAGTTCAGGGTTGACGAGGGGCGATGGCTGGATCCGCCCGCGACGGCGTCGAATGTTGAAGGGGGCAACCTCGTCTTTCTCTATGGGGTCACGCCGCCTGGAATCAGGGCAGAGCTCATTGACGCACGCACGATCGCCGTGCAAGTTAGGGGGGACGACGTGCGGGCATCCTTCGACCCTGCTGACTACAAACTGACGCGGTGGGACGGTGCTACTGTGCCGGTGGCCACAATCCTTCCGCATAGCGCGCAGGAGGTGTTTCTCGTCCCGCAGGACACGCTCGACCGGCGCGCGGTTTATTCTCTCGAACGAACAGACGTATCCCTCAGCACGCGGGTACGACACGACGGCTGGTGGCGGACGCTCTTCTCGACCAAAAAGCTGGGTGCCGAGGTTGAGAACGACCAGACCACGTTCCGCCTGTTTGCTCCGCGGGCCACCCGTATCTCGCTGTATCTCTACACCGAGCGGCATGCGACCCCGGGCGAGGGGGCGATTGCGGTGCATGATCTGGTGCGCGATGCGCACGGTGTGTGGGAGATCACGCTGCCTGCCGATTATCACGGCACGTGGTACGACTACCGCGTTTATGGTCCGGAAGGGCCCGGCTCGCGCTTCTACGGCACGCATCCCGTCCATGTCACCGATCCATACGCCCGGGTCAGCGATGACAGTTTCGGCAAGGCGCGCGTGTGGCACCAGACGACCCCCGCGCGTCCACTGGCATCGGGGCGGCCACCTATGGAGGATGTGGTGGCTTACGAAGTGCACGTGCAGGACTTTACCGACGCGCTTCCCGTCGCTGATTCACTCAAAGGCACTTTTAAGGCCATGACCCTGCCGGGATTACGCAACGAACGGGGTCAGCCAGTTGGTTTTGATCATCTCCGGCACCTCGGTATCAACGTGGTACATTTGCTGCCGGTACAGGAATTCCTGCACTACTCCGACAGCCTCTGGCAGGCTTCGTTCGCCTCCGATCCATACATGATCGAGCAAGGGGTGGCGCGCGAGAACTACCAGTGGGGATACCGCACCACGCATCCGTTTGCGATCGAGAGCCGCTTCCGTACGCCCGGAACGCAACCGGGGGCCGAGCGCGCCCAGTTCCGCGATCTCGTCCAGGCGTTCCACGACGCCGGTATCGCCGTCATTGTGGACCTCGTACCCAACCATACCGGCGAAAACATGGACGGGCGCGAGATCCTTTTTAATCTCAACGCACTCGACCGTCTCTACTATTACCGCACAGACGAGGAGGGCAATCATATCGGGCCGTTTGGCAATGAGGTAAAAACCGAAGACCGCCCGATGGTGCAGCGCTGGCTGATCGACCAGTGCAGGGCGCTTGTCGACGAGTTCGGCATCGATGGCTTTCGGATTGATCTCGCGGGTCAAATCGACGAGCAAACGCTTATCGCCCTCAAGGCGGCGCTGCCCCCGGACCTCATCATCTACGGCGAGCCGTGGATTCCGCCGTCTGACCCGGAGGTCGCCGCCAATCCCGACTGGGCCTGGTACAAAGCCGACGCACCGATTACATTTTTTCAGGACGATGCGCGCAATGCCTTCAAAGGTCCCACGAGCACGCCGCAAAGCAAGGCGGTAGACCGCGGCTATGCTGGCGGTGACGGCGCGCAGCGTGAAGTGGTGATGCTGGCGCTGCCTAACGCGTTTCCTGATGAGCGCGACCCCAACCGGGGCATTTCCTACCTCGACATCCACGACAACTGGGCGCTCGCGGATCGCTTTGCCACCCGCGACTGGAATGGCCTGCTGGGCGTGGACGAGGCCCCGTTCAAAATCGCAGCCGGGCTGTTGCTGACCTCGCTCGGCCCGGTAGTGCTGCACGGCGGCACTGAAATCATGCGCTCCAAAGGGATTGCACCGCTCGAGGAGCGGGTACAGTTGCTCGGCGATCAGCCACTCTATTTCCACGGCAAACGCGACACCTACAACCTGCGGCGTGCCAACCACTTTCTGTGGGATACCGTCGGCAAGAGACGTGGAGAAGAGGGGAGCCCAGACGATTTTGCAGGTATGCTGGACTACTGGCGTGGCCTGATCGCCTTCCGGATGTCGGAAAAAGGAGCTCGTTTCCGCAAAAGGGAAGCCGTCCCTGCTGACTACTTCCGCTTTATCACGCCTGAAAATCCGCAAACGCTTGGGTACCTGATAGACGAGCAGGTGCTGGTGCTGGTCAACACGTCATCCGATGCGGCCACGTTCAGCGATATCATGCTGCCCGCGGGCACGTGGAAGCATGTTGCAGATGCAGACCGCGTGGACCACGTTGAGGGCGTTGGAGCGGCGTTAGTGGGGGGAAAGAACCACACGCTGTCTATTCCTCCCCAGAGTCTGTTTATCTGGGCCCGGTAACAGCCTGCCGCTGCCGCGTGAGCAAGAGCACGCTTGCCAGAATAAGCGCTGCCCCGGCCAGGCTCAGCGCATCCGGAAACTGATCAAACAGCAGGGCACCCCAGAGAGCAGCGAATACGACCTGCAAATACCCCGTCGTCGTTGCTCGTGAGGCGGGTTCAAGCGACAGCCCCTTGGTGAGTGCTACCTGCGCGAGCTGGGTGAGAACTGCAATAGCGAGCAGCAGCAGCCACTCGCGCCCTGTCGGCCACACCGGGTTGTGCCACGTCAGCAACGCGGCGGCGGGCAGGCTGACGAGGGGAAGATAGAAAACGATGGTCAGCGGTGCCTCCTGGCCTGCCAGCCTGCGGATGCAGAGGTAAGCCAGCGACGAGAAAAAAGCACCAGTAAGCGCCGCAGCTACAGCCAGCGCATCGAGTGGGATAGCAGCGAGTCCGAACAACAGCGAAGGTTTTACCACCAGCAGCAGTCCCGCCACGCACCCGACCAGACTCAGGGCACCAACCCTGCTGAGCTTTTCCCCGAGAAAAGGAATTGCCAGAACAGCTACAAAAACCGGGTTTAGATACTGAAACAGCGTAGCCTCGGCAAGAGGCAGACGCGGCAGGGCGAAAAACAGGCACATCAGCGCGACGAAACCGAAGGCCCCTCGTGCCAGCAGAAGCCACCGGTGGGTGCCCCACACCGGAAGCCTGCGCCGGCGGAGCAGTGCATGCGTTACGGCAAGGGAGAAAACAGTACGCACCAGCACGATCTCTGCCGGCGGGATGCTGGTGCCGATCAGCTTCGCGCAGGCCGTCATCATGCTGAACAAGAGCGCCGCCAGCATCATCTGCTGCAGGCCCGGCGATGGGAGAAAGTGCACTACGAGAGAGACGTGTGGGGTGCCAGAGTACGGGGTGCGCATCCGCAGGCGTGTTAAGAATAAATGGAAGGGAACCGCGGCAGGTAGCACGCTTAGAAACGGCCTGAAACAGAAAGCTGAGCGTGCTGCTACCTGTTTTAAAACCGCGTCTCCATAGCTCAATTGGCAGAGCAGCTGACTCTTAATCAGCGGGTTGTAGGTTCGATTCCTACTGGGGACACCACAACGCCTGCGGCGTGGACGGCATCTGGCCTCCACGCCGCATTCTTTTTATCCTTTTTAGGCATGCTCGAGGCCACGATACCCGCCGTCACTGGCGCGCTAACATATACCGCATATCAATCTGCGTGGCACGAAATGGTGCTGGCACCTCCACCCGTGGGAGACCCCGCCGCGCGTCGTGCCTATTTCTACTCGAAATACAACCTGGAGCGCGCTGCGCAGGTAGAAGCGGCCCTCGCGTTGTCGCCTGAGCTGGAGAAGGTGCTGGCCGGCGTTGCGCAGCCGCAGGAATGGCTGGTACTTACCGAAGCGTGGTGCGGGGACTCAGCCTTTAGCCTGCCCGTCATTGCCCGGGCCGCTGCTGCAAACAGGCAGATCACGCTGCGCATCCTGCCGCGCGACGCCCACCCCGGCGTTATGGATCGTTTTCTCACCAATGGCGCCCGCAGTATCCCCAAGCTCGTCGCCTTTGACGATGACGGTGCAGTCCTGTTCGCGTGGGGCCCGCGGCCAGCAGCGGCGGTTGCCTACCGTAACACACTGCTCGCTTCAGGCCACGACAAAGCGCAGACCTCGGCCATGCTCATGCGCTGGTACGAAGAGGGGGGATGGCGCGCGGTAGGTTCAGAACTGGCCGCGTTACTCTACACAGTCCCGGCGCAATAGAAAAGAGAACATTGGGAAAGTCCGGTTGCGCGTGTGAAGAGCAGTCGTTATGGCCAGGACTGGAGCCGATCTTGGGCTAAAATCATCCCACACTATGCACGACGACCGAACTATCACGCACGACCTTGCGGTTGTGTATCTCGCTCTCGCCTACGGCCCTGACCACCAGCTTGCCGACCGGGAGCTGACCCTTATCACCGAGGCGCTGCAAGCGTGGGGGCAGGACGCCTCTCGTGAGGCTGTTCAGGAGGAAGTGGTCGAAGCGCTCGCTGTGCTGCTGCAGGAAGAGTTTGATCCAGAGCAGCTCGTGATCGGGGCGCTGGACCGGCTGGCGGATGTTCTTAGCCATGAGCAGCGGCAGCATGCTATCGAAGACGTGGTGCGGATCGCCGAGGCCGATGGGCTCTTGCTGCGCGCCGAGCGTACGGTAATCGACGCCATCGCGCATCGCTGGCAGGTTAAGCGTTACGCGCAAGCCCTGCTCGACGCTACCCAGGGCGACCGTGATGACTGGACGCTTTTGCACGATATCGGGCTCATATACATCATTCTCGCGCATAGCACGGACAACAACTTGTCCGATAAAGAGATTGCGGTTTTAGTAGACCGAACGCGAGACTGGCAACCCGAATGGACTGAAGAGGCGGTGCGGGTGGTGCTGCGGCAAGCCTTGGCATACTACGGCAGCAATCCAGGAAGCGAAGCGCTGCAGCGATCCGTGCTCAGCATCGGTCACCGCCTGCCCTTGGTGCAACGCCTTGCACTAGTCAACGATTTATTTGCCATCGCCGAGGCGGATGGGGCGCTACTCGATGCCGAGCGCGCCATGATCGTCTCTCTTATTGATGCCTGGAATGTGGGGCCGGCTTTCCACCTGGCAAACCTGCCAGACGGATCTGCGGCGTAGCAGCCCTACTCGTCAGCATGGCGCGGGCTGGGACGCGCCTCACCCTGCCACATGTCACTTTCATGCGGTGTGGATGGGGGATACGCCGACAGCGGCCCGACGTGGAACAGGAACCCACTGTGAGCCTGGTGGCGCGCTACACGCTTGCTGATCTGGGTGCGGATAAACGCACGCGAGGCGGGAATGAGTCCCAGAAAGCCGACCACATCGGTGAGCAGACCGGGTGTCACCAGCAGGGCACCGGCGATAAGAATGATCACCCCGTCCAGCAGCTCCTTGCCCGGCAACCCCGCCTCTCCTATCCGCGTCTTGAGGCGCTGCCATGCTCCGAGTCCTTCGCGCTTTGCGAGAAAGCTTCCCAGGATGCCCGTTCCCAGAATGACGCCCACAGTGGCCCAGAACCCCGTTAGACTATGGAACTGAAGCAACAAAGCCAGTTCGATAGCAGGGAGCACAACGAATAGTGCCAATAAGCGCGGAATCCATTTCATAAGCCTTTTCTGGTATGTCCTATAAACCCGCCACTGCTGGGATGGCTCCTGAAGAGCGTGCGCCGCGCATCGCCATCGTGGGTGCCGGCATGGCAGGCATCGGTACCGCAATCGCGCTGCAGGCCAGCGAAGCTGACGTGGTGGTTTTCGAGAAAAGTCGGGGCCTCTCTGGCCGCGCCGCCTCGCGCCGCCGCGACGGCGTGATTTATGACCACGGTGCCAACTTTATCGACCTCTCTGCCCATAAACGGGTGAAGGCGCTGGTGGAAAAAAACGTGCCCTCGGACGAACTGGTAGCAGTAGAGGGCGCTATCTGGACGCATGACGCGGAAGGGCAGCGCAGTCCGGGCAGGGAAAGTGGACAGCAGCGCTACTCGCACGGCAGCGGCATCAGCCGCCTCGGGCGTGCCCTTTTTGAGAGTAGCACAGCCGCCCTTTGCACCGAGACGCACATTGCGCACGTGCGGCGCGCGGAAAAAAGCTGGACGCTGCACCTTGAAAACGGCAACACCGCAGGCGTGTTCGATGCGGTCGTGCTTACGCCGCCTGCCCCTCAGGCGGCCCGGCTGGTAGCAGCGGAGCCAGAGTTAGACACCCTCTGCGCCGCGCTGGAGGCTGTACCGTACCGCGCGCAGTTTTCCGTCGTGCTGGCGCTGCGCGCAACACTATCCGCACACGCGGGCATCTACGCCTATCTCAACACAGACGGCGCGCATCCGGTCGCGTGGCTCAGCTTCGAGTCCCGCAAGCGCGGCCACGTTCCACCCGGCACTGAAGTGCTCATCGTGCAGATGGCGCCCGAGTGGACAGGCGCGCACTTAGACGAGGCACGCGAAACTGTGGCACAACTGGCGCAGGCTGAGGCGGAAAAGCTGCTGGGCACCCCGCTCAGCGTTGCCTGGTGGGACGTGCAGCGGTGGCGGTACGCGCTGCCGGACGCTTCTCTCGACGTTGCAGCCACCGGTGCTGCCGAGAAACTGGGTCTCTACGTTGCAAGCGACGCGGTCTCTGGCAAAGGCCGGGTGGCGGGTGCGCTCAACACCGGGCTGGAAACCGGCGCTCGCCTTGCCCGCGATCTGGCCTCGGGTGCGTTTCAGCAGAACACATCGGTGAAATAGACCGCGTCGTTGTCGCCGAAGGCGATACCCAGTGCGTGTGTGCGGTAGGCGGGGTTGAGCATGTTGCGGCGGTGGCCCGGGCTGTTGAGCCATTCCACCGTGGCCTGCCGCGCCAGATCGCGCTGCGAGCGCCAGTCGTAGCTGGTTTTGGTGCCGCCCGGGCCGGTCGTCTGCTCGTACCCAGCATAACGGAACGACTGGAACAGGTTTTCGCCATACCCCTGGTAGACGACCGTGCCCGTGCGGTATTCGCAAGAGAGGCCCAGCGCGCGGGCACGGGCATTTACGTCCTGACCATCGGGGTTCACGTGGGCAAAAAACGCACGCCGGGCCATGTCCGCGCTGTGGGCCTGTGCCAAGGGCACGAGCGCCTCATCCCACTGGAGTGGCGGAAGGTTTTCGGCGCGGCGCGCCCGGTTGATCTCGTCGTGCGTCTCGCGGGCGAGTTCGCGCGCATCGAGAACGGGGCGGCCTGAAACGTCTCGCGGCGGTGTCGCAGGGGACACGCACGCACTCAGGGCGAGCACGGCGCCCAGCAGCAGAAAAAGGTTACGCCCGCCCATCGAGCAACTGGCGCACAACCTCAACCGTGGTGATGCCGTCGGCATCGGCGTTGAAGTTGGTCACGATACGATGCCGGAGAACCGGTACCGCCACCCGCCGCACGTCGCGTTCTTCGGGAGTAAGACGTCCGTCGAGCGCGGCGAGCGCTTTGGCACCGAGGATGAGGTACTGCGAAGCGCGAGGGCCAGCGCCATAGCTCAGGTATTTACTGACGACTTCGGGGGCGTTCGGGCCCGGGCGGGTGCTGGTGACCAGCCTGACCGCGTAGTGCAGCACATTGTCTGACACGGGCAGCTGACGCACAAACTGCTGGTACACCCGCAGCCTCTCGGCATCCACGACGGGCCGGACTGCCTCGCCTACCATGCCCGTAGTGCCGCGTACAATGTCTACCTCCTGATCAAACGAGGGATAATCGAGCCAGAGGTTGAGCATGAACCGGTCGAGCTGCGCTTCTGGAAGGGGATAGGTGCCTTCCTGCTCGATAGGGTTCTGCGTGGCGAGCACGAAAAATGGCGGCGGAAGCTCGAAAGAATGGCCTGCAGCGGTAACCCGGTGCTCCTGCATCGCCTCCAGCAGCGCGGCCTGCGTCTTGGGCGGCGTCCGGTTGATCTCGTCAGCCAGCACCACGTTTGCGAAGACAGGGCCTTGCACAAAGCGGAAAGCGCGCCGCCCTGTAGCAGTGTCTTCTTCGAGAATCTCCGTGCCCGTAATGTCAGACGGCATCAGGTCAGGGGTGAACTGAATCCGGCTAAAGGAGAGATCGAGTGCGCTGGCGACGGTTTTGATGAGCAGCGTCTTGGCGAGGCCTGGCACGCCCACGAGCAGGACATGCCCCTGCGCAAGGAGCCCCACGATCACGAGCTCGACGATGTCGTCCTGCCCGACGATCACCCGTCTGATCTCGGTGCGCAGGCGCGCGTAGTCTTCCAGAAGGGCATCGAGGGTGGCGGGGTCGTCGCTGCGGAGCGTCACAGGGGGCGGGGTAGAAGGGTGAGTAAGGCGGAGCGGTCAGCGCTGGGCCATAAGGGCCTGCCCTTTGCCACGCAGGTCGATGTAGACGCGCGCGCGGAGATCGTCGAGCCACGCCCGCAGCACCTCGTTCTGCTTGTCCTGCAGGGCAATCTGCTCAAGCTGTTCATAGTCCGTCTCCAGGTTGACCTTGTGCGCAGGCGTGCGGCGCTGGAGCAACACGATATGGTAGGCGCGGCGGCCGGTGAGAAGTTGCACAGCAGCAGGCTGGCTCACCTCGCCTTCTTGCAGGGCGTCGAGCGTGGCGCGCCACTCGGGGCCGAGCGCTTCGAGCGGCAGGTCGCGGTTGCGCGAGCGTGGGTCGGTAACGCGTCCGCCGAGCTGCGACGACTGCGGGTCCTCGGAGTGCCGCCGTGCCATCAGTTCGAATGGCATGTTGTGCGTCACGATAGAGTCTCGGACGGTGTTGAGATATTCGATGGCTGGACTGCTCTCAGCGCTCGACTCGTCCACGCTGATGAGGATGTGATTGAAATCCAGCACATCGCCACGCCGGTCGTTGACACGCAGGATGTGGTAGCCAAACGTGGTGCGAAAAGGATCTGAGATGGAATCGAGCGGCAGGCGCGACGCCATCGCGCCAAACTCCGGCACGAGATCCTGGATGCGGATGTCCGTGATACGGCCCCCGTTCTGAGCCGAGCCGGTGTCATCTGAGAACGTGGTCGCCATTTCTTCAAACGTTACACTGCCCGTCTGTATAGTGTCGCGCAGCGCAGTAATCACCTGGATGGCATCGCGAACGGCACTGGGCGAGGGGGCCAGGTACCGGGCAATGTGGGCGACACGCACGGTAGTAGGCAGGGTGGGCAGCGAGTCCGTGGGGATCTTGTCAAACCAGTTTCTAACCTCTGAGGGCGTCACCCGGATCGTGCGCATCTTGCGCTGCTGGAGCTGTTCCGCCTTGAGGCGATCGCTCATCGTCGGGCGCAGGTCTTCCCTGATCTGCAGTAACGACTTGCCATAGACTTCTTCGAGACGGTTCTGGCCGCCCAGGCTCTGCGTCATCTGCTGGAGCTGCCGGTCGAGCGCCTGGTTGACCTGGTCTGGGGTGACCTGTATGGTGGTGTCTTTCTCCGCGGTGAGGATCAGCACCTGCTGGTCGATAAGGTCGTTAAGGGCCTGCCGCCAGAGCGTGTCGGTGGCAGGGGTACCGCGCTGCTGCGCGTTGAAGACGATGCCGTCAACCTCGGAGCGCAGCACAATCCGGTTGCCTACAACAGCCACGATCTCGTCCAGCACCTGCTCTTGGGCGGCAAGGGTGAGGGGAAAGAGAAAAAGGCAGAAAAGTGCAAAAAGACGGTTCATTCAGATTGGATATAGAAAGCGTACTCCGGGCGAACGGCGGGCACGCAGCGGTTATTGCAGCGAGTCCGGGGGCACGTCGAGGGTGTTGCGGGAGAGTGCCTCGGCGCGAAGGGTCTGCACGAGTCGCCGCGCCATGCTTTTGCGCGCTTCGAGCTGCAAGCGGTGCGTGATCTCAGGACGTACCCACGCCAGCTGCGCCTCGCCTCCCTCGGGAATGCGCGCCACGACATGGGCGACGTAATAGGCCGAGTCTGCGGCAAAAACGCCTGATGTCTGGCCCGGCCGGAGCGAGAGCAGTACGTCGCGGACTTCGGGAAGGGCGGCATAAAGTCCGCGTTCCGGTTCCGCAGAGTCGGGCACGACCGCGTAGCCCGCCCGGCGCGGCCACCGCTGCCAGAGCGTGTCGGGCTCGAGGCCTCGCGCGGTCACGGCGGCGCGGGCTTGTCGTGCTTCTACCTCGGTAGGTGCGCCGAAAAGGCGGTACTGGATGTACGGCTCGCGCAGCCGCAGCCCGTCCCGCCGCGACTCGTAGTACGCCTCGATATCCGCGTCGGAAAAAGTGGGAGGGTTG
>PPFU01003284.1_pt1 | contig 37174 bp, 26 predicted proteins | sample 1535991 | NCBI WGS metagenome assembly PPFU01 (sample SAMN04901290, study PRJNA319586) | Hypolithon metagenome, whole genome shotgun sequencing project. | isolation source: Antarctic Hypolithon | place: Antarctica: Miers Valley | collected 2014
CGGGGGGGGGAGCCACGAGCAGCGGCTCGCGCGGGCGCGTCATCAATCCGAGCGAGAGGGTGGCGGTGTCCATCAGCCCCACGGATCGTCGCGCGTCACGGGGCAGCTCATGCAGCGCGGGCCACCGCCGCCGCGGACCAGTTCCGCTCCCTCGAAGGTCACAACCGCCCGTTCGCCATCATCGACCCGGGTGCCCCCGGTGAGAAAATCGACGGCCGGCACGATGCGGAAGCCGAACTTCTCCATCTCGCGAAGCGTGGCCTGGTTCCGCTCGTACGAGATCACGAGCCCGGGCCGGAGTGCGACGAAGTTGCACCCCGATGCCCACTGCTCGCGCTCCTGCTCGATTCGGCGCTGGCCGCCGCAGAAGATCGGTTCCACCCGCATGCCGACCTGTTCGAGGGCCGCGAATACGCTTGGCATCTCGCGCAACGCGCTCTCCCCCTTCTTCCAGTACAGCACCGAGAGGCGCTCGGTCCCGACAAAGTGCGGTGGGAAGACGACGGCGAGATCGCGGTCCACCTGGGTGAAGATCATGTCCAGGTGAATGGCCGTGTTCTCCTTCGGCATGACGACGACGATCACGTGCTCGATCGGCGTCTGCTCGAAGAGGAGCGTCGTGAGGGCGTCGATGGCGGCCGGACTCGAGCGCTCGCTGAAGCCAATCATGACGGCATCGTGACGAAGCGGATGAATGTCTCCGCCCTCGAGCGAATAGTTGTGCCGCCGCTCCACCGATCCATCGTAGAGAATGCCCTTGTTCTGCAGCAGCGGGTGCGAACGGAAGAGCACCTTCATCAACAGCTCTTCGGTCCAGCGCACGGAATACCGCATCGACCCGACCAGCATGTGTTCGCCGATCGCCATCGCGGTGTCGCGCGTGAAGAAGAGGTTGGGCAGCGGCGGGAGAATGTAGCCGGTCTCGTTGAGCGTGCGGGCCAGCGGTCCCTGCGGCTCCTCGCGCCCCTCGATCAGTCGCTGAACGAACAGCTCAGTCGGGACCTCGAGCAGTTCCTTCGCGAGCGGCTCGGACGGGATGACGTTGGTGGTCTCGCGGACCACGAACTCACGGACCTCTGGATTCTCCAGCACCTCGTGCAGGAGATCCCGGACCTGGTAGACGCTGGCATATCGCTCGAGCAGCGCCACGAACCGCCGGTGTTCACGGTTCGCCGTCTCGATATCGATGATATCGTCATACAGGAAATCTTCACGCGTGTCGGGCGTGACCGCGAGCAGTTCGGGGCCGGGGGTGTGCACCAGCACCGCACGCATGCGGCCGATTTCGGATGTGACGTTGACAGGCATAGCCGAAGATAATCCGGTGGGGCGACCACCGGGAACGGGGCGTCCGGATGCGCCCCGTCCGCCGCTGGCTGGTGCGGCGCGTGAGCCGTGCGTAACTTGTGAATGAATTCACAAGCCGACCCCCTCGTGAAACGCATCGCCGACTCCACGGTCCGTCGCCTCTCGCTCTACCTCCGCTTCCTCGAGGAGTTTGAGCACCTTGGCCACGCTACCGTTTCCAGCGAGGAACTCGCCCAGCGCGGCGGCACCACCTCCGCGCAGGTGCGAAAGGACCTGTCCTTCTTCGGCTCCTTCGGCAAGCGGGGCCTGGGCTACAGCGTGCCTGAACTGTCCGGTCAGCTCCGGGAGATTCTCGGGCTTGGGCAGGAGTGGCGCGTGGTGATCGTCGGCGCTGGAAAGATCGGCACGGCGCTGGCGCAGTACCGCGGGTTCCGGCAGCGTGGCTTCCGGATCGTGGCCGTCTATGACAACAATCCGGACAAGATCGGCACGATGTGGGACAGCTTCCGCGTTCGCGACGTGCAGACGCTCACGACGGACGCCGAGCACGAGCAGCCCGACATCGCTGTACTTACCGTGCCTGGCGAGCAGGCGCAGACGGTGGTGGATCAGCTCGTCGCGGCGGGCATCCGGGCGATCCTGAACTTCGCGCCCGCGCAGCTCACGGTTCCGCCGGAAATCGCGCTCAAGCACGTCAACATGGCGATGGAGCTCGAGGTGCTGTCGTTCGCCCTGACCAACCGGGAGCACGACTAGCGGGGCACTGCCCTGCGCAGCGCCTCGCCGGCACGCCCGATCAGGCGGGGTTGGGCAGGCGTCGCGCCGGGCGAGCGCTGGACGAGGCAGAGCGGCGCGCGACCTCCACCCGGCCTGCGTCGAACAGCGTCTGCGGGGAGTTACCGGCACGGGCGAGGGTCACGGCCAGACGCAATGCGGCATCGTGCGGGACTCGCCTGCGCAGCGCGGCGGTGTCGCCAAACGCCAGGGCCGCGAGCCGCTGCTCGATCAGTCCATCCACGAATGGCGCCGCGCCGGCGATGTCCGTCGCGCTCACGGGAACTCCCGCGGTCGAGAATCGAGCGGCCAGCCGCGTGCGCCAAAGCGTGTCGATCGCGAAGTCCGCCCGCACCTGCGGCCGCAGTTCGAGCGCCAGATCGTAGAGCGCCGCATATGCGGCGGCGGAATGGGGTGCGATGGCGCGCACGAATCGCTGGGCGGCCTCGCCGAGCGAGTCGGGGGTGGCCACGACATCGGGGTCCACGCCGCCATTGCTGCCGAGTGGGCGGCCGGCGTCTGTTCGGAACATCGGGCGGGTCAGGTCGGCCCCGCCGGCGGCGAGGTCGCCCGCGCCCGCGGCGAGCGGGCGTCCGTCGGGGCCGCGCTCGCGCTGCAGAGAACGGCCGCTTGGGGTGAACCACCTGCCGGTCGTGAACTTTACCGCCCATCCGCCCTCGAGCGGATAGACTCCCTGCACCAGCCCCTTGCCGAACGAGGGCGCGCCGACCACCAGCGCGCGATCGTGGTCCTGCAGCGCACCCGCGACGATCTCCGACGCTGACGCGGTCGCCTCATCTATAAGAACAACGACCGGTTCGTCGGTGAGAATGGCCGCTCGGCGTCCCGCGAACGTGGTGGGAGCTTCGCCGCGATTGCGCAGCGTCGCGAGCGGGACGCCCTCGCCGACGAACAGGTCGGTGATCGCGAGCGCCTCGTCGAAGGAGCCCCCGCCATTGCCGCGCAGATCCAGCACATAGCGCCGCACGCCGGAGTGGCGCAGCCGGTCGAGCGCGATCTCGACCTCTTCGGCGGCGGTCTCGTTGAATCGCGTCAGCGGCAGATACCCGACATCACCGCCGAGGACGACGGTATACGGCACGGCCGGCTGGTTCACTCGCGAGCGCATCAGCGGCAGCCGGATCGGATCACGAACGCCGGCGCGAGCGAAGTCGACGGTGACGCGAGTGCCGATCGGGCCGAGCAGACGACTCGCGGTGGCTTCCACACTGAGCTCATCGACCGGCACGGCGTCGACGGCGACGATCGCATCGCCAACCTGAACGCCCGCGCGATAGGCGGGACCGTCGGCGAAGATCTGACCGACGCGCTTCACGCCTGCGATCTCCTCGAAGATGATCCCCAGGCCGCCATAGGCGTTGCCGAGCCGATCGCGCGAGAACTCCGTGAGCTGTTCGGGCGAGAAGAGCTCCGCGTACGGGTCGTCGAGCGAGGCGACGAGCCCGCGGGCGGCGCGCTCGTAGAGCTCCCCCTCGCCCAGCGAATCGAGGTTGAACCGCTCGACGCGCTCAAAAACCTCGCCGAAGAGACGCGCGCCATCGCGTGCGGCACGTGGCTGCACGAGGGCGCCGGCCGCTATGACCGGCACGGCGAGCACCACGCCGAGAATGATTCCGCGCCGCGTCGAGTGCTGCATGCCCCGCCAGAACGAAGGTCCCATGAGTCGATCTCCTGTCAGATACCGCCACGCCGCGTCGGCGTGATGCCTGACGCGGCGACAAACGGCCGATTCCGGTCGACGTGGCGTGCGTCGTCACGATTCCGAGCGGTCAATGCAAATTACCCAGCCGCGAATCTCGTCAGGGCGAGGGTGAACGTGGACAGCCTTCCCGGCGGCGCGTGTCCGCCAGATGGAAAATGCGCCAACCATCAGGCGTCCGCGCCAGCTGTACCGCGTCCACGCCGCAGTGGCTGAAGCGCGGACCGGCGTAAAAGTCATACTCCGTCCAGACCGAGGCCAACGAGCCATCGACGCGGACTTCCGTGTTGAACAGGCGCTCGTCGAGAACGACCGGTGGCTGCCGCGAGGCCGCGCCGCCGATCGATGTGACGAACGCGTCAATAGTGGTTGTGTCGACCAGGCGGCCATCCGGCCTGGCGCCGACGCTCATCAGCACCGCGCCTGGCATGAACACCGAGCGGATGGAGGCCGTGTCGCCGGCACGCATCGCGTCGAACAGCCGCTCGACAGTCGCGAGCGCCGCGCGCGCTTCGGGATCCGCTGGCCGGGACTGCGCGAAGGCGGCCGACGGCGCGGCGGCCAGCAGCACGGCGAGGAGTGTGGCAGCGAATCTCGAGATCGGAAGCATCGGCCGGTTCGTGGCGGGTGGGCGGCAGGAGGTCGCGTCCGGGGGTCGGTCGGTCCGGACGTCCGACCCGGGAGAGCTTAATCGCTCCTCGCGCTCTGTCATGGGTCAGTGGGACGAGTCGCACGCCCGGTGGGACGAACTGCGTGGGACGCACCGCAGCGAGCGCCGCTTGAGAGAGCCGTTAGATCGGCCGGCCGAGTCGCGTTTCCATCCGGTCACGATAGCTTCGGGAGAGGCGGAGCTTGGTGCCGTCGGCGAGTATGACCACGTAGTCCCCAGAGAACCAGGGCTGCAATTCGCGAATCCGATCGACATTCACGATCGTACCGCGGTGGATCCGCACGAACTGCTGGCCGTCCAGCCGCTCCTCGAGCGTGGTCATCGTCTCCCGCACGAGGTGGGAGCGTCCCGGACTGTGTACCCGCACGTAGTTGCCCGCGGCTTCGATCCACTCGATGTCGGCTACGCGGACGAACACCACCCGCCCGTTCGTCTTGACGACCAGCCGGTCCAGCGGGGCGTCGGGCTTCGGGGGGCGTCGGACGAGCTGTTCCGATTCGAGACCGAATTGCTCGAGCAGCAGCAGGAGCCTCGCGGCGCGATCGTCCCCTTCCCCGACCTGCCGGATCTTCCGCACCCGCCCGAGTGCCGCCTGCACCCGATCGCGGTCGAACGGCTTGAGTAGGTAGTCGGCCGCGCTGACCTCGAAGGCCTTCACCGCGAATTCGGCGTACGCGGTGGTGAAGACGATCGTCGGGAGATGTGCCGGTTCGATCCCGCGGAGCACGGCGAATCCGTCCTGCTCCGGCATCTGGATGTCGAGGAAGAGCACGTCCGGACGAAGCTCCTCGACCAGGGCAATGGCGGTCTGTCCGTCTCCGCATTCGCCGACCACCTCGACGCCGGGCTCGTTCTTGAGCAGACGCAGCATCCGGCGACGCGCGATGGCTTCGTCGTCGGCGATGAGGACGCGCAGCATGGTCACACCGTGATGAAGGTCCGGAACTCGTGGCGATCGTCCGCCGGTCGATAGGGGATCGATAGCACTACGGCGGTTCCGCCCTCCGGGTGTCGGCGAAGTTCAAATTCGTGATCGCCGGGGTACAGCCCCTCGAGCCGCACGCGAGTGTTTCGGAGCCCCACGCCTTCGACGACCGGCGCGTGCTCGGGGATGCCGACGCCGTCGTCTCGAACGACGATGTGCAGCCGGTTACCCTCCACCCGAACGCTAACGTGCACCATGCCGGCTCCCGCGCGAGGCGAGATGCCGTGACGAATCGCATTCTCGACGAGCGGCTGCAACACGAGACTAGGCACGCACGCCGACAGCGAGGCTGGATCCGCCTCGATGGTCGCGGAGAGACGATCTTCGAACCGCATCCGTTGGATGTGCAGGTAGGCATCCAGGAACTGCAGCTCGCGGCGGAGCGTCATCTCGGCGCTGGTGCTCGTGTCGATCGAGAGGCGCAGGAGCTCGCTCAGGCTCGTCACCATCGCGTCTGCTCTGGCCGGATCCTCGTGGACGAGCTCCGAGATCGCGTTCAGTGTGTTGAAGAGGAAGTGCGGCTGCAGCTGCAGCTGCAGCGCCGAGAGCCGCGCGCGCGAGAGCGCGCCCTGGAGGCGCAGTTCGCTGACCTGTTGCTCCTGGAGGCCACGGGAGTAGTCGAGCGCATGCGTCGCGGCGACGATGATCGCGAAGGCGAACATGTTGATGTCGAACTGGAAGAGGTATGACGCCCAGAGCTGCTGGAGAAAGGGCGTCGAGCGTTCCGCGTCGACGAGCAGCGAGAGCAGGACGCCATCGTAGATCACGTCGCCGACCGTGACGACCAGCCCGATGACCGCGAGCATCGTCAGCGAGCGCCCCCACCGCACGCGTTCAATCCGGAAGCGGCGCGCGAGCCAGACGATGGCCGGCGTCATCGCCGCCCAGAGCCATGCGCTGGCGAGTGTGTACGTGTAGAGATCGACCAGCGAGTAGGAGAGCGCACTGTTGCTAGCCGCCGCGAACAGGCGCGTCTGGCTGGCGGAGAGGAGTCCGTAGGCCGTCCAGGCGAGAAAGATCGCCAGAGGCCAGCGCCAGCGTCCGGTGGCCGACCGGTGGCCGTCGTGAGGCATGGCGGGACGCGCACTCCCCGGAACACCGGTGCTCGTGGGCCGCAGGGACGATGCGCCGTTCGGTGCCGGCGCGGGAGGCGTGGCGGGACCCGCGGGTGAGTCGAGAGCGAGCGTCATGACGGGCGGGCGATCAGGGAGTGCGCGGAGGCGGCGCCGGGGCAGCCTCGCGCCCGGCGAGTGCACGATAGTACCGCTCGATCGCGTCCCGCCGCTCGGCCGGGATCCGTTCGAGGCGACGTTCCAGCGGCGCGTCGGCCGCTTCGGCCAGTGCGCTCGCCAGGCCGAACTCGACCAGCTTCCACCCATCGACCAGCGACGCCTGCAGTCGGGCCAACTCCGAAGGATCGTCCCACACACGCGCGGATTCGAGCGCGCGCATGCGGGCGAGCAGCCGGTCGATCTCCGCCACATCCTCACCGGCGCGGGCGAGATCGCGGCGGAGCGCTTCGGCGTCGGCACGTCGTTCGGCAAGTTCACGGCTGAACTGACGCGCCCCGCCCATGCCTGACGGCGGCCGCAAACCGCTACCCGCCCCTCCCGGCGAGACCGCGGCGCCGCCCGGCGCTCCCTCGTTCCGCTCGCCGCGCCCGCTCCCCTGACCCTGCTGGCCACCCTGACCCGGCTGGCCACCCTGACCCGGCTGGCCGCTCTGACCCGGCTGGCCACCCTGACCCGGCTGGCCGCTCTGCCCCTGTGCTCCGCTTTGACCCTGTGCTCCGCTCTGCCCGGCGGCGAGTGCATCGCGGGCGGCCTGGTCAGTGCGATCCTGCAGCGATTCCAACCCGCGGACGAGGGCGCGGGCGCGATCGAGTGCCGCCGAGGGGTCGCGAGCGTCCGCGGCGCGTGAGGCGGCGGCCGCCTGCACCACACGCTCCCGCACGCCGCTCAGACTCTCGGCGATCCCGCGGGCGAAGGCGGAATCCGTTCGTGGGTCAGTATAGCCGGTGCGGTCGGCGGAATAGCGCAGTTTGTCGCCGATCTGCGCCTGACGAATTCCGATCGCCGCCTCCTGCAACCCACGGCTCGCATCGGGTTGCTCGCGCCGTCCGAGGCGGGCGGCCTCGTCCAGGCGACGCTGCAGCGCATCGACGCGTGAGGCGCGATCGGCGAGCTCGCGCGCTGCTGCCGTTCGTGCCTCATCCGACGCGCGCGCCGCCGCGGAGGTGCGAGCCGCAGCGTCGGCGGCGGCGGACTGCTCGCGTTCGAGCGCCCGCGCCTCTTCAGCGAGCCGGTCTACCCCGTCGCGCCCGGCGGTGGCACGCTCGCGGTCCAGCGATCGAGCGGCTTCCTGCAGCCGATCAAGCGCGGCCGCTGCCTCACGCGATCCCCCCTGTTGGCCAGACGCGGCGGCACGGCGCATCGCGGTAGCGGCGTCCTGCAACTGGCGTGCGCTCTCCTGCAACTCCGGGGACTGGCGGTCCCGCGCCAGCCGCTCCAGACGACGAGCCTCCTGCTCGGCTTCCTCCGCGAGGCTCCGCTGCGAGGCACTGCCGGAGGCGCCAGGTGCACCCGCGGCGCCCGCCGCACCGCCCTGCCCGCCGGCACCGCCCTGCCCTGCGGCATCACTCTGCCCCGCGGCGCGAGCGAGCGAGTCACGCATCGCGCGCGCGCGCTCGTTCTCGCGCTGCTGGCGGGCGGCGAGTTCCCGAAGCCGCTCGCGCACCTCATCCACCTCTGGCGCCGCCCCCTGAGCCTGCTGCTCGGAGCTTCGCTCCAGGGTTTCGTACTGGTTCCGCAGCCGGTCTGTCTGCAGGCTGAAGAGATCGGCGAGATCTTCGGCGCTGCCGCCACCGCCGCCGCCGCCGCCGCCGCCGCCCTGCTGCCCCATACTCACCTGAACCTCGCGATACACGGCTTCGGCCCGCTGCGCGAAGGCGAGCGCGCGCGACTCGGCCGCGAGTGCGGGATCACCTTCACGACGAGCCAGCCGCGACTCGGCGTCGCGCATCGCCTGTCCCGCGCTGTCGAGCGCGGTCGCGACGGCGGAGAGCGCCGTGTCGCCCATCGCGGTCAGTCCGCGCTGGCGAATCCGGGCGATGAGTTCACTGACCTGCCCGCGAAGACGACCCTGGGCGAGCGCCAGTGTGGCGAGTCGCTCGCGGTAGTCCGCGTCGCCGATGGACGTCCGGTCGCGGATCGCGTTATACGTGCCGGCGACGATCTCGCGTTGCGTGCGCGAGATGTCCTGGGGCCCCTCGTCACCACCACCTCCACCGCCGCCGCCACCCTGCTGTTCCGCCTGACGATAGTCACGGCCAAAGGGGCGAATCGTGACGAAGAAGATGTCGCTGCGCGCGGCGCCAGGACCGGTGACGCTGTTCGCGTCGCGCGAGCGCGCATGGTAGGCCACGACGTCGCCGGGCTGCAGGCCGAGTTCCTCCAGATAGAGCGTGTGACCGGCGGAGACATCCTTGCGGCCCGGCGTGCCGCCGCGGTAAAGCGAGACGGTCTGGTCGGCACCACCGTTGACACTGTAGACGAGCTCCAGGGCGGCGACGCCGTAGTCGTCGCGGGCCTCGGCCTCCACGTACAACTCCTCCAGCGAGGTCGCGCGGGTGTCCCGGCCGGGCTTCTCGATGCGGACCAGCGGCGGCGCATCGGGAAGCACGTCGACCGCATAGTCGAGCGATCCGGGCACCCACCGGCCATCGGTCGCCTGAAGCTCGACACTGTAAAAGGCGGCGCGGCGGACCGTCAGCGCGCCTGCCAGCGTGCCGCTCTCGTCGAGGGTGAGCTGGAGCGTGTCGCCCCCCTCCACGATGAGTCGCCCGGCGAGCGCCGGCCGGGTGAGCGTCATTGTCAGGCGCACCTCGGTACCGGCCGGCGCCGCCACGTCGCCACCGCCGATCACCTGCTCAGGAGGCAACCCGGTATAGGCAGGAAAGCGGTAGTCGAGATCGATCCCGGCGACGTACGGGAGATCGGCGACGATGATGCGATGCTGCGCGGAGCGAACCCCGGCCGCCTCGACCTGGTAGTCGGCGAGTGTGTCTAGATCGAAGAGCCGTGCGGCGAACGCACCCGAGCTATCGCGAGCCATGGGAATCCGCTGCTCGATGCCCGCCTCCCATCCTCCGCGCCTGACGAGCAGTACTACCTCGTCTGCCTCGAAGTTGGCCAGCTCCGCGCGTATGACGACGTCCGCATGGCGCGCGAGGGTCACGTCGCCCGGCTCCACGCCGATGAAGGGGAGCCGGGGCTCGGCGGCACTGAAGACCGGAGAGATGAGGAGGCGGGCCGCGCGTCCGAATCCAGCGGGTCCGGCGATGGTGAGCAGCACCGCGCCGACAACCACGGAGGTGAGCGCGGCAACGGAGGCCAGGTCGAGCCTCACGTCACGCCGGCGTCGGCCGCGCACACTGCCCGCGTGCACGGCCGCCGCGCTCACGAGCCGGGATCCAAGCGCCGAACGGGCGAGGTCTTCGCGACCGGAGGCATCCACCGCCGTGACGAACTCGGCGTCGAGGGATGCATCGTGCTCCTCCAGGTAGCGAGCGATCGCGCCGCGGGAGGGACGCTGCCGGAAGGCGACCACCAGGGCCACCAGCAGTGCGACCAGTGCCGCCGCGCCGAACGCGACGCGCGCCTGCGTGATCGCGACGGTATCGAAGCCTGACGATTCAATCCAGAGCGCCGCGGCCATCAGCGCCAGCACGGCGACGGTCGCGGCCAGCACCAGCGCGCGCACGAGCACGCGCCGGCGCCAGCGCCGGCGGACGATGCCTAACGTGCGGTCGAGCGCGGCGACGGATTCGGGACGCGCGAGCGTGGCCATCAGAGTCTCCTGCCGCCAACGGGCGCGGCAACGTGCGGGCGGGACAGACGGTTGGCGAGTAGAGCTTCCAGCGAGAGCAGCACGGCGACGGCGGCCAGCACCCACCACCAGAGCCGCTGGCGCCGCTCGATGTCCGACGGGGCGGGCGGAGCGGCCGCGCGCGCGACGTCGGCGGCGGCAGTGGTTGCGGGAGCGATCGCCGCCACCAGTTCGCGGTCGCTGATCTCCTCGGCGATGTACTCCGACGGATCGACGTTCACCGCAACGAGCCGCGGATCGGCGTCCGCTGCCTCACGACGGACTTCGTAGAACCCCGCATCGTCGACGCGCGCGGCGGCGGTGCCTTCCCGGACCACGACGGGCCGCCGGTCGCCACCAGGCGCGGCGAGCGTCAGGCGCTCGCCCTCGCGCGGGGGATCGGCCCGAGCAGCCGGATCGTCGGCGACGAGGGCCGCAAGGTCGAGAGCGTCGCCTGGACGTACGGTGGTGGAGCCGCCCGAGAAACCCGCGGAATAGAGCACGAGGGCGTGGACGAGGGGCGGAAAGGCGGGGTGCCTAACGAGCGCGCCGCTCGATTCATCGAAGCCGGCGCTCCAGACGACCACCCTGCCGCGGCCCAGTCGGCGTTCGGCCAGCGCCGGGGCCCCGTCATCGAAGCGGGCAAAGCTCGTCCAGCCCGGCTCCTCGTCGCGTGCGGTGTAGCGGCTGATCCGGGCACCGACGAGCTCGCGTGCCGGCACACCCGCCAGGACGAACGCCGGATGTCCGGCATCGACCGAGGCCACGGCGCCCTGCGGACGTTGCACACGCGTACCGCCGCGCGTACCCGCGACCTCGGCCATGGCGTCGGACCACTGGTCCGCGCTCGCTGCCGTGGCGATAACGAGCCCGCCTCCGCGCTCCACCCAGCCGCGCAGGCGGGCGGCATCGGCAGCGGGAACCGAGGCGTCGTCGAGCAGGATGGCGCTGTACCGCTCGAGTTCGCCGTTCGCGGGGAGCGTCCCTCGGACGACGGTCACGCTCACTGGCGGTTCGGACGCCGCCCGGAGCGCGGTGGCGGCGTAGTCGCCCCCGCCAGCTGCGGACTGACGCAGCACCAGAACCTCGCGACGACGTCCGCGTTCAAGCATGAGGCGTGCGCCACTGTCCGGTGCAGGGACCGTCACCGCGGGGCGCACGATGGCACGCATCGGCCGCTCCGGAATAGGGACCGGGACGAACCGTGCCTCAGCGCCACCGTCAGGCAACGGGGTGGCAGTGACGGTCTCGGCGACCCGACCATCAAGTTCCAGAACATATGAGGCGGCGTCGGCGGCGGCGTCCAGCGTGACCGTGACCGCCCGCAGCTCGCGCGCGCCGTCCGCGGTGGCCGCGACGTTCAACGACCGGATCGCTGGCGGCATGTCGGCAACACCCGCGGTGGAGATCGCGCGGACCAGCGTGCCCGAGGGGAGCGGCTCCAGATCGTCAGGCATCCAGCCGGTGCGCTGCAGATCCCCGATGAACACCACCTCACCGGCTCCGCGTCCCTGCTCGGTGAGCACTCGCCCCGCCAGCTGCACGGCCGGTGCATAACGCGTCGCGCCGCCCACGGGCTGAACGGTGGCGAGTGGCACGCGCAGCAGCGTGGGATCACCGGTCAGCTCCACGAGTGATTCGGCGCCGTGTGCAAACGCGATGATCGTCGCGCGGTCATCGCCGCTGAGCATACCGATCTCCCGCTCCACCTCGCGCACGGCTCGGTCCCATCGGTCGCCCACGCGCATACTGGCCGAGCGGTCGAGGAGGATGACGAGATCACGCGCGGACCCGCCGCCCGACACACCTGCGGGAGGCGTGAGGAACGGGCGCGCGAAGGCGAATGCCAGCAGCAGGACGACGAGCGACCGGACCGTGAGCAGCAGGAGATGCTGCAGCCGCCGGCGCTTGGCTGTCGGCGGCGGACCGCCGCGCAGGAACATGAGCGACGGGAAGACGACGACATTCGCACGGTCTCGCCGCCGCAGATGCACGATAAACGGAATGGCGACGGCGAGCCCCGCCAAGAGGAAGAGCGGTGTCAAGAGACCCATCAGCGCACCCTCCGCAGCCGCTCGCGCTCGCCGAGGTAGCGGTAGAGCGCGTCGTCGAGCGGCCGATCGGTGGCGAAGAGCGTGGTCTCCACGCCCTGACCTGCGAGCGCCGTAGAGACAGCGTCGACATGCGCCGAGATCTGTTCTCGGTAGGCGTCGCGCACCTGCGGTGTGTCGAGCGGGATCTCTTCGCCTGTCTCCGCATCCACGAAGGTGACCGCGTCCGCGTAGGGAAGCGCCAGCTCGGCTGGATCCAGCACGTGAATCGCCAACACCTCACTCCGATTCCCGCGCAGCACGCCTAACGCCTCAGCGACCGCCGATGGCGCGTGGTAGAAGTCGGAGACGACGACCCAGATCCGACGCCGGCGCGAGAGCAGCGCGGCGGCTCGCAACGGTGCGGCGAGCTCACCCGACCCCGTCGCCTGGGTATTCGTGAGCCGCTGCAGGATCGAGGACAGGTGCCGCATCGATGCGGGCACCACGTCTCTGATCACGCTGTCGAAGGTGACGAGACCGATCCGATCGCGCTGCCGCGACGAGAAGTGCGCGAGGCAGGCGATGAGCACCTTCGCGAAGTGGAGCTTCGTGAGTGCGTGCGACCCGAATGCCATCGACGCCGAGGCATCGAGGAGAAAGATGACCTCGGTGTTGGTCTCCGCCTCGAACTCCCGCACGTGCACGCGATCGGTTCGTGCGTACAGCCGCCAGTCGACCCTCCGGATATCGTCGCCGGGCTGATACGCGCGATGCTGCGCGAAGTCGGTGGACACGCCGAGGCGGGGCGAGCGATGCAGTCCCGCCAGGAAGCCATCGACAATCATGCGCGCGACGAGCGACAGATCACCGATCCGTGCGATCACGGCGGGATCCAGCAGTCGCGGCGCGGCGGGCGTCCAGGAGGGGGCGGTCATCGCAGCGTGTGAATCAGAGTCCCGAGCGCGGCGGTTGTGCCGCACGCGTGAGTTCGGCCAGGATGCGATCCGCGGTCATGCCGTCGGACTGCGCATGGAAGTTGAGCAGGATGCGATGCCGCATCACGGGGAGCGCGAGCGCGCGAATGTCCTCGTACCCCACATGCGCACGGCCATGGAGCAGGGCGCGCGCCTTGCCGCCGAGCACAAGACTCTGTGCCGCGCGAACGCTGGCCCCGTAGGTCACATACCGCTTCACCGTCTCAGAGGTGCCGGGCAGTCCGGGGCGGGTGCGCCGCACCAGCTGCACGGCGAACCGCGCGACGTCGTCGGCGATGGGCACGCGCCGCACGAGCCGCTGATAGGCGATCAGATCTGAGGCGCCGAGGATCTTGCGAAGCTCGGGGCGCGCAGTGGTGGTGGTCCCGCGCACGACATCCAGCTCGTCGTTCTCCGGCAGATAGTCGACGATGATCTGGAACATGAAGCGATCGAGTTGCGCTTCGGGAAGCGGGTAGGTGCCCTCCAGCTCGATCGGATTCTGCGTGGCGAAGACGAAGAACGGCTCGTCGAGCGGATAGGTCCGTCCCTGCACGGTGACGTGCCGCTCCTGCATCGCCTCCAGCAGCGCGGCCTGCGTCTTCGGCGGCGTGCGGTTGATCTCGTCGGCCAGCACCACATTGGCGAACACCGGCCCCGCGACGAACGCGAGCTTCCGCCCCCCCTCCGTCGTCTCCTGGATGATGTCCGTGCCGGTGATGTCGCTGGGCATCAGGTCCGGTGTGAACTGAATGCGCGAGTACTGCAGGTCGAGCACGCGGGACAGCGTGGAGACCAGCAGCGTCTTAGCGAGCCCGGGAACACCGACGATCAGGCAGTGCCCGCCGGCGAAGAGGGCGACCAGCGTCTGCTCCACGATCTCGTCCTGCCCGACGACGATCTTCCGCAACTCGTGCAGGATCTCGTCGCGCGCGCGCGTGAGGCGATCGGCGAGAGCACCGTCATCGTCGGCGTGCGGCATGGCGGGGGCGGCGGCGGGGCTGATCGTCACAAGCGGGGTCTCCGGGAGCACGGGATGGTCTGGGTCGGTTGAACGGCGGCGCGACGGGCGGTGCTCAGTGGGTCATGGCGTAAATCACGTAGTTCACCCCGAGCTTGTAGGCTTCATTCGAGAGCTCGATCGGGAGAAAGCCTTCATCCGACCACTCCCAGTAGTCGCCGATGTCGTTGTTGTAGTTCGCGACGAAGAGCAACCGTTTGGAGGGGTCATTGTCCTCGTAGGCGCCCCAGAACTCCGCCAGCTGCCCCTGATTGGGGTCGTACATCTCGAGTGACTTGATCTGGAAGAACGAGTCGAAAACCGGATGCGTGATATCGAGCCTGACGAGTCGCAGTTCTGGGAAAAGCCGCAGGATCTGCGCGTCGAAATTGTATTTGTGCTGCGCACCGATGAAATCGTCGAAGATGACGAAGCCGCCCTTGTGGATGTATTCGCGGAAGCGATCCGCCTCCTCATCCGTCGGGCGCCAGAAGCCGGGCTCGCACAGGTAGAGCACCGGATACTTGAAGATGTCCGGATCGGTGAGCGTGAGGACGTTGCTCCCACTCGTGTGCGGCTCCATCAGACTGATCTCGTTCAGAATGCGCGTGAAGTTTCGCTCGGCGCGCGGGTAGTCGTGATTCCACTTCGGGTCGAAGCGCATACCGAACCCCAGCTCGTCGTCGGCGCCGAACCGCACGCGAACGAAGGTGAACCGCCCGTCATAGGGGATCGCTTCCGGGACCACGGTGCTGTTGCGCGCACGACGCTGCGCGACGAGCGTCGCGGTTGCGGTGAGCAGAAGTCCAAGCACGACGAGGAGAATGCGGCGCGTCATGGCTGCGCTCCGGGGGGTGGTGACGCGGGCGCGGCCCGCAGTTCGAGGAGAAGGTCCTGAGCGCGTTCGAAGTTCGGCGCGAGTTCCAGCGAGCGGAGCACCTCGCGGCGCGCCCCGACCGTATCACCCGCGTCACGAAGCGCCGCGGCAAGCTCGTAGCGTGCCCCAGCCTCATCCGTGGGGCGAAGCGCCACGAGCGCGCGCCGCTCCCGGACGGCTCGGGCGTGATCGCCCGCAGCGTGCGCGGCGACGGCCAGTCGCTCGTGAACGCTCGGGTCATACGGAGTGATCCAGACGATGCGCTCCAGGGCGTCGGCGGCGGCGGCGTGCTCGCCGCGCGCCGCACGAAGCGTGGCTTCCAGATCATTGGCCGCCACGTCCGTTTCCGCCCGCGCGGTGTGTTCGGCCAGGTCGCGGAGCGCCGCCGTGGTGTCGCCCGCGGCGAGCCGGGCGCGCACGAGGTGCCAGCGGGCGCCACCGGGCGATCCATCCTCCGGAAAGAGGGCGACCGCGCGCTCGAGCGCGGCGGCGGCCTCGTCTGTGCGGCCGGCCTCGAGCAGGGCGCGCCCGGCGGTCAGCGCCCGTACGTACGCGCTCCCGTCGCCCGCGGCGAACCCCGCTGCGTACATGCGGCGCACCCAGCTGTCGAAGCCGCGATCCAGCTGCGGCATCGCCAGACCGGTCGCACCCGTGAGGGCGGCGTCCGTGGTGGCTCCGTCGCGATAGGCGGAGACCCAGGTCGCGAGCGCCTCCACCCCGTGCTCGGCTTCCACATACTCCACGACCAACGACGCCAGGACGTACGCCAGCCCCAGCGCGTTGGCCGACGCCGGTCTGGCGAAGGCGTCATTCATACGGCTCGGTGGCGGGAGGCTGCCATCCGCATAGGCGGCGAAGAGCGCCGGCGACGGCCGTGCGCCCCACCCGGGACGTGCGCGCCGCTCCTCACGCACGGAGATACCCTCGGAGAGCCAGCGCGGAATCCGCCCGTCGCTCGCGCCGAGTGTGTAGGCGTGCGCGAGTTCGTGCCACGCGGTCGAGCCCCAGTTGAAGGTGCCGGGCTCGCGTGCGGCGGGCGAGTCCATCGCCAGCACGTTGCCGAAGCTCACACCGAGTGCACCGAGACCGGCGAGTCCGACCGTTCGCACCGAAAAGTCGGCGTGACTCCGATACACCTCCAGGCGAATCGGCTCCGTCGGGCGCCAGCCATACCGCGCGCCAAGTTCGTCATAGCCACGCTCGACCAGCGCGCTCAGATACGGCGCGAGAAGGTCGGCCTCCTCGCGCTCGATGAGCAACACCGATCGGGGCGTGCGGCGCTCATCGAAACGGGCATAGGCATCGAGCAGGTCGAGCGTGTTCTTCGTCCACACGTCGTACGGGTCGCCGGCGAAGGCACGCTCCAGTGCCTGACGCGCCGCATCCACCTGTCCGAGACGGAGGAGATTGACGCCGGCGACGGCGTGCGCGCGCCATGATCGCGGATCCACACGTCCGCCCTCTTGCGCCGCGGCCGCCGCATCGGCGTAGCGCCGCATCCGGGCGCTGAGTTCCGCGAGCGTCACGAAGAAGGAGCCAGCCGAGGGGTTCCGCGCCAGCGCCCGCTGCCGCGCCGCAGCGACACCCGCAGCGTCACCCGCCAGCAGGCGTGCCGCGGCCAGGACGCCGAGCGCATCCACATCGGCCGAATCGACAGCGAGCGCGCGCCGCGCGAGCGTGGTCGCCGAATCCGCGTGTTCGGCGTCGAGGGCGAGCGTGGCGGCCAGGGTCAGGGCGCCGCGGTGGTGCGCGTTCACCTGCAGGGCCTGCCGCACGAGCGAATCGGCGCCCGGCTCCTGCTCAAACCGGCGACGCCGCGCTTCGGCGACGAGTGCGCCCGGGTGGCTCGGATTGCGGGCGAGCGCGGCAGCGGCGGCCGTGCGCGCATCGGGAGCGTTCCACTTGTCGAGAAACAGGTCAGCGAGCGCCACCTGCACGGCCGGATCCCCGGCGTCGCGAGCGGCGGCCCGGTCGAGGAGGCGAAGTGCGTCGGGGAAGCGAGCAGGATCCGCGCGTCCGTAGCGGCGCATTGCACCAGCCGCCGCGATGAGCGCGGACGCGTCAGGCGTTGGATCTCCCGTCACCGCCGCCACGATACGATCATCCAGCGCACTGGCGGCTTCCCAGCGCCCGCGTGAGGCGGCCGCGCGAGCCAGCGCACCGAGCACCCGCACGCTGTCGGGCGTATGCGCGGCGAGGGCGGCCTGCCACCCCTGGTCGGCATCGGCCAGCGCGCCGCGCTCAGCCAGCACATCGGCGCGGAGGGCAGCGTCCGCTGGATGGGCAGCTGCGAGTACATCGGCCGCACGTGCGGCCTCGTCCAGGCGGCCGGTCTCGATCAGGGCGTGCACGTAGGCACGCCGCGTGGCAAGGGGCGCGTCAGGCAGGGATGACGCCACTTCGAGTGCCGGGATCGCCTCGGTGTATCGGCCGGTCTGCCAGAGCGCGATCGGATCTCCGGCGCCGGGGCGGTCCTGCGCTGCGCAGGCGGCGACGGGGAGCGTCGCGACCAGCCCGAGGGCCGCAATCGCTCCCCGCCGGCGCCGTCGGAGGGCAGCCTCCAGCCGCTGGCGCGCGGTCATCGTCCGTCCCCCAGCCGCCGCAACTCGATCCGGATCTCCGCGAGCCGCGTGACCAGCGCCTCGAGCTGTCGCTCGTACTCGGCCGCTGCCATCGCAGCCTTGCGTGCGCGGAGCGCTTCGACGGCCTGCTCCACCTGCGCGCGCTCCTGGAGCAGGCGCTCCGCACCCGGGGTGCCCGCCACGCGCGCCGCGTCAGGCGAGGCGCCGAGGAAGGCGCGTGCGGCAAGACGCCCGTCGGCGGCGGTGGCAGCCGGCGCCGGGTTCCCACGGCCATCGCCGTCGTCGTCGAGCAGGGCATGCTCCGTCTGGAGGCGACCGGTGGATTCATAGCCGCGCGCCACCTCGCGCGAGGCGAAGGTGAACGCCTCGAGCACCGAGACCCGCCCATCGCGATCGATGTCGGCGGCGCCGTCGCGGTAGGCGGCGGCGAAGTGCGTGTGAAAGGTGATCTCGTTCGCTTCCATCCCGGTGCGCGTTGCGGTCACTACCACACGACCCGGAGCCGCGAGCGAGCGCAACCAGTCGCCGCTCGCGCTCGCCGCAACGACAATCGTGAGGCGGCGGTCCGCGAGCGGGCGGAGCCAGGCTGCCAGCTCGGACGAGGTCACGTCGGGACCCGGCAGGTTGAAGCGGGAGACGTCGTCGTTGAGCGAGCCGTGGCCGATCAGCACCAGCGTGATCGCATCGCCCGCGCGCGTGGACGTCACCAGGGCGCGAAGCGCCTGATGGACCCCGTCGCGGGTGGCACGTCCCGTCGAGCCCGCCGGCGGGGGCGCGGCCCCCGCCAGGTACCGGATGTTCGATGCAGGCAGACCGCCCGGCGACCGTGCCGCACGCGTGAGCGTCTGCGCCGCGGAATCGAAGGAGGCGGCGAAGCGCGGCTCGCCCGGGGCTCCGGTGATCACCACCAGATGATCCGACGGGGACTGAGCCGGGAGCACGGATGCCGCGGCGAGCGCCGCAGCGATAAGGGTGAGTCGTGGCATCAGGCGAGCCCTCTCCAGCGGCGGTAACCCCACTCCGCGCCGAGCACGCCGAGCAAGAGGAGCAACATGGCGGGTGCGTCCCACAGATCCTTCCGCTCCCGCGTCGTGGCTCCGGCGGCGGAATAGACGAGATCGCGCGGGAGTCCCGCCATGTCAGCCACCGTGTACGAGCGGCCGCCGGTGATCTGCGCGATCCGCGCGAGACCGGCCGCATTTGGTGCGGCATCGAAGTACTCGTCGGTGGCCCGCTCGACCGCGAGCGCCACATCGTCGCTCGCGATCCGGCCATCGCGCGTCTCCGCCTCTACCGTCACCTGCAGGAGTCCGTCCGCGTCAGGTGCGAGTTCCGCGGCATACGCTCCATCGCGGTCGGTGCGGCGGACCATCGGGACGGTGCGCGTCTCCCCGCTCGCGTCCGTCACCAGAGCGGTCACGCGGGCGTCGTTGACCAGACGGTACTCGGCGTCACGCACATCAGCCTCGACGGTGGCGGGCTGGCCGGCCTCCCCTGCCTCACGACTCATCCGCGCGACGACCATCCCCGGCGAATCGCCCGCGGTCCAACGCACCAGCTGGCGCCAGAACGTCTCGTGCGTCTCATCCTCCAGCGGCACGTCGGCGTGCATCTGCCAGAGCCAGGAGTCCTGCACGGCGAGCGCCGCGACCCGTCCGCGGCCGAAACGGTGATATGCGAGCAGCGATCGCTGATCGCCGGCGGCGGCATCGGCGGTGAGGAGCGACACGGCGCCCGGCTTGAGCGACATCGCCGCATTGACTGTCGTCGCGGGGGGAAGCGTGCGCCACCGGGCGGCCGAGGAATCAGCCGTCCCGCGCACGCGCGTGGCCGGATGTTCGAGACCGGCGGTCGTCAGGCGCGGTGACACCTCGAGCACGCCCCCCGTCGTCGTCCCACCGATCACCAGGGGGGAGAGCGCGGCGATCGGCGTGCTCGGGTATCCCCCTTCGGCAAAGGCGCGGCGCCCGCCGAGCAGCAGCAGGCCTCCACCCCGTTCGCTGACGAACTCCTCGACGAGACGCAGCTGTTCGAAGCTGAATGCACTCGCTTCCACGCTGCCGAGGATGATCGCGTCGTAGGCGAAGAGCTCCTCGCGGGTGCGCGGAAATCCTGCTGCGAGTTCGAGGCTGTCCCGAACACCGATGCGGAGATACTTCTCCTCGGCGGTACGCTGGAGCAGTACCACCTGCAGCGCGTCGTCCTCGGCCACGGCCTGCCGGACGAACCGCGCCTCGGGGCGCGGCTCACCTTCGAAATAGAGGACGCGGCGCGGGCGCTCATCGACCCGCACGACGGCAACGCGAGCATCGTTGTCCCGAAGCTGGTCGCCGTCCACAGCGGCGACGCGGAACCGCATCCGCCTCACGCCGGCCTCGCTCGCCGGCACCGGAACCGAGACGATCGCGGCACCCGAGCGCGGCAGTTCGATCTCGCGTGTGGCGACGACCCGTCCCTCATCCTCCGCCAGCACCTGCACGCGGCGGCCCGTCAGCCCCCGGTGGGTGAGCGTGACGCGCGCATCGAGCGCGGCTCCCCGGAGCGCCTGACGCGGAACATCCACGGACGAGACCTGGACGTCGCGCGCCGGTTCGCCGCTCACCGCGACGGTAAAGACGGGGACGCCCGTCGCGCGAACCTGCCCCAGCGCCGACGACAGCGCACTGCCGCGCTCGTCCACCCCATCGCTCACTACCACGATGCCGGCAAGCGGGAGCCCGTCGAGTTCCTGGCTCACGCGCTGGAGGGCGGGTCCGATGCGCGTATCCGGTCCATCGAACGAGAGCCCTTCCCCGCTCGTCAGGCGGCGGGCATCACGTGCAAAGCTGTAGAGGCGGACCTGGTAGCGCTCGCCGAGTTGGCCGACCAGGGAGCCAGGTGCCGCAGCCATCGCGCGGCGGACCTGCTCGCCGCGCGGAACACCGTCGGCGTCCACGATCGCCATGCTCCGCGAATCGTCGAGGAGTACGGCCACCACGTTGCGCCGCGGCACCGATTCCGCGACCACGAGCTGTGGCTGCAGCAGGCAGACGACGAGCAGCAGCACCACGCACAGGCGCAAGGTCGCGAGCACCCCGCGGTCGGCCGGTGTGCCGCGGACGCGGCGAGTGATGTACGCCCCCGCCGCCACGAGCATCGCAACGCCGAGGAGCACCGCGGCCGCGCGCGCCCAACCCACCGTCCCGAGCGTGAGCTCTCCACGCTCGAAAACGACCGGTCGGTACTTGAAGAGCAGCTCGACGAATCTGTCGAACGATGCTGCCATGGGCGCGATGGGTGGGGAGACGCAACGGGCTTCTCCTGATCATACGGCGCGGACCGCAATCATGCTGTCACCATGTTCGTGCCGCGCATCGCCAGCGGGGACAACGTCTTGGCCCCCTCTCCGCTGCACGCGCGGATCGTCCCCGGCCTACAACGATTCACGGCCGCGAGAACGCTGATCGTCCCCACGGCTGGTGCAGCGCGAGGCGCGGCGCGCAGCTCAGCGCGAGGCGCGGATTGCCTGGAGCAGCGCCACGAACTTCGCCGGCGGCAGCTCCTCCGGGCGCGACATCGGCTCGATGCCGGCCGCCGCGAGCACCACGTCGGCCGCATCCGCGTCCAGATGCGCGATCGTGCGCACCACGCGCCGCATCTGCTTCCGACGGAGCCCGAAGGCGCCGACCACCAGCGTGCGCAAAGGCGGTTCGTCCTCGGCGGTGACGAGTGGCTCGGCGCGGGGCGTCACGCGCACCACCGCGGACTCGACCTTTGGCGGCGGGGTGAACGAGCCCGGCGGTACGCGAAACAGATGCGACACCTCGGCGACCGCCTGGACGTTCACCGTCAGCGCACCGTACTCGCCGCTGCCGGGCGATGCCGTCATCCGGTCCGCGACCTCGCGCTGCACGAGATACACGGCGCGCTCCGGCCGTGGGACGCGCAGCGCGTGAAAGACGATGGGCGTCGTGATGTAGTAGGGGACGTTCCCGCACAGTGCGTACGGCCCAGCCGCCAGCGCCCCGATGTCCGTCTCCAGAACGTCGGCCTCGACGATCTCCACGTGCGGCTGATCGCGGTACCTGGCTCGCAGATGCGCCACGAGGTCGCGATCGACCTCGATCGCGATCAGGCGCCGGGCGCGTTCGGCGAGGAGATCGGTGAGTGCACCGCGGCCCGGCCCGATCTCCACGACGCACGGTGCGCTTTCCGGCGCGACGGCATCCACGATCCGCAGTAGTGCGCGCCGATCGGTGAGAAAGTGCTGCCCGAACCGCTTGCGCGCGCGCGGAAGGGCCTCGGGTCGGCCAGTCGCGAGGTGGTCGGCGCGGTCGCGCTGGCGATCGCTCTCGCGCTGCCCATGGCGTCCCCCTTCCGCCGGCATCGTCTACTCGCTCCGCGCGAGCACGACGGTCAGATCGTCGCGGCGTGAGGCATCGCCTGCGTGTGCGTCCAGCATGACGAAGATCCGATCGAGAATCTGCTGCGGCGACTCGGCGCGGTGCAGCCGCACGAGGTCGAGCACCGCCTCCTCGCCGAGCCGCACGTCATGACGATCGCGAGCGTCGCTGACGCCGTCGGTGAAGAGCAGCATTAGATCGTCAGGGCGCCACTCGCGCGCGATCATCCCCGGCGCGCTGTCAACCATGCCGAGCGGTGGGTCGATCGCGGAGAGCCGCTCCACCGCGCCACTGGCTCGGACCACAAAGGCGTGCGGGTGTCCGGCGTTCGCGTAGCGGAGCTCGCCTGCCGCACGATCGATCACGCCATAGAAGAGGGAGATGAACATCTCCGTGCTCTCGAGCTCCTCGAGTAGCGAGGTGAGCACCGCGTCCAGCACCTCGCCGGGATCGGCGGTGGACTGGGCGTGGATGGCGGACGCGCTCATCGCCAGCGCCATGATCAGCGCCGCACGATAGCCGTGGCTCGAGACGTCGCCGAGCATGATGCCGGCGCGCTCGCCGCCGAGTCGGAACAGGTGGTAGAAGTCGCCTCCGACGCTCTCCGCCGGCACGACGCGCGCCGCGACTTCGGCGATCGCCGCGAGTGCACTCGGTCGCGGCAGGAGCTTCATCTGCAGATCGTGCGCAAGCTGCATCTCCTGCAGCAGCCGCTGCTGACTAAGCGACGCCCGTACCAGCCGCGCATTCTGAATCGCCGTGCCGATCTGCGTCCCGATCGCCGCGACGAGCTTCAGGTCGCCCGCGGTGAAGGGTTGGTTGGCGCGCCGGTCCGAAAGGTTCACGACCCCAAGGGGCATCGGCCCGGTGGGCGAGGACCACATGATCGGCACGGAGAGCATCGCGCCGCGCCGATACGGCGCCTCGGATTCGCACGCCATCTCCCCGTCGGCCACGATCATCGGGTGCCGCATCCGGAAGACGTGCGCCGAGACGCTGGTCGAGTCGTCGAGCGCGATCGGCCGCAACGGCTCCCCGGTTGCCGGGCGCGACGCCGCGCCGGGCAGCGTGTCGGTGGCGCGGTCGTGGACCAGAATGGCGCCCATCCGGCAACCGATCGTCTCCGTGACCTCGTGCAGGATCGTGCGCGCGGTGTCTTCGAGGGAGACGGTCTGGCCGAGAATCTCGCTGATTGTATAAAGGAGATTGATCTCCTCATAGCGCTCGGCGAGCTCGCGCGCGGCATGCTCGACCTCGAGCATCGCCTGGAGATGGCGCCCGATCACGCCCGCCATCAGCGCTGTCGTCCGGGCGATCTGCGGCCGCGACACCATCACGGGGCCAACGGCCAGCCAGCTCCGGTGCGGACCGGGAATCAGGGCGACCTCATACGCGCCGTCAGGCAGCTCCAGCGCGAGGACAGTGGTGTCGAGCGGAAGGTCGGACGAACGCGCGGGCGGATGCGCGGACGAGGCGTCCGGAGCGTGCCGGACGAGTTCGCCCGTGCGAGACTCCTCCGACCAGATGGCCGCGCAGCAACCCGTGGAGTCCGACACGGCCGCGAGAAGCGTCTCGACCTCCGTCATGACCGGTTCAGCGTCAGACGGACGACGTTCCCCCGGTCGTCGAACCGCTCGACCCGGTCCATCAGCGCACGCATCAGGAAGAGCCCGCGGCCATCCTCCCGATGCAGCGCGGCGGAGCGGGTGGGGTCGCGCGTGCATTCGGCGAGATCGAACCCCTCGCCCTGATCGCGGATCTCGATCACGAGCGCCTGGCGATCCACGGTGCAGTGAAGCGCGACCTCGGCGTCCGGCTGGTTGCGGTTCCCGCGGAGGATCGCGTTGGAGAGCGCTTCGGTCACCGCCACCGGGACGTTGAGCGAGCGATGGCGCGGCGGATATTCGAACGCCTCACACTCGTCGCGGATCAACTCCACGACGGGCTCGATGTAGCGGATGTCGCTGGGAATGACGAGGTCGAGGGCGATGCGGCGCCCGTCATCCGAGGGGACGCGCCGGGTGACGGCGCGGAGACTCAGCAGCGTGGGAATCGGCGGCGCGGCGCGCGCGACATCGGCGCTCGCTCGATCCGGACCCGCGCCGGCCGGGTGTGAATCCGACGTCAGAAGGCCTCGAGCGCCCGCTCGCGGGTGTCCGCGATGTGGAAGAGCGTGTCGAGCTTCGTCAACTCGAACAGGGTCTTCAGGTCGTCGTTCAGATTCGCGAGGCGGAGCTCCCCGCCCTGCTCGCGGATCTTCTTGGAGAGCGAGACGAGCACGCCCAACCCTGAGCTGTCGATGTAGCCGGTCTGCGTGAAGTCGATGAGAAACTTCCGCTCGCCGCCTTCGAGTTCGTCGAGCACCTTCTGCTTCAGTTCCTGGCGGTTGCCAACGATCAGTTGACCCTCGACCTCCACCACCATCACGTCGCTCTGCTTCTGAATCGAGAAGCTCATGTGCTCGTCCTCGAGAATGTCTCGTCCTGGGCCGGTGAGTCGGCCGCCTGCAGGGCCGTGATCGCCGCCACGTTGATAATGTCGTCTACCGAGGCGCCGCGCGAGAGGTCGCTGCACGGTTTGGCCAGCCCCTGAACAATCGGACCGATCGCCTCCGCCCCGCCTAACCGCTGCACAAGCTTATACCCGATGTTCCCGGAGTCCAAATCCGGAAACACCAGGATGTTCGCGCGGCCGGCGGTCTCGCTCTCCGGCGCCTTCCGCCGCCCGACCCCCGGATTCACCGCGGCATCGGCTTGCAATTCTCCGTCCACGGCAAGCTCAGGCGCGCGGGCGCGGACGAGGGCGACCGCAGCCCGAACGCGGCCGACGGAATCCCCCTCGGCGCTCCCCTTCGTACTGAACGAGAGGAAGGCGATGACGGGCGTATCGCCCACGATGCGCACCCGGTCCGCCGCGGCCGCGATGGCGATGTCCGCGAGCTGCTCAGGGGAGGGATAGCGCACGACCGCACAGTCGGTGAAGGTGAGCACCTCCGCCTCGTCGCCCCGGAATGGCTGACAGACCATGTAGAACGCACTCGACACCGTCCGGACGCCGGAGGCGGCGCCGAGCGTCCAGAGCCCGGCACGGAGCACCTCGCCCGTGGTGTGGATCGCGCCGGCGACGCACCCGTCTGCCTCGTGTAGCGCCACCAACCCGTCGGCGAAATAGAGCGGCGTTCCGGCGAGTGTCGCAGCCTGCTCGGCGAGCAGCCCCCGCCCTCGCCGTCTCGCGACGAGGAACTCGTGAATGACGGATCGTCGGGGGTCGGTCGCCGGATCGAAGAGGGGAATCCCAGCGGCCGACGCGACCGCGCGAGCCGCCGCGTGGGTATCGGGTGCGGCGGGATCCAGAATCAGGATCGGCTCCACGATCCGCTCGGCCGCGAGCACCGTCACGGCGTCGAGCGTGCGCGGATCGGCGGTTTCCGGGAACACGATACGCCGCCGCCGCTCGCCGGCGCGGGTGCGAAGGGTCGAGAGAAAGCTCATTCGTCGTGGTCGACCGGTCGGGTGAATGATGGGGTGCGCGCGGGCATGTCCGGGTCCGTGCTGCGGGGCGGCCGCGAATCGTCAGGCGCTGCGGAACTTCGCCCGCAACGCCTCCACGACGCGCGGGTGGGCGAACTGATCCACCGCCCCCCCGTGGCGCGCGACCTCCCGCACCAGGCTCGAACTCAGATAGGTCGTTTCCACGGACGGCAGCATGAAAATCGTCTCGATCTCCGGCGCCAGCTGGCGGTTCATGAGCGCCATCTGGAATTCATACTCGAAGTCGCTCACCGCCCGCAGCCCGCGGATGATGATGCGCGCGCCGAGCGACCGCGCGAATTCCACCAGCAGCCCCTGGAAGGCCCGCACTTCGATCCGCTCGTCCTCACCGACGGCGTGGCGGATGAATTCGGCGCGCTCCTCCATCGTGAACAACGCCTGCTTGTTCACATTGGTCGCCACCCCGACCACCAGATGGTCGACGAACGCGAAGCTTCGGGCGACCAGGTCGCTGTGGCCGTTCGTGACCGGATCGAAGCTGCCCGCATACACTCCGACTCTACTCATTCGCGTCACGGAAAAGCGTGATCGCCGTGTCGCCATAGCGGCGCAGGTCGCCGCCCGGCGGCATCGGGTCGCGCACGGCATGCTCGACCCCGAGCACACGTGCGAACGGAGTCCGCAGCCACGTCGCGGCCACCTGTTCGGCCATCCCGAGGCCGTAGGGCGGGTCCGCGAACGCCAGATCGTACGCGCCTGGCGCCAGCGCGTCGATGAACCGTAACGCATCGCCGCGCCGGACGTTGGCCCCCGCGTGCGCATCGAGCGCTTCGATGTTCGCTGCGAGCGTCTGGAGGCTGGGAGGCGCAAGTTCGACGAAATCCGCCGAGCGGGCGCCGCGTGAGAGCGCCTCCAGTCCGAGCGCGCCCGATCCGGCGAACAGATCGAGAACGCGCGCGCCGGGAATGTCGTCCGAGACGATGCTCATCCAGGCCTCACGCACGCGATCGGCCGTCGGCCGAACGCGCCCGCCGCGCGGCACCTTGATCCGCCGGCCGCGCCAATCCCCCGCGACGATCCGCACCGCTACCAGCGCACGTCGGCGAGCCGCGCCTGCAGCCGGCTCACGCCGCGATACTCGTCGCGCTCGATGCGGAAGGCCACGTCCAGCGGTGCCGTGGGGTCGATCTCGCGCGCGAGCGATCCCATCCCCCAGCCGAGCGCGTCGAGCTCCCCGGCGCTGGTCGTCAGGCGCAACTTGAGTCCGTCGGAGCCGACCACGCGGGGCGAGCCCGCCAGCCTCACGCCGCGCGCCACGAACACCGGCGACGGGTTCCCGATGCCGAACGGCTCGAAGTGGCGAAGCAGCGACTCCATCCCGTCGTCGATGTCGTCCAGCCCGACTTCGAGATCGACCCGCAGCTCAGGCACCAGATCCTCGACGGTCAGGCGGGCCCGCGCGACTTCGTCGAACCGCGCCGCGAACGCGTCGACCTGATCGCGGTGCACCGTGACGCCCGCTGCGGCTCGATGCCCGCCGTAGCGCAAGAGGAGATCGCTGCATTCGCCAAGTGCGGCGTGCAGGTCGAAGGCGGGAATCGAGCGGCCGGACCCCTTCCCCTCTGCCCCGTCCAGCGCAACCAGCACCGCCGGGCGACCGTACTCCTCGACGATCCGCGACGCAACGATGCCAATGACGCCGGCGTGCCAGCCGTCCTTCGCCAGCACGATGCCGCGGATCTCGTCACGGTCGAGCCGGTCCATCATCCGCCGGGCCTCGTCCAGCGTCTGCCGGTCGAGATCCTGCCGGCGCCGGTTGAGCTCCTCGAGCTCGCGGGCGATCGCATTCGCCTCGGCGTCGGTCTCGGCCAGCAGCAGCTCCACCCCCCGGAGCGCCGAGCCAAGCCGGCCAACGGCGTTCAGGCGTGGCGCGAGGATGTAGCCGATCCGGCCAGCGGTGAGCGTCTTGCCTTCGAGGCCCGCCGAGCGCACCAGCGCCCGCAGCCCCACGTTGCCGGATTCGGCGAGGAGGCGAAGGCCATAGCGTACGAAGATCCGGTTCTCACCACGCAGCGGCGCGATGTCGGCGACCGTTGCGACGGCGACCAGATCGAGCAGACGCATCACCACGTTCTCGTTGCCGCCCATCCGCCGCGTGAGGGCGAGAGCGAGCTTGAACGCCACGCCGACCGCGGCGAGATCCTTGTCGGGATACTCGCACCCCGGCCGCCGCGGATTGAGCACGGCGAGGCAATCGGGTAGCGGGCCGCCGGGGAGATGATGATCGCTCACGATCACATCGATCCCGAGCGCGCATAGATCGGCGATCGGCGCACGGGCGCTGGTGCCGCAGTCCGCGGTGAGCACCACAGCCGCGCCGGCCTCCTGCGCGGCGCGCACCCCCGCGCTGGTGAGATCGTAGCCATCCTCCAGCCGGCGCGGAATGAACGGGACGACGCGTCCGCCCAGTGCGCGCATCGCCCGCGTCAACAGCGCCGTCGAGCACATCCCATCCACGTCATAGTCGCCGTGAACGAGGATCGTTTCGCCCGCGTTGATCGCGCGTTCCAGGCGATTCACCGCGTCGGGAAGGCCACCCATCGAGCCCGAGTCATGGAGTCGCTCCAGCCGCGGGCGGAGATACGGCTTGGCCAGCTCGGCCGTGATGTGGCCGCGATTGCAGAGCAATCGGCAGACAGCCTCAGGCAGGCCGAGCTCGCGCGCGAGCGCGGAGATCAACCCCGGATCATGTGGCGCGGGAAGAACCCACCGCGCCAGTGGGCGGGAGCGAGCTGGAGGTGCCGTCACGCCCGCAACCTATGATCGCGACCGAGCCCCTTCAAGCACATCGAGGGCGCGCCGGCGCCGAATCCCGCCGGCCCCCCGTACGCCGGGAGCGTCAGAGACTCGCCGCCGTGGCCGTGTCAGCCGCGGGCGGGTCGGGCAGCAGATACAGCAGCACGCCGCAACCTTCACAGACCTCGATCTTGCCGCCGAGCATGCCGTTGCGCCGCTGCAGCGGAATGGCGGTGTCGCAATTGCCACACGAGAGTCCTCGCACGGCGAAGACGGCATGGCCGCGCGCGCGGCGGGTGATCCGGTCGTAGCGCGAGAGCAGCCCCACCTCGACGTCCCGGCTGCGTGCGTCACGCTTGGCCTGCGCCTCGCGAATACGCTCCTGGATGGTGGAGCGCGCCTCGGCGATCGCCGCACGCGCCGGCTTCTGCGCCTCGGTCGCCTCCGCGATCCGCTCCTCGTACGTCCCGATCGCATCGCGCAATGCGCTGCGCCGGCGATCGATGGTTTGCATCTCCGACTCCTCGTCGGCGAGCATCCGGCGCGCCATCTCGAGCTGCGACTGCGCCGCCGTCGCGTCGCGCACCTTCTTCACCTGGTCGAGCTGCGCCACGTTTCGTTCGTGCAGGCGACGATGCTCGTCCAGGCGGGCGGCGAGATCGCGGTGTCGCTTGTCCTCACCATCCAGGTCGGTCTGCACGCGGGCCGCGGCCTGACGCTCACGCTCGAGTTCGCGATCCAGCTCGCGCTCGCGCGGCGTGAGGCCATCGAGCTCGGCATGCAGGGCGCGCAGATGCGCGTCCTCGTCCTGCAGCGCGAGCAGTGTTTGAAGCTCTGACGTCACTCGTACCTCCCAGTGCGCGACTCCGTGCTGCCGCGTGCCCCGACGCGATCTGCGTCAGGCATCACGCCACATGCCGGCGTCGCCGTGAAGAACAACCGGCGTAAGACGAGGCAGCGTCCACCCGTCCACGCGTGTCATTCAGACCAACCGATCTCCCAACTTTCCGAACCAGCCAAATCCCAACCGCAGCGTCCGCATCTCATCGCGGATGCGCGTACGCTCCGCGAGCAATGCTTGCTTCTTCACCGGATCCCGCTCGCCATCGTACATACGTGCGACCTCGCGGGCTTGCTCGCTGAGCGCACGCGCCCGCAGCTGTCGCAGGCTGTCATCGATGAGCGCGGTGATGCTCTCGAGTTCGCCTTCACTCGCGATCAGCGGCTCGAGGATCTCCATCGTCTCCGGTGTGAGCTCTTCCGACAACGCTTCAAAATCGGTCAGACCGTCACTGGCCGAGAGCGCGTCGAACAGCTCGGCGTAGCGCGGCTCGAGGAAGGTCTCGACTGAGATGTCCTCCGCAATGCGCTGGCGCGTTTCCGGCCGATGCAACATCGCCAGCACCAGGTTGCGCTCCGCACGCAGCCCCGGGATCTCGGCCGAGCGCAGGCGCTCCTCGCTGCTCATCCACTCCGTGATGCCGCGGCGCTTGTTCTGCCATGCTTTTCTCCGATCGTTCCACGCCTTCTGCCGCGCTGCGGATCCGTAGGTCTGCGGCGATCCGGCCCCGGGCGGCGGCGCTCCGTCAGGTGCGGCCGACGGCGCATTCGCGGAGGGGGCACGGACGGCCGCGCCGCTCCCGGCCCGGCGCGGCGGCTCGGCCGCCTCACGCGCGAGCAGGTCACGGTCGACCTTCGCGCGCTCGGCGAGCGAGCCAAGATAGAGCTCGCGCGTTAGCGGGTCGGCGGCAGCGCGGATCGTCGGCAACAGGCGATCAATGGCGCGGCGGCGGCGGTGCAGATCCGCGAACCACCCCTTTCGCTCGAGGATCTGCAACTGCCGCTCGAAGACATCGACGGCCTGCGTGAGTTGGCGTTCGAGGCCTTCGGCACCATGCCGGCGCGTGAAGGTATCGGGATCCTCCCCGTCAGGCAGCGAGACCACGCGTGGCGCGACGCCGAGCCGCAACAGCTCCAGTCCGGAGCGGAACGTCGCCTTCAGCCCCGCCTCGTCCGAGTCATAGAGCAGGAAGACGTTCGTCGTCAGGCGGGCGATCAACTCGCCCTGCTCGGGGGTGAGCGCCGTGCCCATCGGCGCGACCACGCTCTCGATCCCGGCGCCCGCCACACGCATCACGTCGAAGTACCCCTCCACGACGAGCAGCCGTTCGTCCTTGCGGGCCGCGGGCTTCGCGAGCTGCATCCCGTACAGCAGACGTCCCTTCGAGAAGACTGGCGTCTCCGGGGAGTTCAGATACTTCGGCTCCCCCTGCCCGAGCACGCGTCCCCCGAAGCCAACGGTGCGGCCGGAGACATCGTGAATCGGGAACATCAAACGCCCACGGAAGCGGGGGCGAGCGTTCGGCTCGTCGTCACGCCTGACGAGAAGCCCCGTGACGAGCTGGCGCTCGTCGTCCATGCCAAGGGCGCGCAGATGCGTGCGGAGCAGTTCGCCATCGCGCGGAGCAAAGCCCAGCTGGAAGCGATCGGCGAGCGCGCGGGCGATCCCGCGTTCGGCGAGGTAGTCGCGGGCTTCGGACGCGGCCGCGTCCTCCCACAGCCGAATGCGCAACCAGTCCGCGGCAGCGCCGAGCACCTCCCAGAGCGGCTCGCGTGGGTCCTTACGGAGCTGGCGCGGGTCGTCGGCCGGAATCTCGATCCCTGATACCTCGGCCACCTGCCGCACGGCGCCCGTGAAATCGAGACCCAGATGCTTGCGTAGGAAGTCGAACACGTCGCCGCCCTCGTGGCAGACGAAGCAGTAGTACATCTGCTTCCGCGGCGATACGGAGAAGTTGCGGTTCTCGCCGTGATGAAAGGGGCACGGCCCTCGCCAGTCGGTACCCTGTCGCTTCAACTCCACGTGCTCGCCGACGATCTGCACGATGTCGGCGGATTCCCGCACGCGTTCCACGATCTCGGGGGGGATCACAGCCTGGCCGCGCCTCCAGCTACATCGGGTGACCTCACGAGAGCTCCGCGACCGTCACACCCGTGCCACCCTCGTTCCACGCACCCATGCGGAACGAGTTCACCCGTGTGTCCTTCCGCAGCATCTCCGTGACCCGATCGCGCAACGCGCCCGTCCCCTTGCCATGAATGATCGTCAGCGATCGCCGGTCGGAGCGGATCGCGGCATCGATCGCCTGTAGGACGATATCCCCGATCTCGTCGACTCGCATCCCCCGGAGGTCGATCTCTCCCGGCGCCTCTTCGTCCGGGAGGTCGCCCATGATCGGGATCCGCTCCACCGGCGTGGCGGCCGCCTTCCCGCGCCCGCGAAGCTGCCCCAGCGGCACGGTGAGTTTCATTCCGCCCACTACCACCACCGCTTCGGAGTCGCGTAGCTCCAGCACCTTGCCCAGCGTTCCGCCGAGCGTGCCCACCTCCACAGCGTGCCCCACCTCGAGCGCGCCGGCCGCCCGCTTGCCGCGCCCCGGCTGCTGGTCCTTTCGCTCCAGCTTCTCGATCGCCCCCTTCTGCTCGGCCGCTAACTCCTCGGCGCGTTTGCGGGCGGATTTCGCCGTTTCGTCGATGGTGGTCGCGCCGGCACGGCGAAGCTCCTGAATGGTGCGTTCGATCTCCTGGCGCGCCTGGAGCACGTACTCACGGGCTTCCTGCCGGGCCTTCTTCTCGACCTCGCGCTCGCGCGCCTTGAGGTTCTGCTCGCGCTTCGTCACCTCGCGCAGCCGCGCTAGCGCCTTGTCGGCCTCGTGCTCGGTGGCCTTCTCGCGATCCGTGAGTGCCACTTCTCGCTGTTCGAGATCGGCGAGGAGCGCGCTGACATCCCGCTCACCGCTCGGAAGCCGCTCCTCCGCGCGCGTCAGGACCCGCTCCGGCAGCTTCAGCCGACGCGCGATACTGATGCCATACGACCGTCCCGGGATGCCCTTGATCAACCGGTACGTCGGTGCGAGGAGCACGGAGTCGAACTGGAGCGATGCGTTGACGACGCCGTCCACTTCGGTGGCCACCTCCTTCAGGGCACCGAGGTGCGTCGTCGCGAGCGCGAGCGTACGCCGCGCGGTGAGCTCCTCGAGGATCGCGCCGCCGAGCGCGGCGCCCTCCACCGGGTCGGTGCCGGACCCCAGCTCATCGACCAGCACGAGCGAACGGTCGGTCGCGAGGCGCAGAATCTCGCCGAGATTCTTGAGGTGGGCGGAGAAGGTGGAGAGACTCGCCTCGATGGACTGCTCATCCCCGACATCAGCGAACACATCGTCAAAGAGCGCGACACGGCTCTCGTCGCCCACCGGCGCCGGAATGCCCGACTGCACCATCAGCGAGATCAGCCCCACGGCCTTGAGCAGCACCGTCTTTCCACCGGTGTTCGGTCCGGAGATGAGCAGCGTCCGCTCGTCAGGCAGCATCATCAGGTCGAAGGGGACGACGCCGATCCCCTGCGCCAGCAGCAACGGGTGTCGACCGTCACGGATGTGAAACCCTTCGGCCGGGAGACTCATGTCCGCCGGGGCGCAGTTGAACTCCACGGCGTACCGCGCGCGGGCGTAGAGCGAGTCCAGCTCGGCCAGCGCCTCGAGCGTGTCGATCATCCGATCGCGCACCGGCCGCAGCGCATCGGTGAGTTCGCCCAGGATCCGCTCGACTTCGCGCCCCTCGTCGGCCTCCAGCTCGCGGATGCGATTCATGAACTCGACGGCAGCCGGCGGCTCCACAAACAGCGTATTACCGGTGGAGCTCGCGTCGTGCACAATACCGCCGACCTCGCCCCGTGCCTCACGCCGAATCGGGATCACGAAGCGCCCGTTTCGCACCGTGACGGACATGTCCGGCACCGCGTGATGCGCTTCCAGTCGGCTCATTGCCCGCTCCAGCAGCTTCACCAGCTCACCCTGCGCACCCCGCAGTTCACGCCGGATCCGCCGCAGCAGCGGTGACGCGCCATCGCGCACCTCGGCATCCTCGGCGATGGCGGCGTCTACGTCTTCCTCGATGTGTCGGGCGATCGTCAGGCGTGAAGCGAGGGGCCCGAGCACGGCGGTGACGATGCGGGGCCGCCGCGGGTCGCGTAGGGCATCGTCCGTGAGCCGCGACGAGCGGAGGAGCAGCGCGCCGTCGAGGAGTTCGCGCGCGGCCCAGCGCGAGCCCTCCACCCGCAGGCGGCGCAGCGGCCCGCGTACGTCAGGCACCGGCTCCGGGGCCCATCCCTGCTCCCCGCCGAGCATGGAGCGCACCGCGGCCACCCGCGCGTGCTCATCAAGCAGCCACTGGCGATCCGTCGTCGGCTCGAGCGTGCGCACTCGTTCGGCGCCGAGCGGGGTATGCGCGCGGCCCGCCACGAGGTCGAGGACCCGGGGAAACTCGAGAACGGTGAGGGCGTGCCGATTCATACGACCAGCCTAAGCGCGCGCGAGCTCCTCGCGCGCGATCGTGTTGATGATCGTGCCGTCGGCACGTCCCTTGAACTTCGGCATCACCTGACCCATCACGGCACCGATCTGCGTGGCGCCGCCGGCGATCGCCTCACGAACGGCGGCGCGGATGTCCTCGGGATCGGCCTGCGCCGGGAGGTAATGTTCGAGGCCGTCGGCTTCGGCCTGTTCCTTCGCCGCCAGCTCCGGCCGGTCCGCCTTGGTGTACGCCTCGACCGACTCGCGACGCCGCTTGATCCCCTTGCGCAGCACGTCCACGACCTCGTCGTCCGTGGCGTCGCGCCGGAGTTCGATCTGGCGGTTCTTGATATCCGAGATGACAGTGCCGAGAAGCAGGACGCGAAGCTTGTCCTGTGCACGGCGGGCGACCATGAGGTCCGCCTGCAACTGACTGAAGATCTGACTCACGGGAGCGGGGACGGGCGCAGGAAACGGCAGGCCGCCGGCCAGAGGCGGCGATGGCGCCGCGAGGAGTTCGCGGCGCCATCGTGCGGGATCAGTTCGACGGGTGGCGCGCGAGCGCGACCCGCCGCGATCACCCGCGGTGATCAGACTGAAAGATAACGCTCGGCCACACCGGGGACCGTGGCCACGGCGAGACCTGACCCGACATAGCGTCCCCATCGTTCGCAGCGGAGGCCCTCGCGCGGGCGTCGATCCGCGCGCGCAGCCGGTCGAGGTCGTCGCCCGTGATCGTCTTCGCCTTCAACGCGTGCGCGCACCCGGCGAGCATCGCGACGTCCAACTCCGCGGGCGTGCGTGCGGGGCCCCGGTCCAGGTGGCGCTCCTCGCGGAGGAACGTCTCGAGGTCATCCATCTTCTTCCGCTGGAAGCCCGGAACCTCGCCCCGGCGCAGGCCGTCCAGGAGGTCGGCAGCATCGCCCCCATACCGGATCGCGAGCGCGATGACCTCCTCCCGCTTTCCGGCCGACACGGCCTCACAGCGCGTGATCGCCTCGCGGTCCACCTCGCGTCCGCGCCCGATTGCCGCTGCCTCGTGAAGGGCGGCCAGCGCGTCGGCGAGCGCCGCGGCCCGGGGGTAGGCCGTCGGGTGTTCGTCCAGCACAGCCGCGCCGCCCTGCTCGTGCAGCATTCGGAGTTCGCCCCAGCTCGTTAGGCCGAGGCTGAGCAGATGATCGAGCGGCGCCAGCTCGTCGACCAGGTACCAGAGGTGCGCCGCACCCGCGTGATCGCGACCGGCGCGAATGGCGGGGACCCGGATCGTCGCACCATAGCTGTCATACGTGTGGCCGTCGGACGACGGAATCGTCAGGCGCCAGTCGGCGGCGCGGGCGGAGAGCAGCGGCGCCACGTCCGTCGGACCGATTCCTCGGCATGCGCCCAGGTCGATCACCGTGTAGGGTGCCTCACGCGCGGCGAGCGCGGCGCTCCACTTTGCCACCTCGTCCCCCTGCGCGGTAAAGTAGCAGACCTGCCGCCCGCCCTCGGCCAGCGCGATCACCGCATCGATGATTGCCGCGGCGCGACGATCGTCGCTCGTGGCCAGGGTCTCGTCCAACAGAAGCGGCAGCTTCACGCCGCGCTCCTGCGCCTCCACGAATGCGACGCGTACGGCAAGCAACAGTTGCAGCCGGCTTCCGCTCGAGAGCTCGTCGAGCGAATGCCCGATGCCGGTGACAGTGTCGATCGCGCGGAACGCCGGGGACACGCCGCTCTCGTCTCCGGTGAACTCGAGCTGGAGCCGTCCACGGGTGATCTGGGCGAGTAGCTCTCGAGACCGATGGAACACCGCGGGCCGGTGCTCGTCACGGGTCACCTGTCGCGAGTAGCGCACGAGCGCGTCCCCGACCATCGCCCGCAGGTCGCGCAGTTGCACAGCGCGTAGCGCGTCATCCGCGCTGGCAAGTTCGTTCAGCGCATCCTCGACCTCGCGGCCCGTCTTCCCCTGCTCGACCTGCACGCGCAGCTGCGTCAACTGGACCAGCAACTCCGAATGCCGGGACGCCAACTCCTCGGCGCGAGCGAGCTCCTCGCCGAGCGTCAGCACATCCGTCGCGAGGAGGGTATCGTCGAACGCAACATCCGAACGCAGCTCGTCCAGTGCGCGCACACAATCCGCCTCGGCGATCGCTCTCTCACGCGCGCACTCCACATACGACGCAAACAGACGGCACCGTTCACCAGGTCCATCGTGATCGTCCGCGTCCAGGTCGAGCGCCGCGAAGATCGCCGCCCGCTCACGCTCGACGAGCGCGGCCGCCGTGGCGCAGTCCTCCATTCGCGAACGGGCCGCCGCCTGGCGATCGAGCGCTGCCCGGTGATCACGCACCCGCCCGTCGAGCGCACTCACATACCCGCTGGCGTCGGGGACAGTCATGGGTGGCGGGTAGCCGAACGGCGCGAGCAGCGCGGACAGCTGCGCGAACGCAGCGGCATGCTGCTCCTCAGCTGATGCGCACATCGCCCGCGCGCCCGCGTCCTCGCGTCGAGCATCCCGCCAGCGTGTGATCAGGTGGACGAGCCAGCTGAGGCGCCGGGGATCGTGCGGGCCGGGCACGCCCAGCTGCCCGGTGAGCTCCTGAATTCGACCGTCGAGCGCCGAGCGCCGATCGACGAGCGCGGCACGACGCAGCTCCGCAGCGCGCCGCCGCTCCCCGTCGAGCGCGGCGACGTGCAGCCGGGCGAGCATCGCGTACAGCTCATCGAGGCGGCGTGCAACCACCTCGCGGGTCCATGCGTCCGGCAGTGAGATTGCGGGGGCGGGATACGCCCGCTCCTGCGCGGCGCACCCGTCCGCGTCAGGCGCCGATCGGCGAAGTGCCACTACGGTAAGGAGCGCGGCCACCGCGACGCCGACAAGGGCCGCCGGCCTCCAGACGATGGCGAGCAGCACCCACCCCGCGATCGCGACCGCGGCCAGGATAGCGAACCAGATCTGACGTGGCCTATCCGCTGTGGACGCCCGGCTCGCCGAGCGGCGACTATCCTCCCGGAGCCACCCCTGAAGCGACGCGACCGCCCGGTGCACCGCCCCGACCTCAGGCTGTGCGTCCGGTGGCCCCACATCGCTCAGGAGGGCGTCCACCGCGGACTGCTCCCCGAAGAGCGCGTCCGCCTCACGCGCAAGCTCGACGACGTCGCCGAACGACGCATCGCCGACTGCGGCGAGCTGGTCGTCCGTTGCCGCTGTTCCGATTGCCTCCCGTGCCTCACCGAGTTTGGCCGCGGTCTCCAGCGCGCGGCGGGTCGCCTCGGCCCGCGTCTGCTCCAGCGCCGGAAGCGCGGCGGCGTGCTCCCGGAGCGCCACGAGCAGCTCCGGTGGCGGAGAGCGCGACGGGAGCGCCTCCCGTGCGTCGGTCCCG
>PPFU01001945.1_pt1 | contig 37127 bp, 30 predicted proteins | sample 1535991 | NCBI WGS metagenome assembly PPFU01 (sample SAMN04901290, study PRJNA319586) | Hypolithon metagenome, whole genome shotgun sequencing project. | isolation source: Antarctic Hypolithon | place: Antarctica: Miers Valley | collected 2014
GCTCAGCCTGGTAGAGCACTGTCTTCGGGAGGCAGGGGCCGGAGGTTCGAATCCTCTCTCCCCGACCAATGTTCGCGCATTAATCGTGGAAAGGGGTTGGCAATCTTTCCTACCGGCTATGCCGCCGGTTGTGCCGTAGAGCGTGTTTGCACCGTGCCCTGCCCCGCCCCCCAAGCAGCCAAGGTTGCTTGGCATCCGACGAGGAAGAAATGGCCCGGCACGCGTACTTCGCTGCGCTCGTTGCACCATTCTGCCTCAAGGTCGCTGACCGCGACGAGCTGTTGGCGCGCATCGCGTGGATCGTATCTTCTTTGCGCCGCTGAACCTTTGGCGCAAACTCGCGGCGTAGATCCAATCACCCGAGATCACGCCGCGATCAGCGGGCCATCCGCTTGGCGGACCGCCTCCACCCTCTTGGCACCGTCCTTGGGCATGTGCTCCTCGCTCCGATAGTGCGGCAGCCGCGTCAGGAACAGCCCGTTATAGAGCGTGACCTAGGCTCCGGCCGGCTAAGCTGGCCATTGCGGTTCTAAGCGACGATGCGACGGTGCTGCGCAGGCTAACGGAGCCGCCGATGGCGGCGATCTGAGAGCCTAAATGACAAGCTCCTCGGTCATGTGGTTGACCAATCGCTGCCGCTGCTCGGGGCTAAAGCGCAGGCCCAGTTTTGTCCGGCGCCACAGCACGTCGTCTGCCGTCTGCGCCCACTCGTGTCGCACAAGATAGTCGAGCTCACGCTTGGTGAATCCATGCCCGAAATCCCGACCACAGTCCGACCAGCTGCTGACGCCACCGAAGATCGCGAAGGCAGTCATTCCGTAAGCGCGGACGAGCCGGCCGGCAGTATCGCCTAAGAACGGGAATTGCTGGCGAAACTCGGCCTCGACCTGCGGCAGCGCGTCGACCGGAAAATTCCCACCCGGCAGTGCTTCGAGGCCCGTCCACCCTTTTCCGCGCAAAATGGGGAGCCGGGACGCAAGTTTGCCGACCGCATCCTCGGCCAGGTGGCGATAGGAGGTGATTTTGCCCCCGTAGATCGACAGCAGCGCCGCACCTTCGCTCTCGTCCGACAGGTCGAGATCGTACCCGCGCGTTGCTGCCTCGGGCCGACCTGAACCGTCGTCGATCAGCGGTCGCACTCCAGAAAAGGTCCAGACTACGTCGGCGGGGGCGATCCGTTGGCGGAAGAAGCGGCTCGCGCCTTCGCACAAATAAGCGATTTCTTCTGCGCTCGCCGCGATCGGTCCGCCATCGTGATCGACATCCGTCGTTCCGATAAGGGTGAAATCCTGCTCATAAGGAATTGCGAAGAAGATGCGGAGATCCGGCAACTGGAAGAAATAGGCATATTGGTGGTCGAACAGCTTGGACACCACGATGTGCGATCCGCGAACCAGCCGGAGGGCCTTGTCCGGTTGCAGTTTACTGGTTGAAAGCAGATCGACCACACCGGGGCCCGCGGCATTAACGACAGCGCGGGCGCTAAACGTTTCGCCGCCGGCATCGATTGACCACCCCGCGTCAACGCGCCGTACCCGTGTCACCCGGCAGCGGGTGCGGATATCCGCACCGCGGTCGGCTGCATCGCGGGCATTCAGCACGACCAGCCGCGCGTCGTCGACCCAGCAGTCGGAATAGACGAAGGCGCTGGTGAAATCCCTCTTGAGCGGCGCGCCGGCGGGATGGGTATAGAGCGCAATGGTCTCGGTCGCCGGAAGCCGCTTTCGCCCGCCGATGTGGTCGTAGAGGAACAGCCCCGCGCGCACGAGCCAGCGGGGGCGCACGCCCGGTACGTGCGGCAGCACGAAACGCATCGGCCAGGCGATGTGCGGGGCGATGCTCCACAATCGCTCACGCTCGGACAGGCTCTCACGCACAAGGCCGAACTCGTAATGCTCGAGGTAGCGCAAGCCTCCATGGATCAGCTTCGTCGAGGCCGACGAAGTACCCGAGGCGAGGTCGTTCTGCTCGAGCAAAAGAACTTCCGCGCCGCGCCCCGCGGCATCGCGCGCCACGCCGCAGCCGTTCACCCCGCCGCCGATCACAGCGAGGTCGTATGTCGTGCCCTCGCGTGCTTCAACAGGCTCAGGGGGGGCAGACGCGGGTCTATCGCTCATCGTCCCGTCCGTTGAGCAGGTGTTGCTTCATGACAGCATCGGTTCCGAAGGGCGCATGGCCTGAATCAGAACGTCAGCGGGCCGTGTTCGATATGCGGCAGCACGTAGCGGGCGAACATGTCGCATTCGTTGGTATGCGGGTATCCGGACAGGATGAACGCCTCGATCCCTTCGGCCTGATAGGCGCGCAGCTTGGCCAGGACCTGATCGGGCGTTCCCACGATTGCCGATCCGCAGCCCGAACGCGCGCGTCCGATACCGGTCCAGAGGTTGTCCTCAACAAAGCCGTCGCCGTCGGCTGCACCGCGCAGCTCGGCCTGGCGCTGGACGCCGTAGTTCTTTGCATCGAGTGAGGCTTCGCGAATCGCGCGGCCCTTCTCGTCGTCGAGCTTGGACAGCAGCCGGTCGGCGTAGGCCCGTGCCTCGTCCTCGGTCTCGCGCACGATGACATGGACGCGGTAGCCAAACCGAAGCGTGCGGCCGTACTTCGCCGCACGCGCGGTCATGTCAGCTATGATCTCGCGTACCTGTTCCATCCTGTCAGGCCACATCAGGTAGACGTCGCATGCCTCTGCCGCGCACTCGCGCGCCTCGTGGCTGAGGCCACCGAAATAGAACGGCGGGCATTTGCCGCTGATCGTGCTGATCCGCGGGGGATCGAGCTTGAGCTGGTAGTGCTCGCCCTGGTGGTCAATGCTCTCGCCATTGAGCAAGGCGCGAACGATCTTCATCACCTCGGTTGCGCGGGCATAGCGCGGGCCGCCCGCCATTGTCTGCCCGGGCATGTCGGAAGAGATGATGTTGACGTTGAGCCGCCCAGCGGTCCCTTCCATATTGGGGCCGAGGATGCGGTCCAGGGTTGCGATCCGGCGGGCGAGCTGCGGCGGCCAGTCCTCCCCGATGCGGGTCGCCCACAGGAGCTTCATCCGCGTGAGCATGGGTGCGATCGCCGCGGCGAAGACCGTTGTGTCGAGGCCCAATTGGTAGCCTGATGGAAGCAAGATATTGTCGAACCCACCCTCCTCCGCTCGGAGGACGATATTGCGGCAATGCTCCCAACTCGACCGTAGAGCGGGATCGGGGACGCCGAGAAACTCGTAATCGTCATCGCACAACGCGGAAAACCACGCGATCTCGCACTGTTTCGTCATGGTAGCTTTTCTCCTCGGGCGGCGACGAGCACCGCATACCAATCCTGCCGGGTCCATCGCATCGCCAGCGCTCCAGCCGCCTCGGCTATCCTGCCCGGATTTTGCGAGCCGACGAGGGGGACGATCCCCGCGGGGTGCGCCATCAGCCAGCCATAGGCTGCGACGCTGCGGCTCACCCCCTGCTCCTCCGCGATCCGGTCGAGTTCGGCGGCGGTCGCACGCTCGCGGTTGGTCTTGGGCGCGAGCAGCCGTCCGCCGCCCAGCGGCGACCATGCTAGCGCAGTAAGGCCTAGGCGCATCGCCTGATCGAGATCCCCGTTGGCGAAGCTATCAATCCGCAGCGGGCTGATTTCGAGCTGCGTCGCGGCAAGCGGCGTGTCGAGAAACGCCACTAACGCCTCGGCCTGTGCGGTCGTGAAGTTGGACACTCCAAGTGCGCGGATCTTGCCGGCGGAGAGCGCGTCCTCAAGCGTGCGGGCGACCTCTTGAGGGTGGGAAAGGATGTCAGGCCGGTGGATCTGCCATAGGTCGATCGTCTCGACCTGCAGGCGGCTCAGCGACCCTTCAATTGCCTCGGCGAGGTATGCTGGCGACTGATCGTATGGCAACGGTGGCCGGATGCCACCCTTACTCGCCAGAACCATCCGGCGGCGCAACCCGGGTTCGGCCGCGAGCACTTCACCCAGCAGCGCTTCGGCGTCGCCGAAGCCACTTACTCCGTCGAAACCGTAAATGTCGGCTGTGTCAAACAACGTGATCCCCGCATCGAGCGCAGCGTTGACCAGCTGCGCCGCCTCGCCCGCGCTCCGCCTATCATCGGCGAGCCGCCACATGCCCCAGGCGATCGGCGACATGCCGACCCCGGATTGCCCAAGAGAGCGGCCGGCGGGCGGGGCGGGCAGAAGGCTCATGCAATTCTCCTGGGTGGTGGCGCGACAGAGCCGCGCTCGACCAACTGGTGCGGCAAGCGGCGGTGGCTGATCTCGCCGCCGGTGATGAGAATCTCTGCCGCGGTACGCGCCAGCTCCGCCATCGGCTGGTGGATCGTTGTCAGGGGCGGCCAGACGGTGCGCGCGAGCGTGGTATCATCGAACCCGGCCACCGATAGCTCGGTCGGCACCTCGATCGCCCGGCCGTGCGCTTCGGCGAGCACGCCGGCGGCCATGTCGTCGTTCGAAGCGAAGATCGCCGTCGGCGCCTTGGGCAGATCGAGCAGCACCGCAGCGGCGCGCACCCCGCTGTCGAAGTCGAACTCGCCGTCGATGACCAGCGCCGGCTCGAAGCCGATCCCCGCGCGGTCGAGCGCCTTGCGATAGCCGTGGAGTCGCTCCCCGGTCGCCATGTGGCTCGGGTGGCCCTTGATGAAACCAATGCGTCGATGACCGTGGTTGACGAGGTGGGTCGTCATATCGTCGCCCGCCTGCACGTCGTCCATGAACACCGAGCTGGTGAGCGCGTGGTTGGTCCCTGGCGAGATGCGAACGAAGGGAATGTCGAGCATGTCGAGCACCGCGAGGACGGGGGCGCAGTCGGTCACCGGCGAGGATAGGATGATACCGTCGACATGGGTTTCGCTGATCAGCCCGCGCACTTGAGCGCCAACCGCCGGATCGTCGACGTCGATCGGCTGTGCGAGCAGGCGAGTGCCGTGCGCATGGCAATGTTCCCAACAGCCCTTCTGAATCTGGAAGGTGTAGTATGGGCTGTGATTGTCGTAAATCAGCGCGATCTGGTTGGATTTGGCGCCTGACAGGATGCGCGCCGCGATGCTGGGGCGAAAGTCGAGCGCGTCCATCGCTTCTTCGACCCGCTTTCTGGTCGCCTCACTGACATAGGCATGGCCATTCAGCACTCGGCTGACGGTTTTCACCGCCACACCCGCGCACGCGGCAACATCGCGGATGTTCGACCGTCCGCTCATCCGCCAAGCGCCTCAGGTAAGGCTGCGAACAGCTCTGCGTACAGGCTGCCAGGGCGGTAAAACACCGGCGGCTGACCGATCTGCGCGGCAATTGCATGCGTGCCCGGGGCGAAGTCCGCCCCGGTCCAGACATGCCGCCAATGCGCATCGCCCGGCAGGATGACCTCCCGGGCGGCTGCGCCTTCCTCAATCACTGGTGCTACGATCAGGTCAGGCCCATAAAAGTACTGGTCTTGCACCGCAAACAGCTCAGAATCGTCCGGAAACTCGAGAAACAAAGGCCGCTGCAGCGGCAATCCGCTAGTGGCTGCCTCGTCGCTCAGCGCGCGAATGTAAGGCGCAAGCGCGGCGTGGACCCGGCTCCACTTCGCAAAGCACGCGAGCAGTTCGGGTGTGCTGTCATACTGCAGGTTGTCATCGGGTCGGTTGCCTTCGTGGCTGCGCATCACCGGCGTGAACGCGGCGAGCTCGCACCAGCGCATCATCAGCTCTTCGCTGCGTACGTGGCCAAGGAGTGAGGTGTAGCCGCCGCAGTCCGAATGGCTGTATGCATTGCCCACTAAGCCCGCCGACAGTGCCGCGGTGATCACCGTGCCGATCCCGTCGTGCCGAGTGAAATCGACACACTGGTCACCCGCCCACAGCAGGGGACAATGCTCCTGCACTCCAGAGAAGCCGGCGCGCATGAAGAACACCGCATCGCCGGTCTTGCCGCGGCTCTCGAGCGCGCGCGCGTTCACCTCGGCCCACAGCACCGGCCAGCGGTTGTGCATGACCATCGGATCCGAGCCGTCGGCGAGCGCCAGGTCGACCGGCAGGTATTCGCCGAAATCGGCCATCCAACCGGCCATGCCCGCGTCGAGCAGCTCGCGACCCAACACGCGCTCGGCGAACCACTCGCGAGTTTCATCCCGGGTGAAGTCGACCACTCCGCAGTCGAACTCGCCAAAATCGACCAGGTAAACCTTGCCGCTGCCTCGCTGGAGACAGAGGTGCCCACCCTCGCGCGCCTCGACGAACAGCTCGCCGTCGTTGGCGAGATAGGGATTGGAGTAGCCGAGGAACCGTATGCCGCGCTCGTCGAGCTTGGCTAAGCGGCGGCGGAGGTCGGGAAATCGGGCTTCGCTGCGCTTGCCAATGTGCCAATCCCAGAAAAGGCGGCGGCCGAAGCTGGTTTCGCGAATGCCCGCCCAATCCTCGCACCACAGGCCCGAGACCGCTGCGCCGGCCTCGATGAACCGCTCGAGCCGGTCAAAACTCGATGCACCCGACTTGAGGCCGATGATGGCGCCGGTGATCGCCCAATCCGGAAGCGCGGCCTGGCGGCCGAAACGGTCGGCCATCTGGCTCACAAGTGGTTGCGGGCCGTCGGCGGCGAAGAATTCGAACCGCGCATCTCCCGTCCAGACTTCGACCTCGTGACGGGTCGGATCAGTGAAATCGAGTGCGCTATAGCAGCTCGCGTCGAGGTGGACCGCCAGCCAGCGCGAGGTGACGAACGTCGGCTGGGGGTAGTTGCTCGTCCAGTAGTCGCCGCCTGCCATGCCGGCTTCGTCCATCGCGCGGGTGAGATCGGTCGACTTGTCCCGGCCGACGCCGGGCTCGCTGGTCCACATCGGGAAACGCCGGCCGTTGAGAGCAAGGTAGCTCATCTGCTCGCCCCCGCCCCACACGGCCTCGCCCGGTTCGGCGTGAAACCGCACCCAAAGACGATCATGGCCTGCCGTCAGCGCGCGGACGCGGAGCGACCGCTCGTCCCATTCGAGCAGCGCGACCGGCCTTCCTTGCTCGAGCAACTCGGCGCCGGCTCCACCGTGCCGCCAGCCATCGGCAACGACCCGGTCGAACGGTGCATCCTCGATCCGGAAGTTGCCGCGAACCATGTCGATGTCCGGGCATCCTCGCGCGGTGGCCACCGCCGGACAATCAGGTGCATGGCGCAGCACAACCTGGTCCGCCACCACGAGTTCGAAGCCCTTGCTATTGTGGCACTCGCGCAGCTGCATAATGCGGCCTGTCCTAGAAGTATGACACCGCTTGACATATCGTGTCGTTTTACGCAAATCAATGGACCAAGCGAGCGGGTGACAAAACCCGCCGATCTTAAGCTTCGCAAGGTACTGTTTTGCCGAGCGAATTTCAGGGAGGGTTTCCATGAATTGCATGCTTCGCGCCACGAGCGCGCTGACGTTCGCCGGGCTCGCTACAATTCTGGCCACACCCGCAGCGGCGCAGGATGTCAGCGCCGAGCCAGCCAACGAGGCGGGCATTCAGGAGATCATCGTCACCGCGCAGAGGGTCGCGGAAAACGTCCAGGACGTGCCGATCTCGATCACCGCGCTCACGTCCGAGCGGCTCGAGGCGGCGGGCACAACGAGCCTCGAGGGACTGAGCCAGCTCGTTCCCTCGGTCACCTTCCGCAAGGGCACCACGAGCGCCAATAGTGCGATTGTGATGCGCGGAGTGGGAACCATCACCTTCTCGATCGCCGCCGAGCCGAGCGTGTCCACCGTCGTCGACGGCATCGTACTAAGCCGCTCGGGGCAGGCCTTCATGGACCTGGTCGACATCGAGCGGCTCGAGGTGCTGCGCGGGCCTCAGGGCACGCTGTTCGGTAAGAACGCAAGCGCGGGTCTCGTCAACATCATCTCCAAGGGCGGCAGCGACAGCTTTGAGGCTGAGGCTCGCGCCGAGTGGTTCGAAGGCGACGAATATCGGTTCCGTGGCGCGCTCTCCGGACCGATCGGCATGGACCTCACCGCACGCGTAACCGGCTTCTACGGGTCTTACGACGGCAACATCACCAATGTCTTCGGTGGCGAACGCAACAACGTGAACGGCTACGAGCATTACGGCGCCCGCGGCATCGTCGACTACGATGGGGCGATCGCCCGACTGCGGTTCATCGCCGACTACTTCCGCGCCGACGACGACTGCTGCGCCGACGTGACCACAGTCAGCCGCGGCGCGGTGCTTGACGCCGAACTGGGCCTTCCAGGTGGCGTCGCTCAAGGGCTCAACCAACGCTTTGTGAACCACAACCTCGTCACCCAGACCAGGGATACGCAGTGGAGCCTGACCGCCAACGCCGACTTTGACCTGACCGATTCCCACACGCTCAGCGTGATCTACGGCTATCGCGACTGGAGAAACCGTGAGCTGCGCGAAGGCGACTTTCTTCCGCGCGCGCTCGTCGGCACCGCCGAGCTGCACGACAACGGCCTGGTCGAAACGCGGCAAATCTCGCTGGAGGCACGGATCGCGTCGGATCCTGCCCTTCCGTTCTTCTACCAGGTCGGCGGCTTACTCTGGCATTCGGACAATTCGCAGGTTTTCACCCGCCGCGATATCACGTGCGCGAGCTCGACGCTTCCGGTTGCCCCCTCCGGTGGGCGCCCGTGCAACATCGCCGATACGGTCAGCACGCTGTTCCCGACCGCAACCTCCCAAAGCGATGTCAGTTCATCGAACTATGCGGTGTTCGGGCAGGCCACTTATCGTCTGAGCGATCTGATCGCCGTAACGGGCGGGTTGCGCTATACTTGGGACGATCTGTCGTTCATTCACACCCGCGCGCCGGGCGTGAACGCGACGAACGGCGCGCCGGCTACCGGCCCCGGTATCTCGGCCAACCCGGCGGGCGGGACGCTCGCTTCGGGCGGCAACGGCACCAATACCTCGCGGGGCAGCAGCAACAACGGCAACCTCTCGGGCAAGGCTGTGTTGCAGCTTACGCCGCTCGACGACGTCATGCTCTACGGCAGCTACACGCGCGGATATAAGGGGCCCGCTTTCAACGTCTTCTTCAACCACACCGCCCCCGTCAACGCGATCCCCATCGATGAGGAAACTTCTGACGCGTTCGAGATCGGCGCCAAGACGCAGTTTCTCGACAACCGTGTGCAGCTCAACGTCGCGGCTTTCACCGTCGAATATGACGGCTTCCAGGCCAACAACTTCGTGACGCTGAACGGCGCCGTCGTGACCAACCTCACCAACGCGGGCACAGTGAAGTCCGATGGCTTCGAAGCCGATCTGCTGGTGGTTCCGGTCGAAGGACTGACCTTGCGCGCGAGCGCTGCGTCCGCCGATGCACGGGTCAAGCGGTTCAACCCCAATCCGCTGACCAATGCGCCTGACGCGCGCGACGGCACGCAGCTGCCGCTGGCGCCAAAGTTCGTCTACACATTGGGCGGCAGCTACGAGGCCGATCTCGGTCGCTTCAGGACGTATTTGGACACCGACTACCGCCACGCCAGCAAGCAGTTCTCGGACCTTGGCGAACAGGGCCTGATCGACCCCTACGGGATCTGGAACGCCTCACTCGGCTTTTCGGACGCCGAAGACCGCTATCGCTTAACGTTCCACGCGCGAAACATAGCCGACGAGAGCTACGCGCTGCTCAATATTAGCGCAGGCCAGCGCTTGCAGATCGCGCGCGATGCGGATCGCTACTTTGGGATTAGCCTGCGCGCTCAGATCAACTGACCATTATCGCCCAAGCGGCACACGATAGGGCCCGGCTAAAAGCCGGGCCCTTTCTTGATCACGATCATGCAATGTCGGCGGCTTCCTCCCATTCGCTCGCGATAGAGTCAGGCAACCCGCTCGCCTGCGCCTCGCCGGTAGCGCCTGCCTGCAGCCCGTCGCGGCTCTGCCGTTACCCGGCGCGGGTGACATCCGCACCCCAAAATCGCACCATAACTAGCGAAGATCGTGTTGCTTTGCCTTAGTCCGCAAGCAAGTAGGCGCGAACCTGTCCGAGGGATCAGCCCATCCTTTCGTCTTCGGCCACGATCCGGGGCACCAGTAAGTGGATCCAGGCCAACGCCAGCAGGTAGGCCCCTGCGGCGGCCCAGAACAGCGGTGCGTAGCCAACGCCGGATGAGAGAAGCACCCCGGTGACCTCCTGAATACCGAAGCCGGCGATGTTGCCCGCGATCGCACCGATCGCCATGACCGTCGCGACGCGCCGCGCAGGGACCGCATCAGCCGCAAAGCCGAAGATATTGGTCGAGAAGCCCTGGTGCGCGAACAGCCCAAGGCCGATGATCGCAGCTGCGGTCCATGCGCTCTCCACCGACAACGCAAGCGGGATTGGCACGATCACGCAGGCGAACAGCAGCATCCCGGTCTTGCGCGCTGAATTGACTGTCCTCCCGGTTCCCAGAAGCACCCCAAAAAGTTTGCCGGCAAACAGCGCGCCGAGCGCGGCAAGCGAAAATGCCAATGCGGTCGGGCCGACAAGCTCGGTCTGCGAGAGATTGAACACTTTGTTGAACAAGTCGGGAAGCCAGAAGGTGAAGAACCACCAAAACATGTCGGTAATCGCTTTGGCGCCCGCGATCGCCCACGTCTTGCGATCGGCGAAAGCCTCGCTGTAGGATGAGCGCGCGGGTGTGCCTTTCTCGGCCGCCCTGGCCCGCGGTAGTGGACGCAGCTTCGCGGTTCCTGCGATCCAAAATGCCAGCCACACAAAGCCGAGCAGGCCGGTAACGATGAACGCCGCTTTCCATCCGAAGACCATCGCAAACGGCACCACGGTCAGTGGCGCCAGGATGTTGCCGATATTGGGGGCGGTGTTGATGATCCCCAGGCCGATCGTGCGCTGCTGGATCGGCAAGTATTCGGCTGCCGCCTTTACGACGGCCGGCGTGTTCACCGACTCGAAGGCGATCAGAGCTACGCGCGCGCTGACGAACTGGGTCACGGTTGCGGCAACCGCGTGCGCCATGCCGGCTACCGACCAGAGCGCGACCGCCGCACCGTAGGCGAGACGAACCCCGAAACGATCAATAATCCACCCCACGAACAGCAGCGCGCCCGCGGCGGCGAGCTGGCTGGCCGCAGCAAAGTGGGCAAATTCGGCGTCGCCCCAACCGTACTCGGCCGAAATCGTCGGCTTAAGCAGCGAGAGCACCTGCCGATCGACGTAGTTGATGATCGTGCCGAAAAAGAGCAACGCGATAAGGAGCCGGCGGGTTCGAACCAGCCCCGGATCCTCCGGCGCTTCTTGCGTCGCGTCCACCCGTCCTTCGGTCGCCATCGCTCTCTCCCCACTCGCCCACGTACGCGGCGCAGCTTGCACGATAGCGGCTCGGAGGCGTAAAGGAAGATCCATATGACACCGTCGGACAACCGCGACCGCCCGATCGACTGGGATGCTGTTCCTAATGGAGGCGATCTGTTCGGCGAACTCTACCTTGCCGAGCAAGAGGCGAAGGAGGTCCTCGCCCAACCAACCGAAAACACCCTCTGGCCGGGACTGGTCGCTTGCGGCGTGGCCGCAGCAGCCGCCGCTTGGCTGTCTGAGCATTACGGATTTCCGATCATTCTCCTGGGCCTGCTGGTCGGCCTGTCGCTGAATTTCGTCGCGCGCGAGCCGAGCACCCACCGCGGGCTCGACTTTGCCGCGCGTAGTTTCCTGCGGATGGGCATTGTGCTGCTTGGCTTGCAGGTAACCATCGGCCAGATCAGCTCACTCGGCCCGGCACCCTTTGCCGCGTTGCTCGTCGTGATGGCGCTCACCTTCGCCGCCGGTCTCGCCGGCGCGCGCCTAGCCGGGCAGACTCAATATGCCGGCGTGCTCGCGGGCGGAGCTACGGCGATCTGCGGGGCGAGCGCCGCGCTCGCGCTCTATGGGGTGATCGGCAAGGATCGGATGAGCCAGGCGCAATTCGCGTTAACGTTGGTCGGCGTATCACTCGCGAGCGCGCTGGCAATGTCCCTTTATCCGCTGCTCGCCGCCGTGCTCGGCCTCGACGACCGGCAGGCCGGTTTCCTGATCGGCGCGTCTATCCACGATGTCGCGCAGGCGATCGGGGGTGCCTACGCGTTTTCCGATCCCGCCGGGTCCTACGCCACGGTAGTCAAGCTCTCGCGGGTGGCCCTGCTCGCCCCGCTGGTGGCACTTGTGGCTTTGGCCATCGGAGGCAGCGGATCGGGTGTAGGCCGCCCGTGGTTCCGGCGTCTCGTGCCGCCATGGTTCATCATCGCGTTTCTTGTGATCGTCACGGTCAATTCGCTCGCGCCGCTTCCGCGCAACCTTTCGGATGGTGCGTTGACCGTGTCAAAGGGCCTGCTGCTGCTGGCGGTCACCGCAACTGCGATGCGCAGCCGGATGGACCTGCTGATGCAGATGGGCTGGCGCGCCACCGTTCCCACACTGACGGCAACGCTCGCCAGCTTCGTCGCCGCGCTCGGTTTCTCGCTCTTGCTTTTGTAAAAGCTTGAACGCCGATATTGCGAACGGTCGGTTGGGCGTCCACTTGAGGTCTGGCCGCAGCGAGCGGTAGAATTGACTAGCTCGTGATCATCAGGATCCTATGGGCGCGACGCCTCATTGGTCGCGCGCTGTCCCGTCCACGCTCGCGTGGACATTAAGCGGCGCTGTTCTCCAAAGAACTCTAGAAGATGTGGAGCGCCTCACGCCCGCGCCTTGCTACCCTAGCCCGCTCCACTTTGCCGTGTCCCCGACAATAGCTGCCGCCCCTCGCATGGCTGGGTCGGTCTGTGGCTTGGTGGGCCACGGGACTGCCAGCCTGTAAAGAGGTCTTGACAGACAAGAGCTCTTTACAGATATCCAGCTGATGGAGAACCGGATCAGGTCTTTTCGCGAAGCGCAAGGGTGGAGCCAGGGTGAGCTCGCCCGGCGCCTTGGCGTCTCGCGCCAGACGATCAATGCTGTCGAGACCGACAAATATGATCCGAGCCTCCCACTGGCCCTGCGGCTGGCGAAACTCTTCGCTGAGCCGGTGGACCAACTGTTCCTCGACCATTGGCATCCGGAGCATTCTCGATGACTGGCAACGTCGCTCAACTGAACTGGAAGAAATTATCCGTGCAGACGCTTTCCGGCGCAGCGGTCGGGGGCGCGTCCATGGGGGCAGTCTTGTTTGCGTTGGACCGCGGTGGTCACGATTTCGCGGATCCGTCGCAAATGATCGCGCTTGTCACTGGCATGATCTATGCGCTGCTAGGCTTGATGGTTGGCTTCGGTGCGTTCGCGCCACGTACGGGGGCCCGCTATCTTAATGTCGAGGATGCCGATGATTTGCGCGATCAGCGCCTCGTCCTTGGGCTCAGCTCCGCTGCATGTGTACTGATCGGGCTGCTGTTCCTGGTTCTGGCGGCGATTTCGGCTGCCGACAGGACCGGGCCGTTCAGCCCAGAGGTAGCTGCGGTCGTAGTGGGTATTTGCCTGATTGGGCTGACCGCTCTGACGCGGCTGACCACTCGCCGGGTGGACGAACTGTCGCGCCAGGTCAGCCTGGAAGCATCTGCACTCGCGTTGCAGGGAGGCTTTCTCGTCTTCGGAGGCTGGGCCTGCTTGGCGCACCTCGGCTTCACTAACTGGATAGAGCCGCTGGCGTTTGTCTCCGGGATGGCGCTGCTCCAGTTGCTCGCGATCTTCTGGGTGGCCGCAAGGCGCGGGCTAATGGTTCCTGCAAACGATAAGTGACAAGCCTTTCAATCGAACGATAAATAGTTGATCCCTGATCTCCGTCGCATGTGGTCGTGTCACCCGAAATTCCAAGCTCAGTCTTAGAAGGGACAAACATATGAAGATAACAAAGACAATGTCGGCACTGGTACTCGTCTTCGCTCTCGCGCCTGCAGGAGGCGCGGCGGCAACGCAGGAAAAGACGTTGGTGACGCGCGCAGAACAGCTTCCGGTCTACAGCTACCAATTGCCCGCAGCGCCCTCGGTCTTACTCGAGGGGCCCATCGAGCCAATACTCTCCTTGGCCGATCAAATACTGCGCGACGATGCTAAGACGCTTGCCGCCTATGACATAGCCGACCTGTCGACGCGGGAGGGGCTGCTGGGGCGAAAAATTACCGTTGCGGCGCTCAAACGTGACGTTGCCACGGTCAAGGCGACGGCGGCTGAGCTGCGCTCGATCCAGCAGCGCGAGGATCGAAAACTGACTGCGGGGCTTGTCAGTGAGATAATAGCAGAAAGCTGCGCCTCAAACGACCCCGAAGCCACAGTGAACGCGCTTGTTCCGGCGCGGCTCGGCACCCTCCCCTGGGCCCAGGTCGATAGCTGGATGAATCAGACCCGTGCGAGCTTCTCGACTGCAAATCCCGGCCTCATCGTCGGCGCGTTTAAGCAGCAGCTCGACCCCGTCGTGGCCAAGAACGGCAACAAGGTCGATATGGGTACAGCCAGCAGCATCGTCGCGTCCCGAATGGCCTTGCAATGCGTCCTGCCCGTCGCTGCGGCGATGGATGCTGCAATCGGGACGATCATCGCCCAGCAGGCTGCGGCCGCGCCTGACATCGATATTTGGACGGAGCGCGACGTCTTCCTGACAACCGCAATGCCCGGCGAGGCCGTAACGGTCACCATTTGGGATTCGGGCGTCGACATGAGCCTGTTCAACGCCGCGGCCAACCCCGGCGTTGCAGTCTCGTGGGACGGCACGATCACAGAGGCTCCGCTCCTTCGCGCCGCCGGCCCGTACCAGAACGATACTCAACGGCTGATGGACCTCGTAAAGGGCTCGATGGACCTTCAGGCGGGGCAACAGACTGCCGAGGCAACCGCCTTCCAATCGTACATGCGTGGATTGAAACCGGAGCAGGCAAAGGAGGTCGCCGACTTCCTCGGCTTCATCGGCAACTACATCCACGGCACCCACGTCGCCGGCATTGCCACCGAAGGCAACCCTTTCGCCCGGGTGCAGGCGATCGCCAATTACTGGCCGTTCCGGCTAGAGGATTTCAGGCTCGATCGAGCGGGAGCGGAGGGACGAGCGAAGTTCTACCGGGAGATCGTGGAGCAGATGAAGCGCGATGGCGTGCGCGTCGTCAACATGAGCTGGCGGGTGAGCCCTGCGGCGTATGATGGCATGCTGCAGTTGCAAGGCGGACACTCCGAAGCCGAGGCTCGCAAGAAGCTTGCCCAGGAGCTCTACTTGATCGAGAAAACCGCGTTGGATGCCGCAATCAAGGCGGCACCAAACATTTTGTTTGTTGCGGGAGCGGGCAACGAGGCGAACGACTCCACCTTTTCAGATTACATTCCCGCTGGGCTGACCGCTCCCAATTTGCTGACCGTCGGGGCAGTCGACCGGGCCGGACGCGAAGCCCTCTTCACCTCCATCGGAGGAACGGTGGCGGTGTATGCCAACGGCGTGAACGTGGAGAGCTTCTTTCCAGGAGGGCAGCGCAGGGCGCTGTCGGGCACGTCCATGGCAAGCCCTCAAGTGGCAGGCATTGCGGCGAAACTGGTGGCGATGAAGCCGTCCTTGACTGCCGTGGAGCTTCGCGATCTGCTGGTGTCGACCGCCGACCAGGAAGGGCGCACGAAGCTCGTGAATGCGAAGGCTGCCTTTGCAAAGGCGGGTGTGCCACTCCGCTAATTTCAGCTGATATGTCGTCGTGGTCTACTGCGTCTCGCAGTGGCCACGGCTGCATGCTGATCGCAGCGATAGGGGAGGATTCCGCGGCAACCTTAAGGATTGTGATGTCTGCTTTCTCTCTCGCTCAATCGGCCGGACCCGGGGTCAACTCTCGTAAGCCAGATCGGCCGCGGCCTTGTAATCGTCCCGTAATATCGCCATTGGGAAAACGCTCTCGGCATCCCACTGGAATCGATGAACCTCACCCACCCCTTCCTCGACTTGGATGGTGACAAGCTGCGCGAAGAGTGCGGCGTGTTCGGCGTTATCGGTGCGGCCGAGGCTGCCGCCGCTTGTGCCTTGGGCCTGCACGCGCTTCAGCATCGCGGACAAGAGGCGGTGGGGATCACCAGCTTCGACGGGGCCGAGTTCTACACCCGCCGTGGCCTTGGCCATGTGGCCGACAATTTTGCGACCGGCGTATCGATCGCCGAGCTGCCGGGCATCATGGCTGCAGGCCACGTCCGCTATTCCACCACCGGTGGCGCCGGCCTGCGCAACGTCCAGCCGCTCTATGCCGATCTCGCCACGGGCGGTTTCGCGGTGGCGCACAACGGCAATATCTCCAATGCGCGCACCGTGCGCCAGGAACTGGTGCGCAAGGGCGCGATCTTCCAGTCCACCTCCGATACCGAAGTGATCATCCACCTCGTCGCCACCAGCCGCTACCCGACCCTGCTCGACAAATTCATCGATGCGCTACGGATGCTGGAGGGCGCCTGGTCGCTGATCTGCATGACGCCCGCGGGGATGATCGCCTGCCGCGATCCACTGGGCATCCGTCCGTTGGTGATGGGACGGCTGGGCGATGCGGTCACCTTCGCCAGTGAAACGGTTGCGCTCGACGTTGTCGGCGCGGAGTTCGAGCGGCAGGTGGAGCCGGGCGAGCTGATCGAGGTCGATCTCGACGGTAAGATCACCAGCCACCATCCGTTGGGCAACCAGCCGGGCCGCCCCTGCATCTTCGAACACGTCTATTTCAGCCGACCCGATTCCATCCTCGACAAGCGCTCGGTCTACGAATCGCGCAAGCAGATCGGCGTGGAGCTGGCCCGCGAGGCGCCGGTCTCGGCCGAGATCGTCGTGCCGGTGCCCGATAGCGGCGTTCCGGCGGCGATCGGCTTCTCGCAGCAATCGGGCATTCCATTCGAGCTGGGGATCGTCCGCTCGCATTATGTCGGGCGCACCTTCATCCAGCCTTCGGACAGCGCTCGCCACGCAGGCGTGAAGCGCAAGCACAACGTCAACCGCAAGCTGGTGGAGGGCAAGAGCATCGTCCTGATCGACGATTCGATCGTGCGGGGCACCACCAGCATGAAGATCGTCGAGATGATGCGCGATGCCGGCGCCCGCGAGGTCCACTTCCGCGTCGCCAGCCCGCCCACGGGGCACGGCTGCTACTACGGCGTGGACACGCCCGAGCGGTCCAAGCTGCTGGCGGGGCGGATGGATGTCCAGGCGATGTGCGCCTTCATCAAGGCCGACAGCCTGGCCTTCGTCTCCATCGAGGGGCTCTATCGCGCGGTCGGGCTGGAGGGTCGTAACGCGGCCCGCCCCCAATATTGCGACGCCTGCTTTACGGGCGACTACCCCACCCGGCTCACCGACATCGCCGAGCGGCACGAGGCGGACGCGCAGCTCTCACTGCCGGTCAACCCGGCCGTTCCGCAGGTCGCCTGATGGTCGAGGATGCCACCGGGTCGCATGCCACTGGGCCGCTGGGCGGGCGCATTGCGTACGTCACGGGCGCCAGCCGCGGCATCGGCGCGGCCACCGCGCAGGCGCTCGCAGCGGCGGGTGCGCATGTGCTGATCAGTGGCCGCACCGTCTCTGATCTCGAGCGGGTGGAGGATGCGATCCACCAGGCTGGTGGCAGCGCCACCATTGCCCCGTTCGACCTTGCCGAGGGCGATGCTCTCCCCCGCCTCGCCGCCGCCGTCGCTGAACGGTGGGAGCGGCTCGACATCCTCGTCCTCAACGCCGCGGTCCTGCCGCAGCTCGGGCCGGTCGCACAGATCGAAGCCAAGGAGTTCACCCGCGTGCTGACGCTCAACGTGATGGCGACCCAGGCGCTGATTGCCGCCTTCGATCCGCTGCTGCGACGCAGCGAAGTCGCCCGCGTGGTTGGCCTCACCAGCTCCGTTGGCGCGGCTCCCCGCGCCTATTGGGGCGCCTATGGTGCCACCAAGGCGGCGTTCGATTGCCTGCTGGCCACCTATGCGCAGGAAGTGGAGCGGATCTCGTCCATCCGCGTGGCGATCCTCGATCCGGGCGCAACCCGCACCACCATGCGCGCCCGCGCCTTTCCCGGCGAAGATCCGCAAACCGTCAAACCGCCGGAGACCGTCGCGCAACGCATCGCCGCGCTGGTGGCCGAGGATTTCCCCACTGGTCATCGCGAGCGGGTGGAGGGATAGGCGCAGCGGGGGCGCGGCCCGCCTCGCTGACGTGGCGGACCGCAGGCTGCCTCTTCGCTCCACCGTGTATGCTATTCCGGCTCGCGAGGGCTCGACGCGAGGCGTCATTCATGAGTAGGAGCACTGCCTTATAGGCGCGCTGCCGGCCTTGGACTGGCGGCGACTCTCTTGGAGAACCTCGCTTGGTGCAACGACCTTACGGCCGCAGCCGCATCCTGGTGACAGGCGGCGCAGGTTTCCTCGGCTCGCATCTCATCGATCGCTTGCTCGAACGTGGCAGCGAGGTGCTGTGCGTCGACAATCTGTTCACCGGTGACAAGAGCAATCTCGATCATCTCGCCGGGCACCCCCGGTTCGAGTTCATGCGCCACGACGTGTGCTTTCCGCTCTATGTCGAGGTGGATGCGATCTACAATCTCGCCTGCCCCGCTTCCCCCATTCACTATCAGCACGATCCGGTGCAGACGACCAAGACCAGCGTGCTGGGGGCGATCAACATGCTGGGCCTTGCCAAGCGGGTGAAGGTGCCGATCTTCCACGCCTCCACCAGCGAGGTCTATGGCGATCCCACCGTCCATCCGCAGCCGGAAAGCTATTGGGGGAACGTCAACCCGATCGGCGTGCGCAGCTGCTACGACGAGGGCAAGCGCTGTGCCGAAACGCTGTTCTTCGATTACCAGCGCCAGCTCGGGATCGACGTGAAGGTGGTGCGCATCTTCAACACCTACGGCCCGCGCATGCATCCCTCGGATGGGCGGGTGGTCTCCAACTTCATCGTGCAGGCGCTGCGGGGCGAAGACATCACCATCTACGGCGAGGGCTTGCAGACGCGCTCGTTTTGCTATGTGGACGACCTGATCGAAGGGTTTGTGCGGTTCATGGATGCCGGGCCCGACGTGCACGGGCCGATCAACATCGGCAATCCCAACGAGTTCACCATCCGCGAACTGGCGGAAAAGGTGCTGGAGAAGGTCGGGGGTCGCTCGCGGCTGGTCAATCGTCCCCTGCCGCAAGACGATCCCACGCAGCGCCAGCCCGATATATCGCTGGCGCGCGAGGTGCTCGGTTGGCAGCCAAAGATCGAGCTCGACGAGGGGCTCGACCGCACCATCGCCTATTTCCGCAAGGTGGTGGAAGCGGGCTGAAAGGTGGGTCGGGGCTGCAGGCTCGCGGGATCGAGCGAGCCTGTTGCGAAGGGCCAACGGCGGCGTGCCATTGCTGCACTGCACCCAAGCCGCCGCAGCCACCGGTTGATATAGGCAGGGCGATCTGCAACAGCGCGACCGGCTGCGATCGGCCACAGGGGATCGTCTTATGGAACGCAAGGGCATCATCCTGGCCGGAGGCTCGGGCACGCGGCTCTATCCCCTGACCAAGGGCGTCTCCAAGCAGTTGATGCCGGTCTACGACAAGCCAATGATCTATTATCCGCTGAGCGTTCTGATCCTCAGCGGCATCCACGAAATCCTGATCATCACCACCCCGCACGACCAGCCGGCGTTCCAGGCGCTGCTCGGCGACGGGTCGGAGATTGGCCTGTCGCTCAGCTATTCGGTGCAGCCGGAGCCGGGCGGGCTGGCGCAAGCCTATCACATCGGCGCCGATTTCGTGGGCGAGGCGCCCTCCTCGCTGATCCTGGGCGACAACATCTTCTACGGGCACGGACTGACCGAACTGCTGCAGCGCGCCTCCGGCCGAGAAACCGGCGCAACGGTGTTCGGCTACCACGTCGAGGATGCACGGGCCTACGGCGTGGTCGAGTTCGACGATGCGGGCCGCGCGATCTCGATCGAGGAGAAGCCCGAGCGCCCCCGGTCGAACTATGCGGTGACCGGGCTCTATTTCTACGATGGCCGCGCGGTGGAGATGGCGCACCGGATCGAGCCGTCCGAACGCGGCGAGCTGGAGATAACCGATCTCAACCGGATGTATCTCGAAGCGGGCGAACTGAATGTCGAGATCATGGGCCGCGGCTATGCCTGGCTCGATACCGGCACGCACGCCTCGCTCAGCGATGCGGGCAATTACGTGCGGATCACCGAGGAGCGGCAGGGCCTCAAAATCGCCTGCCCGGAAGAGCTCGCCTGGCGGATGGGCTTCATCGACGATGCCCAGCTGGAACGGGTCGCCGCGCCGCTGCGTAAGTCCGGTTATGGCGAATATCTGATGAAGTTGCTCGCGGGTGGCACGCGGTGGAACTGATCGAGACCGGCATCGACGGCGCGTGGCTGATCAAGCCGCGCGTGTTCGGCGATGAGCGCGGCTTCTTCATGGAGAGCTGGAACGCACGCGCCTTTGCCGAAGCCGGGCTGGACTTTGCATTCGTGCAGGACAATCATAGCCGCTCGGCCAGGGGCGTGCTGCGCGGGCTGCACTTCCAGAGCCCCAACCCCCAGGGCAAGCTGGTGCGGGTGGCGAGCGGCGCGGTGTTCGACGTGATCGTGGATGTTCGGCGCTCCTCGCCCAGCTTCGGCAAATGGTTCGGGGCCGAGTTGAGCGCGGCCAACAAGCACATGCTGTGGGCCCCGCCGGGCATGGCGCACGGCTTCCTGTGCCTGGAGGACGGCACGGACTTTCTCTACAAGTGCACCGCCTTCTACGATCCGGCGAGCGAGCACAGCCTGCTCTGGAACGACCCCACGCTCGGCATCGAATGGCCGCTGGACGGCATCGAGCCGCAGCTATCGGCCAAAGACAAGGCGGCGCAGCCTTTTGCCGAGATCACGGCCTTCACATGAAGGTGCTCGTCACCGGAGCGGGCGGGCAACTCGGCCGGGCGCTGCTCGCCTCGGCGCCAGCCGGGGCCGAGACCGTCGCCGCCGATCATTCCACGCTCGACATTGCCGATGCCGCCGCGGTCGAGCGCTTCGTGAGCGAGCTTGCCCCCACGCACATCTTCAACGCCGCCGCCTATACCGCCGTCGACCGCGCCGAGAGCGAGGAAGCAGCCGCGCTGGCCATCAACGGCCACGCCGTCGGCCACCTCGCCGCCGCTGCCGCGGAGGCGGGCGCGCAGCTGGTGCATGTCTCGACCGATTTCGTGTTCGACGGCACCGCCGGCCGCCCCTTCCCGCCCGACGCCTCCACCGCCCCGCTCGGCGCCTATGGCCGCAGCAAGCTCGCCGGCGAACAAGCCGCCGGCTCCGATGCGTTGGTGGTCCGCACCGCCTGGGTCTACGATGCGCAGGGTGCCAATTTCGTGCGCACCATGCTGCGCCTGATGGGCGAGCGCGAGGAGGTTCGCGTGGTCGCCGACCAGATCGGCACCCCCACCTGGGCGCCTGCGCTGGCTTCGGCGATCTGGGCGCTTGCGCAGCAAGGCGCCACGGGCCTGTATCACTACACCGATAGCGGCGTCGCCAGCTGGTACGATTTCGCCGTCGCGATCCAGGAGGAGGCGCTGGCGCTCGGCCTGCTGCAAACGGCTGCGCAGATCGTGCCGATCGCCACCGAAGATTTCCCCACCCCCGCGCAGCGCCCGGCCTATTCCGTGCTTGAGAAGAGCGCGACCTGGCGTCTGCTCGGCGGCCCCGCGCCGCACTGGCGGGTCAATTTGCGGCACATGCTAGAAGAGTTGAACAACGATGGCTGAACTTCTCGTCACCGGCGGCGCCGGCTTCATCGGCGCCAATTTTGTGCATTTCTGGCGGGCACGGCATCCGGACGATACAATCACCGTGCTCGACCTGCTCACCTATGCCGGCAATCCGGCCAACATCGCCGGCCTCCCGGGAGTGGAGCTGGTTGAGGGCGATATCCTCGACACCGAACTGGTCGAGCAGCTGCTGCGCCAGCGCGGGATCGACACGATCGTGCACTTCGCCGCCGAGAGCCATGTCGATCGCTCCATCACCGGGCCAGACGCCTTCGTCTCCACCAACGTCATTGGCACGCACAGCCTGCTGAAGGCGGCGCGCACGGTGTGGCTGGACGATGGCGGGCGCCCGCATCGCTTCCACCATGTCTCGACCGACGAGGTCTACGGCTCGCTCGGCCCGCAGGATCCGGCCTTCAGCGAGGCCACGCAATATGCGCCGAACTCACCCTACTCGGCCTCCAAGGCGGGCTCCGATCATCTGGTGCGCGCCTATCACCACACCTTTGGCCTGCAGACCACCACCAGCAATTGCTCGAACAATTACGGGCCCTACCAATTCCCTGAGAAGCTGATCCCGCTGTTCCTCCTCAACTGCCTGGAGGGGCGCAACCTGCCGATCTACGGCGACGGAATGAACGTGCGCGACTGGCTGCATGTGGAGGATCATTGCTACGGCATCGAGCGCGTGATCGAGGATGGGCGGCCGGGCGAGATGTACAATATCGGCGGCGGGGCCGAGCTGCCGAACATGCAGGTAATCGACGAGATCTGCGCCGCGGTGGACCGCGCCTTTACGGAGCGGCCGGACCTCGCCACCCGCTTCCCCGATGCGCCAGCCGCGCGTGGCGATCCTTCCGCATCGCTGAAGACCTACGTCACCGATCGCGCCGGCCACGATCGGCGCTATGCGATCGATTGCTCCAAGATCGAGAGCGAACTGGGCTACGCGCCGCAGCGCGACTTCACTGCAGGCTTCGCGCAGACGCTGGCGTGGTATCTTGAGAATGAGGATTGGTGGCGCCCGCTGCTGGAGCGCCGGGGCTGAAGCCTCCGCGGTTCAGCGCTTGACCAGCGTGATCTGGCTGACGTCGATCCCGCCGCCGCGGAAGCCGCCCTCGCAATACATCAGGTAATAGCGCCACAGGTCGCAGAACCGCCGGTCGAAACCGGGCGGCAGCCGGCCCTGCGCCACCGCCGCCTCAAACCGCTCGCGCCAGGCCTTCAGCGTTTCGGCATAGTCGGGGCCGAAATCCTCTTGGTCCTGCCAATCGAGCCCGCGCTCTGCGGCGAGTGAGCGGAATTCGCTGGTCTTGATCAGCAGCCCGCCGGGGAAAATATAGGCCTGGATGAAATCGGCGCTGGCGGCATAGGCCTCGAACAGTACCTCCTTCAACGAGATGAACTGGATCGCCGCCTGCCCGCCGGGTTTCAGTGCGTGGGCGATGGCATCGAGATAGGCCGGCCAATATTCACGGCCCAGCGCCTCGACCATCTCCACACTGACGATGGCGTCGTACGGCCCCGCTACATCGCGGTAATCACGCTTTTCGAAGCGGACGACCGGATGGTGGTGTGCCCTCGCCCAGGCCAGCTGCTCGGCGGAAAGGCTGATGCCGGTCACCGCTGCGCCGCGCTCGGCCAGGAAGGTGCACAGCCCGCCCCAGCCGCAGCCAATGTCGAGCACGGTGGCGGGAGTGCCAATCCGCTCGGCCAGGCGCGCCCATTTTCGGTGCTGCGCCGCCTCGAGCCCGTCCGCGCCCACTCCCATCCCGCTCGAATAGCTCATCGTCGGATCGAGCCAGGCGGCGTAGAAATCGTTGCCCAGATCGTAATGGGCTTGGATGTTGCGCTGCGCCCTCGCCCGGGTGTTGCGGTTGAGCGCATGCAGCGCCCTCGCCGCCCAGCGCCACGGGCCCTTGGCGCGGGCCGCGTCGCCCAAGCTCTCGCCATTGGCCATGAACAGGGCGAACAGCGGCACCGGATCGGGGCTCGCCCACTCGCCCGCCTCCCACGCCTGGTACCAGCCGGCCGAGCCGCCGGTCGCCAGCCGCAGCAGCGCCCGCCAGTCGCGCAGTTCCACGATCGGCTCAAAACCGGGGCGGCGCCCTCCGAGCATCAGGCGCGAGCCATCGGGCAGCGTGGCGTGGATGGCGCCGGTCTGGAGCCCGGCGTCGATCCGCTCGACCACTCGCTGCAGGCCCCAGCCGCACAGGCGCGTAAAGGCCCGCGCGAAGATGCCATGCCGGGAGCGAAAGCGCCGCCCTGCTGCCAGCAATGCCGTGCCGCGTAAAGGGCCCTGCCCGCCCATACGCCGCTCTATGGCCGTGCACCGTGGCGGCGGCAAGGCACGACCCATCGGCTCAACCGCGCAGCATGCGATAGGCGACGAGCGCCCGCTCGCGCGCTTCCCTGTGGCCGATCAGCCGCGGCGGATAGGCCGCCGGGCGAGGCTCGTCGGCCGGATCGTGAATGTCGGCGTCGGGCAGCTCGGCCAGCTCAGGCACGAACTCGCGAATATAGCCGGCGGCATCGAACTTCTCGGACTGGCTAAGCGGGGCCATGATGCGGGTGAACAGCTGGGTATCGACGCCCGTGCCGCTGACCCACTGCCAGTTGACCGAATTATTGGCATGATCGGCATCCACCAGCGCATTCCAAAACCAGCGCTCGCCGTGGCGCCAGTCAATCAGCAGGTGCTTGATGAGGAAGCTGGCGGTGATCATCCGCACGCGATTGTGCATCCAGCCCATCCGCCACAGCTGGCGCATCCCGGCATCGACGATCGGGTAGCCGGTGCGGCCCTGCTGCCAGGCGGCAAGATCGGCAGCGGCGGCCGGGTCGGTGGCCGGGTCGCGCCAAGGGAAATTGTCGAATTGCTGGCGGTAATTACCGTCAGGATAGTGCGGAAACGCGTAGATGATGTTCTGCGTGAAATCCCGCCAGACGATCTCACGGCGGTAAGTGTCCGCGCCCTCGCCGGCCGTCCCTTGCAGCGCGTGCCACACCTGTGCGGGCGAGATCTCGCCCCAGTGCAGGTGTGGGGACAGTTGCGAGGAACCATCGACCGAGGGCAGGTTGCGGTGCCCCGCATAATCCCGGACCCGGCCGAGGAAATCGTCGAGCCTCGCGTGAGCGGCCTGCTCGCCCACTTGCCAATGGACGACGAAACCCGTCGCCCAGTCGGGGGTGGTCGGCAGGAGGTGCCAATCGGTGAGGCTGTCGCTGGCGGGCCATGCACCGGGCGCGCGAAGCTCGGGCGCGGGCAGCGGATCGCCGGGCGGCATGTGCTCCATCAGTGCGTTCGCAAAGGGGGTGTAGATCTTGTAGGTTTGGCCTGAGCCGGTGGTGACGCTGCCCGGCGGGGCGAGGTAATTGCCATCGTGCAGGCACAGCCGGGTGCGGCCGGCGAGTTCGTCTTCGGCGTTACGCCACCACGGCTCGTAATGGCGCAGGGCGTGGACGGCGGCGGCGCCGGTTTCGGCGGCGAGTTGGGCAATTTGCTCCGCGCTGTTGCCGTGGCGCAGGATCAGGCGGGAGCCGCGCCGCTCCAGTTCCGCGCCCAGCGAGATCAGCGAATGGTGCAGCCACCAGCGCGAGGCGCCGCCCAGCTGGCGCTCGCCGGCGCGTTCGTCGTCGAGCACATAGACCGCGATTACCGGGCCTGCTTCGGCGGCGCAGGCGAAGGCGGGTTGGTCGGCGAGGCGCAGGTCGCGGCGGAGCCAGACGATGTGCGGTGCGGTCAAATTCTCATCCCCTCTGGCACTTCAAAGCGGCTCAGGCGCCGGGGCGTTCCGGGCAGGTCCCCTGGGGCAGAACGACACTGAAGCGGCTTTGGCTGCGGGAATCGGCGAAGCGGGCATCGCCGAGCAGGTGGGTGCCATCCTCGCGCGGGGTGACGAAGGGTGCGCGCGCCCAGATCAGGAAATTGTCCACCGCCGGAACGGCCGCGCGCGCCGCCGCTAGATCGCAGCGATCGAGCGGCACTCCAGGCAGGGTCTCACCATCCACCGCGTAAAGGCCGTTGCCCCCGGAGACTACCGAGCGGCGGTAGGAGGCCAGCGGCTGCGGATTGGCGATAACCTGCTCGGTTCCGGTGGGCGCATCGGCGACCGAGCGTTCGGCCTGCCAGGTGATGGCGGCGTTCAGCCCGACATAGGCCAGCGACGCCGCCAGTGCGACCTGCGCCGGGCGGCGCCACTCCCCGCCTCGCTTCTCGCGTCGCAGCGAAAGCCAGGTGGCGAAGCCGAGGCCGAGCCACAGCCACAGATCGATGATGAACAGCACGTCGCCATAGAACCAGCGGCTGCTGAAAGGTGCGAGCAGACGGACACCGTAGCTGTTCAGCCAGTCGAGCGCCGGGTGTGAGAGGCAGCCGATGAAGGCGAGCGCATAGAGCCAGCCGAAGTGCACCGGGCGGCGGCTTTCCGGACGCCTGCCGCGTCGGGCTTGCCATCGGTCCCATCCGTAAAGCAGGCCGGCCAAGGCGAGCGGGAGCAGCACCCAGGCAATGGGACCGTGGGTGATCCCGCGGCGCAGGGCGAGGTGCTGCATGTCGCCCAGCAGAACGCAGCCGGCGTCGATATCGGGCAGGTTGGCGCCGATCACCAGCGCGGGCATGGCAAGGCCGGTTTTCCGCTTCAGCCCCGCCTGCCCAATGAGCGCGCCCACGAGGCTGTGCGTCAGATTGTCCATGCGATGCGCTCCACCGGGAGGCGATTACGCGCTGCGATTAGGGGCCGCAAGATGGGCTTTTGCACCGGGTTACGCCGCCATGGAAAGCGGGGTGGGACGGGTTTGCATCGGTGGTGCAATGGGCTGCAAGCCGGGTACATCGGGAGCGCAAATCGGCTCTGATTGGCGATTTGCAACGCGGGTAGAACGCCGCCGCAAGCGGCTCCTAAGCCAGTTGCGGGCGGGTCAGATCGGATCCGCAGCGGTGCCGGAAACGGTCCAGGTCTGGCCCTTGGCGAGCAGGCGGGCGAGGCTGGAATCCTTGCCCTCACTGGCCTTGGCGCGCTCTGCGATGATGCCGGCCTCGAAGGTCGCTGCGGGGTGATCGTAGATCACGCCCAGCGCCATCGGGAAGGCACCGAAGGGCATTTCCACCAGCATGTGCGCGAGGGTGCGGTTGCGGGCGTTGTGGACCAGCACGCCGGCGGCCTGCCAATCCGCCCCGGAGTCACTGGGGGGCACCTCGACCACTTTCAGAGAGAAGCTCTCGGGATCGAGCCGCAGGCCCTTGATACCGCAGCTCTTTTCGCTGCCGAAGAGCATCGGTTCGCCGTGGGTAAGCCAGAGCTGGCGGTCTTCGGCGCCCTTGGGCGAGGCGAAGGCTTCGAACACGTCCTTGTTGTAGACGACGCAGTTCTGGAAGATCTCGATGAAGGCCGCGCCCTGATGGGCGTGGGCGGCGACCAGCACGTCCGGCAGGTTCTTCGAGACGTCGAAGCCGCGCGCGACGAAGCGGGCGCCGGCGCCGAGCGCGAAGGCGCAGGGGTTGGCCGGGGCGTCGACTGAGCCGAGCGGGGTGGAGGGCGTGGTGGTGCCGACGCGGCTGGTGGGCGAATATTGCCCCTTGGTGAGGCCGTAGATCTCGTTGTTGAACAGCAGGATCTGCAAGTTCACATTCCGGCGAAGAATGTGCATCAAGTGGTTGCCGCCAATGGACAATCCGTCGCCATCGCCGGTGACCATCCAGACGTCGAGTTCCGGGTTGGCGAGCTTGATGCCGGTGGCGAAGGCGGGGGCGCGGCCGTGGATCGTGTGGAAGCCGTAGCTCTCGATGTAATAGGGAAAGCGGCTGGAGCAGCCGATGCCGCTGACGAACACCGTGTTCGCCGGGTCTGCGCGCAGTTGCGGCAGCGTGCGCTGCACGGCCTTGAGGATGGCGTAATCCCCGCAGCCGGGGCACCAGCGGACCTCCTGGTCGGTTTCCCAGTCCTTCAGCGTGGTCGCCGTGGCAGCGTTGGGGGGAGTCATCTCGTTCACTGGTTTACCGCCTTGTTGGGGTTCGCCTCGCCCGGCAGGGCCGAGCCGGCGCCGTGGAACGGGGCGTCAGGCTGGGTGCCGTCATCATGGCCCTGTTCGCGGCCGGGGAGCTGCTGGCTGTTGGGCGGAACCTCGCCGCCTTCGTTGCCTTCGATGCCGTCGAAATACTTGCCGATGGCGGTTTCGAGTTCGGCAATCTGGAAGGGTTGGCCGCTGGTCTTGGTGAGGCTTTGGGCGTCGACCAGCAGCTGGTCTCGCAAGACGGTCTTGAACTGGCCGGTGTTCATTTCGGGCACCAGGACATTGTCGAAGCCGGCCAGCAGTTCGCCCAGGTTGGCAGGCAGCGGCCAGATGTGGCGGACGTGGATATGGCTGACCGCCCGGCCCTTCTCGCGCCAGCGGCGGACCGCCTGGCGGATCGGGCCGTAGGTGCTGCCCCAGCCGACCACGGCCAGCTCGCCGGTTTGCTCGCCGACGGCGACCTCCTGCAGCGGGATCTCCACGCCCGAGATCTTGCTCTGGCGCGCATCGGTCATCAGCTGGTGGTTGGCGGGGGAATAATCGATATTGCCGGTCTCGACGTGCTTTTCGATGCCGCCAATGCGGTGCATCAGGCCGGGGGTGCCGGGCTTGATCCACGGGCGGGCGCCGTCCGCATTGCGCTTGTAGGGAAGCAGCTGGTCGCCGGCATTGGGCGCTTCGAGGAAGCGGGCGGGGAACGGCGCGTAATCCTCCGGATCGGGGACTTTCCACGGTTCGGCGGCATTGGCGATATAGCCATCAGTGAGCAGCATCACCGGGGTCATGTAGCGGGTGGCGAGACGGCAGGCCTCGATCGCGCAATCGAAGGCATCGCCCGGTGAGCGCGCAGCGACCACGGGCATCGGCGCATCGCCGTTGCGCCCGTAGACCGCCTGGTAGAGATCGCTTTGCTCGGTCTTGGTGGGCAGGCCGGTGGAGGGGCCGCCGCGCTGCGAATTGACGATCACCAGCGGCAGCTCGACCATGATGGCAAGGCCCATCGCCTCGCCCTTCAGCGCGATGCCAGGACCGCTGGAGGAGGTGACGCCGAGCTGACCGGCATAGGCGGCGCCGATGGCAGCGCAGATGGCGGCGATCTCGTCTTCGGCCTGGAAGGTGGTGACGCCGAACTCCTTGAGCCGGGCGAGGTGGTGGAGGATCGCGCTAGCCGGCGTGATCGGGTAACCGCCGAAGAACATCGGCAATTCGGCCAGCTGTGCGCCGGCGACGAGGCCGAGGCTGATGGCTTCGGCGCCGGTGACGGTGCGGTAGAGGCCGGGCTCCTGCACCGCGGGGGGCAGGAAGGTCTTGCGCAGGGGGCCGGAGAGCTCGGCGGTCTCGCCATAGGCGTGGCCGGCATCGAGTGCGGCGATATTGGCGGCGGCGATTTCGGGCTTCTTGCGGAACTTGGCATTGAGCCAGTCGACGATCGGCTGGCGATCGCGATCGAACATCCACAGGGCGAGGCCCAGCGTCCACATGTTCTTGGAGCGCAACGCGTCCTTGTTGCCGAGGCCGAAAGGCTTGACCGCCTGGATGGTGAGCGCGCTGATGTCGAACGCCAGCACGTCCCATCTGGCGAGGGAGCCGTCTTCCAGCGGGTTGCTGGTGTATTTCGCCTTGTCGAGGTTGCGCTTGGTGAACTCACCGGTGTCGATGATGACGAGGCCACCAGGCTTCAGCGCCTCGAGGTTCACCTTTAGCGCGGCGGGGTTCATCGCCACCAGCACGTCGGGTGCGTCGCCCGCGGTGCTGATCTGGCGGCTGCCGAAATTGATCTGGAAGGCCGAGACGCCGAAGAGCGTACCCTGCGGGGCGCGGATCTCGGCCGGGAAATCCGGGAAGGTGGCGAGATCGTTGCCGGCCAGCGCGGTGGAGAGGGTGAACTGGCCGCCGGTGAGCTGCATGCCATCGCCGCTATCGCCCGCGAAGCGCACCACCACCGCATCGGGAGAGGCTTCGGCTCTGGCATTGGCGGCGCTGGGGCCGGCGCCGGGATTTGCTGGTTGGGCTGGCTTTTCAGCCGCTTGGGTCGCCATCATCTGTTCCTGCCGGCGCGGTTCTTGCGCCTGTTCTTGTACGGATCGCGTATGCTCCCGTGGCGCTTCGGGCACAATGCCCTCGTGCCGTGAGCAAGCGGGGACGCGCGAGCTAGGTTCCCGGAAGGGCGCGGGCAACCAAGTTTTTCTGTGGCCCACTGCAACAGCGGTGGTGGCACTCGGCGCTGCGCTGGCCTAGCAGCGGCGGATGGCGAAGCACGACACATTGAAATACCGCCCCTGCGTGGGGGTGATGCTGGTGAATGGCGAGGGCCAGGCCTTCGTAGGCCGGCGGATCGACAACAAGGAGGGCGACCGCTGGCAGATGCCGCAGGGTGGCGTCGACCCCGGCGAGGAGCTGGACGTGGCGATGCTGCGCGAACTGGCGGAAGAGACCGGGGCGCGGCCCGAGCATCTGGAGGTGCTCGACCGGATGGCGGAGGAGCTGTTCTACGATCTGCCGCCCGAGTTGCAGGGGAAGCTGTGGGGCGGGCGCTACAAGGGGCAGCGGCAGGCGTGGTATTTGGTGCGGTTCACCGGGAGCGATGCGGATATCGACCTGGAGGCGCATTCCGACCCGGAATTCTGCGAGTGGAAATGGGTCGAGCCCGAGCTGCTGCCCGACATGATCGTGCCGTTCAAGCGCGAGGTCTATGCGGCGGTGTTGGCGGCGTTTCGCGCGGCGCTGGCCCGGGACTGAGGATCAGGCTGCGCTAGGCGGCGCGGGGGCCCCACAGGATGATGGCTGCGCCGATGAGGCAAATGCTCGCGCCGATGAGATCCCACCGATCGGGCTTCACGCCTTCGGCCAGCCATAGCCACAGCAGCGCCGAGAGGATGTAGACGCCGCCATAGGCTGCGTAGGTGCGGCCGGCGTGTTCGGCATCGACCAGCGTGAGCAGCCAGGCGAACAGCGCCAGCGACGCGAGGCCGGGCACCAGCCACCAAGGCGAGTGCCCCAGCCGCAGCCAGGCCCAGAAGGCGAAGCAGCCGGCGATCTCCGCGAGTGCGGCGGCGATGTAGAGGATGGGGGCCACCTGCGACCCTCCCTCGGGCCGGGGTTGCCGGTGCTAGTTTTGTGTCACCAGCGGATCGGGCGCGATCGCCTCGGCGCGCAGGATGATCGGAGGGCCCTGCTGGATGGCCGCGGCGAGCTGTTGCGTTTCGGTGCAGCCGTCGCCGCAGAGCGATTCGAGCTGGGAGAGGTTGCGCCGGGCTTTTTCGAGCGCGCCCTTTTCCACCAGTGCAGCGCCCTCGCCCGAGATGGCGGCGAGGTTGCCGGGCTCGCGCTCCAGCGCCGAGCGATAATAGTGGATCGCCTTGCCTTGCAGGCCCTGCAGGCGGGCGGCTTCCGCGAGATCGAGATAGACCGCGGTGTAGGCCGGATCGACCGCCAGCGCCGCCTCGAACTGGTCGATCGCCGCCTGTATATCGCCGCTTGCCAGCGCGCCCTGCCCTTGTGCCGCCAGCGCGGCGGCGCGTGGATCAGGCCCCTGTTCGGCTCCGTGGCCCACGCTCGATACGACTGCGGCGAGCAGGGACAAGGCGAGGGCGGCGGGGGTGTAGCGCATCACGAACTCCTTGAGCGTGACGTGGGGCGGGTGGCGTGGCTGTGCCATGAACGGCGTAGCTATCACGGCCGCAGCAGGCGCGCGATGAAAAAGCCGTCCACGCCGTCGCGAGCGGGTTCGAGCCGCCAGCCGGGGCCGCGGGGGGCGCCGAGCGGGAGCGGCGGTGGGTCCGCGGTCCACTCGGGATGGGCGGCGAGGAAGGCATCGGTGCGCGAGGGGCCCTCCTCGTCGAGCAGCGAGCAGGTGACGTAGATTAACCGTCCGCCGGGGCGGACCAGCGCGGCGGCGATCTCCAGCAGGTGCCGCTGGAGTGTGCCCAGCTGTTTCAGCGCCGCCGGATCGAGCCGCCAGCGTGCTTCCGGGTTGCGGCGCCAGGTTCCGGTGCCCGAGCAGGGCGCATCGACCAGCACGGCATCGGCCTGCCCGTGCCAGGCGGCGAGCGCGGGGAGTTCGCGGCCAGGGTTGAGCAGGATGGACTCTTGGATCGTGGCGCCGGCGCGCTCGGCCCGGGGGGCGAGGCGCTGGAGGCGGGTTCGATCCGTATCGGCGGCGATCAGGCGGCCCTCCCCCCGCATCGCTGCGGCGAGCGCGAGGGTCTTGCCGCCAGCGCCGGCGCATAGGTCGACGATGGTTTCGCCCCGGCGCGCGGCCACGGCCTCGCAGGCGAGCTGGCTGCCGCCGTCCTGCACCTCGACGAGGCCCTGATCGAACGCCTCCCAGCGCTCGACCGGGGTGCCCGGCGGGAGGCGCAGGCCATGGGGCGCGGCGAGCGGCTCGCCGGGGAGTGGGAGTTCGATGGTGGCGCGGCTCGCCTTGAGCGCATTCACGCGGATATCGAGCGGGGCGCGGCCCAGCAGTGCCTGGGCCTCGGCGCCGGCGATGCCGGAGGAGGCGAGGCGCTTGGCAAGCCACCCGGGGGCGACTCCGCCTTCGGCCGCCGGCTCGCCTTCGGCAGTGGGCGCGGGGCCGTAGGGGGAGCCGTCGAAATAGGGCGGCAGCGAGCGGTCTTCCTCGGCCAGCCGCAGCATGGCCGCCCGGCCGCTTTGGGGGATCGGGCCGCAGGCGCGGACGGCGCGGTAGACCAATTCGCGGATCGCGCGGCGGTCCTTGGAGCCGGCGAAGCGGCGGGTGCGGAACCAATCGGCCAGGATCCGGTCGGCCGGTGGGCCCTTGGCCAGCGCGGCGGCGACGATCTGGTCGGTGATCTCGATGGCGGATTGCAGGCGGGCGGCGGGGGTCATGCGCCCTCCCCTGCCCGGCGTGCGGTGGCGGAGTGGCGGGGCCCGGCCAGCGGCATCGGGCGGTCAGCGCGTGGGATAATTGGGTGCCTCGCGGGTGATCGCGACATCGTGGACGTGGCTTTCGCTGAGGCCCGCATTGGTGATTCGGATGAAGCGGGCGCGGGTGCGCAGCGCCTCGATCGTATCGGCGCCGGTGTAGCCCATCGCCGCCTTGATGCCGCCGACGAGTTGGTGGACCACGTCGCGCGCCGGGCCCTTGAAGGGGACCTGCCCCTCGATCCCCTCGGGCACCAGCTTGATTGCCGCCACGTCCTGCTGGAAGTAGCGATCCGCGCTGCCGCGGGCCATTGCGCCCACGCTGCCCATGCCCCGATAGGACTTGTAGGCGCGGCCCTGGTACAGGAAGGTATCGCCCGGCGCCTCTTCGGTGCCGGCCAGCAACGAGCCGACCATCACCGTGGAGGCGCCTGCCGCCAGCGCCTTGGCCGCATCGCCGCTGGTGCGCAGGCCGCCATCGGCGATGACCGGTACGTCGCCCGCGGCGCCCGCCGCCTCCATGATCGCGGTGAGCTGTGGCACACCCACGCCCGCGACGATGCGGGTGGTGCAGATCGAGCCGGGGCCGATGCCGACCTTGATCGCATCCGCCCCTGCATCGACCAGCGCCTTCGCGCCCTCCCCCGTGGCGACGTTGCCGGCGATCACCTGCACCGCGTTGGAGAGGCGCTTCACCCGCTCCACCGCGCGGGCGACCTCCTTGTTGTGGCCGTGCGCGGTATCGATGATGATCACGTCGCACTCGGCATCGACCAGCGCCTCGGTGCGGGCGAAGCCCTTGTCGCCCACGGTGGTGGCGGCGGCGACGCGCAGGCGTCCGGTGCCATCCTTGGTGGCATCGGGGTTGAGCACCGCCTTTTCGATGTCTTTCACGGTGATCAGGCCGATGCATTTGTAATCGGCATCGACCACCAGCAGCTTTTCGATCCGGCGGGCGTGGAGCAGGCGGCGGGCCTCTTCCTGGCTGACGCCCTCGCTGACTGTGGCGAGGTTGTCCGCGGTCATCAGCTCGCGCACCGGCTGGGTGGGATCGGCGGCGAAGCGCACGTCGCGATTGGTGAGGATGCCGGCGAGGCGGCCATCGCTGGCGACCACGGGGATGCCGCTGATCCGGTGCTGGATCATCAGCGCCTGCGCCTCTCCCAGCGTGGCATCGGGCAGGATGGTGATCGGGTTAACCACCATGCCGCTCTCAAAGCGCTTGACCCGGCGCACCGCGTCGCACTGCTCCTCCACGGTGAGGTTGCGATGGAGCACGCCGATGCCGCCCATCTGCGCCATGACGATGGCCATTTCGGATTCGGTGACCGTGTCCATCGCGGCTGAGAGGATCGGAATGTTGAGGCCGATGGCGCGGGTGAGCTGCGTGCGGGTGCTGGCACCCGAGGGCAGGATATCGCTTTCGGCCGGCCGCAGCAGGACGTCGTCGAAGGTGAGGCCGGTTTCGATATCCATGGGTGCCACTTGCCTTGCGCGCCGGAGCGCTGGGGTGTCGATTCGTGGCGGCCCATGTAACGACGGTGTGTGACGGGTGCTAGGGCACAGCGGTGAAGGAATGCGCGGTGGGGCTGCGCGGTAGCCGCAGTTGGGTGGGGAGCGGATGCTGGATCTCCGCTCCTCCCCGTCGAAACTAGGCTGTGCGGGCGGCCTTGCGGAACAGCCAGGCCGAAAAGAGCCAGCCTGCGGTCCACACCAGGGTGAACGGCCAAGTGAAGTGCCCGAGGAGATGGACGATCACACCGACCATGAACTGTGCGGCAGCGGTGGCCGCCATCGCCACGGCCATGCCCGGAGCGGAGAACCGCGCTCCGATGGCGCCGAACAGCGCGAGGAGGGGGATCAGGTTGAACCACAGATTGATCAGCTGGTCCTCGTTGCCGACGATCCCGACCGCCGCGTTCGCCCACAGCATCAGCAATCCGGCGCCCAGGGCCACCGCCGCACCGCCGCGGTACGCCCAGCTGCCGCTCGCGCGGACCGCCATTTCGAAGGCCAGGCCCACGCCGCCCAGCATCACGATGGCAAAGACGAAATCCTCCGTCTCCCAATCGACTTCGCTGGTGAATCGCATCGCGATGGCAGGCAGCGCGATCAAACCGGCGATGGTGCCCCAGCCCACCAGGCGCCAGGGGTTGAGCAGCGCATGGGTGCGTTCGTTGGCAGTGTTCGTCATGGTTCTTGTCTCCTCGGCAGCGGAGCGCCATCACTGGCCGCAACAGGGGCTGAGCGGCATGAGACAAAAGTGAGCAATCGCTGAAATGAGCCATTCTGCCATGCGTTTCGGGGCATTTTGCCTCGATCCGTCCGATCGCAGGCTTTCGCGCGGCGGCCAGACCGTCGAGCTGAACGCGCGCTACATGGATGCGCTGATCCTGCTGGTGGAGGCTGGTGGAGATCTGGTCACCAAGGATCGGTTCATGGACGAGGTGTGGCGGGGGGTTCCGGTGACCGACGAGGCACTCACCCAAGCCATTCGGACCTTGCGGCGCGCGCTGGGCGACAGCGCGGGCATGCCACAATATATCGAGACCGTGCCCAAGCATGGCTATCGGTTCATCGCGCCCGTCGAGCCCTTCGCGCCGGTGCGGGACATCGCCACCGGCGCAACGCCATCGGTTCTGGTTTCGGATGGGCGCTTCATTCGCCTGGCTCTGGCGGGAACGGCGGGCGCGATGCTGGCCGGTGCGCTGATCGGCCTGCTGTACGGTTTTATCGGCACCACGCAGCCGCAGACGAGCGGTGGAGGAGCGGTGTCGTTGCTGATCGTGCTTGTGCTGGTCTCCGTGTTTTCGGCCGGAGTGGCGGGCGCGGGGATCGCAGCCGGCCTGGCCGCCGCTCTCCAGTTCATCCGGCCGTGGAAATGGTACTGGACGGTGGCGGGCGGGATGCTGGGCGGCGTGATTGTCGGGGCCTTCGCCAATCTGATCGGCAGCGACGCGTTCCGTCTGCTGTTCGGCCGGTCCATCGGAGAGTTTGCGGGCGCGTTCGAAGGCCTGGTTCTCGGGGGTGCCGTGGGACTGGCGGCGTTCCTGGCCCGCGACGGGATGTGGCGGAGCGTGAGCATTGCTGCCGTGCTGGGTGCGGGTGCGGGCCTGCTGATTGCGCTGCTCGATGGGCGGATGATGGCGGGGAGTCTGCTGGCCCTCGTAGACGCCTTCCCCTCCTCGCAATTCAGGCTCGATGCCGTGGGTAGAGCGCTTGGGGAGGCAGGGCTCGGTCCGGTCGGCCTGAGCATCAGTGCGGCCGCGGAGGGTGCTTTGTTCTCGATGGGAGTGGTGCGCGGGTTGAGCACCGCCGCTCAGGGTCAATCGCAAGCTGAGGCGCCACTGGACCGGTGAAGGGGCGCCGGTTCACACTGTGCCGTCCCGGCTGAACCATCGTGCCCGGCCGGGAGGTGGCGCACGGCGGGTCGATTGCCGCTGCTAAATCTCCACCTGGCTGCCCAGTTCGACGACGCGGTTGGTGGGCAGGTTGAAAAATTGCATCGGGGTGGCGGCGTTGCGCATCATCCAGGCGAACAGGCGTTCGCGCCAGATCGCCATGCCGGGCCGGGCCGCGCTCAGGAGCGTCTGGCGCGAGAGGAAGAAGCTGGTCTGCATCATCTCGAACGGGGCGCCGCACAGGCCGCCGGTCGAGCCGATCTCCTTGAGTGCGGCGGGCACATTGGTTTCTTCCATGAAGCCGTAGTGCAGCTTTACCCGGTAGAAGCCATCGCCCATCTCGCTGATCTCGGTGCGCGCCTCCTCCTCCACGTAGGGGATGTCGGCGATGAGCACCGTCAGCACCACCACCCGCTCGTGCAGCACCTTGTTGTGCTTGATATTGTGCAGCAGCGCGCTCGGCGTGCCGCTGGCGCCCGAGTTCATGAAGATCGCCGTGCCGGGCACGCGCGCGGTGGAATTGCGCGCCGAGCGGGCGAAGATATCGAGCGGGAGCGAGACCTCGCCCATTCGCTCCCGCATCAGCCGGCGGCCCTTGGCCCAGGTGGTCAGCAGAGTAAAGGCGATGGCGCCCACCAGCAGCGGAAACCAGCCGCCATCGGGGATCTTGATCAGGTTGGCGGCGAAATAGGCGCCGTCCACCACCAGGAACAGCAGCACCAGGGGCGCGGCATACCACCAGCGCCATTTCCATACGCCGATGAACAGCACCGCCATCAGCAGCGTGTCGATGGTGACCGCGCCGGTGACCGCGATGCCATAGGCCGAGGCGAGGCTGGAGGAGTTCTGGAAGAACAGCACCAACATGATCACCGCGATGCACAGCGCCCAGTTGATCACCGGGATGTAGATCTGCCCCTGGTGGGTCTTGCTGGTGTGCAGCGTGGAGAGGCGGGGAATGAAGCCCAGCTGGATCGCCTGGTGGGTGATCGAGAAGGCGCCGGTGATCACCGCCTGGCTGGCGATGAAGGTGGCGGCCGTGGCCAGCAGCACCAGCGGCAGGCGCAGGCTTTCGGGTGCGAGGAAGAAGAACGGGTTGAGGATCGCCTCCTCGGCCGCCGCGTCGCCCAGCGCGATGATCATCGCGCCCTGGCCGAAATAGTTGAGCAGCAGGCAGGGCATGACGAAGCCGAACCAGGAGAGCCGCATCGGCCCGC
>PPFU01011655.1_pt1 | contig 36896 bp, 41 predicted proteins | sample 1535991 | NCBI WGS metagenome assembly PPFU01 (sample SAMN04901290, study PRJNA319586) | Hypolithon metagenome, whole genome shotgun sequencing project. | isolation source: Antarctic Hypolithon | place: Antarctica: Miers Valley | collected 2014
GCTCGAATAGATCTGGCAGAGATGACGGCTGCCCGGGTACGTGCGATACCCGGGCAGCCGAACCCTCAGTAACGCCGCGGATCGACCGGATAACCTTGCGTCCCGTAGCAATCGTCATCGAGCCGGCCGTCGCGGTCATAACCGTTGCAACCATCGTCCTTGTCGATGAAGTAGCCGCCCGCACCGCCTGCGGCAGCGCCAACAGCCGCACCGGTCAGCACGTCACCGCCGGTCACCGCACCGATCGCGGCACCCGCCGCAGCACCGATGCCGGCACCCTCGGCGGCGTAATTGTCGGCACAGGCGCCGAGCGAAAGCGTGGAGAGCGCCAGCGCGGGCGCCATCAGGATCCGAGTATTCATAGCCATTCCTTCCGTTTCTCCCTGTTGGATGGAGATACGATACGCGAACGGGCCAGTTCCATGAACCTGGGGCAACAGCCGCGGCGAAGCGGATCGGCAGGATGTGTCACGCGTGAACTGGCCCGCATGCCCGGCCCAACCGGACGCCCGGCAAAAGACATCACAGTCGCCCCGAACGTGTGGACTCGCAACGCCCGGAGGCGGGTTCACTCCCCGTCGGGCTTCCTCGCCACCGCGACCATCGCCGGGCGCAACAGGCGGTCCTTGATCATATAGCCGACCTGCATTTCCTGCACCACCTTGCCCGGCTCGGCGTCGGCGTCGGGCACCTCCATCATCGCCTGGTGCTGGTTGGGGTCGAGCGGCAGCCCCATCGCCGCAATCCGCGTGATGCCGTGCTGGGCGAACACCTTCTCGAGCTCGCGCTGAGTCGCCTGGATGCCCTGGACGAGGCCCTTGAACTTGGAATCCTCGCGCAAATCCTCGGGTATGGTGTCCACCGCGCGCGCCAGGTTGTCCGCCACCGAGAGGACGTCGCGCGCGAACGCGGTCGCCGCATAGGCGCGCGCATCGGCGAGGTCCTTCTCCATCCGCCGGCGCACGTTCTGCGTCTCGGCGCGGGCGTAGAGGATGTCCTGCTGCGCCCGCTCGAGATCGTCGCGCAGCGAGCCCAGCGCATCCTCGAGCTTGTGCTCGTCCTCCTCGGGCGCCTCCTCGCGGTCGATCATCTCCTCGGGCACGCCCTCGAGTTCCTTGTCCACCGCGTCGCGATCGTCATCAGCCCGGTCGCGCTGCTTGCCGTTGTCGTTCATGCTGCCTCAAAGATAGCTCATCCGATCAACCGCCCGAGTGAGCGGGCGGTGAAATCCACCATTGGCACGACCCGCGCATAATTCAACCGCGTCGGCCCGATCACGCCGAGCACGCCCACCACCCGCCCCTCGCGGTCACGATAGGGCGCGGCGATCACCGCGCTGCCGGTCAGCGCGAACAGCCGGTTCTCCGCGCCGATGAAGATCCGCGTCGCCTCCGCGTCGCGCGCATTGTCGAGCAGGTCGGCGACCGATTGCTTGCTTTCGAGCTCGTCGATCAGCAGCCGCACCCGCTCGATATCGGCCAGTGCGGCATCGTCAATCAGGTTCGCCTGCCCGCGCACGATCAGCACCGGGCGGCGCGCCGCATCCGCGCTCCACACGGCGAGGCCGCGGCGCGCGAGATCGCCCGAAACCTCGTCCAGCGCCGTCCGCCCGGAAGTGATCTCCTGGCCGATCAGCTCGACCGCTTCGGCCAATGTCCTGCCCGCGAGACGCGCGGTCGCGTAATTGCTCGCCTCCTGCAGCGCGGCCGGCGGGATCCCGCAAGGCAACTCGACGATCCGGTTCTCGACCTGCCCGTCCTCTCCCACCAGCACCGCGAGCGCGCGCGCCGCATCGAGCGGGACGAAGCTGAGCTGGCTCAGGCGAGCGGAGCGCTGCGGCACCATCACCATTCCCGCCGCGCCGGACAGGTCGGAGAGGAGGGCGCTGGTAGTCTCGAGCGCGCGCTCGATCGGGCCGGAACGGTCCGCGGTGGCCTCGCCCAGCTGCCGCTCGATCGCCGCCCGCTCCTCGGGCGTAGGCTCGGCGACCTGCATCATCGCATCGACGAACAGGCGCAGGCCCAGCTCGGTCGGCATCCGCCCAGCGCTCGTGTGGGGCGCGGCCAGCAGGCCGAGCCGTTCCAGTTCGCTCAGTACCTGCCGGATCGAGGCGGGCGACAGATTGAGCTCGCCCCTGCCGGCCAGTGTCTTCGAGCCCACCGGCTGACCGCTGGTGATGTAATCTTCCACCACCATGCGAAAAATGTCGCGTGCCCGGGCGGTAAGTTCGGTGACGGGGGTTGAAACCATCGTCCGCTTATGGCCGAGGCATTGACCCGTGCAATCGAAAAACCGCCCGTCCACCGCCGCTTTTCGCGCTTGGTCGTCCGAACCCTGCATGTTACCCAGCGCCTTGCAACAGGGGGCACCCATGAAAGCGATCATCCGCCTTTTCGCAGCGATCTTTCTCCTCGGTGCGCTGCCTGCATCCGCCCAGTCTCCCTACTCGCGCCTGTTCGTGTTCGGCGACAGCCTGGTCGATTCGGGCAATGCCTTTCTCGCCACCGGCGGCGCGGCCGCTCCGCTGCAGGACGGCTACTTCTTGGGTCGCTTCTCGAACGGCCCCAATTTCGCCGATTACCTCGTACCGCAGCTGACCGGCGAAATCCTCTTTCCCGCGTTCCTTGGCGGCACCAATTTTGCGGTCGGTGGCGCGACGGCGGGCTTCATCCCGGGCGCTGCGAGCCCGAGCTTCCTCGAGCAGGTGGCGCTGTTCGGTTCGATCGGAGAGGGCGCGATCCCGGCCGATGCGCTGGTCCTCGTGACTTTCGGCGGCAACGACGTGCGCCGAACCATCGGCACTGGTGGCCCGGTCAGCTTCGCGGCCGCCAACAACGCCCTTGCCCTTGGCCTCACCCAGCTCCACGCGAGCGGCGCGCGCAACTTCCTGATCACCGGCTCGCCCGATATCGGCAACCTCCCCCGCTCGATCGCCGATGTGGGCGCGATCCCCGGGCGGCTCGAAGAACTCCGCTTCCGCTCGCAGCAGATCAGCGCGCTGTTCGCCGGCACCTCCAGTTTCTTCGGCACGCTTACGGGCGCCAATGTCGGCTATTTCGACCTGTTCAGCTTCGAGGCCCAGGTGCGCGCCAACCCCGCCGCCTTCGGCCTGCCGGCAAACCTCAACCTCACCGATCCGTGCCAGGTTCCGGGACAGCTGTTCCTGTTCCAGCCGTGCGGGAACTCGCTCTATTTCGACGCGATCCATCCGACGACGATTGCCCATTTCGCGATCGCCTCGGCGCTGCGCTCGCAAGCGATTGGCTCTCCCACGGCGGCGATTCCCGAGCCGGCGACCTGGCTCGTCCTCATCCTCGGCTTCGCGGTGATCGGCGCGCGGTTGCGCTCCCGGCGCCCGCGCCCCGCGATGGCCCGGGCAGCCTGAGCGCCACCGTCCCCGCCCTTCCTGCGCATCGGCGCGCTTTCCTTCCTGGCGCGAGCAGCTAAGGACGGCGCGCCCCTCCAATCGGGCGATAAGCGGAGACCCTCATGCGCCCATCCGGCCGCGCGCCCGACGAAATGCGCCCCATCGCCATCGAAACCGGCTTCACCCGCCATGCCGAGGGCTCGTGCCTGATCTCCTTCGGCGACACCCGCGTGCTCGTCACCGCCAGCGTCGAGGAGCGCGTGCCGCCGTTCCTGCGCGGCAAGGGCAAGGGCTGGGTGACGGCCGAATATTCGATGCTCCCGCGCGCCACGCACACCCGCGGCGCGCGTGAAGCGGCGAAGGGCAAGCAGAGCGGGCGCACGCAGGAGATCCAGCGCCTGATCGGTCGATCGCTCCGCGCGGTAACGGATATGGAGAAGCTCGGCGAACGGCAGATCACGCTCGATTGCGACGTGCTCCAGGCCGATGGCGGCACCCGCACGGCGGCGATCTCGGGCGCCTGGGTGGCGCTGCGCCTGGCCTGCGACAAGCTGCTCGCGGCCGGCACGATCGCGGCCGATCCGCTGACCGGCAAGGTCGCGGCGATCTCCTGCGGCATCGTCCAGGGCACACCGGTGCTTGACCTCGATTACGACGAGGATTCGACGGCCGATGCCGATGCCAATTTCGTGCTCCTCGAAGGCGGCCGCATCGCCGAGGCGCAGGCCACCGCCGAGGGCGCGCCCTATGACGAGGAGGGCCTGCTGCGCCTGCTGCGCCTCGCGCGGATCGGCTGCGGGGAGGTGTTTACGGCGCAGGAGCAGGCGGTGCGCGGGTGAGCGAGCTTGCCCCGCGACCGGGTGCGCCATCGAGCGAACGTGATCGTCTCGCGTTTTGCAAGCTTGCTGACCAGCGAGCGGCAAACCTGTCTCGAGCGCCGGCAAAGGCCGTCATCCCCTTTACCGCCATTGCTGCGCGTGCGGCCATCCGCAACGAGAAGCGTCGGGCAATTGCGCAGCTGCTCAAACCTGTCGAAGCCCATATCGCCGAGTGCTGTCTGCATTGACCGAATTTGGCCGCATTCCGAGCGATCGCGATGCGAATGCGTCGGATCGTTCTGCGACCGGCTGCTCACCTTCATTCTTGCCAGCGCCCGGACTTTACCGGCGGTGGTCGCTTCCCTGAACGGGCAAGTGCGTCCCCTAGGATCATTCGCGCCCGTGGAGGCAACCCGCTGACCAGTGGACTCGCCTCCAGCAAGCTGGTCCTTGCGACGCACAACCAGGGCAAGATCGCCGAGATCAGGGCGCTTCTCGAACCTCACCGCGTCGAATGCATCACCGCCGGCGCGCTCGGTCTGGACGAGCCGGCCGAGACCGGCACCAGTTTTGCCGCCAATGCCCTCATCAAGGCGCGCGCGGCGGCCGAAGCTTCGGGATTGCCCGCACTCGCCGACGATAGCGGCCTCTCGGTTGCGGCGCTCGACGGGCGGCCCGGCGTCTACACCGCCGATTGGGCGCAGCGCCAATGGTTCGAGGGCGATCCGGGGCGCGACTGGTACATGGCGATGGGCAAGGTCGAGGGGATGCTCGCCGCGCTCGGCCCGGATGCGTCGCGCGATGCCTGGTTCACCTGCGCGCTCGCCCTCGCCTGGCCCGACGGGTCCGAGGCGGTCTATGACGGGCGGGTCGACGGTACCCTCACATGGCCGCCGCGCGGCACGAGGGGCTTCGGCTACGACCCGGTCTTCGTGCCCGTCGGCCGCGTCCAGACCTTCGCCGAAATCGATCCGGCGGAGAAACACGCGATGAGCCACCGCGCCGCTGCCTTTGCCAAGCTAGTCGCCGCTCAATTCGGCTGAGAGCCGAACTCAAGAAGCCCATCGCATCGAGCTCGGTTTTTCTGCCACAGATCGCGGATGGAGGCGGTACCTATCGGACGCGGAACCACCCGCGAGACCAAGGCAACCTCGTCGCAAGGGTCGCGGGTTAACGGCTTTGACTAATAGGCTATGCGGCCCTCGACATTGCCCGCCGGATGATAGCGGCAGACCAGGACGTCGCGCCCGGACCCATTTGCCAATGCGCAGCCCAGTTCGCTCGTATCGCGCCAGACGACCTGCGAGTAATGGCCGGCGTCCTTCCAGTCCCCGGTCCGCGAAATGTCGGGAAAGCGGCTGTGGCGGTAAAGGTCGCGCTCCTCGATGAACCGGCCGACCATATGCGCGACCGTGAAGCCGCCGGCAGAGCCCATCCACAGGTTCTCGCCGCTTGCGCCGCGCACGTCCTTCGAAGCATGTTCCAGCTGACCGCGCTGCGCCAGCACCTCGGCCCAGCCGGCTGCCTCCTGGGCCAGACGACAACTCCAGACGAGGGGGGGCAGGCCCAGCCGCCCGCGTTCTGCATTATGCAACGCGAGCGCCTCCGCCGCTGCCCTCAGCTCTTCCGTCGCCCCGCCCGCTCCTGTGGCGCACCGCTCGAACATGGCCGCCTCTCGCGCCAGGCTTGCGGCGGGAAGCAGCACCGTGGCACATAGCAGCGCGATCAAGCCGGTAAGGCAAGCTAGCAAGGCACGGATGGTCGCTGCGATCATGGCGGCATTTCATGCCCGCACCGGGTAAACATTTCGTAAAGGACCACACTTGGCTCGCGCGCTTTACATCCACTGGCCGTTCTGCGCGTCGAAGTGCCCCTATTGCGACTTCAACTCGCATGTCCGCTCCGCCATTGACAACGACGCCTGGGAGGCCGCCCTCCTTGCCGAGCTGCGCCACGAGGCCCGCGCGGCGAGCGAAGAGACGCTCACATCGATTTTCTTTGGCGGCGGCACGCCTTCGCTGATGCCGCCTGCGCTCCTTGCCGCGCTGCTGGCCGAGGCCGAACGCCTGTGGGGCTTTGCGCCCGAGATCGAGATCACGCTGGAGGCCAATCCGACTAGCTTCGAGGCCGCTCGCTTCGCAGGCTTCGCCGCGGCCGGGGTCAACCGCCTGTCGATCGGCGCACAGAGCTTCGACCCGGCGGCGCTGGCCTTTCTCGGCCGCACCCATTCGGTCGAGGACGCCGAAAGCGTGATCAATCAGGCGCAGCGCCTGTTCGCCCGGGTCAGCTTCGACCTCATCTATGCCTTGCCCGGCCAGACCGCCCGGGACTGGCAAGCGGAACTCACTCGTGCGATCGGCTTCCGAACCGGCCATCTGTCACTTTACCAGCTGACCATCGAGCCCGGCACGCGTTTCGCCACCGACGTGCGCCGCGCGCGCTTTGTGCCGATGGAGAACGACGAAGCGGCCGACCTTTTTGCTGTTACTCAAGAGCTCACCCGGCAAGCCGGCCTCCCGGCCTACGAGATCAGCAACTACGCCCGCCCCGGCGAGGAGAGCCGGCACAACCTCACCTATTGGCGCTACGAAGATTATTGCGGCGTGGGCCCGGGCGCGCACGGGAGGCGGGGTGGGCTCGCCACGACGAGGATCAGGAAGCCCGAGAATTGGCTGGAGGCAGTGACGCGCTACGGGCATGGCAGCGCCGAAGAACGCACGCTCGCGACGCCAGAGGCCGCAGGCGAGGCGCTGCTGATGGGGCTTCGCCTCGCCGAGGGGATCGACCCCGCCGCCCTCGCCCGCCGCTTCGAGCTCGAACCTGCCGCGTTGCTCGATTGGCAGCGGGTCGCGCTCTATCGCGATCTCGGGCTTCTCCGGCACGAGGGCGAGCGGCTCTGCATCACCGCCGCAGGGATGCCGGTGCTGGATGCGCTGCTTGCCGATCTGGTGCCCGAGAGCCTGGCGATAGGATGACCGATCCATGCCTGCCGGACGCCGGCCAGAGCGCCATGCTCGAAGGCTGGCACGATCACCTCGCCCGGGCGAGGCGCCGCTCGCCGCATACGGTGCGGGCCTATGTCGCGGCGGCCCGGCGCCTCGTTCTTTCGCGTGAGATCGCTGATTTCGCACAAGCCGCCGCGCTCGACATGCGAAGCTTGCGCGCGCACCTCGCCGCCCGCCGCGCCGAGGGCCTGGCCAATGCCTCGGCCGCGCGCGAGCTCTCCGCGCTCAAGGCGTTCCTCGCCTTCGCACTGGGTCAGATCGGCCAGGACGGCAACCCCGCCGCCCGGCTTCGCGCCCCGCGCACGCCGCGCGGCCTGCCGCGCCCGGTCACGCCCGACGATGCGCTGGGCCTGGCCGAGACCGTCGCCCAAGCGGGGAGCGAGACATGGATCGGCGCGCGCGACCGGGCGGTCCTCCTGCTGCTCTACGGCGCCGGGCTGCGGATCGCCGAGGCGCTGGCGCTGACCGGCGGCGCGCTTCCGCTCGGCGAGACACTGCTTGTCACCGGCAAGGGCGGCAAACAGCGCGTCGTCCCGCTGGTGCCGCTGGTGCGTGAGGCGATCGCGCTTTATGCCGCCGCCTGCCCTTACTCGCTGACCCGCGGTGAGCCGCTGTTTCGCGGTGCCAAAGGGGGCCCGCTCAACCAGGGGATCATCCAGCAGGCGATGGCCCGAGCCCGCAAGGCGCTCGGTCTTCCCGCCACCGCTACCCCTCATGCGCTCCGGCACAGCTTCGCGACCCATCTCCTCGGCGCCGGGGCGGATCTGCGAAGCCTGCAGGAACTGCTCGGCCATGCGAGCCTCGGGTCGACGCAGATCTACACCCAGGTCGATGCCGCCATGCTGATCGACACCTATCGCGCCGCCCATCCGCGCGAGCGCGGCGGCTAGCCTCAGCGGGCCGGTTCGGTTTCGCGCCCGCGCCACATCCGCCCGAGCGTCCCGTCGTGCCGCACGAAGCCATGCCACAACGCGATCGCCACATGGCCGGCGACCACTGCCATCAGCGTCCAGCCCAGTTCGCCATGAAGCGCCCCGCCAAGCTCCACCATCCATTCGATCTCGCTTTCCTGCGGCGCGAAGATTTCGATCCCCAGCGCCGAGAAACCGCGCTCGCTGCCATAGGCGCGCAGCAGGGCGATGCTCGGCACCGCGATCATCAGCAGATATAGCGCAAGATGGCCGAGCGTCGCCGCGCGCCGGAGCCCCGCCGGCCCCGCGTGCGCCGGGCGCCGGCTGAGGTTCGCCAGACCCCACAGGCCGCGCAGCCAGATAAGGCACCACAGCAGGAAACCGACGTCGAAATGGCGGCTGAAGAAGAATTCCTCCGCCGGCGTGTCCGGGGCGAAGAAATGCAGGGCGGCCGAGGTGAACTGCCAGGCGAACAACATCGCCATGCCCCAATGGAAGGTGCGGCTGATCCGCCCGTAGCCCGCCGGGCTGTCGCGCCACACCGATGCCGCTTCACGAACCATGGCTCTCCTCCGCATCCCCTTGCCCGTCAGCCCGCTTCGCCCTGGGCTCCCAGGTGGCCAGCCGCCAGACATAGGCGATCACGCTCAGCACGACGAGCCCGACGATGATCCAGCCGAGCGTGTCCTGCGATTCGATCAGGAACCCGGCGAGCCACTCGCCGCCCTTGATCAGCGCCACGTTCCACAGCGAAGCGCCTGCGAAGGTGAAGGCGAGGAACTTGAAGGTCGGCATGTGCGCCAGCCCTGCCGGCAGCGAGATGACCGAGCGCAGCACCGGCGAGAAGCGCAGGAAGAACACCACCCAATGTCCCCGGCGGCGCAGGAAATCACTCGCCTTCTCGATGTGCTCCCACTCCACCGTCAGCCATCGTCCCCAGCGCGCGACCAGGGGTTCCAGCCGCCGGTAGCCGTATTTCTGGCCGATCCAGAACAGCACGTAATTGCCCGCCGTCGCGCCCGTCGTTCCTGCGAGGAGCAGCGGCCAGAAGTCCATGCTCCCGCGCGCCACCAGCACCCCGCCGATGCCCATGATCACCTCGCTGGGCACCGGGGGGATGATATTCTCCAGCGCCATCAGTAGGAAGATGCCGAGATAGCCGCTGCGCTCGATCGCCTCGATGATGATTTCGTCCATGGCGGGCTCAACGCGCCTCGCGCGCCATCGTTCTGTGCCGCCGCTCGATCGCCTCCCAGATCCGCGCCCCCGTGTCGGTCCCGTTGAAGCGGTCGATGGCGACGATCCCGGTGGGGCTGGTCACGTTGATCTCGGTCAGCCACTCGCCGCCGATCACGTCGATCCCGACGAAGACCAGCCCGCGCCGCCTCAGCTCCGGCCCCATTGCCGCGCAGATTGCCTCCTCGCGCGCCGTCAAGTCCGCCGCCTCCGCATAGCCGCCCTGCGCGAGGTTGGAGCGGAACTCGCCCTCGCCGGGCTTGCGATTGATCGCGCCCGCCACCTCGCCATCGACCAGCACGATCCGCTTGTCCCCGGTTGCCACCTCGGGGAGAAACCGCTGGACCATGTGCGGCTCGGGCCAGTTGCGATTGAAGATCTCGACAAGCGCCGAGAGGTTGGTCCCGTCCGCCTCCACCTTGAAGATCGCCTTGCCGCCATTGCCGTGCAGCGGCTTGATCACCACCGCGCCGTGCTCGCGCTGGAAGGCGCGGATGTCCTCCAGCCGCCGGGCGATGAGCGTGGGCGGCATGAAGCGGGCATAATCGAGCACGAACATCTTTTCGGGCGCGTTGATGACGCTGAGCGGATCGTTGACCACCAGCGTCTCGCCCTTCAGCCGGTCGAGCAGCAGCGCAGCGGTAATGTAGCCCAGATCGAACGGGGGGTCCTGCCGCATCAGGACGACGTCGATATCGCTGGCGAGATCGAGCGATTGCGCGTCGCCTCTCTTGAAATGATCGCCTTCCACCCGCCGCACCTCGACCGGCGAGGCAAAAGCGGTGATCCGCCCATCGCGCCAGGCGAGCGAGCCGACGTCGTAGTGCCACAGCCGATGCCCCCTCGCCTGCGCGGCGAGCATCAGCGCGAAGCTCGAATCCCCGGCGATGGCGATGCTTTCGAGCGGATCCATCTGCACCGCGACGCGCAGGCTCATTGCCTCAATTCCCGTTCACGGCTGCCAGGCGTTGACGATGTGGCGGGGCGGCGTTCGCGGCGCAAGCAGGATCACGTCGATGCGGATGTCTTCGCCCTTTTCGGCATAGAGATGCGCGACGCTTTCCGCGGCCGCCGCGACCCGGGCCAGGCGGTGCTCGTCGATCGCCAGCCCCAGCTCCTCGGCCCGCGCGCGCCATTTGACCTCGACGAAGGCGACAACGCTTTCGCGCCGCGCCACCAGGTCGATCTCGCCGAGCTTCGTCTTGACCCTCTGGGCGATGATCTCCCACCCTTGCGCGAACAGCCATTCGGCCGCGCGTGTCTCGGCTTGCCGCCCGCGCGCCTCGGCGAGCTGGCGCCTCATCGCCGCCCCAGTTCGAGAGCGAGGGCGTAGAGCATCTTGCGGTCGAGCCCCGTCGCCCGCGCCACCTGGGCTGCCGCTTGCGAGGGTTTCGCCGAGTTCAGCAGATCGCGCAGCATCGCCTCCGCCTCGGCCTCGCTCGCCGGGAGCGCCTCGGGCGCAGCGCCGATCAGCAGCACGATCTCTCCCTTGGGAGGATGTGCCGCATAGTGCTCCGCCAACTCCTCGGCCGAGCCCACGCGACATTCCTCGTAGATCTTCGTCAATTCCCGCGCCACCGCCAGCTCGCGCCCAGGCAGCACCTGCCCAATCGCCGCCAGCGCCTTGCCGAGCCGCGGCGCGGTCTCGAAGAACACCAGCGTCGCCCGAACGCCCCCCAGCTCCTCCAGTACCACACGCCGTGCCGCGTCTTTCGACGGCAGGAACCCCGCGAACAGGAACCGGTCGCACGGCAGGCCCGACATTGCCAGGGCCGTCACCGGCGCACTCGGACCCGGCAGCGCGGTCACCGGCACGCCCGCCGCCCGCGCCTCGCGCACGAGCCGGAAGCCGGGGTCCGAAATCAGCGGCATCCCCGCATCGCTGACCAGCGCCACCGCCTTCTCGCGCATCGAATCGATCAGCCGCGCGCGGTCGTTTGCGGCGCTATGGTCGTCATAGCGCCACAGTGGCTTGGAAATCCCCAGATGGCGGATAAGTTTTTGAGTTACCCGCGTATCTTCGCAAGCGATGGCGTCGCAGCGGGCCAGCGTGTCGATGGCGCGCAAAGTGATATCGCCGAGATTGCCAATCGGGGTGGCGACAATATAGAGGCCCGCTGACAGCGACCCGGGTGCGCCCGCCTGGGGATCATCGCGAGGGCTTGGAGGTGGTTCGTTCACCTCCGATCCCATGAACCCATCGAGGCGGAGGCGGCAAGCATGTTGGACCTTGTGAGACGCGGCCTCGCCGTACTTCTCCTGACCCTGTTCCTCTCCGCCTGCCAGATCATCCCCGGCGGCCGCGATGGGCCCGAGCGCCAGCCGCCGCCGCCACCACCCACCAGCGAAGCGTCCGCCCTCCCCGGCCCGGCCTTGCCGACCGACGAGGATCGCCATCGCGTCGCCCTGCTGGTGCCTCTTTCGGGCGACAATGCCGAAGTCGGCCAGGCCATCGCCAATGCCACCACCATGGCGCTGCTCGATACCAATGCCGAAGACCTGCGGATCACCACCTACGACACCGCGCAGGGTCCGCGCCAGGCCGCCCGCCGCGCCGTGGCGGATGGCAACCGGCTGATCCTCGGCCCCCTGATGCGCGACAACGTGGACGAAGTGCTCGCTGAAGCGCGCCCCGCGAACGTGCCGCTCATCAGTTTCTCCAACGATCTCTCCGCCGCGCGCCCCGACGCCTTTATCATGGGCCACGTCCCCGAGCATTCGATCGCCCGCACCGTGCGCTTCGCCATCGAACGCGGCGATCGGCGCTTCGGCGCGCTGGTCCCCCGCGGCGAATACGGCGAGCGCGCGCTCGACGTGCTCAGCGAAGTCGTGGCGGCGCGCGGCGGCACGCTGGTGGCATCCGAGCGCTACGATCGCGGCAACACCTCGGTCGTCAGCGCTGCCCAGCGCCTCGCGGGTCGTTCGGGCCTCGACGCTGTCCTCATCGCCGATGGATCGCGGATCGCGGTCACCGCCGCGGGCGCGCTGCGCCAGGCGGGCGGCGACGCCACCATCCTCGGCTCCGAACTTTGGAGCGGCGAGGACGATGTCACCCGCGCGGCGGCCATGCGCGGCGCCTGGTTCTCCGCCGTTTCGGACGATCGCTACCGCCAGTTCGCCGATAGCTATCAGTCCCGCTTCGGCGAGCGCCCCTACCGCATCGCCACGCTCGGCTACGACGCTGTCCTGCTGGCCCTGCGCGTGACGCGCGACTGGCGCCCGGGCGAGCCTTTCCCGGTCCCCCAACTGCTCGATCCCGACGGCTTCCTCGGCATAGATGGCCCGTTCCGCTTTCGCCGCGACGGCGTCGGCGAGCGCGCGTTGGAAGTGCGCCAGATCGGCGCGGGCACGGTCAGCGTGGTGAGCCCGGCGCCGACCCGGTTCTGACCCCGCCGCGCCGAGCGGTCCGGTTGTAGGCGATCGCGCCGCCGTCCTTGCGAAGCCAAAGGCGGCGGATATCGCTTGCCTTCCGCTTGTCGCCCAGCAGATCCGCCCCCTATACCTGCGCCGATGACCGACGACCTGTTCGACAAGCTCCCCATCGAAACCGGGGGGGAAACCTATGATTCCTCGTCGATCGAAGTCCTCGAAGGCCTTGAACCTGTGCGCCGACGCCCCGGCATGTATGTCGGCGGCACCGACGAGCGCGCGCTCCACCACCTCGCCGCCGAGGTCCTCGACAATGCCATGGACGAGGCGGTCGCCGGCCATGCCAGCCGCATCGAGGTGACGCTCGAAGAGGGCCCCGAAGGCACCGCCGGCCGCCTGACAATCGCCGACAACGGCCGCGGCATCCCGGTCGACGAACACCCCAAGTTCCCGGGCAAGTCCTCGCTCGAGGTGATCCTGACCACCCTCCATTCGGGCGGCAAATTCTCCGGCAAGGCCTATGCGACGAGCGGTGGCCTCCACGGCGTCGGCGTCTCCGTGGTCAACGCGCTTTCCTCCGAGCTCATCGTCGAAGTCGCTCGCAATCGCGAGCTGTTCGTCCAGCATTTCGCCCGTGGCGAACCGCAGACCAAGCTCGCCAAGGCCGGTGCAGCCCCCAATCGACGCGGCACCACGCTCGCCTTCGTCCCCGACCCTGAGATCTTCGGCGAGCGCAAGTTCAGCGCAAAACGCCTGTTCGCCCTTGCGCGCTCCAAGGCCTACCTCTTCGCCGGCGTCGAGATCCGCTGGAAATGCTCGCCTGCCTTCGTGACCGAAGCCGTCCCCGAAGAAGCAACCTTCCAGTTCCCCGGCGGGCTTGCCGACCATCTCGCCGAGCAGATCGGCGAACGCGAATGCGTCACTGCGGAACCCTTCACCGGCCGCCAAGACTTTCCCGACCAGGGCGGCCGCGCCGAATGGGCAATCGCCTGGCCGCTCTGGTCCGATGGCGCGACCAGCTGGTATTGCAACACCGTCCCCACCCCTGACGGCGGCACGCACGAACAGGGCGCCCGCGCCGCGCTCACCAAGGGCCTGCGTGCCTTTGGCGAGCTGACCGGCAACAAGCGCGCCAAGGACCTTAGCGCAGACGACGTGATGACCGGCGCCGAGATCATGCTCAGCGTCTTCATCCGCGAGCCGCAATTCCAATCGCAGACCAAGGACCGCCTCACCTCGCCCGAGGCCGCGCGCCTGGTCGAGGCGGCGATGCGCGACCATTTCGACCATTTTCTCGCCGACAACATGGAGCGCGGCCGCGCGCTCCTCGCCAGTGTCGTCGAGCGGATGGACGAGCGCCTGAAGCGCAAGGCCGAGCGCGAGATCAAGCGCAAGACCGCCACCAGCGCCAAGCGCCTGCGCCTTCCCGGCAAGCTCACCGATTGCTCAGGCGAGGGGCCGGGCGAGACCGAGCTGTTCATCGTCGAGGGGGACTCAGCCGGCGGCAGCGCCAAGCAGGCGCGCGACCGCAAGACGCAGGCCATCCTCCCGATCCGCGGCAAGATCCTCAACGTCGCCAGCGCCAGCGCCGACAAGATCCGCGCCAATTCCGAGATCGCCGACCTCATCTTGGCGCTTGGCTGCGGCACCCGCCGCGACTGTAATCCCGAAACCCTGCGATACGATCGCATTGTCATCATGACCGACGCCGATGTCGACGGCGCCCACATCGCAACCCTGCTGATGACCTTCTTCTTCCAGGAGATGCCCGCCCTCGTGCGCCAGGGGCATCTCTACCTCGCCCAGCCCCCGCTATACCGCCTCACCGCCGGCAAGGAGAGCCGTTACGCCCGCGACGACGCGCACCGCGCCGAGCTCGAAGCCACGGTTTTCAAGGGCAAAAAGGTCGAGGTCTCGCGCTTCAAGGGCCTTGGCGAAATGAACCCGGGACAGCTGCGCGAGACGACGATGAACACCGAGACCCGCAGCCTCATCCGCATCACGCTGCCGCAGGAGCACGAGCAGCGCCACGCAGTCGCCGAGCTCGTCGACCAGTTGATGGGGCGCAATCCCGAGCATCGCTACAACTTCATCCAGAACCGCGCCGGCGAACTCGACCGGGAGCTCATCGACGCGTAGGATGCGTTCAAGCCGAAGCCGGCGGGACGCATTATGTTAAGCTTTAGCGCGAAACTTAGCTGATGGGGCACGATGCGCCATGTTATCTGCGTGTTTTGCGCAATCATGTTGCTGGCCGCGGCCCTCATGACGCACGATCCGACAAGGGACCAGCCTGATCGTCCCCGAACGTGTGGACTTGCAGCTTGAGCAGCGCGCAGCCGATTTCGTCGCGTTCCTGAACCGCGAAAACCCGTCGGGGAGGTGCTGGCTGAAGGGTTTATCGCCCAGGTACCCGAGCCCAGTTTGCGCGCGGTGTTCGAACAGATGGAGGTGCAAATGGGGCCTTTCGGGTGTCGAGCGCGTCACGCCCGGGGATACGCCCCGGGGCGGCCACCCTCTGATTGCACTTCGAGCAGGCGATCGGCTCGGCCTTCAAGCTCTACGTCCTTTCCACGCTCTCGCGTGAAATCGCCGCCCGCCGTCGTTCGTGGAACGACGTCGTGCCGCTCGACCAGCGCTCCTACCCCAGCGGCATCCTCCAGGATTGGCCGCAGGGCACGCCGATGACGCTGCAGACCCTGGCGACGCTGATGATCGCGATCAGCGACAACACCGCCACCGACCAGCTCGCCGCCACGAGCCATGCCGCGCCCGAGCTCGGCCAGCGGTTCTCCACGACCCGCGAATTCTTCCAGCTCTAGGCCGGCGACGAGGCGGGTCGGGCCCGGTGTTCCTCGCTGGAAAATGCGGGCCGCTCGCGCTGCTCGAGGCGCTGCTCGATCGCGATCTGGCGACCGGCATGTCGCCGCCGCGATAATGACCGGTGCCCCCGTGGCGCTCGACTTTGAATGGTTTGCCTCGGCACGAGACATCGCGCGCGTCATGGACCGGCTGAAGGCTGACCCCGTCGCGCGTGAGGTCTTCGCGGTCAATATGGGGTTGGGCGATGTGAACTTCGCGAGATGGGCTTAGGTGGGCCTCAAAGGCGGCTCCCAGCCGGGCGTGCTCAATCTGAGCTGACTGTTGCGGAATCGTGCAGGTGACTGGCAGGTGCTGACGCTCGGCTGGACCAACCCCGCAGCCCCCGTCACCCTCGGACGCCTGCTCGGCATCGCCAGCACCGCTCTCGCCGAGGTTCTCGCCGGCCATCAGTGAGGTGTCCCGAAGGCCGAGCGGTCCAATTCTTGCCGATCTGGTGATACTAGGCTGCGGAAGGAGAGCTCGCCATGCGCTTTTTATTCCTCGCCGTTGCGCTGACGCTGCCCGCCGGCGGCGCCGTCGCGCAGGAAGGCACACAGGGGCACGAGCCGCCTGTCGGCTTAGGGGACCGGGGCTCCCGCTCCCAGGAGCAGCGTTTCGCTTGCCGCGACCGGATCGAGACGGTCCGCGCCGAACGCGGCCTGCCGCGCCTGCGCCGCGAGAATGCCGGCGACGGCGAGGCGAAGGCGCTGTTGTTCCACGCGATCGACCGGGATATCGCCGGCTGCGACGTGCTCGTCATGGTCGGCGATCCGCAGGATGTGCGCCCCCTGCCCGAGCCCGTGGAAGGCCCGCTTTTCCGCCTGCTACCCGGAGATTGACCCGAAGCGGCCCAGCTGCGGATCGGTGCCGGGAAGCTGCGCCGCATCCATCTAGCGATAAAGCAGCAGCGGCGCGGTGTCGTCTCGCCAGGCGGCCTCATCGGGTCCTGCGATCGCCTCGAGATCGCCCGGCTGCCCTTCCGTATCATCGACCCAATCGCGCAGGGCGGGCCCGCCGTTGATGACGTCGATCGCCAGCCGATCGAACTCGTACTCGTAGGCGAAATCACGCCACAACTCGTAGTCAGGCCGCAGCTTGCGGATGGCCTTGAACGCCAGCGCCTGCAGCCGCCACGGGCGGAACCGGCGGTGGTCGTAGAAGCGCCCCTCGGGATGGATCATCAGCGCGCTGCATAACGCGCCCGAGTGCTTGTGGAAGGTCGGCGTGAACCAGCATTCGCGCAGCGCGCAACCTGCCAGCCAGTGGGGTGCGAGCCGCTCCATCTCGACCAAAACCTCGCGCGCATCGAGATCGGGAGCGCCGAACAGCACCTCGAGCGGGCGCGTGGTGCCGCGTCCCTCACTAAGCGTCGTGCCCTCGAGCATCACCGGGCCCGCATAGGCGCGCGCCATGGCGAGGCTCGCGGCGTTCGGGCTCGGATTGATCCAGATCCTGTTCTCCGGCCAGCCGAAGCCGGGTGCCTCGTCCGGCTGCCAACCCTCCATCTCGATGACCCGGTACTCCACCTCCAATCCGAAATAGCGCACGAACCAAGCGCCCATCTCGCCCATCGTAAGCCCGTGCCGCATCGGCATAGGCGCCGCGCCGACGAAGCTTTCCGCGCCCGGCACAAGCAGCGTCCCCTCGACTGGGCGTCCGGCCGGGTTGGGCCGATCGAGCACCCACACCGCCTTGCCGTGCCGCGCCGCCTCCTCGAGCAGATAGAGCAACGTGGTTACGAACGTGTAAATCCGGCAGCCGAGGTCCTGAAGATCGAACAGGAACACATCCGCGCTCGACATCATCTGCCCACTCGGGCGTCGGACCTCGCCGTAGAGCGAGAACACCGGGATGCCGTAGCGCGGATCGAGTTCATCCGCGGTCTCGATCATGTTGTCCTGCTTGTCGCCCCGCAGCCCATGCTGCGGGCCTAAGGCGCTCGTGATGTTCACTCCCGCCGCAATCAGCGCGTCGAGGCTGTGCACCAGATCCTCGGTGACGCTTGCCGGATGCGCGACGAGGGCCACCCGCCGACCGTCGAGTTCACCCCTGAGTTCCGGCTGGGCAAGCAGCCGGTCGATCCCGAATTTCATCCCTCGTCCGGTGGCGGCAGATGACCGACAAAGCAATCGGCATGATGAAAGTCGGGCTGGCCGGCCGGGTGGGCCGCTGCCCAGTAGCTGAGCACGCCTCCTGCCTCCTCGAGCACGGCGGTCATCCCGATCCGGTTCGCGCCATCGAACAGCGCAACGTGCGGAATGGCTCCGTCGAAGATCGCTACCTGCGATCCCTGTCGCATCGTGCAGAGCGGCTCGCTCGGCATCGGCAGGAGCTCTTGCCCTGAACGGTAATCCTCGAAACGATAGGCATTCCAGCGCTCCGAGGGTGATAGATTGAACTCGGCATAAGCGGCGCCTTCGCCCTCCTGCACAAACAGCTCGAAACAGGTGGTCCGCCAAAGCCCGTCGGCACGTCCGCGTCCTGCAAAAGGCGGCGACACCAGCGCCGCACCTCCCTCGATCCGCCAGCGCAAACGCAGCCAGTGCGGATCGAGCCCAACGACTCGCGCCGTCACCTGAGTGATCGCCGTCGGCATATGCCCCGGATGGGGTGTCAATCGAAGCGTTTGCACCCGCCCTCCGCCATGCTAACCGCGCGCCGCCATGAGCCTGCACCGCTCCCAACTCCTGCGTCTGCTCGACGAGCGCGGTTATGTCCATCAGGTCACGGATGCCGCCGGGCTCGATAAGCTGGCGGAGCGGCAGATCGTCCCCGGCTATATCGGGTTCGACGCGACCGCGCCGTCCCTGCATGTCGGCAGTCTGGTCCAGATCATGATGCTGCGCCGCCTCCAGCAGGCCGGCCATAAGCCGATTGTGCTGATGGGCGGCGGCACTACCAGGGTGGGCGACCCCTCCGGCAAGGACGAGAGCCGGCAGATGCTATCGGGCGAGGAGATCGCTGCCAACATCGCCTCGATCCGCACCGTGTTCGAACGCCTGCTGACCTTCGGCGAGGGGCCGACCGATGCGGTTCTGGTCGACAATGATGAGTGGCTCTCAAAGCTCGGCTATATCGAGCTGCTACGCGATGTCGGGCTGCATTTTACCGTCAACCGGATGCTGACGTTCGATTCGGTGCGGCTGCGGCTCGAGCGCGAGCAGCCGCTGACCTTCCTCGAATTCAACTACATGATCCTGCAGGCCTATGATTTCCGCGAACTTGCGGTGACCCGCGGCTGCCGGCTGCAGCTGGGCGGATCGGACCAGTGGGGCAACATCGTCAATGGGATGGAACTCGGCCGGCGGATGGACGGGAGCGAGCTGTTCGGCCTGACAACGCCGCTCATCACCACCGCCGACGGGGCCAAGATGGGCAAGACCGCACAGGGCGCCGTGTGGCTGAACGAGGATGCGCTGCCAGCCTACGATTTCTGGCAGTTCTGGCGCAATGCCGACGACCGCGACGTCGGCCGCTTCCTGCGCCTGTTCACCGATCTGCCGCTTGACGAGATCGCCCGGCTGGAGGCGCTTCAGGGGAGCGAGATCAACACCGCCAAGGAGGTGCTGGCGAACGAGGTCACCCGCCTCGTGCGCGGGGAGGAAGCGGCACGGGCGGCGGCGCGGACCGCGAGCGAGACCTTCGGCGGCGGGGGGATGGGCGAGGCGCTGCCTGTGATCGAAGTGCCGCCGGAAGGGATCAGGCTGGGCGCTGCCTGCACCGCGCTCGGCTTCACCGCCTCGAACGGCGAGGCCAAGCGCAAGATCGCGGAAGGTGCCGTGCGGATCGACGATGAACCGCTGAGCGACCCTGCGCATCTGGTCGAGCTTGCCACGGGCGAGGAACGCCGACTCAGCCTCGGGCGCAAGCGTCACGGCATCCTGCGCGGCGCTTGAATAGAAGGCGGCCGGCGCACTTTAACGATTCCTAGAGGATTTCGCGCTATTGTCCTCCCCGTGATGCGACGAACGGGATCATGAATACGGGGCAGCGCCTCTCGGTGACCGAGCTGCGCCATTCGGTGCGCCATCCGGTCGAGCATCGGCTGATCGCCGCACATCGCGAGCACGGCGACGTGCCGATGCATATCGCCAACATTTCCGCGCGCGGCTTCATGATAGATGATGCTGAAAATGTCGAACGCGGTGACCGGATGGTCGTTCGCCTGCCGACGGTCGGTCGGATCGAAGCGCATTGCATCTGGGCCAGCGGCAACCGCGCGGGCTTACAGTTCGAGCGGATCATCCGTGACGACGATTTCGATTTGCTGCTCGCGGCGCTCCAGCCCAATCCCGCGCTGCGACGCAGATCCTGACGGGTTAGGTCCTGCCGCCGGGACGAGCAGATGTTCTGACGTGGGCTGCAAAGGTCGATCGCTTTACCGGTTGAGCGCCAGATCCCGGATTCGGGCGGTGGCGCGACTGCGGCCGATGCCGTCGCTCGCTCCGCTGCAATGGCGGGCCACCCGGGTGCGTCCGCCCCTGTTGCTCGCCGCACCTGACGCCAAGCCGCTTCACAAGGCCCGGACCCGCTGTCATGGCGCCTCGCGTGACCGAACCGCCCATCGCGTCTAGCCCCCTCCCCGCCGCCCGGGAACCTCGCTCGCCGCTCGAGATCGCTGATTACCGCCGCTTCTGGCTCGCCCGCTATCTTGCGGTCTCCTCCACGCTGTCGATGGTCGTCCTGATCGGCTACCAGACCTACGACGTCGCCCGTGCCGATTACGGGATGGACATCCCCACTGCCTCGCTGATGCTGGGTCTGCTCGGCCTCGCCCAGTTCATCCCGCTCTCGCTGCTCACCCCCGTCGCGGGGCTGGCCGCCGACCTGTTCGACCGGCGCCGCGTCGTCCTGTTCGCCAACCTGATCGATGCGCTTATCGCGCTCACCATCGGCTATGCGACTTTCGACGATGCGCTCTCGCTCCCGCTGCTGTTCGGCCTCGCCGCCGCGCATGGCGCCGTGCGCGTCTTTAATGGCCCGGCACTGGCCGCCATCGCGCCCAATATCGTCCCCCCGCGCTTGCTGCCGCGTGCCATCGCGCTGAGCTCGATCGCCTGGCAGATCGGCTCGGTCACCGGTCCGGCGGCGGGCGGCCTGCTGTTCGACGGATCGCCATCGCTGCCCTATTTCCTGTCTGCCGCGCTGCTGGCGGTTTCGGGCGTGCTCATCTCGACCATCCGCCCGGTCAAGGCGCGCCATGAGGGGCCGCGCAAGAACCCGTTCCACCAGATCGCCGATGGTTTCATCTTCGTGAAGAAAGAGCGTTTCCTGCTCGGCTGCATCACGCTCGATCTGTTCGCGGTCCTGCTCGGCGGTGCCACCGCCATGCTGCCCGTCTTTGCGCGTGACATTCTCGCCGTCGGCCCGGAGGGGCTCGGCTTCATGCGCGCCGCGCCCGCCGCGGGCGCCGCGATCGTCGCAGCTTACCTCAGCGTCCGCCCGCTCGAGGATAATGTGGGCGTCAAAATGCTCTGGTCGGTGGCGATCTTCGGTGTCTTCACCATCGCTTTCGCGCTCTCGGCCGATTTTTGGCTCAGCCTGACGCTGCTCGCTTTTCTGGGTGCTGCCGACATGGTCTCGGTGTTCATCCGTTCTTCGCTGATCCAGCTGAACACGCCCGACGACAGGCGCGGACGTGTCTCGGCCATTTCCGGCCTCGCCATTTCCGCCTCGAACGAACTGGGCGAGCTCCAGTCGGGCCTCGTCGCTGCGGTGCTCGGCGCGGTCGGGGCGGTTGTGTTCGGCGGGGTGGGTGCGATAGTGGTCACCCTGACATGGGCATGGCTGTTCCCGGAACTGCGCCGGGCGCGGACCTTCTCGCCCAAATATCTGCCCGACGAGGACCCGACTAAGGAGAGCCCTACATGAAGGCCGCCAATATCCTGGAGACGATCGGCAACACGCCTCACATCCGTCTCTCCCGCATGTTTCCCGACCACGAGGTGTGGGTGAAGAGCGAGCGCGCCAACCCCGCCGGCTCGATCAAGGACCGCATCGCACTCGCCATGGTGGAGGCGGCCGAACAATCCGGCGAGCTCAAGCCGGGCGGCACGATCATCGAGCCGACCAGCGGCAATACCGGGATCGGCCTGGCGATGGTGGCGGCGGTCAAGGGCTACGAGCTGGTCCTCGTCATGCCCGAGTCGATGTCGCTCGAGCGGCGGCGGCTGATGCTGGCCTATGGCGCTACCTTCGCCCTTACGCCCAAGGAGGGCGGAATGAAGGGCGCGCTTGATCGGGCCGCAGAGCTGGTCCGGGAGACCCAAGGGGCCTGGATGCCGCAGCAATTCGAGAACCCGGCCAATCTGAAGGTTCATGCCGAGACGACGGCGCAGGAAATTCTCGCTGATTTCGCCGATGATCCGCCCGCCATGATGATCACCGGCGTCGGCACCGGCGGCCATATCACCGCCTGTGCCGAGGTCCTCAAGCAGCACTGGCCGCAGATGAAGGCCTATGCGGTCGAGCCGGAGCTTTCGCCGGTGATCAGCGGCGGATCGCCCGGGCCGCATCCGATCCAGGGCATCGGCGCGGGCTTCATTCCCGGCAATCTCCACACGCAGGCGATTGACGGGGCGATCCAGGTGAATGCGGAGAAGGCCAAGGAAATGGCCCGCCGCGCGGCGAGCGAGGAAGGAATGCTGGTCGGGATCAGCTCGGGCGCTACGCTCGCGGCGATCGACTCCAAGCTAGGCGAACTGGAGCCGGGAGCCTCGATCCTCGGTTTCAACTACGACACCGGCGAACGCTACCTCTCGGTTCCGGAGTTCCTGCCCAATGAGTGAAATCGTTCGATACGAACATGTCGGCCAGGCGCTTGCCGGGACGTTGTTCACGCCGCCCCAGGCAAGTCCGCGCGCCGCGGTGCTGGTATTTCCGTCCTTCATGAACTCGACGCCGCCGGTAGTCGCCAAGGCGCGCAGCCTTGCCGAGCACGGCTATCTGGCGATGATCGCCGATTTCTACGGCGAGAATCCCGGCAGCTTCGAGGATGCGGGCGGCTACATGGAGCGGCTGACCGCCGACAATTCGGTGTTCCGCGGGCGGCTCAAGGCGGCTTTGGATGCGCTGAAGGCCCGCCCCGAGGCGGCCGGCCTGCCGGTGGCCACGATCGGCTTCTGTCTCGGCGGCAAGGCGGCGATCGAACTCGCCCGGACCGGCGCGGATCTCTTGGCCGCAGTGAGCTTCCACGGCCTGCTCGACACGCCAGAGCCCGCCCCATCCGGCGCGATCAAGGCACGCCTTCTGGTCTGCCACGGCGATGCCGATCCGATGGTCCCGCGCGAGCAGGTGATGCAATTCTGGGACGAGATGGACAAGGCGGGAGCGGATTGGCACTTCCATTCCTACGCCAAGGTCAAGCACGGCTTCACCAATCCCGAGCCGCCCGCGGTCGACGCGCTCGGCTACGATGCCAGCGCGGACCGGCAAAGCTGGGCGGCGATGCTGAGCCTGTTCGACGAAATCCTGGGACCGGCCTGAGCGGATCCGGGCGAGGCGTTACTTTTCGTCCGAGTCCACTCGTGCAAGCCCTTTTTCGCCGAGCTTGCGGTAGAAGCAGCTGGTCGCCCCTGTATGGCATGCGGGGCCTGTCGGGGTGACCAGCAGCAGCACGGCATCCTGGTCGCAATCGACCTGGATATTGTCTATTTTCAACAGGTTACCAGAGGTCTCGCCCTTCTTCCACAGCGTGCCACGGCTGCGCGAATGGAAGTGGGCGAACCCCGTCTCGCGCGTAGCAGCCAGCGCTTCCCCATCCATCCAGGCGAGCATCAGCACCCGCCCCGTGACGCTGTCCTGCGCAATGGCGGCGACGAGGCCCGCAGTATCAAAGCGCGGTTCGAAAGGCTCCGGGTCAGTCATGTCGTCGGTCTCATGGCGAAGCCGGTTCCAAAATGAAACTTTTGTGGCACGATCATCACAGGAAACGAGCGAATTGTGCATGCCGGGATGAAAGCAATTTGTTTCAGCCCGGTTTGATGGGATGAGCAACGAGCGGCTGGACGAGCCGCCTTCATTTCCGGCCAACGGCCAAGGGTGGGGGGTCTGGGACGCTCATAGGCGGCCTGAACAATGAGGGATTGGACCGCGCGACCGCCCGACGGGTGGAAGTCCGGTCCGGCACAGTCGTCACGCTGGCGCCCGGGGCATTGGTCTCGGGCGTCTTGCGTTGTGATGCCGAGGCAAGGTGCAAGATTGGCGCGGCACGATTACGCATCCGTGCCGGCGACGCGGGCGAAACAGGCGATCCTGACCTTCGCCGCGCCCGCGCCCTTGAGCGCTTCGATACAGGCCTGGCTGGTGGCGCCGCTGGTCAGCACATCGTCGACCAGCAGCACCTGCGCTCCCCTGAGACCGGCGGCGCGGGCGGGGTTGACCGCGATCGCGCCGCCCAGCGCTGCCGCGCGCTCGGCCCGCCCGGCCCGGCTCTTGGAGAGCGAGCGCGTGTTTCGCCGCCTGACGAGCGCGTCGATCACCATCCGCTGCCCCATCAGCCTGGCGATCTCGCTCCCGATGAGCGCGGCCTGATTGAAGCCGCGATGCCAAAGCCGCCAGCGGTGAAGCGGCACCGGCACCACCAGCCATTCGCCCTCGAGCCTCGGCAGGTGCTCGGCGATCGCCTGAGCCATCAGCGGCGCCAGCGCGATCCTGCGTCCATGCTTCAAGCTGATCACCAGCCGCTTTGCCGCCGCGGTATAGAGCGTGGCGGCGGTGATGCCGTCATGAACCGGCGGATGTTCGCGGCACTCCGGGCACACGGACGAGCCGCTGCCCGGCCGCCCCAGCGGCTCGAGACAGAGGACACACGCGCGTTCTCCGGGCGCGGTGAGCTCGCCCCGGCAGCTCGCGCACAGCCCCTCATCGACCGCGACGCCACCGCCGCACAGGGGGCAGCGCGGCGGGTAGATGAGGTCGACCAGCGGGGCGAGCGTATCCTTCAGCATGGCGCCTCGCGTGCTGCCCGGCTTTCAAGCGCTCGGCAAGGCGGTTGCGGTGCTGCCCGGGCGACGGCAGGGTCGGACCGCATGAGCGACCTGCCGCCCCCGCCCGTCATCTTCGATCCCGCTAGACGGCTCGCTGTGCGCCGCCGCCGGCGCGAGCTGCAGCAGCGCGAAGGTGCGGCGCGGTTCTTGCTGGAGGACATGGTCGCTGACGTCGTGGAGCGGCTCGATTTCCTGCGCGAGACCCCGTCGCGCTCGCTGGTGATCGGCGATTGGACTGGCACGCTCGCCGACGAGCTGGAGCGGCGCGGCACCGAGGCGATTGCTGCCGATCCGGCGCCGGGACCCGGCGAGGCGGCAATCGACGAAGAGCGCCCCCTCCCCCATGGCAGGTTCGATCTCATCGTCAGCCTCGCCCTGCTCGACACGGTGAACGACCTGCCGGGAGCACTGATCCACCTCCGCAATGCGCTTTCACCCGGCGGGCTGGCCATCGCAAGCTTCATCGGCGCGGGCAGCCTGCCGGTGCTGCGCGCGGCGATGCTGGCCGCCGATGGCGAGCGCCCAGCGGCACGCCTCCACCCGATGATCGACGTGCGTGCGGGGGCAGAGCTGATCCAGCGCGCCGGGTGGACCAGGCCGGTGGTCGACGGCCATGCGCTCGACGTGCGCTATGGGATGCTCGAGCGGTTGGTCCAGGACCTGCGCGATCAGGGGCTCTCCAACGTGCTCGCCTCGCGCGCTCCGCCGCTCGACCGAGCGGGTTGGCGCCAGGCCCAGGCGGCCTTCAAGGAGCGAGCCGAGAGCGACGGCAAGGTGACCGAAACCTTCGAGATCGTCACCCTCAGCGGGCGACGGTCACTTGCCGGAACCTAGCGCAGCCTGCGCCGCCGCCAACCGCGCGATCGGCACGCGGTAGGGCGAGGCGCTGACGTAATCGAGGCCGATTTTTTCGCAGAATGCGATCGAGGCCGGGTCGCCGCCATGCTCGCCGCAGATGCCGAGCTTGATATCGGGTCGCGCGGCCCGCCCGCGCTCGACCGCCAGCTCGACCAGCTGGCCCACGCCGTCGATGTCGATGCTCACGAACGGGTCGCGCGGGTAGATCCCCTTCTCGACATAGACTGACAGGAAGCGCGCGGCATCGTCCCGGCTGACGCCGAGCGTGGTCTGCGTCAGGTCGTTAGTGCCGAAGGAGAAGAACTTCGCTTCTTCGGCGATCTCGCCCGCCATCAGCGCGGCGCGCGGCAGCTCGATCATGGTGCCCACGAGATACTCGATTGTCCGCCCGCGCTCCTCGAACACCTGATTTGCGGTCTCTTCGATCAAGTGGCGCAGGATCGCCAGTTCGCGCCGGGTCGCGGCCAGCGGGATCATCACCTCCGGCACCACCGGCTCGCCGCCCTCGGAGGTCACCTCGCACGCCGCCTCGAAGATTGCCCGCGCTTGCATCTGGTAGATCTCGGGGAAGGTGATCCCGAGCCGGCAGCCGCGATGGCCGAGCATGGGATTGAATTCGTGCAGCTCGCCCGCGCGCCGCTTGAGCGCTTCGGCCGAGACCCCGGTGGCTTGGGCGAGCTCGGCGAATTCCTCCTCGCTGTTCGGCAGGAACTCGTGAAGCGGCGGATCGAGCAGGCGGATCGTACAGGGCAGGCCCGCCATCGTGCGGAAGATCTCGGCGAAATCGCCGCGCTGCTCGGGCAGCAGCTTCTCAAGCGCGCGGCGGCGTCCCGGCTCGTCCTCGGCGAGGATCATCTCGCGCACCGCGCTGATCCGGTTCGCATCGAAAAACATGTGCTCGGTACGCGTGAGGCCGATGCCCTCGGCTCCGAAGGCGAGCGCCATCCGGCAATCGGCGGGCGTCTCGGCATTGGTGCGCACCCGCATCCGGCGGTGCCTGTCGGCCCATTCCATCAGCGTGCCGAAATCTCCGGCGAGCTCGGGCTCGATCGTCGGCACCTCGCCCGCCATCACCTCGCCGGTGGCGCCGTCGAGCGTGAGGACGTCGCCCTCGGCGAACCCGCGGGCGCCGATCTTGAGCGCCCGGTCCGCAAGCTTGATCGATACCGCCGACGCGCCCGAAACGCAGGGCCGCCCCATGCCGCGCGCCACCACGGCGGCATGGCTGGTCATCCCGCCCCGCGCCGTCAGGATGCCCTTGGCCGCATGCATTCCGTGGATGTCCTCGGGGCTGGTCTCGACCCGCACGAGGATCACCGCCTCGCCGGCATTGGCCCAACGCTCGGCAGTATTGGAGTCGAGCGCGATCTTGCCCGATGCGGCTCCCGGCGAAGCGGGAAGCGCGCGGGTGAGGACGTCGCGCGGAGCATCGGGGTCGAGCGTCGGGTGGAGAAGCTGGTCGAGCGCCATCGGATCGATCCGGCGGATCGCGGTCTCCTCGTCGATCAGCCCCTCGCCGACCATGTCGACCGCCATCCTGAGCGCCGCCTTGGCGGTGCGCTTGCCGGTGCGGGTCTGCAGCATCCACAACTTGCTGCGCTCGACGGTGAATTCGATGTCCTGCATATCGGCATAATGCGCCTCGAGCAGGTCGAAGGTGCGGGCGAGCTCGGCGAAGGCGTCGGGCATCGCCTCTTCCATGCTCGGCCGTTCGGCCCCGGCCGCCTCGCGCTGGTGCTGCGTCAGATATTGCGGCGTCCGGATGCCGGAGACCACGTCCTCGCCCTGCGCATTGGCGAGCCACTCACCGTAATGCGCCTTCTCGCCGGTCGACGGGTCGCGGGTGAAGGCGACGCCGGTGGCCGAGGTCTCGCCCATATTGCCGAACACCATCGCCTGGACATTGACCGCGGTGCCCCACTCCGCGCTGATGTCATTGATCCGGCGATAGATCTTGGCCCGCTCGCTGTCCCAGGAATCGAACACCGCGGCGATCGCGCCCCACAGCTGTTCCTCCGGAGCCTGCGGAAAGGGAGTGCCGTGCTCGCGCTCGACGATCGCCTTGTACTCGCCGACCAGCGCCTCGAGGTCGGCGGCGGTGAGGTCGGTATCGTTCACATAGCCCGCATCCTCCTTGGCGATCTCGAGCGCTTCCTCGAACAGGCCGTGATCGAGGCCGAGCACCACATCGCCGTACATCTGGACGAAGCGGCGGTAGGAGTCCCAAGCGAAGCGAGGGTCGCCCGAAGCCGTGGCCAGGCCTCGCACGGTCTCGTCGTTGAGGCCGAGATTGAGGACGGTGTCCATCATCCCGGGCATCGAGACGCGCGCGCCCGAGCGGACCGAAACCAGCAGCGGATCGGCCGGATCGCCGAAGCGCTTGCCGACGGTGCGCTCGATATGGGTCATCGCCTCGGCCACCTCGGCGCGCAGTTCGGCGGAGAAATCCGCCCCCTCCTGCAGGTACCGCACGCATTCCTCGGTGATGATGGTGAAGCCGGGCGGCACCGGCAGGCCGATCCCCGCCATGACTGCCAAATTGGCGCCCTTGCCGCCGAGCAGGTCCTTATCGCTCGCGCGTGGGTCCTCGTGCCGGGCGTCGCCGCCGAACGTATAAACCGATTGCCTCATTCGCCCCTGCCTCAACAGCCTCGCGTCGCGCCGCGGTCCGGCTTTGTCATCCGCGCGTCACCGGGACAAGGGCGAGCAGGATCGCAGTGCCGCCCGTTCGCGATGAGGACAGGCAGGGCTCAGCCCTCGATCTGCGAGAAATCGGCGACCTCGTGCACGGCGGCGCGGAAGCGGGCGAGAAGGTCAAGGCGGGCGCTGCGTTTGCCGGGCTCGGGATCGTTGACGGTGACCTCGTCGAAGAACCGGTCGATCGGCTGCCGGAGCGTCGCGAGCGCCTGCATCGCGGCCTCGAAATCCTCCCGCGCGACGGCGGCGGCGGCTTCGGGTTCGGCCCGGTCGAGCGCCTCGATCAGCGCCTTTTCCGCAGGTTCGGGCGTATAGGCGAGCGCGCCGGCATGCTTCTCGGCCATCCGCGCGCGCAGGGCTGGGCCGAGATCGGGATCGTCGACCAGCGCGAGCGGGTCCTCCTCGCCCGTTTGCGCTATCTCGCCCTCGGCACCGTGCCAGTCCTCCTTCTTGAGGATGTTGGCGGCGCGCTTGTAGGCGGCGAGCAGGTTCGCGCCGTCCTCGGTGGCGATAAAGCTTTGTAGTGCCTTCACCCGGGCTAGAAGCCGCACGAGGTCGTCTTCGTTCCCAAGCGCGAACACGGCGTCGATGAGGTCGTGGCGAACGCCGGCCTCGCGCTGCTGGACCTTGAGGCGGTCTAACAGGAACTCGAACGTACTTGATGCAAGCGACGATGCAATCGATGTCGAATGACTCTGATAAATCTTCTCGTCCCAGAAATCTTCATGATCGCGGGGCCATGTGTCATAAAACCATTCCTTAGTGATTCCTGATGCAGCAGCGAAATCACCGACCAACCTGTTAAATACTCTATCAGCTAGCTTCAGATATTGAATTCGTACGCGAGCATCCAGGAGTTGCGAAATCAATCCAATAGCTGAGCGCCTTAAACCAAATGGATCTTTGGACCCCGACGCTCTCTCGCCGATTACATAAAAGGTTGTAAGAGTATCGAGCTTATCCGCCAACGACACCGCCACCGTAACCGGCGCGGTGGGCACCTCGTCGCCCTGGCCGACCGGCTTGTAATGATCGCGGATGGCATCGGCGACGGCGTCGGGCAGACCTTCGGCGCGGGCGTAGTAGCCGCCCATCAGGCCCTGGAGCTCGGGAAACTCGCCCACCATCTCGGTGACGAGATCGGCCTTGGCGAGGCGCGCGGCCTGCTCGACCTCGTCCGGGTCGGCGCCCTTGACGATGCCCTCCTCCACCAGCCAGCGCGCCAGCCTGGCGACGCGCTCGACCTTGTCGGCGATGGTGCCCAGCTTCTCGTGGAAGGTGATCCGCGCCAGCCCCTCGGCGTGCTGGGCGAGCGTCTTCCTGCGGTCCTGCTCCCAGAAGAAGCGGGCGTCCGAGAGCCGGGCGGCGAGGACCTTGCGGTTGCCCTCGACGATCGCCGCGCCGCCGTCCTTGGCCTCGATATTGGCGGTGCAGACGAAGGCGTTGGCGAGCTTGGCGCCCGCATCGTGGCAGACGAAATATTTCTGGTTCACCCGCGCGGTGAGCTGGATCACCTCGGGCGGGACCTCGAGGAACGCCTCGTCGAAGAGGCCGAGCAGCGGCACCGGCCATTCGGTGAGGCCGGCATTCTCGATGACCAGCCCCTCGTCCTCGATCAGCTCCAGACCCGAGGCTTCCGCCGCCTCGCGCGCGCCGTCGCGGATCAGCGCCTCGCGTTCCCCGTGGTCGATGATGACATGGCAGGCGTTGAGCTTCTCGGCATAATCATGCGCGCCGCCGATGGTGATCGCGCCGGGATGGTGAAAGCGGTGGCCGACCGTTGCGTAGCCGCTCGGCACGCTGGCGACCTCGCATTCGACCAGCTCCTCGCCGAGGATGGCGACGATCCCCGATAAGGGCCGCACCCAGCGCGTGCTCTCGGTGCTGGTCGAGGCCGCGCCCCAGCGCATCGACTTGGGCCAGGGAAAGTCGCGGATGATTGCCGGGATCGCCTCGGCCAGCACCTCGCGCATCGCCCGGCCGGGGGTTACGACGGTGGCAAAATAGGTTGCCCGCCCCTTCACCTCGCGCTGCTCGAGCGCGTCGCGCGCAACGCCCGCCTTGCGGCAGAAGCCCTCGACCGCCGCATCGGGTGCACCGACAGGCGGGCCTTTCAGTTCCTCTCTGACCGCCTCGATCTCCTGGGGCAGATCGCGTGCGATCAGCGCGAGCCGCCGAGGGGTGGACCAGACGGTGATTGCGCCCGGCTCGACGCCCGCTGCTTGCAACTCGCGCCGAAGCAGCCGCTCGAGATCGGCCCGGGCGCCCGCTTGCATGCGCGCAGGAATTTCCTCCGAGCGCAGTTCCAGCAGGAAATCGCTCACGCCCGCCACTCCGGAAAGCGCTCCTCCCAGCCGGACCGCTCCTTCGTCACATGCGCCTCACAGGCGCCGCGGGCGAGATCGCGCACGCGGGCCATGTAGCTGGCGCGCTCGGGGACGCTGAGGACGCCGCGGGCCTGGAGGAGGTTGAAGATGTGGCTCGCTTCCACCGCCTGCTCGTAGGCGGGGATCGGCAGCTTCGCCTCCAGCGCGTTGCGGCACTCGGCCTCGGCGCGGGCGAACAGGTCTAGGAGTCCACTCGTGTCGGCGACTTCGAAGTTCCAGGCCGACATCTGCTTCTCGTTCTCGAGGAACACCTCGCCGTAGGTGACCCCCTCGCCGTTGAAATCGAGCGAATACACGCTGTCGACGCCCTGGATGTACATCGCCAGCCGCTCCAGGCCGTAGGTGAGTTCGCCCGAGACGGGCTTGCAGTCGAACCCGCCCATCTGTTGGAAATAGGTGAACTGGGTCACCTCCATCCCGTCGCACCAGACCTCCCAGCCGAGGCCCCAGGCGCCGAGCGTGGGGCTTTCCCAATCGTCCTCGACGAAGCGGATGTCGTGCTTGAGCGGATCGATGCCGATCACCTCCAGGCTGCGCAGATAGAGCGCCTGGAGGTCGGGCGGGCTCGGCTTGAGGATGACCTGGTACTGGTAATAATGCTGGAGCCGGTTGGGGTTCTCGCCGTAGCGCCCATCGGTCGGGCGGCGGCAGGGCTGGACGAAGGCCGCCTTCCACGGCTCGGGGCCGAGCGCGCGCAGCGTGGTGGCGGTGTGGAAGGTGCCCGCGCCCATGCGCATGTCGTAGGGCTGGAGGATCAGGCAGCCCTGCCTGGCCCAATAGGCATGCAGCGCCAGGATCATGTCCTGGAAGCTTCGCGCCGGATCGCGCTCTGGTGCCGCCGATGCCATGGCGAGCGGCTTTGGCGGATGGCCGGGATGGGGTCAATGGAGCACCAGCCGGACAGCCCCGGTGCAAGCAGGAGTGGCTTTTGTAAGGCACGCTTGACCTGGTCATGGAATCGCGACACATGGTCATGCATACCTGACATCTGGTCAGGAAGACATGACCCTGACGAGGATGCAATGCTCGCCACCCGCAAGATCAGCCGTGCCCGCACTCGCCGGCAGCCTCCGCTGCTCCAACATGACGAAAGAACGGGCCGATGATGACCGCCGGACCCTCCTCTCGCGGCGATGTGCGGACCCTCTCGGTCCGCGCCATGCGCGCGCTGACGGCGACCGCGCTCGCCGGCTATCCGCTGGGCGCGCTGATGAAGGCGCTCTCCCCCTGGGACGCGGCGGCGTTGCAGATGGGAGGCTGGGCTCTGATCCTCGTGGCGCTGATCGCTGCGGCGCCGATCCTCACCTCGCAGGTGCAGCGGATCGTCGGCGACCGGCCAGCGGATCTCGACGAGTTCGAGCTGGCGCTCCGCCAGCGGGCGTTGAGCCTCGCCTACTCGCTATTTGCGACGCTGGTGCTGCTGGCGCTCCTTTATGCGGGGATTGCGTCCGATGCGGGTTGGTGGCTGCCACGCGGCCATGATGCCTGGAACGGGCTGTTCTGGGGCGCCGTGCTCTACGCCATGCTCATCCCGCCGACGGTGCTGGCCTGGAGCCGGGACGCAGCGAGCCTGCAATAGACCATGCGCAACCGCCTCAAAGTGCTGCGCGCGGAACGCGACTGGAGCCAGGCCGAGCTGGCCATGCGGCTCGACGTCTCGCGCCAGGCGGTCAACGCGATCGAGACCGGCAAGCACGACCCCTCGCTGCCGCTCGCCTTCCGCATCGCGCGGCTGTTCCAGATGCAAATCGAGGAGATCTTCGATGATGGACAAGACTGAAACCGTTGGCCGCACGCCAAGCCGGCTTACCCGCGCACTGCCGATCTTCCTTGCCGCCCTCGTGGCCGGGATGATCCTTGGCCGCATGCCGTACGCCGGCAGTGATGGAGCACCCGTGTCGCCGCGCCAGGACGGCGTCGCCTGCTGCTCGGGCATGGCCTACGTCTACTTGCCGCTCGCCTGAGGAGGACAGATCATGGCCACGCCCGTCAAGCCGCGCAACGAGAGCGACGGACCCCGGATGCTCGGCCCGTTGTGGCGGGTCGTGTGGATGGCCGCCCTCGCGCTGCTGGTCGTCTTTCTCGCCGGCGTGCTCGTGGGGATCGGCATGCGCATCTTCGAGGAGGGGGCGATCAGCACCAGGGGAGCGGTTTTCGCCGTGCTGGCGGCGGCGGTGATCGCCGGCTCGCTGTGGTTCATCGCCCGGCTGCGGCGCGCCACCCGCGACGAGCCGGTGCCGAGCAGCGTGCGCAAGTCTAATCGGCTGAACGGGCTCTCGATTATCCTCGGCATGGCGCTCGGCTTGTTCATGGTGCTGGGCAGCGCGCTCACCGGCACCGAGTTCGACCTCTACAGCAACGCCCCGATCTCGCCGACCATCGTGGCCATCGTCATCGCCATCTGGCTGGTGACCCTGCCGATGCTGACCCTGCGCTTCTACCGCGCGATCGACGAACACGCGCTCCAGGCCTACAATTTCGGCGCCCTGGTCGCGCTCCACCTGTTCTTCTTCGCCGCGCCCGTCTGGTGGTTCGGCTGGCGCGGCGGCTTCCTGCCCGAGCCGGAAATGATGCTCCTCTACCTCGCGGTGCTCCTCGTCTGGTGCATCGCGTGGACGTGGCGCCGCTATCGTTGAAGTAATTCCGAACCCCCTCTATCAAGCCCCCGTAAGCGAAGGAAAGACCGATGAAACTGAAGCTGCTTGCAACCTCCACGCTCGCCGCCCTGTCGCTCGCCCTGCCCGGCACGCTCGCCGCGCAGGAGGCGACGAGCACCGATACCATGCCCGCCGGCGCAGTGCCCGGTCCGGCGCTGTGGCAGGTCAAGGACGAGGACACCACGATCTACCTGTTCGGCACCGTCCACGTGCTGCCCAGGGACGTTCAGTGGATGGACAGCCGGATCGAGAACGCCTTCGCCGCCTCGGACGAGCTGGTGTTCGAGATCGACATGGACGACCACGCGAAGCTGCAGCAGGTGGTGATGCAGAAGGCTGCGCTGGCCGGCGACCAGACTCTGCGCGAGCTGATGAGCGAGGAGGACCGCACCCAGTACGAGGCCGCGCTCGGCGGTTTCGGCATGCCGGCCGCTGCGTTCGACCGGATGGAGCCGTGGATGGCGGCGATGACCCTCTCGGTCCTGCCGCTGTTGCAGGCCGGTTACAGCCCCGAGACGGGCGTCGAGATGGCGCTGAAGGCGCGTGCCGCGGACAAGGAGCGTGCCGCGCTCGAGACGATCGAAGAGCAGATCGGCCTGTTCGACACCCTGCCGATGGACGTCCAGCTGACCTATCTCGACGAGACGGTCGAGGCGATCCCCGAAACCGCTGCCACGATCGACGAGATGGTCGGCCACTGGCTGAAGGGCGATGCGGTCAGCCTCGCGACCCTGATGAACGAGGAGATGGAAAATCCCGAGCTTTACAAGCTGCTGCTGACCGATCGCAACGCCAACTGGACGCAGTGGATCGATCAGCGGATGGAGCAGCCGGGCACGGTCTTCATCGCGGTCGGCGCGGGTCACCTGGCGGGTGAGGACAGCGTGCAGGAGCTGCTCGAGGAACAGGGTGTCGAGGTTACGCGCATCTGGCAGTAAACCATCGATGACGGCGCGGCTGGCGGCGGCGTTTACGGCCGCCGCCGCCTTGCTCCTGGTCGCCTGCGAGCTTGCTCCGGGCACCGCCGGGCGCGAGTGGCCGCCCCCCTCGCCCGCTTTGTGGGAAGTGCGCGAGGGAGGGCGGCCGGTCGCGTATCTGTTCGGCACGGTCCACGCGCTGCCCGAGGGTCTCGAGTGGCGCACGCCTGCACTGGAGCGGGCTCTCGCCGGAGCGGACGTGCTCATGGTCGAGATCGCCGAGCTCGACGATGCCGGACGCGCCGAGGACGCTTTCGAGCGCGTGTCGGACAGCCCCGGCCTGCCCCCCCTCCCCCGCCGCCTGCCCGCCTCCGCCCGCGGCGAAGTCCTCGCCCTGATCGAGCGGGCGGACAGGGACGCGGACGATTTCGCCGCTACCGAAACCTGGGCCGCGGCGTTGATGCTGGCCTCGGCGACACGCCGCAACGATCCTGCACACGGCGTCGAGCGCAGCCTGCTCGACGAGGCGGAGACCGTGATCGGCCTTGAAACTTTCGCCGACCAGTTCGCCCGGTTCGACCGCCTGTCGCAAACCGCGCAAAACCAGCTCCTGCTGGCGGTCGCCGCCGATGCGCGCGCCGATACCACCGGGCGGATCGAAGCCTGGCTGACCGGCGACCTCGCCGCGCTCGATCGCCTGGCAATGGGTCCGATCGCGTCGAGCCCCGAGCTGCGCGAGACGCTGGTCACCGGCCCCAACCGCGCCTGGGGAGCAAGGATCATCCGCCAGATCGAGACCGGACGCCGCCCGTTCGTCGCGGTCGGGGCGGGCCACATGCTCGGGCGCGATGGTCTCCCCGCCCTGCTCGCCCGGGCCGGCTACAAGGTCCGCCGCCTCCAATAGCACCTCGGATGCGCCGCTTGCGCAATCACGCGGTGCAAGCTATGCGCGCTCCCTTCCCGGCCATGGTCATCCCTGGAGGCGTGGCGGGAAGCACATCACGCTAACCCGAAAGGCAAGTTAAATGAGCGATGCTCTGACCCTGCCGGCGGAAGCGCGCGAGCGGGCGGGCAAGGGAGCCTCCCGCGCATTGCGTCGCGAAGGCCGGATCCCCGCCGTCATCTATGGCGGCAAGGAAGAACCCACCCCGATCCATGTCGAGGAGCGCCTGCTCATGCGGCAGCTTCACACCGGCCACTTCATGAACTCGATCGTCGAGATCGACCTCGCCGGCAAGAGCGTGCGCACGCTGCCCAAGGACGTGTCGCTCGATCCGGTGACCGACCGGCCGCTGCATGTCGATTTCTTCCGTCTGGCGAAGGGCGTGAGGATCGAGGTCAACGTGCCCGTGGTGTTCGTCAACGAGGAGGACAGCCCCGGCCTCAAGAAGGGCGGCGTGCTCAACGTGGTGCGCCACGAGCTCGAGCTGGTCTGCGAGGGGGATTCGATCCCGAGCGAGATCGCTATCGACGTCACCGGCCTCGAGGTCGGCGATGCGATCCATATCAGCAACCTGGCGCTGCCCCAGGGCTCCGAGAGCGCGATCACCGACCGCGATTTCACCATCGCCACCATCGTCGCCCCGTCCGCGCTCAAGCGTTCGGAGAGCGAGCAGACCGGCGCCGACATGGAGCCGGGCGAGACCGCCGCCACCGAGCAGGGTCCCGATGCCGATGCCGCGGAAGAGCAGGAGGAAAAGTCGGAGGACTGATCCCGCACTTTTCTCAATGCCTAGCGATCACCAGAACGCCGGTCCCCCTCGCGGGGGGGCCGGCGTTCGTTCCTTCATCGGCGCGCGTCAGGCGAGCGCGACCGTGCGGCCGTTCCCGCGCCGCCGGCGAACCATCGAGCCGACCGCGCCGAAACCCGCCAGCATCATCATCCAGGTCGACGGTTCGGGAATTGCCTCCACGACTTCGAAATCGATCCGGTAGATCGGCTGCCCCGTGGCGAGCGCGCTGGAGAAGGTGTAGCCGGCCGCGGTCTGGAGCCCGTCATAGGCACCAAGCTCGTCGAAGCTGAACTCGACCACGCCGTTCTCGGGCGTGCGCAGCGCATTGGTGCCACCCACGAGGAAGGCCGCCGCGACCGGGTCGGCGATTTCCGAGCCGGCATTCCAGATCTGGCTCGAGGACTGGCCGATCGAGGCCAGCACCAGATTGCCCGCGTCATCAAACAGGCGGTATCGTTGCGGATTGTCGTTGCCGAGGAAGAGATCGTTGCTCGGCACCACCATCGTGCCGAAAGTGAAGAACGGATTGGTGAGCGGATCGATCAGGAAGGTGGCGCTCGCCATTTGGCCGGGGAGCAGCGGCGCCATGCCGATTGAGCCGAGCGTCGCGCCCGGATCGGCCATGGCGAAGGCGGGGAACCAGTCGTCACCCGAGCCGCCCTCGGCGATGGAGATGATCGGCGCGTTCGGCGCCTCGTTGATGTCGAACGAATCGAAGATGCCGCTGTTGAAGCCGATCCTGAGCGGCGCGAAGCTGACGCTGCCGGGAGCGGCGAGGTTGGTCGCCGTCACCCGCACCATCGTCGCCGCCGTCGCCGGTGTCGCGACGAGCGCCACGCCTGCCGCCAGTCCCATTGCTACCATCCGCATGATCCAATCTCCTCAGCCGATGTCGGTTTGTGACGACACCCGGTTGGCACCGTCATTCCAACATTCGTTGAAAAGCGTGCGGCGGTTACCGGCGACTTGCCACGATTGGAATTATTCCCGGCCGCCCCTAGGGAGGGGCGATGCAGCTATGGGTCGGCCTCGGCAATCCTGGACCACGCTACGCGCTCCACCGGCACAATATCGGCTTCATGGCCTTGGACG